>Ga0209281_1000048_pt1 | contig 322698 bp, 302 predicted proteins | sample MedtruBG_FD_187514 | JGI IMG/M metagenome (GOLD analysis project Ga0209281, IMG submission 187514) | Root nodule microbial communities of legume samples collected from California, USA - Medicago truncatula BG (SPAdes) (version 2) | ecosystem: Host-associated > Plants > Roots > Nodule | place... | reverse complement strand
CCGCTGCCGCAGCGGTTCTTCTGATGTTGACCGCAGGCTGTTCCACTCTGGAGAAAGTGGTTTACCGTCCTGACATCAACCAGGGGAACTACCTTACCCCTAACGATGTGTCCAAAATCCGTGTGGGGATGACACAACAGCAGGTCGCTTATGCACTGGGAACCCCGATGATGTCCGATCCGTTCGGCACTAACACCTGGTTCTATGTATTCCGTCAGAAGCCGGGCCACGAAGATGCGACCCAGCAGACCCTGACGCTGACCTTCAGCAGCGCCGGTGTGTTGACCAACATCGACAACAAGCCTGCCCTGACCAAATAATCAGAAGTCAGAAATGCAAAAAGGTGCTCATTGAGCACCTTTTTTGTTTTTCTTTTATCCCCTCGCCCCTTTGGGGAGAGGGTCAGGGTGAGGGGAAAACACGCTACTTACCCGATTTCTCCGCGCGCTGACGTCGCAGCTCTTTCGGATCGGCAATCAGCGGACGATAAATCTCCACCCGGTCGCCCTCTTTCAGCACATCACCCAGCTTCACCGGACGGCTATAAATCCCGACCTTATTTTTCGCCAGGTCGATATCGCTGCGAAGTTCGAGGATGCCGGACGCGCGGATAGCCGCCTCAACGGTTGCACCCTCTTCCAGCGTCACGCGCTGCAGATACTGCTTCTCCGGTAGCGCATACACCACTTCTACAGCAATCTTATGCGACACTGTAAACCTCTTTGGCGCGGGTGGTGAACGCCTGAACCATATTCGAGGCCAGCTCTTTAAAGATGCGGCCAAACGCCAGCTCAATCAGCTTATTGGTAAATTCAAAGTCCAGCTGGAACTCGATGCGACAGGCGTCAGCGCTCAACGGCGTAAACTTCCAGCCCCCCATCAGGGTTTTAAACGGACCATCCACCAGATGCATCAAAATACTCTGATTGCTGGTCAGCGTATTGCGGGTGGTGAACGTCTTGCTGATCCCCGCTTTGGAGACATCCACCGCCGCAGTCATCTGCGTCGGGCCGGACTCCAGAACGCGGCTCCCGGTGCACCCCGGAATAAATTCTGGATAAGACTGAACGTCGTTCACTAACTGATACATTTGTTCCGCGCTGTAAGGCACGAGCGCAGTACGGCTAATCTGAGGCATAGCATTTCCCATGGTCACACAACGGACAAATAATAACATTTATCACCTGTTAAAAAAACGCTAAGCCTCATCTCGTGCTAAGATAGCGCGTTAGACCTCACAGGACGCAATGAGGTGACTTTTTGAAATCAGATTACCGACGGCTTTACGACACTTATGACGAAGAAAAAAGCACATAAACCAGGCTCGGCGACCATTGCGCTCAACAAGCGTGCTCGCCACGAGTATTTCATTGAAGAAGAATTCGAAGCTGGCCTTGCGTTGCAGGGCTGGGAAGTAAAATCGCTGCGCGCCGGGAAAGCCAACATCGGCGATAGCTACGTGATCCTGAAAGATGGCGAAGCCTTCCTGTTCGGCGCGAACTTTACGCCGCTGACCGTCGCCTCCTCACACTACGTGTGTGACCCAACGCGCACGCGTAAATTGCTGCTGAACAAGCGTGAGCTGGAATCCCTCTACGGACGCATCAACCGTGAAGGTTTCACCGTGGTAGCCCTGTCGCTGTACTGGAAAAACGCCTGGTGTAAAGTGAAAGTTGGCGTCGCAAAAGGTAAAAAACAGCACGACAAACGTACTGACCTGAAAGAGCGCGAGTGGCAACTTGATAAAGCGCGCATCATGAAAAACGCAGGACGTTGATTCTGCACACTTATTGTACTATTCAATAAGTTAGCGTTCCGGGCTGGTATCCAGGAAGTGAAATCTGGTATACTTAATTCAACACTATTGGGGCTGATTCTGGATTCGACGGGATTTGCGAAACCCAAGGTGCATGCCGAGGGGCGGTTTGCCTCGTTAAAAGCCGCAAAAAAATAGTCGCAAACGACGAAAACTACGCTTTAGCAGCTTAATAACCTGCTCTGAGCCCTCTCTCCCTAGCTTCCGCTCTTAAGACGGGGATCAAAGAGAGGTCAAACCCAAAAGAGATCGTGTGGATGCCTTGCCTGGGGTTGAAGCATTAAAACTAATCAGGATAGTTTGGTAATGGCGTGTCTGTCCGCAGTTGCCCGGCGAATGTAAAGACTGACTAAGCATGTAGTACCGAGGACGTAGAAATTTCGGACGCGGGTTCAACTCCCGCCAGCTCCACCAAAATCCTTTGTTGACGGTTACCAGAGCCCGAAATGAAGTCCTGAAAGCCCGCATGGCGAAAGTTATGTGGGCTTTTTTGTGCCTGCAATTTGTCCCGCGAAGTCTGATGCCAACTAATTAAATCCGAACCTTTTAGGCACCTTGTTATTTTCACTATGTGTTCATAAGCGATTAACTCTCATTACGCGTTACCACTGAAGAAAAAATTCAGCGATTTAAGTGATGAAAAACACCGTATAAAGAAGGCGTTAGATGAAAAGGTATCATGAGCAGGGTAGACATAAGCACGATCATAAACATGTTTAGCTTTATTCAACTGTTTAGAGGATTATTAGAGATTGCGATAATAGTCCTTTATTACATCTTTATAGGGCGTAAACAACCGCCCTCAAGAAAGGCGGTTGTTTACTTCTCTTTGAGCAATCGATTACTTTCGTTTAATTTGATGATCACATTATCTTTCATTGACTCAGGGTATTTATTCTCACCCGTAGACAATATTACTTGATAGTCAACATTGTTAGGATTCTCAAGCAGTTTCAAACAGGAAAGCATCCGATTTAAATTAATATTATCAATACCAATATTCTCTGGGGTATCAATTAATAGCAAGCGAGGGAAAGGTATATCATCCAAGAGTGAAAGCTGGAGTAGTGTTAAATAATACAAAAATCTTTTATGAACGGCTGCACTGGCCTCTTTATAATCACCATTATTTATAAGAGGCATATAGTCATCAGAGTTAATTTCTGCGACTCTGCAATCCAACAATGACGCTTTCATAAAATGATTATAATACTTATTGAACTTATCGACTTTTTCGATAAGCTCAGATTCAGATGATGCTTCTAATTTTTCAACTGCAATTTTTGCAAACTCCATCTCTCTTTTTGCAGAGTCTTTCACTCCTTGATAGGACTGGAGATTTTTCTCAAGTAAAAGAGCTTGCTTCAGATTGCTAATTTTCTCTTTATTTGCAAGCAATAGATCTTCTATATCATCCAACTCATCGAAGTCAGTTATATATTCAATTTCACCTAATGCATGTGAAAGTTCATTCTTTAAATTTAGGTTTTCGATGTTTGATTCTTTCAGCTCATTTTCAAGACTTTTTAATTCATCCTTAGCTGATTTAAGAGCAACTTCCATTGTCTCAAGAGATTTAACTTTACTTTTAAGTAAAGTATAATATTCACTTGGATCATAAAAGTACCTTCGGTAATCATTTTCATCAATTTCATGGCCACAAACGCACTTGTCGCTTGGTCTATCAACATTTTTCAAGCAATATGGACATGTATCAGGTGTAAATATCTCCAACTGTCTATGAGTATGGATAATTTTTTGAAGTCGAAATGCATCCTCTCGAGTTTGTTTTATTACACGATGAAGAGAATCTATATCTTTATACTTAAGATCAATGTTTTTCTGTAACTCAATGAGATTTAACTCAGTTCGACTATACGCTTCTTTTAACTTCTGAGTGTGGGCAAGTCCGGCATTCTCGCTGATCTTTGATGTTAACTGTTTCGAACGATATGTAACTAAACGTTCAATGCTCAATTCTAACTCTTCAATTTCCTTAACCAAGTGATAATCATTAATCACTTCTTTAAATCCGAGTTGTTTATACATATCTGAAACTATATTTCTGTATTCAGAAAGTATGGCATTAGCTTTTTCGTGTTCTGATTGCTTACGTTTAAGATTCCCATAAGCCTCATATAACTTTATTAATGTTTTCCCCATTAATACTTCAAAAATGGCTTTTCTAAGAAAAACAGAATCACTGACATAGTTTTGATTATCTGCAGGTTTATAGATGCCATTAACATCAGTGCCTTGGTTATGATACACAAGGCGTAATAAGTCATTGAAACCTATCTTGAAATTCTTACCTGCATGGAAAATTTCAATGCTTGGAATATTAAGCTGCTCAAGAATCCAGTCCGAAAAAATATAATCTTCAGATTTATTTCTATTAATTGGCAAGCATAAAAAATCGACTGATTCACCTTCTTTAATCAAAAAAGGCTCATCAGACAAAATTGTTATAAGATTCTCACCGATTTTTCTGATAAATTTAAATTTAATTTTTCCTAGAGAAACCTCAAGCTCGACGAAATTCGACTTATCATTTACTATTTCTTTATGAGTCTCTTTTTCGGCGCTGTTAAAATGTGAGACTTTACCACCAAGCCCATAATAAATAAGATCAAAAAAAGTAGATTTACCACACCCATTTGGTGCTTCGATTATATTTATTTTATAATTATCTAATTCCGGAGAACTAAAGCTGTAGCGTTTTCCTTCATAGTGCATCTTGTGTATTTTTAATTGGCCCATAACTTCAACCCATATTCAGTGAAAAACTTTTCAATTAGACCATCAAGTCCAAGTTTGGTTATGGACTTAAAGTAAGACTTCAATATAACTATATTGTTCAATTCTCTATCAAATATATCAGTATCAAAAAAGGATCCCAACCAAATCTTATCTACAATTTCGATGTTATAACAATCAACCTTTGCTGTATCAATTACTGTAATCTTCCCATTCTTCTCAAGACTTCTGATTATTTTATATATTTCTCTTTGGTGCAATGATGCCTTTACATAAATATCAAATAAAAATTCTTTATCGAAGGGCTTTAAATTCTCTTCACTGTAATTTTCTATCAAAATATTTATAGCTGTTGAGCTAGAAATTAGCTGCATCAAGTACGTTAGCTTTCTATGATCTTTAAATATTAATTTTTTATTAGAAAACTCTTTGAGGCAAATAATTATTAAATAAGTTAAGAAATAGAAATCCTCGCCAGAAACGAAGCTTATTCTTTTTAACTTATCATTGTTTAATTTTAGATTCATATTATTTTCTATTCTTCGTCGAATGCTAGATAACAGTCATCAACTAATGTCAAAATGATTCCACGAATCGTTAGTTTATCATCAATGCTCATTCGATATGTTTTTTTTAGCTGTTGCATGTTAGCGTAGCATAAATCCGTCATTTGGTCTAAATGATTTACCAAGTCATCGGTAGTATAATTTATCCGTGAGAGATTACTTTCAATATATTCACTACACCATTCATAAAAATTACACCTTAATGATACATACTCTTGTCCAAATAACTCTTCATTTGTTCTTGCTTTAGTAGCAGTAAAACTTAAGCGTTGGATTTTCCTCTCTTTAATATCCTTGCAAACAACTTTTATTTTCTCTTCAAGATTTCGCTGATCGCTAACGTCAAGATTTTCAAATACTTTCCATGAAGGATCAATTGGTTTTAGCTCATTTTGATTTGAGGCTGCTTGCAGAAATATTACTTGCACCATTTCACGACTCACAAACCTGCCAAATTTTCGCCCATCCTGCTGATTTCGGTCAAATAAGCTTTCTAACGCACCAAGAATTATATTTTCGAGGCCATAATGTCGATGATCATAAAACTGACAATCTTTAATACATTTCATAACTACATCATCATAAGTATCATTATCTGACTCAACAATAATAAATGATATAGAAGATAAAAATAAATAAAAATCATCACTATCCCAATTTGATATTATCTTATAATTCCCACCATAAGAAGTGATTATTTTTTTATCTTTATCAGCATAAATTGCATATTGCTTTTCATACTCCTCAATAAATAACAACTTCGCAATTGTTATTTCATCTAGTGTAAGCTTATCTTTTTTAACTAATTTTTTTAATATATTTAGCTTAGTGGTTTTTGTTTGACTCAATGGTAAATTAGGAGCAGCCTTATTTAATATTGAATTTTCAAGTTGCTCATCTGATAACTGTGCATGGCAGAATATTGAAAAATCGATTGTTTTAGAATCATTGAAATGATTTATGTATTGATCTGCAAAAGCTACAATTGTATTCTTTATTGCCTCTGAATTGAAGCTTAAGCCACTTGAATATTTCTTATTCTCTTCTATTTCAAGAGTCGCAATACCATCGTTAACTGTCAGCGTTGCAGAATCCTCAATAAATTCGGTAGCACAGTAACAAGTTTTTTTTCCTAACCTACTTATCAAATCTAAAAGCCGATGAACAGCCCTAACTCGCTGGAATAACAATCCACTTCCAGAAGTTTTTGCTGCCTCTCTATTAATTGTCTGTGTAGTCATGAATTATAAGTCATTAAGAAAATAAAGGTTTTTTATCGTAACATATTCAGTAAAAGGTACAATATTTTAGTCGTAGAGATTTTCAACTGATGTCGTTGTGTAAGTATCCCTGCTAAACGAACCATCCACTCCTACTTTTCTTCCCCCAAAAATAATGCCTATCAACCCCCTCCTCACGCTCAAAAACAAAACCCTGAGAGAGATAAAATGTATTAGCCGGGCTTTCTTTTAGGGCGATCAACCAGATGGGTTTCGCCGAAGCGCTGGCCTGTGCCTTCAGGCCTTTCATCACAATGCTTCCGATTCCTTTCCCCTGAAATTGGTTTTTAATATAGAAGTGATCCAAGTAGAAATATTCAGGGTAGGTTCTGAGCACGTAGAAACCCGCGACTTCGCCACCCAGGGAAAGGATGAAGGTATCACTTTCCTCAAACGTCGAAAGAAAACGATCTCGCGCTCTGGCTGGATCAAACCTGTTCAGCGCTTCCAGGCTGGGCCGCATTGATTCAACGCGTATATCAGCCAGCATCTGCGCATCGTCGGGGGAAGCGGAGTAAACATTCAGATCTGTTAGCGACAAATTAACCAAGAATGCACCTGTTTTTATCAATAACCGACAACAGCTATAGAGAAGAAATAATAAGCGAATAAAAGATATTTTCCCCCTACCATTTTTTGGGAGGCGCATTCCATTTACCCCACCGATTTCCCAGCAAAACCGGCCCGCAAGGTATAATACCCACATGAAGTAAGCAGTTTTCAGCAGTAAGAATAGCTGTAAAGAAGAGAACCAAAAGAAGCGCGATTAAGGCAGGCGGCAACCCGCCCTAACCGCTAATCACAACCAACTACCAACGGAGTTGATCATGACTGAAGAGCATAGTAAGCCAGAGAAGCACATCCCCACAACAACAAGGACTTATACTGTGGGCTACATTCGAGATTCGAAAAAACTCCAGCCCTCACCCGCCATAACGTTAAATGGGTTCTGGCTTGCGGAAGCGGGTTTTGATACGGGCACAAGCGTGGAGGTGCGGGTTCTGCCGGGCTGCCTGATATTAACGGCCAAAGAGCCGCAGCCGCCGGTGGAAGAGCCGGAGATCATGCAGACGCTGCGCAAGGTGTGTAAGCTTTCCGCCCGCAGGCAGAAGCAGGTCAAAGCGTTTATCGAGGACGTTATCGCGCCGAAGCCGCGCGGAGTCTAGCGGATGACGCCAACCCCGGTTTCATCGCCGGGGTTTATCGTCGGGTATAAGCCAAAGCATAAAGCGGGTTGCCCGCGCGGAGAAAGCCTCAGGCTCCATAGCGGTTCCCGTCGTGAGCCAGCTGCCTGCGCCACACGCCCGGCGCGATGCCGTACTGGCGCTTAAAGCTGCGGTTGAAAGACTGCTGCGAGTCAAAACCCAGGGAGATCGCCACGTTCAGGATCGGCTCTTCGGTGTGGCTCAGGCGCTCGGCAGATTTCTTCAGCTTCTGCGCGCGAATGTACTCCCCCAGATTGTAGCCGGTATGCTGCTTGAAGATCCGCTGCAGGTGCCACTTCGAGTACCCTGCCCGTTCGGAAACGGTGTTGATGTCGAGGCGGCTGTCCAGGTGATTATCTATCCAGTTGAGTAAATCATGCATGAAGGCATCGGTGCTCATCGTGTCTCTCCCCTGCGGGTTTGTTAAAAGCATCTTTATCAGTTGCATTTAAAGTTGACCTGCTTTGACAAAAATTGCAAGTTTTATTGTTACATTAAATCCCCGTTACAAATGGGCCTTTTTGCAAGGGCACAAATAGCACATAAAGTGCAACAATTATTCTTGCACTTAGTTCTACGCCTTCCTACAATCGCCGCGATACTGTATTCGTAATTGATACACATTTTGTGCCGATGAGCGACACAAATGGCCTCAGGTCAGCCCGGACAAAGGAAGTGGCGCGGCACCCTCCGCTGCGTCTTGCCCGGCCGACTTCAACTATCGGAATAAGAATAATGAGCCTGCAAAAACATTGGGTTAGCCTTCATCTGCGCGTGTTAGGCCCGGTACTGCTTGCCGCGCTGCTCGCCGGATGCGACCGGGGAGTCGCACAAAACGCCGTGCCGCAGGCACCTGCCGTCAGCGTCGCCGACGTGGTGGTGAAACCCGTCAGCCAGTGGGACAGCTTCAACGGCCGCATCGAGGCGGTGGAAAGCGTTCAGCTCCGCCCCCGCGTCTCCGGCTATATCGACAAAGTGAACTACACCGACGGCCAGGAAGTGAAGAAAGGTGAAGTGCTGTTCACCATCGACGACAGAACCTACCGCGCCGCGCTGGAACAGGCGCAGGCGGCGTTGATGAGAGCCAAAACCCAGGCCAGCCTCGCCCGCAGTGAAGCCAGCCGCACCGACAAACTGATCGGCACCAACGTGATTTCCCGCGAAGAGTGGGAACAGCGCCGCTCTGCGGCCACCCAGGCCGATGCCGATATTCGTGCCGCGCAGGCGGCGGTTGACGCGGCGCAGCTTAACCTCGACTTCACCAAAGTCACCGCCCCGATCGACGGCCGCGCCAGCCGCGCGTTGATCACCAGCGGCAACCTGGTCACGGCGGGCGACAGCGCCAGCGTGCTCACCACCGTGGTGTCTCAGAAGACGGTTTACGCCTACTTCGACGTAGATGAATCCACCTATCTCCACTACCAGAACCTCGCCCGCAGCGGCCAGGGCGCGGCCAGCAACCATCAGGCGCTGCCGGTGGAAATTGGCCTGTCCGGGGAAGAAGGCTACCCGCATCAGGGCAAAGTGGACTTCCTCGATAACCAGCTCACCGCCAGCACCGGCACCATCCGCATGCGCGCCCTGCTGGATAACGCCCAGCGTCAGTTCACGCCGGGGCTGTTCGCCCGCGTTCGCCTGCCGGGCAGCGCGGAGTTCCAGGCCCTGCTGATCAACGACAAGGCGGTGCTGACCGACCAGGACAGAAAATACGTTTACATCGTGGATAAAGACGGCAAGGCACAGCGCCGCGATATCACGCCGGGCCGCCTCGCTTCCGGGCTGCGCATCGTGCAGCAGGGGCTGAACCCTGGCGATAAAGTCATCGTCGACGGGCTGCAAAAAGTGTTTATGCCGGGCATGCCGGTGAACGCTAAACCTGTCGCCATGGCCGCCACCAGCGCTGCCGTTAACTGATCCCCTACCAGAGAATCCGACGCATGGACTTTTCCCGCTTTTTTATCGACAGGCCGATTTTTGCCGCGGTGCTGTCGATTCTGATTTTTATTACGGGGCTTATCGCGATCCCGCTGCTGCCGATCAGTGAATACCCGGACGTCGTGCCGCCAAGCGTGCAGGTCCGGGCGGAATACCCTGGCGCCAACCCGAAAGTGATCGCTGAAACCGTGGCGACGCCGCTGGAAGAAGCGATCAACGGCGTCGAAAACATGATGTACATGAAATCGGTCGCCGGTTCCGACGGCGTGCTGGTGACGACCGTGACCTTCCGTCCTGGCACCGACCCGGATCAGGCACAGGTTCAGGTGCAGAACCGCGTTTCCCAGGCCGAAGCTCGCCTGCCGGAAGACGTTCGCCGCCTCGGCATCACCACCCAGAAACAGTCGCCGACGCTGACCCTGGTGGTGCATCTGTTCTCGCCGAACGGCAAGTACGACTCGCTGTATATGCGTAACTACGCCACGCTGAAGGTGAAAGACGAGCTGGCGCGCCTACCGGGCGTCGGGCAGATCCAGATTTTCGGCTCCGGCGAATACGCCATGCGCGTGTGGTTAGATCCGAACAAAGTGGCGGCGCGTGGCCTGACGGCCTCTGACGTGGTCACCGCGATGCAGGAGCAGAACGTGCAGGTCTCTGCCGGTCAGCTCGGCGCAGAGCCGCTGCCAAAAGCGAGTGATTTCCTGATCTCGATTAACGCCCAGGGCCGCCTGCACAGCGAAGAAGAGTTCGGCAACATCATCCTGAAAACCTCGCCGGACGGCTCGCTGGTTCGCCTGCGCGACGTGGCGCGTATCGAGCTGGGTTCCGGCAGCTACGCCCTGCGCTCCCAGCTGAACAACAAAGATGCGGTCGGGATCGGTATCTTCCAGGCTCCTGGTGCTAACGCTATCGATCTGTCTAACGCCGTGCGCGCCAAGATGGCCGAGCTGTCCACGCGCTTCCCTGAAGACATGAAGTGGGCGGCACCTTACGACCCAACGGTCTTCGTGCGCGACTCCATCCGGGCGGTGGTGCAAACCCTGCTGGAAGCGGTCGTGCTGGTTGTGATGGTCGTTATTTTGTTCCTGCAAACCTGGCGCGCATCGATTATCCCGCTGATTGCCGTCCCGGTTTCGGTGGTGGGGACGTTCAGCATTCTTTACCTGCTTGGCTTCTCGCTTAACACGCTGAGTTTGTTCGGGCTGGTGCTCGCCATCGGCATCGTGGTGGACGACGCCATCGTGGTGGTGGAGAACGTCGAGCGTAACATTGAGGAAGGGCTTGCCCCGCTGCAGGCGGCGCATCAGGCCATGCGTGAGGTGTCCGGGCCGATTATCGCCATCGCCCTGGTGCTGTGCGCGGTGTTCGTGCCGATGGCGTTCCTCTCCGGCGTGACCGGGCAGTTCTACAAGCAGTTCGCGGTGACCATCGCCATTTCGACGGTGATCTCGGCGATTAACTCCCTGACGCTCTCCCCTGCGCTGGCGGCGCTGCTGCTGAAGCCGCACGGCGCGCCGAAGGACATGCCAACCCGGCTGATCGACCGCCTGTTCGGCTGGCTGTTCCGGCCGTTCAACCGCTTCTTCCACCGCAGTTCGGAAGGTTACCAGGGGCTGGTCGGCAAAACGCTTGGCCGCCGTGGCGCGGTGTTCGCGGTGTACGTACTGCTGCTGTGTGCTGCCGGGGTGATGTTCAAAACCGTACCGGGCGGGTTTATTCCTACCCAGGATAAGCTCTACCTGATCGGCGGCGTGAAGATGCCGGAAGGCTCCTCGCTGGAACGCACCGACGCGGTGATCCGCAAAATGAGCGAAATCGGCATGAATACCGAGGGCGTGGATTACGCGGTGGCGTTCCCTGGCCTCAACGCGCTGCAGTTCACCAACACGCCGAATACCGGCACGGTGTTCTTCGGCCTGAAGCCGTTCGGCGAGCGGAAACATACCGCCGCGCAAATTAACGCCGAGATCAACGCCAAAATCTCGCAAATCCAGGAAGGCTTCGGCTTCTCTATTCTGCCGCCGCCAATTCTGGGGCTGGGCCAGGGTTCCGGCTACTCGCTGTATATCCAGGACCGGGCGGGCTTAGGCTACGGGGCGCTGCAAACCGCGGTGAACACCATGTCAGGCGCGATCATGCAGACGCCGGGGATGCACTTCCCGATCTCCACCTACCAGGCGAACGTGCCGCAACTTGATGTGCAGGTAGATCGCGACAAAGCCAAAGCCCAGGGCGTGTCGCTGACCGACCTGTTCGGCACGCTGCAAACCTATTTAGGCTCGTCATACGTGAACGACTTTAACGAGTTTGGCCGTACCTGGCGCGTGATGGCCCAGGCCGACGGGCAGTTCCGCGACAGCATCGAAGACATCGGTAACCTGCGTACCCGCAACAATCAGGGCGAAATGGTGCCGATCGGCAGTATGGTAAAAATCACCACCACCTACGGGCCGGACCCGGTGATCCGCTACAACGGCTATCCTGCGGCGGATCTCATCGGGGATGCGGACCCACGCGTGCTCTCTTCCGCTCAGGCGATGACAAAACTGGCCGCGATGTCCGGCCAGGTGCTGCCGAACGGGATGAACATCGAATGGACGGATCTGAGCTATCAGCAGGCAACCCAGGGCAACACGGCGATGATCGTCTTCCCGGTGGCGGTGCTGCTGGCGTTCCTGGTGCTCGCCGCGCTGTATGAAAGCTGGACGCTGCCGCTGGCGGTGATCCTGATTGTGCCGATGACCATGCTGTCCGCGCTGTTCGGCGTCTGGCTGACCGGCGGCGACAACAACGTGTTCGTGCAGGTCGGGCTGGTGGTGCTGATGGGCCTGGCCTGTAAGAACGCCATCCTGATCGTCGAGTTCGCCCGCGAGCTGGAGATGCAGGGCAAAGGCATTATGGAGTCTGCGCTGGAAGCATGCCGCCTGCGTCTGCGCCCTATCGTGATGACGTCTATCGCCTTTATCGCCGGGACTATTCCGCTGATTCTGGGCCACGGCGCGGGGGCGGAAGTGCGCGGCGTGACCGGGGTGACGGTGTTCTCGGGCATGTTGGGAGTGACGCTGTTTGGTCTGTTCCTGACGCCGGTGTTTTACGTCACGCTGCGTAAGCTCGTTACGCGCGGCAAATCCCAGGCCAAAACTATCGAGGCGTGAGCCAGATAATAAGGGCGGTGTAAAAGCCGCCCGATTAGCCCAACAAAAAACCGCCTTTCAAAGAGGCGGTTTCTTTATTTCTGGGAAAAGGTGATTGCGGGGCTTAGTGGCCTTTTTTGTACAGCGCCTCAAGCTCGGGCACTGGCTGGCAGCCGCTGGTATCGCTCTTTTTCACTTTCTCCAGCGCGCTTGCCACGGTATGGCGAGCCAGCACCGCCAGAGACGCCTCTTCGGCTTCTTCTGCAATCGTTTTGAAGTACCAGCAGGCGTTGGCGCTGACCACGCAGCGGGCAGGCACGTCCGGGCGGGACGCCCAAATCTTTTTGTCTTCAATCACCGACAGGTAAATATCTCGCAGGGTTATCTCTTCGGCCGGGCGGCCAAGATGAATGGAACCGTTGCGCCCCAGCGTCGAGACAATAATGCCGTCGCGCGTGAGGGGAACCATCAGTTTACGGATAAAGCTCGGGTTAGCTTCCAGACCATAGGCCAGGATGGCGCTGGTCGAGCGTTCACCCATTTGCTCCGCCATCGCTACGCTGAGAACCATCTGCAAAGCTGTCGGGAAGCGGTAATCTAACATTTCATTTTCCTGGGTCGCGGTGAATCTTGTTCTTTTTGGCACCGCTAGGTGAATAATCAATGAGCAACAATATAACAAATGTAGCGTTTTTTTTGAAGCAATCTGAGCTTTAGCTGGGAGCCAGCTCAAAATAACCGAAAGCTCAATTTTAATAAGTTACGGAACTAAACTATTCAAAAAAACAAATTCTGTCAGGTCGGTTAATTAATTCAAGTATTTGCCATACTGAATAATAAGTCATGTCACAGAAGATCAAATAGATCGCTTATTCTTGCTCAAATAATTTCTCAATCGAGCGGGTAGGATAAAAAAGCGAATTGTTGTTTTTTCCCACCAGCGGAATAAACCCTAATTTTTGATAAAAGCGCTTCGCATTGTCGTTAATGGCATCGACAAAAATCCCATGAACGCCCACCGCCTGCGAAGCTAAATAAACCACCTTCATCGCATGCGCCACTAGCGTCGAACCCCATTCCTGGCCCTGCAGATCTTTGTGAATCGCCAGCCGCCCCAGCGTCACGCTGGGGACATTGGCATAAGGGATTTTTCGCTTCTGGGTGTTTGACGGCAGCGCCTCTTTTTCAAAGCAACTGCCGGACAAAGTGTAGTAACCCAGCACTTTGGGATTGGCGTCCTTTGTCACAAGAAGATAGCCGCGTAAAAAGCGGCCATTATGCTGCCGGACAAAGTGCTCGGAGAGAAATGCATTCAGAGAAGCTTCACCGCAGTCGAAGCCGCGAAAATCATACGCAGTTTGTTCTGAAAATAATTCAATCATCAGGTCTGCCACGGCTTACTCCATGTCTTTCAGACGCCTTGCTGCACGTTTGAGCCTGTCATCCGGTTCAGGCGGGTTGCTGATAGCATCCATCACAAGGTTCCACGATGCTTCACTGAGCACCAGGCGGCGATGTTGCTCGATCACTTCCGCAGCGCGCGCAGACGCACAGGCAATCATAAACTGAGTGATCGTCTGGTTGGACATTGCCGCAGCCTCTTCGATCATGCTTTTGTCGTCGTCGCTTAATCTAAGATCGATACGCTGTTTTTTTAAAGCTGGCATCCTGTATTTACTCCCGCACTGCCGCAGGTGTCAGCAGTACGATAAAATCAATGAACAACTTAAGGCTAGCCACTTAAATATGTACGGAAATATTCCGTACAATGACGATATGCTCATTGGCGCAAATTTTCAACAACTAATCTCGACCGTCCTCAAATCCTGCCAGATCGTCGCACCTAAAAATCCCGTTATAACGGCCCCACCTTCCCCCAACGGGCCTATACTTATTGGCGACACTTTCCGCACGTTCTGTTCTGCATGCACCGATTTATGCGAGATAACGATATGGAATTAAAGGATTATTACGCCATCATGGGCGTGAAACCGACGGACGAACTCAAAACCATCAAAACCGCTTACCGCCGCCTGGCGCGCAAATATCACCCCGATGTCAGCAAAGAGCCCGACGCAGAAGCCCGCTTTAAGGAAGTGGCGGAAGCCTGGGAAGTGCTGAGCGACGAGCAGCGCCGCGCCGAATACGACCAGATGTGGCAGCACCGCAACGACCCACAGTTTAACCAGCAGTTCCACCAGGGTGGCGAGCAGAGCTACAACGCCCAGGACTTCGAAGATATCTTCTCTTCTATGTTCGGCCAGCAGGCCAGGCAGTCTCGCCAGCCGCACGCCGCACGCGGCCACGATGTAGAGATTGAAGTGGCGGTTTTCCTCGAAGAAACGCTGGCCGAGCACAGCCGCACCATCAGCTACAAGCTGCCGGTCTACAACGTCTTTGGCATCGTCGAGCGGGAAATCCCGAAAACGTTGAACGTGAAAATTCCGGCGGGCGTCGGCGACGGGCAGCGCATCCGGCTCAAAGGCCAGGGCACGCCGGGTGAAAACGGTGGGCCAAACGGTGACCTGTGGCTGGTGATGCACATCGCGCCGCACCCGCTGTTCGACATTGTCGGCCACAATCTGGAAGTTGTGGTGCCGCTGGCGCCGTGGGAAGCCGCGCTGGGCGCCAAAGTCGAGGTTCCAACGCTCAAAGACAGCATTTTGATGACCATTCCAGCGGGCAGCCAGGCCGGGCAGAAGCTGCGTATCAAGGGCAAAGGGCTGGTCAGTAAACAGCATACCGGCGACCTGTTCGCGGTAATTAAAATCGTGATGCCGCCTAAGCCAGACGAAAACGCTGCGGCGCTCTGGCAGCAGCTCGCAGACGCCCAGTCGGCGTTCAATCCGCGCAAAGATTGGGGGAAAAATAATGGCTAACGTCACCGTCACTTTTACCATCACCGAGTTCTGCCTGCACACCGGCATTCAGGCAGAGGAACTCAATGAAATCGTCGGGCTTGGCGTCGTCGAACCTTACGATTTTGAGGTCAAACCGTGGCAGTTTGACGACCACGCGATCAACGTCGCGCAGCGGGCACTGCGGCTAAGACGAGAATTGGCGCTGGACTGGCCGGGCATCGCCGTGGCGCTCACGCTGCTCGAGGAGAACGAACGCCTGAGCCAGGAGAATCGCCTGCTCAGACAGCGGATAGGGCGTTTCATCCGCCATCCATAGGCACATAACCTGGTGGATTATTCAGCAAAATATATCCACCAGCCGTGAATGTCCTGATTCATTTAGGATTATTACCTAAGGCAACTTCCGCTTCGCTGTGCCAGGCTTATTCACGGTCATAAGGACTGATAACGTTTGTTGAGGATATTATGAAAAAAACGATCATCGCTTTATCTGCAATTCTGCTGGCTGCTCCTGTTTTTGCCGCGACCACCACACACGCAACAGATGACACCGTCGCCGCGGCGCACGAAGGCGCTAACACCGCCAAAGAGAAACTGCACCAGGCAGAGAACAAAGGCGAAGAGCTGAAGCTCAAGTCTAAACATACCGTCGAAGGGAAGAGCGACAGCACGGGCAGCAAGATAAGCGAAGGCTCCCAGAAGGCATGGCATAAAACCAAAGAAGGCACCGAGAAAGGTTGGGACGCAACCAAAGAAGGCGCTGAAAAAGGGTGGAATAAAACCAAAGAAGGCGCTTCTGACCTGAAGAAAAAAGTCAGCGAATAATTCGCCTTCTCTGAAGAAAAAGCCGCGAAAGCGGCTTTTTTTATGCCCGCTAGTTATGCAGCGTTACGCTTTCGTCCACGCTCTGACGCCACATGCGTACGCCAGCGGAAGGTGCATCCGGGTCGGCATAACCAAAAGAGATGCCGAACAGCAGGCGATAGTCATCCGGCACGCCCAGAATTTTACGCGTCGCGTCAGCATGGAAGCCCAGCAGCGTTTGCGGAATACCGGCAAAACCGCGTGCCGCAAGAGACAGCAGGAAGCTCTGGCCGTACATACCGATATCTGACGCCACGCGCACGTTGTCGCCAAACGACGGCATAAACAGGAAGGCCACGTGTGGCGCCCCGAAGAAGTTGAAGTTACGCAGGTAGGCTTCGCGGCGTTTCTCTTTATCATCGCGGGCAATGCCTAACGCATCATAATAAACCTTCGCCTGGCGCTGGCTGCGCTCGTAGTAGTCGCCGTGGAAGTCGTCATAGCTGAAGCTGAAGTCCGGCGTTACGTTGCCCGCAATGTCGTTCTCAATCATCATCTTTTGCAGCGCGTCTTTGGTTGCGCCGGAGACAATATGCACGTTCCACGGCTGCGTATTGCAGTTGGACGGGGAATATTGCGCATCCTGCAAAACGGCCTGAATTTGCTCGTCGGTCAGCGGCGTAGACAGAAACGCTCGCGATGAAAAACGCTGGCGCACGGCCTCGTCAAAAGCCAGAACCTGATTGCTCATACCATCCTCTCTGTTTATAACCCGGCAATGTGCCGGAAAGATTTGCTGCCGAGGATGTTAGCGCTGCCGGGCATAGCGAAAAACCGTATAATCCCTTAAAGACTTTTGCGGAAACTGCACAAATGAAAGATCTGAGCCAGATAAACGCCCGCTCGATACGCCTCTTCCTGGCGGTCATCAGCGAAGGCAGTTTTTCCGAAGTGGCCCGGCAGGAAAATCTGTCCCCCTCTTCCGTTTCGCGCACCGTGATTCAGCTCGAGCAGTCTCTGGAGACCCAGTTGCTTTACCGCAATACACGAGCGGTGGCCGCCACCGATGCGGGGAATATCTACGCCGCCGCGTTCCGGGAAATGCTCAGCCAGCTTGAGCAGGCGCAAACCCAGATTGGCGAGCGTCGCCAGCAGCCCGGCGGCGTGTTTCGCTTTAACGCCCCGGTCTCCTTCGGGCTGCGCCACATTGCCCCGTGGATTGCCGAACTCAGCGAGCGCTACCCGGCGTTGCGGCTGGAGCTAAACCTGACCGATAACTACATCGACCCGCTGGCGGACGGCACGGACCTGCTGCTGCGCATTGCCCCGGTGCAGGACAGCTCGCTTCACGGGCGCTTCATTACCCGGCAGCGTGCTTATCTGGTCGCCAGCCCGGCCTATCTCGAACGCTACGGCTTGCCGCAAACGCCGGAAGACCTGCACGGCCACAGGCTGCTGGCCTACCGCGGCCTGATGGGGCTGCAGCGCTGGTACTTTACGCAGGGCGAAGAGAAGCTACAGCTCCTGCCGGAGCCTAAAATCGTTTCCGGCAATGCGGAGATGCTGGTGAAGGCCGCGGAAGACGGCGCGGGTATCGTGCTGTTCCCGGACTGGCAGATAAGCGACTCGCTGCGGACTCAACGGCTGATTCCGTTGATGACGGATTACACCGCGTCTTACAGCGCCACCGATCATTCACTCTATATGCTGTACCCAGGCGGCCGCTTTCCGTCGCTCAACACCCGCACCGTCATCGACTTCTTTATGGGGAAGTTTGGTTCACCGCCCTACTGGCAGGACGTTTAACTTGTTTTGAGTTCTTCGAAAAGCTCAGGGTGTTTATCCAGGGCTTTAAATAAGAGGATTAATGGACGTGGCGGAGCAATACGCCCGGTTTCATAGCGGCTGAAGGCATTTGCGCCCCCGCCAAAAAACTCTGCAGCCTGCGCCTGGTTCAGTTTTAAACGCTTCCGTACCGCCGCGATAAAAGCAGGGTCGACCTCCTGAGCGTTCACTTCACGGTTAAATGCCAGCATACCGGTGAAATACTCTTCACCTTCCCCGTCGGCGAAAACAATTTCGCCGCAATCATGACAATGCAGTCCGGTCACGCCTGGAAACGTCTTTGAATGGCCTTTGTATTCATAATGAATATCACGGGCTTCATGAACGGCATGATTGCCACCGCACACTGGGCATTTCATATCAGGACTCCTTAGTATTTGCTCTGACCATAGAGTGAATAACACTCAGACGGGGGTGGGGCGTTCTCTTCTCCATGAAAATTAACCTATTTGCAAAATATGCAAATAGGTTAATTTCGTTTGGCATGTGTGTAAATTGACCAGATTCAAATCCTCGAGACATCTTCAGAAATGACCGATGCCCGGCAGCGTGGGCGATATTCTGGCGACGCAGGGCGGAGAAGCCCTGATGGGGCAGGCGCTTTCGGAGAGCCTTAGCGTGGCCACGGCTGAAGGCCACACGCTGCCAGGGTTTATTTCTCCAGTAAACCCAGGCGAATAAAGCTTTCGGCGGTGGCGACAATAGCCTCCTCCGGGGAGCGCGGCGCCCAGCCGAGCAGGTTTACCGCTTTCGCGTTGGTCACATTCATGTCCACACCGAGCAGAGTCAGCGACCCTTTCATACCCGGATTTTTGTGCGCCGCCAGGCGCACCATCCAGTCCGGCAGCGCGAGGGTGGAGACTTTGCTGGCGGCTTCACCGAGGTGTTTACGCAGGATTTTTGCCACCTCAACCATCAGCAGACTGTGGCCGGAACTGGCAAGGAAGCGCTCCCCGTTGGCGGCAGGATGCGTCATCGCCAGCCAGTGCAAATCGGCCACGTCGCGCACGTCCACAAAGCAAGAGTTGATGTTCGGGTTGCCCTTTTGCCCGTCCAGCATGTTTTTTACCAGCCGAGTGGAGTGGGAAAAATCAGGCCCCAATACCGGCCCCATCACCGCCACCGGGTTCACCGCCGAAAGCTCAAGCCCGCGCCCCTCTTTTTCGATAAACGCCCATGCCGCTTTTTCAGCCATCGTTTTCGACTTCTGATATGGCCAGACTTTACCGGAGACATCGCTCCAGTCCGTTTCATCGAACGGACGACGGTGGCCTGCGGGATGCCCAACGCCAACGGCACCAAAGGCAGAGGTAAGCACCACGCGCTTAACGCCCGCAAAGCTTGCGGTACGGAGCACTCGCAGGTTGCCGTCCACCGCGGGTTTGATCCAGTCATCGTCGGTGGCGTGGTTGCCAGAAGGCGTCGGGGAAGCGCCGTGCATCACATAGCTACACCCGGCCATAGCATCTGCCCAGCCTTCATCCGCCATTAAATCAGCGACTAAAAAGGAGAGACGATCCCCCGGCTCGCAGCCGCCCTCTTTCAGGTTTTTGAGCACTTCTGCTTTGCGGTCAGCGGAACGCACGGTGGTGCGAACTTCATAGCCTTTCGCCAGCAGCGCGATAATGCAGTGTTGCGCGATAAACCCGGTGCCACCGGTAACCAATACGATGTCTTGCGTCATGCTTTCGTCCTCTGCGGCCTGGCAACCAGGCACAATGCGTTCATTTGCTGCACAGAATAAAGCCCGACCTCTGGATTTTGAATGCTTGAAAGTCCGTTATACTTGCGTGATAGTACGGCAATGCGCACCGATCCATTTTCTGAAATCCTCAAATTTGCCGACGCCGAGTCGCTGGTCACCGGTGGTTTTACCGCGGGTGGCGACTGGGCGCTGCACTTCCCGCCGCCGGACAAAATCAAGTTCTTCGCCATCGTCAAAGGCAGCTGCTGGGTAATACTCGAAGGCCATCCGGCCCCCATTCACTTCAGCACCGGCGATGTCGGCCTGCTGAACGCAAAGCGCGCATTTATTGTTGCCAGTTCACCGGAGATTCAGCCGGTAGATGCCATGAGCGTTTTTAAGGCCGGGGAGCGAAACTATGCGGCCCTGGGGGAAGGAAAGGAGTTTGAGTATATGGGCGGCCACGTGCTGCTGGACCCCAACCGCGGGCAAATGCTTGCGCAGGTGCTGCCGCAGTGGATTCACATTCCGGCGGCGTCGCCACAGGCGGCTTCGTTTCGCTGGCTGCTCGATCGATTGATAGCCGAACGAGAAACGGCCCTGCCCGGCACGCAGCTGGCCTCCGCGCAGCTCTCGCAGCTGCTGTTTATTCAGATCCTCCGTGCCCATTTGCAAACCAGCAGTTCACTTCCGGCAGGTTTGCTGCGAGCGCTGGGAGACGCCCGTCTTGCCCCGGCGCTTCAGCTTATTCATGCTAACCCGGCTCGGAACTGGCGTCTGGAAGAGCTCGCCAAATCCTGCGCCATGTCGCGCACCACATTTGCGCAGTATTTCCGTAACGTATCGGGCATTACGCCGGGGGCTTACCTTACCCAGTGGCGTATGAGGCTGGCTGAAAAAGCGCTGCGCGAGCAGACGGATCACATCGCCATGGTAGCCCAGTCGCTCGGGTACACTTCAGAAAGCGCCTTTAGCAACGCCTTTAAGCGCAAAACCGGGCTGTCGCCCAAAGCATGGCGTAGCGCCGCCCGCAGCACGATCGGTTAGAAACAAAAAACGCCGCACAATGGCGGCGTTTGAGTGGCCGCAAACCTCGCGACCGCGTTGTGTGGTTTATTAGAACCCGTATTTCACGCCAATCATTGCTGACGTGTCATGGTAGCCTTTATCGCCAATTTGCTGCGCGACGCCGCCCCACATATTGAGGTCATGGGAAATCTGCCCCTGCACGCCAAGCTTGAGCTGGCCGATGTTGCGGGCCCCCTCTTCATTGAGCTGCGTACCCCCCATTTTCACACCAAAGTTTTTGCTGTTATGCAGCCAGTCAGCCTCGACATAAGGCTTGAACTCACGCCCTTTGCCGTCGTCCTCTTTCCGGTGACCGCGCAGGTACAGCCGCACGCCCAGACGAGACTGCAGGTTGCCCTGCCCGCTGTCCTGAATGCGAGTGCCGTTAACCTCGGTGTGATCAGGGCTGTGTACGCCCATCCAGGTCAGCTGCGCCTGAGGTTCAAGATAAACTGCCTGGCGCTCGCTTTCGCTAAGCAGCATGTTATAGCCACTTTCCAGCGACGCGGTGAAGCCCCGGCTCTTGTAGTCTTCGTTCGGCAAATCGTCACTGCTTACGCGGTTGTTAAACCAGTTGTACATCACCCAGCCATCGACATAGACGCCTTCGCGGGACACGGCGTTCTGATACCAGGTACCGTATGCGCCGACGCTGTAGCCGTCCATCTCTGACTCAGAGCGATAGCCGGTCAGATTCGAACGTGAGTTGCCGCTAACGTTACCGTAACCGGCCATCAGGCCTGCGCCCCAGCGGTCGGTCTGATTGCTGGTGCCGTGTAAGAACTCGTTCCCCATCTGTGCAACATAGCGGTTAGCGCTGGAGCTTATCTGGCCTTCCCCGGTATGGAAGCGGTTTTGCCCGCCCTCCTGACGCAGCCAGAAAGTGCTGCGGGTCAGACCGCGCTCGTCCAGTGGAGCACGGTATTCGGTGGCCCCTTCACGATCGTCCAGCGTCAGGTTAAATAACGTATTCGCCGCCGCCAGATTCACCAGGTAGCTGCCGACCTCAGGGCGATAAACCCGTACAGGATCTGGCTGCGTTGGCATAATCGGGGTAACCGGGATAACCGGCGGCTCCGGAGGCAGGTTGCTCATAGAGATCAGGTACCAGTTCTGCCCCTTCTGCACCAGGCTGTAGTCCCATGCCCCGGCAACGATACGCCCGGACTGGGTAAACGCGCCCGCCGCGGAGTTCCCGTCAACGGTCACCACTTCAATGCCCTGCTCGGTTTGCGCCCCCTGGCCGCCAACGTTATTGACAGTCAGAACGGTTGAACCAGAAGTGCCACCATGGATAACCAGTTTGTCGGTCAACGAACTGTCGTCCCCCAGCACGGTGTTAACGTTCAGCCGGCTGTCGGCCCCGCCGATATAATCACCGCTAACATTAAGACGGTTGCCGGCAATGTTAGCGTTCCGGGAAAGATTAACGGTGCCGCTGTTATTCAGAGCGCCGTTCACGGTAAAGCTGGCTGCAGCATCGTTGTTCTGCAGCGGGCTGCCAACGGTTAAGCTGCTGCCGGTTTCCAGCGTGGCTGCGCCTATGCTGCCGGTCCCGGAAAGCTCGGTCAGGCTCTTAGCCGTCACGTCGCTGACCAGAGTTCCCGTGACATCCAGGCTCCCTTCCGCCAGCGTAGTGGTGCCTGTGTAGGTGCTGTCGCCGGTCATTGTCAGCGCACCGCTGCCCAGTTTGGTCAGGCTACCGCTGCCGGTTACGCCCTGGCTGATGGTCGTGTTAAATGCCTGGGTATCCAGCGTGCCGCCCGCGCTTTCCAGCGTGATGGCACGTTCTAAATCAAAGCTATTGCTCAACTGCAGCGTACCGCCGTCAAAAGTCAGCAGGCTGGCGGCAGAGCCCAGCGCGCCGTTTTCAGCGACCTGTAAGATACCTTCATACAAAGTCCATGGCGTTGTGGCAGCCGTGGTGTTGTTCAGCACCCAGGTGCTGGCACCCGTTTTATGGAAATGCTCGAAACCTTCATATTGAGCAGTATCGCCAATGCTGGCCGCATCAAACTGGCTGTCCGCCGCTCCGCCCAGGATAAGCGTGTCGTCCCCGGCCGTGGCCTGCACGTTACCCAGCACGTTATAGCCGTCGCGCAGCTCCAGCGAGTTGGTCCCGCCGGTAAACAAAACGGCCTGAGAGCGATTTTGCCCGTCGAAATCCATCCCGCCGCTAAGGGTACCGCTGTTGACGATGGTCATATCGCTACCGCTGATGCCCACCCCGCCAACGCCCACGGCCCCTACGCCGTTATTGCCGCCCGCCGTACCCGGTTCGCCACCATTGCCCCCGGATATCGTGCCGGTATTGACGACGCTACCACCGCCGGAGGTAATGTTGATCCCCGCGCCGCCTGCACCGCCGGCATCACCGCCACCGCCGCCGCCGCGATTGCCCGTCCCGCCCAGAATTGCACCGTTATTGACGACCATGCCACCGGCACCAATCAGGACGCCGCTTCCGCCTTCGCCCCCGCTACCGCCGTGGCTGGCATTGCCACCGCCGCCGCCGCCGGTTCCCCCTAACCCACCGGTGATACTGGCGCCGGTATCGTTGGTCAGCGTACCCTGGCCGTCAATGGACAGGCCGTTACCGCCTTTTGCCCCGGTCCCGCCGTCTGACGTTGGGCTGCTGCCGTTGGCGCCCGCGCCGCCGTTGCCGCCGACAAACGAGCCCTGGTTAGTGACGCTCCCGGCGCCAATAATGGAGACAGCATCACCCCCAGCGCCACCGACACCACCGCCGCCGGCAGAATCATCGCCGCCTTTACCGCCGGTCACTACGCCGGTGGATTCGTTAACAACATCGCCCCCGCCGTTGATTTCAATCCCAATACCGCCCGCACCAGAATCCCCCCCCTGCGAGGTACTTAAATTGCCGCTACCGCCACCGCGATTGCCGAGGCCGCCGGTTACTTCACCGAAGTTACTGACGCTGCCGCCGCCCTCAAGCGAGATCCCGCTGCCGCCTTTACCGCCATCGCCGCCGTCGCCACCGGTGAGATTATCCCCGCTGCTGTTGGAGTTACCGCCGCCGCCTGTCCCGGCGTTGCCGCCCACAATGTGACCGCCTGCGCTGTTAATGACCTTGCCGCTGCCTTTGACGGTGATGCCGCTGCCGCCGTTGCCGCCCGCAGAACCATAACCTACGATGCCGGTTCCCTGGCCGGACTCAACGGCCCCGCCGTTACCGCCGTCGCCGCCGTCGCCGCCGTGGATATTACCGTTGTTAGTGATGGCGCTGGTGCCGCTCAGCAATACGCCGTTTCCGCCCTCTGCAGCTTCACCGCCTTTGCCGCCAAAACCGGTAACATCAGCGTTGTCTTTGGTGTCCGCGTTTGCCGCCAGGCCGCCCGTCGCACCATGCCCGCCGGTGATGGTTCCGTCGTTGGTGATATTGCCGCCCTGTGTCGACATGATGCCGTCGCCTCCGGCCCCACCGGCACCGCCGCTCCCGCCGTGTAATTCTTCGCCCGGTGTGGTTTGGCTGTTAGCCGTTGCGCTCCCGGTATTACCGCCGGTGCCCCCGTCGCCCCCGCTAATGGAGCCACTGTTGCTATAGCTGCCCGACCCGGTAATCAGTACACCCGCCCCGCCTTCACCGCCGTCACCACCGCTGCCGCCGTTACCTGCATCGGCAACATCGGTGGCGTTGCTGCCGCCGTTGCCCCCGCGCCCACCATTACCGCCTTTGATGTCTCCGCCGTTGCTGCTCTGGTTATTGCCGCCGACAACTTCACCCGCTGAACCACCGCCGCCGCCGCCGCCGGCAGAACCGCTGCCGTTGGTGGCCGTGCCGTTAGGCTGCTGGCCTACGCCCCCGGTTGCGGTACCCGGTGGCAACGAATTATCCACGCCATCCACGCTCCCGGCGCCGCCATTTTCCCCCTGGCTACTGCCCTGCCCACGCTCACCGGCCCCCCCGGCACCACCGTTACCGCCGATGCCCGTTGTGGTGTCCATTGTGCCGCCACCGCCACCCTGAGCGCTGTCAGAAACGGTTGAAGGTGCGCCTGTCTGGCCGTCAGCGGCGAGCACATACTGTGGGGCGGTGCTTAACAACGCGGCGCCGATTGCGGTGGCAATCAAATGTCGCTTACCGGGGGTCTGTAATAAATGGGGCATTTCCGTCCTCTTTAACTCTGCGGAGTTATGTTGATTCGAAATATCAGAAACAGGCGCGCAACAATTTATTTAAAATTGCCTTCGGGTTTTAAAAGACGAGCGAAAACAACCATCAAATGAAAGCTGGGTTCATTTAAAAGTCACTCTCGTGTTAAAACAATGTAATTACAAAACACCCAAGCGGCGATAAAATTAACCTTTCACGGCTATTTCTTTCAGAGAAAAAATTCATTTCGGTGGCTAATTTTAACACCATGAAAATAGACTTAAGTGAAATTAAATTGTATTACAATTTGACCTGGCGCATGGAATGAATAATAAGGGGAATTTAGATGAGGATATAAACTGATATCTTCAGACCAAAAACACAACACAACTGATTGTTTTTGTTGGTGTTAAATAAAAACAAAACTTACAGAGATGAAATATTAAAAAACATGGATTTACAGACTAATCCTATTAGGGAATTAACCTTAATTTTATTTTTGAAAGTAAAAAATTAATTTTGTCATTGAAAAAACCACATGAAAAACCCTACTTCAGGTGCAACAAATAAGTCTTCAACAAGCTTAAACAGCATCAATAATCGCTTTCAGATATCACGTAAATGCGTCGCAACACCCCATTTAACCAATTGGATACATTCATCTTCGATATTCATGATGCTATAACTGCAGTTTTGATGACCATATTGTCTGAGATCGTCGGTAATTAAAGCACCTTTCAATTCCCAAATGGCAATCTCCAAAGCATGGCCGTGGCTCACAATAATAACGGTATCCTTCTGGTGATGTATATTTAGCGTTTTCAGGCAAGAAAACAGGCGATGACTCACGTTATTCAGGCTTTCACCCTGAGAACTAACCCGCAGAGGATCGCCCGATAGCAGGGCATCAAATAACTCAGGATGCTGTTTTTGCGCCTCCATCGCATTTATCCCCTGAAGCCGCCCAAAATCACGTTCTTGTAAACGTTCATCCACGCTTATCCGGCTGCCTAATTTGCTAGCCAGCACATTCGCTGTGCCCTGTGCACGCAGGGCTGGTGACGTGTAAATATGCGCGACGGTTAAATCGGCCAACGCGGCAGCCAGCGCAAAGCTTTGCCGGAGCCCCCGCGCCGTGAGTTGGCTGTCCAGCCTTCCCTGAATAATGCCTTGTTGATTCCCCTCACTTTCGCCATGCCGTACCAGAATTACCCGCATGCTCTTTCCTTTGTTGAAAATTTAATTTAGCATTTACTAAATTTAGAAAAATCTAAAATAAGGTACGATGAAACCAGACCTTTCTCAGCTTCAGTCCAGCGCGGATGAAGCAGCAAAACTACTGAAAGCCATGAGCAACCCGCGGCGTTTGCTGATTCTGTGCCTGCTGCTCGACTCCCCCGGCACCAGCGCCGGAGAACTGGCCGCCGCCGCAGGGTTAAGCCCGTCGGCAACGTCTCAACACCTGGCGAAAATGAAGGATGAAGGACTCATTGAGCACCAGCGTAACGCCCAGCGAGTGCTCTATTTCATCAAAGATAGCTCAGTGCGCGAGGTGATCGCGACGCTGAAAGCCATTTATTGCCCTTAAGGAACATCATGACCATACCAGCCATCACGGCAGAAGAAGCGAAAAAGCTCATTGCCAGCGGAGCAGCGCTGATAGACATCCGCGAGCCGGATGAACATGCCCGCGAAAACATTCCTGAAGCGCATCTGTTGCCGCTCTCGGCGATTGAAAACGGCGCCCGACTGGGGCCACTGGACCCGCACGATGTGGTGATTTTCCACTGCCAGTCCGGGATGCGCTCCTCTCAGCATGCTCAAAAACTGGCTAAGCTTGCCGAACCGGCTCAGGTCATGTTGCTGGAAGGCGGGCTTGAGGCGTGGAAAAAAGGCGGGCAGGAAGTTCTGGCGGATAAAAGCCAGCCCATGCCCATCATGCGGCAGGTGCAGATCGTCGCAGGTTCGTTGATCCTGCTCGGTGTCGTACTGGGATACGCCATCAATCAAGGTTTTTTCCTGATTTCAGGCTTTGTGGGCGCAGGTTTACTGTTTGCCGGGATCAGCGGATTTTGCGGCATGGCGCGTTTACTCGCCTGGCTGCCGTGGAACCGCAGCTAGCGTATCCTGCTTTATCCACCTCGATTTCTGATCTATGGTTATCTGGCGGCATAACCGCATTAAATTCCCTTAGCATTCAGAGGTTTTTCTATGTTTAAACCAGGTGATGTGGTTCAGCCAAACCAGGGCGGCCCTAAGCTGCAGGTCGTCGAGGTTCAGGGAGAGGATTTGATTTGCGTCCCGGCCTCAACCTTAGGCGCGGATAAACTGACGCTGAAAGCGGATTCTGTCTCGCTGTACAAGGAAGAAGGCGATTTCGGCGTTTGCTGAGCCATAAAAAAACGGCGTGAGGTTAATCACGCCGTTCTTATCAATAAAAGTGCCCCTATCCTTGTCGTCGCCATTCATAAACAACCGGGCACGGCGGCAATCCAGGCCAGCAATCAGTAGCCCTTCTCATAACCCGCAAAGAAACATCGAACCGCAACGTCCGCGTTGACCTCTTTCAGGAAGTCAGCCACCGACTCTTTATCCAGCTGATAGCGACGAGTCAGCACCCCGGCTTCCCAGGCTGCGCGCTGACGATCGCCGGTTTGCTCGGCCATATGGTGAGCAAAACCCAGCACGAAGCCGCGCTTGTAATCAGAACAAAAACGCTCAACGTTGACCGCGCTGTCGGCCTGCCGGGCTTTCATTCCGGCCATCAGGCCCTTACCAAAATGGTTATCCATCAGCGACTCCTCATCACTCGCTATATAAATAATTATATAACGATTTTAAACGTGATGGGTATCCCTAAAACCCAGGGTTTTTGGGGGATTCTGTGCTTTTGGGCACGATTAATTCATCTCGTTGATAATAAATAGAAAAATAAAAAAGAGACCACAAAATCAGGAAATGCCAGCGGCAAAGTGTGTTTCATCGCACTTTATCGACAAAAACCCTATAAATAAAAATTTTTAGCTAATTGATGAAATCAATCCAGTAACATACCCTACGCAGGATAAATTACATGATTCATAACACTGCCAATTAGCCATAAAAGCAGCTCAACACACTGCTTTTAAATCGGAGTCAACATTATGTTTTCCCGTGAGTCACGCTTACGCCATGCAGCCGCAGATATTTTTGCGATGGTAGTGTATTGCTCGGTCGTGAACATGATGATTGAGATCTTCCTCTCAGGCATGACTTTCGAACAGTCACTCTCTTCTCGCCTGGTCGCCGTGCCGGTTAATATTCTTATCGCCTGGCCATACGGCTTCTACCGCGATGCCTTTATGCGTGCGGCTCGTCGTATCACCCCGGCAAGCTGGGCGAAAAACCTGGCTGACGTGCTGGCCTACGTAACCTTCCAGTCCCCGGTCTATGTGGTGATTTTATGGAGCGTAGGCGCGGACTGGCACCAGATTGTGGCTGCCGTGACGTCGAACCTGCTGGTGTCGATGATGATGGGTGCCGCTTACGGCTACTTCCTGGATTTTTGCCGCCGCCTGTTTCGCGTCAGCGGCCAGATAGGCGTGAAGGCGGGAGCCTGAGTCCCGGTTTGCAAGGGCGACTGGCCTGAAAGCCAGTCGTTCACTTATTCAGTCTCGCCAAATAACCCTGCCAGATACCTTTCCAGCGCAATACGGGAGCTGAAACCGTGCGGAATGCCATAGTGTTCGTGCGTTTCACCGGCCAGATAGAGCGGGAACTGCTGATAATGATCGCAGGTCTTCATTTCTGAAGCCGGATCGGCCAGCGACTGGCTACGCTCTCTCAGGGTAGGATGAATAATCAGGGCGGTGCGCCCCATGCGTGCTTCGCGGTTCACATACACGTAATTCTCGCCACGACGATAGCCGTAGGTTTTTGCTGTTACCACATCCATGGTAAAACCCGATTTCTCAAGAACTCGGGCCACCTCGTCCGGTCGTAAATACATAGATTTTCCTCGTCATCATTTACTGCATCGCAACCATACATTAAGCAGCATCGGCAACGCTTTCGGAATTGTCCAGAAAGCCCGGCAATAGCCGTGAGCCGCCCCATAACTAAAATCCATGGTCTACACTTAGCCTTACATATTAGAAAGGGAGACAACAATGGCTAGCCGAGCAAACAGAAATAACGTTGACGATCAGGTAGACGAAATCAATAACGATGTCAGCCAGCTTGCGGATACGCTGGAAGATGTACTGAAGTCCTTCGGTAGCGATGCGAAAGATGAAGTTGATGCCGCACGTAAAAAAGCCGAAGCCCTTCTGAAAGAGACCCGTGCGCGTATTAACGGCAACCAGGGTCGCGTTAAGCAGGCCGCACGTGATGCCGTAGGCTGCGCCGATTCCTATGTCCGTGACAAACCCTGGCAGAGCGTGGGTATTGGCGCGGCGGTGGGTATTTTCCTTGGGGCTTTGCTGGTGTCACGCCGCTAACCCCTGAGTGTTTAACAGTCGATAAATGAGACTAAATGCGTGTTACAACCCCGGTGCTTTTCGCCGGGGTTTTTACGTTATGGCCAGCCGCAGCCGTAACGCATAGCGCTGTGCAAGTTCATACGAGCTGATGTTGGTAAAGCTCAGCAGTAAACCGCCCCGCCCGGCATGTTCTATTCGCCAGCGGCTAAGCGCCTGAACCGCAAGCCCCGCGGCTCTCGCTTTGCCTTCCACGGCCAGGTCATCACCTTCAACTTCCATCACCATCTGAATGCCGCCTTCCTGCGGCACAACCGCAAACCCTTGCGCACGCAGCGCCTCCTCGAGCCATAGCCGACGCTCGGCGTAGCACTGACGCATTTTTTTTAGGTGCCGCCAGAAATGCCCCTCCCGCAAGAAATCAGCAATGGCCTGCTGGATAAGGACTGGTGCAGTACAAGGCTGCCTGCGAGCCTGCCGCTGAAAATCTTCCACCGCATGGGGAGGTACCACCAGCCATGCCACACGGAGCGCGGGAAACATCGACTTGCTGAAAGTCCCCGCGTAAATAACGCGCTGCGGGCTGTCCAGGCTTTTGAGCGGCGGCAGCGGTTTACCGTGGTAGCGAAATTCGCTGTCGTAGTCATCCTCAATAATCCAGCTCTGCTCGCGGCTGGCCCATTCCAATAAAGCGTGTCGGCGTGGCAGAGAGAGCGCAACGCCCGATGGGCTTTGGTGTGCGGGCGTCAAAAGCGCAAAACGGGCATCGGAAAAGTGGCGTAAACCGTAATCCACCTGCATCCCTTCACCATCGACAGGGATAGCACGGACCTGCATTCCAGCCTTCGCAAAGTCGGGGCGGACGAAGCGGTAGCCCGGATCTTCCAGCCAGATGCCATCCCCCGGTCGCGCAAGCGTAGAGAGCACCAGGGCTAATCCAGCCTGGAAGCCTGAGGTGACAAAAATTTGCTCCGGCTGGCAGTCGATGCTGCGTGAAAAGCGCAGGTAATCTGCAATCGCCTGCTTAAGTGAGGCTTCACCGCCGGGTTCAGGAAGCATCAGGTCAAAGCGAGTTTGCTGGCGCAGGCGCCGCCCCATAAGCCTTGCCCAAATGGCACGGGGGAAAAGATCCAGCGCCGGAAGCCCCATCTGGAAAGGTCTGGGTGCGCCCTGCGGCCTGGCGGCTGAGACGTTTTCGCCTCCGCCATCGCTTTTCACCGACGGGCTAACGAAGGTGCCGGCTTGCCCGCGTCGCTCCAGCCAGCCCTGGGCAACCAGGTCGCCATACGCATTTTCAACCGTGGCTCTGGCAACGCCCAGCTCCAGCGCCAAAGTCCGGCTGGAAGGCAGGCGGCTTCCCGCGGTCAGCTCGCCGCTGTTTATCGCCTGCTTTAGCTGGCGCGCAATCTGCTGATAGCGCGGCTGAGTGTGGTGAGATGCAACAACCGGCGGGACTGGCTTCTGTTTCATGGTCTGGTTTTTTAGTTAACTTATGGCTCTCTTTGATAGTCCATTATAGTGGTAAATTTGCCTCACACCAACCTGAGGAGCCACACCATGATCGAATTACGTCAGCCTTACTATGAACTTTCCCCCAACGTGATCAAACCGATGCGGCAGGCGCTGCAGGGCCTGGAAAACGGCCCGCTAAGCAACGAGCTGATCGAGCTGGTTTTCCTGCGCGTTTCGCAGATTAATGGCTGCGCCTACTGCCTGGAGATGCATTCTAAAGCGCTGCGTAAATCCGGCGTTGAGCAGGTGAAGCTGGATTCACTGGCGGGCTGGAAGGTAAGCCATCAGTTTACGGAGAAAGAGCGTGCGGCTCTGGCCTGGGCAGAAGCCATTACCCTGATTGCCGACAGCAACGCCGAAGACGATGTTTATCAGCCGCTGCTGCAATTTTTCAGCGCCGAGGAGATTGTCGATTTGACGCTGGCGGCCAGCATGATGAATGCGTTTAACCGCGTTGCGGTTGGGATGCGGCAATAAGCGGGTATAGTCTCTTCGTCACAAATACTCGCGATTATGTATGGTCGGTGAATATTCCGTTCACTTCCAGTCCTGTTTCATCTGTCACCACTGCACCGGTGAACGTCTCGGGAGAATCACCGTCATTCCCCCGAGACCCCGGACTCCCGGCCAAATAAATCGACCGCTGAAGCGGCAGACCTCCGTTTTATCTCCCAGTCCTGGGTCGGCTGAGATGCGTTCCCGACGCCCGGACCCTGGTCAGTCGGAGAGAAAACGGAGGCGATTTAAGCCGGAACCGAGCCTCGCTTTTTATTTTTACCCTCACCCTAACCCTCTCCCTGAAAGGGAGAGGGAATAAACAATGTTTCACGTTGGCTGTTTTCCCCCTCTCCCTCTGGGAGAGGGCCGGGGTGAGGGTGGAATTGCTTCCCGGCTCTCATCGCCCCCGGCCATGACCCAACTCAGGCGGGGTTGACCTGCCGGGAGCTGCGAAAGAGAGCGATCGTCGGGAACGAATGGGGAAACAGGATCACGGGTGAACGGAACCTTAACCACTTTTTCATAGACAGAGACCCTTTATGCCGAAGAATCTTCCCCCTTCCCCTACACTTTTCAACCCCCTACGAAACCCATCAAAAACGCTATATGTTGCGTGGTTGCAAATTATTAAATCAACATCTAGTATTTCTCTCAGTAAGAACACACCACCCGTCGGGCAGCAAACTGCGGCGTTCCATTATTCTAAAGGGAAATACGAATCATGCGCATTACTATTTACACTAAAGATGATTGTGTTCAGTGCCATGCCACAAAACGGGCAATGGAGAGCCGCGGTTTTGCCTTCGAGATGATCAATCTCGACCTCAATCCGGAAGCGGCAGATGACCTGCGAGCCAAAGGATTTCGCCAGCTGCCGGTGGTGGTCACCGAAGCGGAAAGCTGGAGCGGTTTTCGCCCGGATATGATCAATCGCCTCTGCGTTGCCGCCAGCGTATGAGCACCCTCGTCTACTTCTCCAGCGAGTCGGAAAACACCCTGCGTTTTATCGAACGCCTTGGGCTGCCCGCCTTGCGCATCCCCCTGGAGGTAAAAGCGCGCCTGGAAGTGACGGAACCCTACATTTTAATCGTGCCCAGCTACGGCGGCGGCGGCATTGCCGGAGCGGTACCGCCTCAGGTGATCCGCTTTCTGAACAACCCGAACAATCGCGCGCTGATCCGCGGCGTGATTGCCAGCGGCAACCGCAGCTTTGGCGAAGGGTTTTGCCGGGCCGGGGACGTCATTTCACAAAAATGCCAGGTGCCCTACCTCTACCGTTTTGAGCTATTGGGCACCCCGCAAGACATCGACAACGTGCGTAAGGGAGTAAGCGAATTTTGGCAACGACAGAAGCAGTCCGTTTAGCGACGGAGAGCGTGGACTACCACGCGCTCAACGCCATGCTCAACCTCTATGACAAAGAGGGAAATATCCAGTTTGATAAAGACAAACAGGCCGTAGCCAGCTTCTTCGAGCAGCATGTGCTGCCGCGCACCGTCAGCTTCCCCAACCTGCAGGCAAAGCTGGATTACCTGGTTACCGAGCAGTATTACGACGAAGCCGTGCTGACCCGCTACTCCCGCCAGTTCGTCCTTGAGCTGTTTGACCGCGCCCACGGCAGCGGCTTCCAGTTTCAGACCTTTTTAGGCGCGTGGAAGTACTACACCAGCTACACCCTGAAGACCTGGGACGGGAAACAGTATCTGGAACATTTTCCGGATCGCGTTTGCATGGTAGCGCTGACTCTCGCTCAGGGGGACGAGCCACTCGCCGCACGCCTGATGGACGAGATGCTAAGCGGCCGTTTTCAGCCCGCCACGCCGACCTTCCTCAACTGCGGTAAAAAGCAGCGGGGAGAGCTGGTTTCCTGTTTCCTGCTGCGCATCGAAGACAATATGGAGTCGATTGGCCGCGCGGTTAACTCTGCGCTTCAGCTTTCCAAGCGCGGCGGCGGCGTAGCGTTCCTGCTCTCCAACCTGCGTGAATCTGGTGCGCCCATCAAACGCATTGAAAACCAGTCATCAGGCGTGATCCCGGTAATGAAAATGCTGGAAGACGCGTTTTCCTACGCCAATCAGCTTGGCGCTCGCCAGGGCGCAGGCGCGGTTTACCTCAACGCTCACCACCCGGATATTCTGCGCTTCCTGGATACCAAGCGGGAAAACGCCGACGAAAAGATCCGCATTAAAACGCTGTCGCTTGGCGTCACGATCCCGGATATCACCTTCCAGCTCGCCAAAACCAATCAGCAGATGGCGCTGTTTTCGCCTTATGACGTAGAGCGAATCTACGGCAAGCCGTTTGGCGACATCAGCGTCAACGATCTTTATCAGCAAATGGTGGACGACGACCGCATCCGTAAAAGCTGGATTAACGCCCGTGATTTCTTCCAGACGCTGGCGGAGATCCAGTTTGAGTCAGGCTACCCGTACATCATGTTTGAGGACACGGTCAACCGGGCGAACCCAATTGCCGGGCGTATCAACATGAGCAACCTGTGCTCGGAAATTTTGCAGGTGAACAGCGCCTCGACCTATGACGAAAACCTCGATTACGCGCAGATTGGCAAAGATATCTCCTGCAACCTCGGCTCGCTGAACATCGCCCATACCATGGACTCACCGGATTTTGGCCGCACGATAGACACAGCCATTCGCGGCCTGACGGCGGTGTCGGACATGAGCCACATTCGCTCGGTGCCATCGATTGAGGTGGGTAATGCCGCCTCCCACGCCATTGGCCTGGGGCAAATGAACCTCCACGGCTATCTGGCGCGCGAAGGCATCGCCTATGGCTCTCCTGAAGGGCTGGATTTCACCAATATCTATTTTTACACCATCACCTGGCACGCGCTTCGTGCTTCCAACGCATTAGCCCGTGAGCGGAACCAGCGTTTTGCAGGCTTTGAACAATCGCGCTATGCCTGCGGCGAATACTTCCGCCAGTACCTGGAGCAGGTGTGGGAGCCGAAAACGGAGAAAGTCCGTGCGTTATTTGCCCAGGCGGGCATCGCCATTCCGGGGCGTGAGCAATGGCAGCAGCTCTGCGACGACGTGCGCGAATACGGCCTGTACAACCAGAACCTGCAGGCTATCCCGCCGACGGGATCTATCTCTTATATCAACCACGCAACCTCGAGCATTCACCCGATTGTGTCCAGGATTGAGATCCGTAAAGAGGGCAAAACCGGACGCGTGTACTACCCCGCGCCGTTTATGACCAACGACAATCTTGAGTTTTATCAGGACGCCTACGACATCGGCCCGGAAAAAATCATCGACACCTACGCTGAGGCCACCCGACACGTTGACCAGGGGCTTTCGCTGACGCTGTTCTTCCGCGATACCGCCACCACCCGCGACATTAATAAAGCGCAAATTTATGCCTGGAAGAAAGGCATTAAGACGCTCTATTACATTCGTCTGCGGCAGCTGGCGCTGGAAGGCACCGAGGTGCAGGGCTGCGTGTCCTGCGCGCTATAACGCGAAGTACCACGCGAAAGTACAAGGAAAGAAAATGACGCAACTGACGCGCGTAAGCGCCATCAACTGGAACAAAATCGAAGACGAGAAAGACCTCGAGGTCTGGAACCGCCTGACCAGCAACTTCTGGCTGCCGGAGAAGGTGCCGCTCTCTAACGACATTCCTGCCTGGCAATCGCTCAGCGACCAGGAGCAGCAGCTCGTTATCCGTGTGTTTACCGGGCTGACGCTGCTGGACACGATTCAGAATACCGTAGGCGCCCCCGCGCTAATGGCCGATTCACTGACCCCACACGAAGAGGCGGTAATGTCGAATATCAGCTTTATGGAAGCGGTACACGCCCGCTCCTACAGTTCGATATTTTCCACGCTCTGCCAGACCAAAGACGTGGACGCCGCCTACGACTGGAGCGAGCAAAACGACGCCCTGCAGCGTAAAGCCGCGATTATTCTGGGCCATTACCGGGACAACGATCCGCTGAAAAAGAAGATTGCCAGCGTGTTCCTCGAATCCTTCCTGTTTTACTCCGGCTTCTGGCTGCCGATGTATTACTCCAGCCGGGGCAAGCTGACTAATACTGCCGATCTCATCCGGCTCATCATTCGCGACGAGGCGGTACACGGCTATTACATCGGCTATAAGTACCAGAAAGCGCTGGCCCAGCAGAGTGTGGAACGACAGACCGAGCTGCAAAATTTTGCCCTCGATTTGCTGATGGATCTCTACGATAACGAGCTGGCGTACAGCGAAACTCTCTACCGCGAGCTGGGCTGGGAAGACGAGGTGAAGGCATTTCTGAGCTACAACGCCAACAAGGCGCTGATGAACCTGGGTTACCAGGCGCTGTTCCCGGCTGAAATGGCGGAAGTTAACCCGGCCATCCTCGCCGCGCTGTCGCCGAATGCCGATGAGAACCATGATTTCTTCTCCGGCTCGGGCTCTTCTTACGTGATGGGCAAGGCGGTGGAAACCGAGGACGAGGACTGGGATTTCTAGTAGTCTGGCCGCTGAGCATTTTTGCGAGGTGGCCTATGTCGTTATTTCGTTGTTCTCTTTTCGCGCTGCTTTGCGGCAGCGCACCGTTAGCCTTTAGCGCGCCGCTGCTGCTGGATATGGCACAGCTGGCGCACAGTAAGCAAGAAATCAGCCAGCAAAACCCGGCTCTGATGCCCGCCTGGCAAGCCCTCAAACATAAAGCCGACCAGGCGCTTATTCATCCGCTCTACAGCATCACCCAAAAAAGCCCCGGATCTCCGGCGGGCGATCCTCATGAATATTACAGCTTTTCGGACTACTGGTGGCCTGACCCAAAAGCCCCCGACGGCCTGCCGTGGGTGCGAAAAGATGGCCAGATAAACCCAGCTGCAGTCGGCAAGCAAAGCGACAAAGCCCGGCTAAACGGCATGACCAACGACGTCTGGAATCTGGCGCTGGCCTGGCAGCTTTCCGGCAACGCGGCGTATGCGGCAAAAGCCCGCCAGCAGCTGGTGAACTGGTTTATCACGCCGGAAACCCGGATGACGCCGAATCTCGCTAACGCCCAGAGCATTCCAGGGCGAAAAGGCGTGCGCGGTACCGGCATTCTCGACGGGCGTGGCTTTGTGCGGCTGATCGACGCCATTGAACTGCTGCACGACGGCGGCCAGCTGGACGAAAAAACCTGGAACGGGCTCAGGCAATGGTATCGCGATTATTATCAGTGGCTGACCACCAGCGAAAACGGCAGGAAAGAGGCCGCCGCTGAAAATAACCACGGTACCTGGTATGACGTTCAGGCCGCCGCCATTGCCCTGTGGCTGGGGGATAAAGACGCGGCAAAACAGCGTTTGATTTCTGCCACTCAGCGCATTCCGGTTCAGTTTGACGCCAAAGGCGTGCCGGTGACGGAAATTGAGCGCACGCGTTCCTGGCATTACAGCAACTTTATTCTGGATGCCTGGAACCCGTTAGGGCTGTTGGGTGAAAAGGTTGGGGTCAACGTCTGGCAGGCGAAAAGCGGCGAGCACAGCCTGCAAAATGGCTACCTGTATATCGCCGGGTTTGTCGATAGCCAGACTCCGTGGCCTTACCCCAATATGGAGCCGTTCAAGCCTGATGAAGCGCTGGAAAATATTGTCACTGCCGCACATGCCTGGCGGGAAAATAATACCTTACAGGACAAGGCAAAATGGCTGCTAAATCGAAATAAAACCGCCGTTATAAACTTAATATCAAAACCGTAATATTCCCGTCATTTCAGCCTGAATGCATCCCATTCAGGCTGAATATTCCCCACATTGACAAAAAATATCTCACCACATTAATCCACGCTCAGCCCAGCGTTCATGGGAAATTTCTCCCATATTCAAGGGATAGATATTTTCATATCACAAAACCGAGGGTTGCCTCAGATTCTTAGTATGTTAGGGTATATACAGGTCAATATTTCCACCAGGAAACATCTATAAATAAATCAAATACAGGAAGCCGTATATTGCATGGCAATTAAATTAGAAGTGAAGAATTTATATAAGGTATTTGGCGAACATCCACAGCGCGCATTCAAATACATAGAGAAAGGCATTTCCAAGAGTGAATTACTGGAAAAAACGGGTCTGTCGCTTGGCGTAAAAGACGCCAGTCTGGCCATTGAAGAAGGCGAGATTTTTGTCATCATGGGGTTATCCGGTTCAGGGAAATCCACCATGGTTCGCCTTCTCAATCGCCTGATTGAACCCACCCGCGGACAGGTACTGATTGACGGCATCGACATTGCCAAAATATCGGAATCTGAACTCCGTGAGGTGCGCAAAAATAAGATCTCAATGGTCTTCCAGTCATTTGCTCTGATGCCACATATGACGGTATTAAATAATACCGCATTCGGCATGGAACTCGCCGGAATGCCGGTCAAAGAACGCCAGGAAAAAGCGCTGGATGCCCTGCGTCAGGTCGGGCTGGAGAATTACGCGAACGCGTATCCCGATGAGCTTTCCGGCGGCATGCGCCAGCGTGTTGGTTTAGCCCGCGCGCTGGCTATTAATCCCGATATATTACTGATGGATGAAGCCTTTTCGGCACTCGATCCGCTAATTCGAACTGAAATGCAGGACGAATTAATTAAGCTGCAGGCGAAACACCAGCGCACTATCGTTTTTATTTCCCACGATCTCGATGAAGCCATGCGCATTGGCGACCGCATTGCCATTATGCAGGGCGGTGAAGTGGTGCAGGTCGGCACACCGGATGAAATTCTGAATAATCCGGCTAACGACTATGTGCGCACCTTCTTCCGCGGCGTGGACATCAGCCAGGTCTTTAGCGCCAAAGATATTGCCCGCCGTAGCCCGGCTGGCCTGCTGCGTAAAACCACAGGCTTTGGGCCACGCTCGGCGCTTAAGCTGCTGCAGGATGATGACCGCGAATATGGCTATGTCATTGAACGTGGGCAGAAATTCCTCGGTATCGTCTCTACCGATTCGCTGAAAGCGGCACTGGCTGCGGGCGAGGGTCTGGACAATGCGTACCTGGCTTCCCCGGAGGCGGTTTCCGCCGAAACCTCACTGAGCGATCTGCTCTCTCATGTCGGCCAGGCCCCGTGCGCGGTGCCGGTAGTCAGTGAAGAGGGGCAGTACGTGGGCATCATCTCAAAAGGGGTGCTGCTTCAGGCATTAGATCGTGAGGGGGCAAATCAATGAGTGACGCAACTAATCCATGGGATAACGGCAGCGCGGCGACCGACGCCGCAACCAATCAGGCCGCAAGCTCTGCAGACGCATGGGGCGCTCCGGCGTCGGATGCAGCCACCAGCGGGGGTGCCGACTGGCTGAACTCCGCACCGGCAGCGGCACCAGAGCATTTTAATATTCTCGATCCGTTCCACAAAACGCTGATCCCGCTCGACAGTTGGGTGACGCAGGGGATCGACTGGGTGGTGACCCACTTCCGCCCTGTGTTCCAGGGCATTCGCGTGCCGGTGGATTACATTCTTAGCGGCTTCCAGCAGCTGCTGTTAGGTATGCCTGCGCCGGTGGCGATTATCGTCTTCGCGCTGATCGCCTGGCAGATGTCCAGCCTCGGGATGGGCGTCGCGACGCTGATTTCCCTGATTGCCATTGGCGCGATTGGCGCGTGGTCTCAGGCGATGGTTACCCTGGCGCTGGTGCTTACCGCCCTGCTGTTCTGTATGGTCATCGGCCTGCCGCTTGGGATCTGGCTGGCGCGTAGCGAACGGGCGGCGAAGATTATTCGCCCGCTGCTGGATGCGATGCAGACCACCCCGGCGTTCGTTTACCTGGTGCCTATCGTGATGCTGTTCGGCATCGGTAACGTGCCGGGCGTGGTGGTGACGATTATCTTCGCCCTGCCGCCGATTGTGCGCCTGACTATCCTCGGGATTAAGCAGGTGCCGGCAGATTTGGTCGAGGCCACCCGTTCGTTCGGCGCCAGCCCGCGCCAGATGCTGTTCAAAGTCCAGCTCCCGCTGGCAATGCCGACCATTATGGCCGGGGTTAACCAGACGCTGATGCTGGCGCTGTCGATGGTGGTTATCGCCTCGATGATCGCCGTTGGCGGCCTGGGTCAAATGGTTCTGCGCGGTATTGGCCGTCTCGATATGGGCCTGGCAACGGTCGGTGGCGTGGGGATTGTTATCCTTGCCATTATTCTCGACCGCCTGACCCAGTCTATAGGGCGCGACTCCCGCTCCCGTGGCAACCGCCGCTGGTACACCACCGGCCCGCTGGGTCTCCTGACTCGTCCCTTCATTAAATAAGCCTGGCGGCGGCCTCGGGTCGCCCCTCGCCCCATCACCATTAAAAAGGAATAACGATGCGACACAACGCTATTTTAGCCACAGCTCTTGCGACACTCGTTTCCACCAGCGCTTTTGCGGCAGACTTGCCGGGCAAAGGCATCACCGTTCAGCCGATACAGAGCACCATCTCTGAGGAGAGCTTCCAGACGCTGCTGGTGAGCCGCGCGCTGGAAAAAATGGGCTACACCGTGAATAAGCCAAGTGAAGTGGACTATAACGTCGGCTACACCTCTATCGCCGCCGGCGACGCCACCTTTACCGCCGTTAACTGGCGGTCGCTGCATGATGATATGTACGCCGCCGCAGGCGGTGACAAGAAATTCTACCGCGAAGGCACCTTCGTGACCGGCGCGGCTCAGGGTTACCTCATCGACAAGAAAACCGCTGACCAGTACCACATCACCAATATTGAGCAGCTAAAAGACCCGAAAATCGCCAAACTGTTCGACAGCAACGGCGACGGCAAAGCCGACATGATGGGCTGTACGCCTGGCTGGGGCTGTGAGGCGGTGATTAATCACCAGAATGAAGCCTACAAGCTGGCGAACACCGTTACCGTCAACCACGGCAACTACTCGGCAATGATGGCCGACACTATCGCTCGCTTTAAAGAAGGCAAGCCGGTTCTGTACTACACCTGGACCCCCTATTGGGTAAGCGATGTGCTGAAGCCAGGTAAAGACGTGGTCTGGCTGCAGGTGCCGTTCTCTTCCCTGCCGGGCGTGCAGAAAGATATCGATACCAAACTGCCTAACGGCGCGAACTACGGCTTCCCGGTGAGCACCATGCACATTGTCGCCAACAAGGCATGGGCCGAGAAGAACCCGCAGGCCGCGAAGCTGTTTGCCCTCATGAAGCTGCCGCTGGCGGACATTAATGCTCAGAACGCGATGATGCATAACGGCAAGTCTTCCGAAGCCGATGTTAACGGCCACGTGGACGGTTGGATCAAAGCGCACCAGGCGCAGTTTGACGGCTGGGTGAAAGAGGCGCTGGCGGCGAAATAAATCTCCCCTCACCTCCCTTTATTTCTCCCTCTCCCTTCCAGGGAGAGGGCTGGGGTGAGGGTCAATAACCGCACGATCCGACACCCACCTTCCCTACTGCTGACATAATTTTTCGCTATTATTCAGACCTCTCTTTGGCAAGTTGAAGATAATAATGAAAAACAATACTCACGGACTCAGCCCGGCGCTGATCGTCCTGATGTCCGTCGCGACCGGCCTCGCGGTGGCCAGCAACTACTATGCGCAGCCGCTGCTCGATACCATCGCAAACGCCTTCTCACTCTCGGTAAACCAGGCAGGTTTCATCGTCACAACGGCACAGCTTGGCTATGCGGCCGGGCTGTTGCTGCTGGTTCCGCTTGGCGACATGTTTGAGCGTCGTGGGCTTATCGTCTTTATGACGCTGCTGGCGGCAGGCGGGATGCTGATCACCGCCACCAGCCAGTCCCTGTGGATGATGATTCTGGGCACCGCGCTGACCGGACTTTTCTCCGTGGTGGCGCAAATTCTCGTGCCGTTTGCCGCCACGCTCGCGGCACCGGAAAAACGCGGGAAAGTTGTCGGGACGATTATGAGCGGGCTGCTGCTTGGGATCCTGCTGGCGCGTACCGTGGCCGGTTTGCTGGCAAGCCTTGGCGGCTGGCGCACCGTTTACTGGGTTGCCAGCGTGCTGATGGCGCTGATGGCGCTCGCCCTGTGGCGCGGATTGCCGCAGGTGAAGCAGGACAGCCACCTCAACTATCCGCAGCTGCTGAGCTCTATCTTCAGTCTGTTTATCAAAAATAGCCTGCTGCGCACCCGCGCCCTGCTGGGCTGCCTGACCTTCGCCAACTTCAGTATTCTCTGGACCTCAATGGCGTTCCTGCTGGCCTCGCCGCCGTTTAACTATTCCGAAGGCGTTATCGGCCTGTTCGGTCTGGCAGGCGCCGCAGGCGCGCTCGGTGCTCGCCCCGCTGGCGGGTTGGTCGATAAGGGCAAAGGACACCACACCACCACCATTGGCCTGCTGCTGCTGCTGCTCTCGTGGGTCGCTATCGCCTTCGGTCAGTTCTCGGCCATCGCGTTGATTATTGGTATTTTGGTGCTGGACCTGACCGTGCAGGGCGTTCACATCACCAACCAGAGTCTGATTTACCGCATGATGCCGGAAGCGCGTAACCGACTGACCGCCGGCTACATGACCAGCTATTTCATCGGCGGCGCGGCGGGCTCTTTGATTTCAGCGAGTGCTTACCAACATGCGGGCTGGAATGGCGTGTGTATCGCCGGCGCCAGCGTCGCCCTACTAAATTTGGTAGTGTGGTGGCGCGGATACCAGCGGCAGGCCGATTAGCGCGATATCGCCACTGCCCGTAAGGGAAATTGAAGATGTAATGACGGGGACAGTCTGTTAAGGTTGTCCCCGTTTACTAATTCGAGTGACATTAACGCAGGTTATTTATTAACACCGTATATGGATAGACCCGCAACTGTTTCAGCCGACAATCGCCACAGGGCGAAACTGTTCGTCAGACTGAAAAGCAGCTTTTCCATCGCCATTTCTCCTGTCCTCAAGGCATCAGCCTCCGGCTTCGATGCCGTTAAACGTCGTTACCCTACTCGAAACCCATTTTCTTCCCCCACGCTGCTTAGCGCTCTGGGCTATGGCTTAGCGTGGTTTACGCCGATGGTGGCAACAACCAAACGTATATAAACGTATACAAGCGCATATAAACGTATAAATAATGCATTTACTTTATTTGTCACCATCGTTACTATATCGGCTGCAACTAATGAGGTTATGCCAAAATGGATAGTTCGTTCACGCCCATAGAACAAATGCTGAAGTTCCGCGCCAAACGTTATCAGGAGTTCCCGTACCAGGAGGTTCTGTTGACGCGTCTTTGTATGCACATGCAGGGTAAACTGCTGGAAAATCGCAATAAGATGCTAAAGGCGCAGGGGATCAACGAGACCTTATTCATGGCACTCATTACCCTTGAGTCCCAGGAAAATCACAGCATTCAGCCTTCTGAACTGAGCTGCGCGCTGGGTTCATCCCGCACCAACGCGACCCGTATCGCCGATGAGCTGGAAAAACGCGGCTGGATCGAACGCCGTGAAAGCGATAACGATCGCCGCTGCCTGCATCTGCATTTGACCGAAAAAGGTCACGAATTCCTGCGCCAGGTGCTGCCGCCGCAGCATAACTGCCTGCATCAGCTGTGGTCCGCGCTCGACGCCGGCGAAAAAGAGCAGCTGGAAATGATCACCCGTAAGCTGCTCAACCGCCTCGACCAGATGGAAGAGGACAAAGTGATCCTTGAAGCGCTGAGCTAAGCTGTCACCGTCTGCACGTCCGACAACAATCCGATGTCACAACTACTCTCAGGCCAGCAATCTCCTTGCTGGCCTGTCAGGTCTAACAGGTCGGCTCAGCTGACCGGAAATAATAATAAACAGGTGGAGATTAGCATGAGCGCAAATGCGGAGACTCAAGCCCCGCAGCAACCGGCTAACAAGAAAGGCAAACGTAAGAGTGCCCTGATCTTGTTGACCTTGCTCTTTGTCATTATTGCCGTGGCATATGGAATCTATTGGTTTTTGGTGCTGCGTCACTTTGAAGAGACCGATGATGCTTATGTCGCAGGAAATCAGGTGCAGATCATGGCCCAGGTCTCCGGTAGCGTGACCAAAGTCTGGGCAGACAATACCGATTTTGTAAAACAGGGTGATGTACTGGTCAGCCTCGACGGTGCCGATGCCGAGCAGGCGTTTGAGAAAGCCAAAACTCAGCTGGCCTCAAGCGTGCGCCAGACTCGCCAGTTGATGATCAACAGCAAGCAGTATCAGGCGAACATCGAACTGCAGAAAACCGCGCTGGCTCAGGCACAAAGCGACCTGAACCGCCGTATTCCGCTGGGCAGCGCCAACCTGATTGGCCGTGAAGAACTGCAGCACGCCCGTGATGCGGTGACCAGCGCTCAGGCTCAGCTGGACGTTGCCGTTCAGCAATACAATGCTAACCAGGCGATGATCCTCGGCACTAAGCTGGAAGAACAGCCTGCCGTTCAGCAGGCGGCCACCGAAGTTCGCAACAGCTGGATGGCGCTGCAGCGGACTAAAATCGTCAGCCCAATGACCGGCTATGTTTCTCGCCGTGCCGTGCAGGTTGGCGCCCAAATCAGCCCGTCCACACCGCTGATGGCCATCGTACCGGCCAGCGGATTGTGGGTGGATGCTAACTTTAAAGAAACCCAGCTGGCACATATGCGCATCGGCCAGCCTGCCACCGTCATCAGTGATATCTACGGCGACGAAGTGAAGTACACCGGTAAAGTTGTCGGCCTGGATATGGGCACCGGCAGCGCCTTCTCGCTGCTGCCAGCGCAGAACGCCACCGGGAACTGGATCAAAGTGGTTCAACGCCTGCCGGTTCGTATCGAACTCGACGCCAAACAGATTGAACAGCATCCGCTGCGCATCGGTCTGTCCACGCTGGTGAACGTCGATACCAGCAACCGCGACGGGAGCGTGCTGTCATCCCAGACCCGCAGCACGCCAGCGTACGAAAGTAACGCGCGTGAGCTGAATCTGGCGCCAGCTAACCAGCTTATTGACCAGATTATTCAGGCCAATGCGGGTTAATAGAGCGGAGGGCGTATGGCACAACAAAAACCGCTAGAAGGGGCCCAACTGGTCATTATGACCATCGCCCTGTCGCTGGCGACCTTTATGCAGGTGCTGGACTCCACCATCGCTAACGTGGCTATCCCGACCATTGCCGGTAACCTGGGCTCATCCCTGAGCCAGGGCACGTGGGTTATCACCTCATTTGGGGTGGCCAACGCCATCTCAATCCCGATAACCGGCTGGCTGGCAAAACGCTTCGGTGAAGTGAAGCTGTTCCTGTGGTCGACCGTGCTGTTCGCTATTGCCTCCTGGGCGTGCGGCATGTCGAACAGCCTGACGATGCTTATCTTCTTCCGCGTGATTCAGGGGATTGTTGCCGGGCCGCTGATCCCGCTGTCGCAGAGCCTGTTGCTGAGCAACTATCCTCCCGCCAAACGCAGCATTGCGCTGGCGCTGTGGTCAATGACGGTTATCGTCGCGCCGATTTGCGGCCCAATTCTGGGCGGCTATATCAGCGATAACTACCACTGGGGCTGGATCTTCTTCATCAACGTGCCGATCGGCATTGTCGTGGTACTGATGGGCCTGCAGGCCCTGCGAGGCCGCGAAACCCGCACCGAGCAGCGCCGCATTGACGGCATTGGGCTGGCGTTGCTGGTATTGGGGATTGGTAGCCTGCAGATCATGCTCGACCGCGGTAAAGAGCTGGACTGGTTCAACTCGACGGAAATCATCGTGCTGACGGTCGTGGCGGTGGTCACTATCAGCTTCCTGATTGTGTGGGAGCTCACCGACGACAACCCGATAGTCGACCTGTCGCTGTTTAAGTCGAGAAACTTTACCATCGGCTGCCTGTGTATCAGTCTCGCCTACATGCTCTATTTCGGCGCGATTGTGCTCTTACCGCAGCTCTTGCAGGAAGTGTACGGCTATACCGCGACCTGGGCCGGGCTTGCGTCCGCGCCGGTAGGGATAATCCCGGTACTGCTGTCGCCGATTATCGGCCGCTTCGCGCATAAGCTCGACATGCGTCGCCTGGTCACCTTCAGCTTCATTATGTATGCGGTGTGCTTCTACTGGCGGGCGTATACCTTTGAACCGGGGATGGACTTTGCCGCCTCGGCCTGGCCGCAGTTTATTCAGGGCTTTGCGGTAGCGTGCTTCTTCATGCCGCTGACCACAATTACCCTCTCTGGCCTGCCGCCGGAGCGTCTTGCGGCCGCGTCGAGCCTGTCGAACTTTACCCGTACATTGGCGGGTTCGATTGGCACCTCGATAACGACCACGCTGTGGACGAACCGCGAGTCGCTGCACCATGCACAGCTGACGGAGTCTATCACGCCGTTTAACCCGAACTCGGTTGAAACCTACAACCAGCTTCAGGGCTTGGGTATGACGCAGCAGCAGGCTTCCGGCTACATCGCCCAGCAGATCACCAACCAGGGGCTGATCATCTCCGCCAACGAGATTTTCTGGTTCTCGGCAGGGGTATTTATTCTGCTGCTTGGTCTGGTGTGGTTTGCCAGGCCGCCTTTCGGGGCGGGCGGCGGAGGCGGTGGCGCGCACTAGTGCACTTTATAAAGGAGCCTTCGGGCTCCTTTTTCTTTGCCCGAACCTGGCGGTTTCGCCATACAGGTTGTCAGCTTTGCGCCAGTATCAAATGTCGTTCTTCTCCAGGATAAACAGACCACACGACCTGGAGGATCCTGATGCTGACCAACCCATCGCAAAAATACCTCGCCCACGCGCCGATTCAATTAGCCGACCGCCAGTGGCCGGACAAAACCCTGACGCAGGCTCCCCGCTGGCTCTCCACCGACCTGCGCGATGGCAACCAGGCCCTGGCCGAACCGATGGACGCAGCCCGCAAGCTGCGCTTCTGGGATTTGCTGCTGAAGTGCGGTTTTAAAGAGATAGAGGTCGCCTTCCCTTCCGCCTCAGAAACCGACTTTCAGTTTGTGCGTCAACTGATTGAAGAAAATCGTATTCCCGAAGACGTAACCATCCAGGTGCTGACCCAGGCGCGCAGCGACCTTATTGAGCGTACCTTTGCTTCGCTTGAAGGTGCCCACAGCGCGACTGTGCACCTTTACAATGCCACGGCGCCGCTGTTCCGCAAGCTGGTGTTCCGTCAGAGTAAAGAAGAGATTATTCAGCTGGCGGTGACCGCCACTCGCCAGGTGCGAGCGCTGTGCGAGGCAAATCCACAGACGCGCTGGCGATATGAATATTCCCCGGAAACCTTTTGCTTTACCGAGCCGGAGTTTGCCCTGCAAATTTGTGAGGCGGTGGCAGACGTCTGGGAGCCCTCGCCCGAGCGCCCAATGATTATCAATCTGCCCGCTACCGTGGAGGTGAACACGCCCAACGTCTATGCCGATCAGATTGAGTATTTCTGCCGCCGCTTTTCCCGCCGCGATGCGGTCTGTATCAGCGTGCATCCGCATAACGATCGCGGCAGCGGCGTCGCCAGCGCCGAACTTGCCATTCTTGCCGGAGCAGACCGGGTTGAAGGCTGCCTGTTCGGCAACGGGGAGCGCACCGGCAACGTCTGCCTGGTCACGCTGGCGATGAACCTTTATAGCCAGGGGATCTCACCGCAGCTGGACTTCAGCGATATGAAGCAGGTGGTGGAGCTGGTCGAGCAGTGTAATCAGTTGCCGGTACATCCTCGTCATCCCTATGCCGGAAAACTCGCGTTTACCGCCTTCTCCGGCTCGCATCAGGATGCCATCAAGAAAGGTTTTACCGCACGTGGGGAATCCAGTTCAGCTTTGTGGGAGATGCCCTATCTTCCGGTCGACCCGAACGATATCGGCTGTAGTTATGAGGCAGTGATCCGCGTCAACAGTCAGTCAGGGAAAAGCGGTGCCGCCTGGATGCTGGAACAAAACCATGGCCTGGTATTGCCGCGAGGGCTGCAGCAGGACTTTAGCCGTCACGTGCAGGCGCAGACCGACAGAGAAGGAAGCGAGATGACGCTGAGCGCTCTATGGCAGCTGTTCCGCGAGCTTTATGGCCCGCATCAAACCGCGCCACGTCAGCTACAGGACTACCGGACGGAGAGCCAGGCCGACGGGTCGCTTCAGCTGTGGGCCCGCGTTCAGACGCAGGACGGCGTTATCACTCTGCAAGGCAAGGGCAACGGCTTGCTTTCCGCCGCTGCGGACGCCATCAAGTCTCGCTTTGCTCTGACGCTTTCTATTGAGGATTATCATGAGCATACGTTAGGCAGACACAGCGAAAGCCGATCGGCAGCCTATATCCGCTGTACCTTTAAGGAAGGCATGAGCCGCTGGGGAACCGGCATTGATAACGACGTCTCACGCGCTTCGCTGCAGGCGCTGTTAAATGCGCTGCCAGCGGGTTAATCAGAGAGGAAGTAATCGCTCGGTGAAACGCCGAGCGTCCGACGGAACATGGCGCTGAAGGCGCTGTGGCTCTCATAGCCCAGATCCAGCGCAACACGCAGCACGGACTGCCCCAGGGCAAGGCGGTTGAGGGCTTCCATCAGCCTTGCCCTACGCAGCCATTCGCTAAACGCCAGGCCCGTTTGCTGGCGAAAATGGCGCAGTAGCGTTCGTTCACTGACGTTCAGCCGCTCAGCGGCCAGCGCGTTTGTCCACGGTTTACCGGGCTCGGCCTGAATCTGTCGGCATAAAGCCAGCAGGCCGGGAGACTGAGGTTCAGGCAGGTTGAACGGCAGCACGGCGATCACTCTGATTTCATCGAGGATCAGCTCATAAATACGCTCCGCCCGGCTGCCAGCGGCGTAGGCCTCCGGCAGTTGAAGAGAGGTGATAATCAGCTCGCGCAGTAAAGTGGATATCTGCACAACCTGGCACACCGAGGGTAAGTCAGCCCGGGCGAACGGATCGATAAAAAGCGTGCGCGCCGCCACGTTGCCGGTGATTTGCAGGCGGTGCTGAGTCCCCGCCGGCAGCCAGACGCCACGTCCGGGTGGAACAACCCAGATACCTTTTTCGGTTTCGACTCGCACCACTCCGCTCAGCGTATGCAATAGCTGCGCACAGTCATGACTGTGCCACGGCTCCGTTGCGCCATGAGTATAGTCATGGGCAAACGGAACCAGTGGGCGCGTGGCAAAGCTGAATTGCAGGCTGGTGGACATAGTTTATTTCGCGAGCAAAAAGATGACGATAGCATACCGCAGACGTAAAAAAAGGAGCCATAAGGCTCCTTTTTACAGTTGGCACACCGCTAGATGTGCAGCTCCTGCAGCTTCTCTTTCGGCAGGGCCAGCTCATCGTTGCTGTTGACGCTAACGTCATGCTCGATGATGTGGCGCGCGATATCTTGCGCTTCCTGCAGAGAGTGCATCTGATACGTCCCGCACTGGTAAACGTTCAGCTCAGGGATTTGGTTCTGCTCTTTCACCTTCAGCACGTCCTGCATTGCCGCTTTCCAGGCATCGGCAACGCGCTGCTCTGCAGGTACACCGATCAGGCTCATGTAGAACCCTGTGCGGCAGCCCATCGGGGAGATGTCGATAATCTCAACACCGTTTCCGTTCAGGTGGTCACGCATAAAACCGGCGAACAGGTGCTCCAGAGTATGGATCCCTTTTTCCGGCATCACTTCCTTGTTCGGGACACAAAAGCGCAGGTCAAACACCGTAATAGTGTCACCGTGTGGCGTGTGCATAGTTTTGGCTACACGAACGGCTGGCGCACCCATACGAGTATGGTCGACTGTGAAGCTATCCAACAACGGCATCTGGTCACCTCCGATAAAATGATTTTTTTTAAAATAATTGAAACTATTTTTACGCACGCGAGTCTGAGTATGTGAAAGACGCGCATTTGTTATCATCATCCCTGTTATTCAGAGATGAATGTTTGGCCACAAGTATGTGGCCATTTTCTTTTTTGTCAGGCCTTCTTCTCAAGCCAGCTATCAAACGACTCTGTATCCGCCGCTTCGATATCCCGCTGACGCTGCCATGAAGCATCATGCTCCTTCTGCAACGCATCCGCTGTTAAAATTTCCAACGGTTCCTGAACCAACTGCTGACGGTATTGTTCGGCCAGAGCCAGGCCGGTGCCGCCAATCCCGTTATCAATCATAGAACGCAAAATACGCGCTGAATACGTTAATTCCGGATCGTCAAAGCTGGCAACCAGCTGGTCGCAAACCTGCTGGTATTCCTGGCTGTCGGTCATGCCGTCGAGCGTTTCCGCCACGCGGCGCAGGTCAGCAAACAGGTCTTTACCCACTTTTGACAGCGGATGTTGTGCCGTTTCACAGCCAATGCCCAGAGTCAGCCCAGGCTTACGCCCTTCCAGAATCACACGGTTCCAGTTGGTGCGGGTACACAGCAGCTCGTCGCTGCTCATCTCCGGCGCATCGGCCAGCACGCACCAAATCATAAACAGATCGAGGAAGCGAACCTGCTGCTCATCCACGCCAATCGGCGAGAACGGGTTGATATCCAGCGAACGCACTTCGATATACTCGATGCCGCCGCGCAGCAGCGCATCTGACGGCGATTCACCGTCACGCGTCACGCGTTTTGGACGAATCGGCGCATAGAGTTCGTTTTCAATTTGCAGCACGTTAGTGTTGAGCTGCAAATGCTTGCCGTCCTTCATCAAACCAATCTTAGCGTACTCTTCCGACGGCGTTTTAATCGCCCGCTTCAGCGCATCAACATAGGTGTTTAGATCGTTGAAGGTAATGCCCAGATTGCTCTGCGACTTGTTGGTGTAGCCCAGGTCGCTCAAACGCAGCGAGGTAGCATACGGCAGGTAATACATGCCGCATTCGGTTTTCTCAAACGGTAAAGCGCTCTCTTTGCCCTGCAGGAACGAAGAGCAGATAGCCGGAGAAGCACCGAACAGGTAAGGGATAACCCAACCAAAGCGGTAATAGTTGCGGATCAGGCGGAAGTAGCCGGCAGAAATCGCCTCTTTGCCGCTTTCAGCGTCCTGCACGCCGCATTTTGCCTGCCAGAAAGCCATCGGCAGGGAGAAATTGTAATGCACGCCGGAAATGGTCTGCATCAGCGCGCCATAGCGGTTTTTCAACCCTTCGCGGTAGAGCGTTTTAAAGCGGCCCGCGTTAGAAGAGCCATACTGAGCCAGCTCGATGTTCTGACCGTCATCGATGTAGCATGGCATACTCAGCGGCCACATGCGCTCCTCGCCCAGCTCACGCGCCGTATGGCGATGAACGTCGCGCAGGAAGGTGAGCATATGGTCAATGTCACCATCAACCGGGGTAATAAATTCCAGGAGGGCTTCGGCGAAGTCCGTGGTAATCCATTTATGAGTAAACGCTGAACCAAGGCTTTCAGGATGCCCGGTGGTGGCTAAATCGCCTTTTGGCGTCACGCGTAGCGTTTCACGCTCAAGACCACGGCAAATGCCTTTTACTGCTTCAGGGTGCTTTTCCAGCCAGGCCAAAGCCTGTGATACGTCCGGGATCAAATTGACCTCCCGCCTGTCGAATTTATTTTAATAAGCATAATTGTTTTCGCCGGTGATGAAGACTCATCCCACGCAATTAGTGCCACCACGCCATGCCTTGTACCGTTGCAGCCGCGACAACGATGTAGCGTAGCGCTTTACCAAGGCATAAAAAGAATATCACCGGCCCCCAGCTCAGGCGTAGCCACCCGGCCAGAAGGCACAACAGATCGCCTATTAGCGGCATCCAGCTCAATAACAGCGTGGCTGGGCCAAAACGAGTCAACCAGTCGGTCGCTTTCCCCTGCCAGCGCGATTGTATACGCTGCGGGAAAAAGCGCCCCAGAATAACGTTAGTCATACCGCCAAGGCTATTACCGATTGTTGCTATTATCACAAGAACCGATACCGGACCGCTACCGGCGACCAGAAGCGCCACGAGCACCGCTTCCGAGCTGCCCGGCAGCAGAGTTGCGCTCAGGAAGCTGCTGCTGAACAGTGAGAGGAGCGACAGCGTGTCGCTCACAGTAAGCGCACGTCCACCGCATCCATTCCCGCACTGCGCGCTGCCTGAAGGCCAAAATCGGCATCTTCAAAGACAACGCACTTCTGCGGCGCTACGCCCATCAACTCGGCGCAGCGTAAGAAGGTATCAGGTGCAGGCTTATGGTGTTTAACATGATCTGCTGCCACCACCGCCGAAAAATAGTGGCGAAGGCCCAGGTGTTTAAGCAGGGCTTCTGCAATATCGCTTTCGCTACCTGTGCCGACCGACATAGGCCGGCGGCCATGCCAGGCTTTTACCACTTCAATCAGCGGCAACGGGCGCACGGTGTCTAGCAGTATCGCGCGTACAACAGCAGTTTTTTCGGCTGCCAGGCTGTGGGGATCGAGATCGGCATTGTGGCTTTCAATAATTGCGGCGGCAATTTTCCAACTCGGCGCACCGTTCAGGGCAACCATCGCCTGCTCGTCGAAGCTCATACCATAGCGGCCAAGGGTTTCATGCCAGGCTTTACGGTGAGTCGGTTCCGTATCGAGAATTGTGCCGTCCATATCAAAGATTAAACCATCATAGCGGTCGTACATCTCACCCTCACTTCGCTGAATGTCGAGGCGTTACTTTAGCGTAAATGGCTGAAATTGTCGCTGTCTGTGGTCCGGGGGGCGTTGCGAAAAAGGAGTATTAAAAACTGGAGAAAACGTGTTGATCGGTGATTTAAGAAATGCGGGGAAATGGTGCATGCGGGAGAATATGGTGCATCCGGGAGGATGACTCGCCGAAGGCTCGCCCTAAAGGGCCGTTGCTGAAGCAACGTTATCCTCCCTGGTGCTGGCGGAGAAATTAACTTTCTCTGTCACACTGTCATCGCTAATGATGCGGGAGAATATGGTGCATCCGGGAGGATTCGAACCTCCGACCGCTCGGTTCGTAGCCGAGTACTCTATCCAGCTGAGCTACGGATGCATCGGGATTACTGCTTTTACTACTGATTCGTTACTGCCTGACATTACAGGCAACAGCGAAGAAGAATGGTGCATCCGGGAGGATTCGAACCTCCGACCGCTCGGTTCGTAGCCGAGTACTCTATCCAGCTGAGCTACGGATGCATCGGGATTACTGCTTTACTACGCGTCTCAATTATCAACATTTGATAATCGGGAGAAGATGGTGCATCCGGGAGGATGACTCGCCGAAGGCTCGCCCTGAAGGGCCGTTGCTGAAGCAACGTTATCCTCCCTGGTGCTGGCGGAGAAATTAATTTTCTCTGTCACACCGTCATCGCCGATGACTGGGAAGAAAATGGTGCATCCGGGAGGATTCGAACCTCCGACCGCTCGGTTCGTAGCCGAGTACTCTATCCAGCTGAGCTACGGATGCATCGGGATTACTGCTTTTACTACTGAATCAATGTCACTCATCATGCCGCAACACTGATGAAGATGGTGCATCCGGGAGGATTCGAACCTCCGACCGCTCGGTTCGTAGCCGAGTACTCTATCCAGCTGAGCTACGGATGCAAAATGGCGGTGAGGCGGGGATTCGAACCCCGGATGCAGCTTTTGACCGCATACTCCCTTAGCAGGGGAGCGCCTTCAGCCTCTCGGCCACCTCACCACACACGCCTCTTTCGAGTGCTTCGAGTTACTCGTAAGAGCTTCTCGTCGCTGCGTGGCGCACATATTACTTTCTGGGACTTATAAGTCAAACAATTTTTCCCGACTCGCTATCGATTGCACAAATCACGCTCGATTAGCGTAATTTGGAGACAAAAAGAGTGTTTTATCAACAGGCAAACGGCGATAAGTGTGCAGAAACGGCCCGACGATAAACGAAGCAAAAGGAGTATGAACTGGAGAGAGAAAGGAAACTGCAGGAGAGGTGCGCCTCGCTGTAGCCCAGCGAGACGCGATATCTTTAGAAATTCGTTTGTTGGGATTTTTCAGCCTGGATACGTTGGTAGATCTCTTCGCGGTGCACAGAGACTTCTTTCGGGGCGTTAACACCAATACGTACCTGGTTGCCTTTTACCCCAAGCACAGTCACGGTCACCTCATCCCCAATCATAAGGGTCTCACCAACTCGACGAGTCAGAATTAACATTCTTTGCTCCTTGAAAGATTAAAAGAGTCGGGTCTCTCTGTATCCCGGCATTATCCATCATATAACGCGAAAATGTAGCGGATGACAAATAGATAAAACGGACTCTGTCATAGCATTACACTCTGTTATATCTAAGTTTAGCCGATATACACAACTTCAACCTGACTTTATCATTATTGATAATGTGTAAATGTTAGTACGCCATAACTGAGAACAGTTATGGCGCAATACACTTTTAGTTATTTTCAGAGTTTTGCCGTAACCCAGGCTTCAACACCGGCCAGTGCGCCCGGCAGTGCCGCCGCATCTGTACCACCGGCCTGAGCCATATCAGGACGACCGCCCCCTTTGCCGCCAACCTGCTGTGCAACCATCCCCACCAGTTCCCCCGCCTTAACGCGGTCGGTCACATCTTTGGAGACACCAGCAATCAGAGACACTTTCCCTTCTGCCACGGTGGCCAGAACAATCACGGCGGAGCCGAGCTGATTTTTCAGGTCATCGACCATGGTGCGCAACATCTTAGGTTCGACGTTGCTCAGCTCGCTTACCAGTAATTTAACGCCTTTTACTTCAACCGCTTTGCTGGAGAGGTTTGCACTCTCCTGCGAAGCCTGCTGTTCTTTCAACTGCTGCAGCTCTTTCTCCAACTGGCGGGTGCGTTCCAGCACCGAACGTACTTTCTCGTTCAGGTTCTGACTATCGCCTTTCAGCAGTTGAGCAATGTCGTGCAGCTGGTCGCTTTGCGCATGAAGATTAGCCAGTGCGCCTTCGCCGGTCACAGCTTCAATACGACGCACGCCAGCCGCCGTACCGGATTCCGCAACGATGCGGAACAGACCGATGTCACCTGTACGAGAAGCGTGAGTACCACCACACAGTTCGGTGGAGAAGTCCCCCATGCTCAGAACGCGCACGTGGTCATCATATTTCTCACCGAACAGCGCCATTGCGCCCTTCGCTTTCGCCGCTTCGAGATCCATAACCTTGGTTTCGACAGGCAGGTTACGACGAATTTGCGCGTTGACGATATCTTCTACAGCGCGGATTTCAGCCGGCTTCATCGCTTCAAAATGAGAGAAGTCGAAACGCAGGCCTTTATCGTTTACCAGAGAACCTTTCTGAGCAACGTGAGTGCCCAGAACCTGGCGCAGCGCAGCATGCAGAAGGTGCGTTGCGGAGTGGTTCAAGCGAATGCGAGCGCGACGGGCTTCGTCAACTTTCGCCTCAACGCTGTCGCCCACTTTCAGCACGCCGGAAACCAGCTTGCCAAGGTGGCCAATCGCCTGGCCGTATTTCTGGGTGTCGTTGACCGCGAAGTCGACGCCGTTACCTTTCACGGTACCTTTGTCACCAACCTGGCCGCCGGACTCACCGTAGAACGGCGTTTCGTTTAGCACAACGACGGCATCCTGACCCGCAGTCACCTGGTCAACGGACTTGCCGTCAACGAACAGCGCGGTCACTTTCGCATTCAGATCGAGACTGTCGTAGCCTTTAAATTCAGAAGCAGAATCCACACGGATCATGCTGTTGTAGTCTGCACCAAAACCGCTGGACTCACGCGCACGACGACGCTGTTCTTCCATTGCGGCTTCAAAGCCCGCCTCGTCAACTTTAATGTTGCGCTCGCGGCAAACGTCAGCCGTCAGATCCACAGGGAAACCGTAGGTGTCATACAGGCGGAAAGCGGTTTCGCCATCCAGCGTGTCGCCCTTCAGCTTCGCCAGCTCGTCGTCCAGCAGCGCCAGGCCGCGTTCCAGCGTACGAGCGAACTGCTCTTCTTCGGTTTTCAGAACCTGCTCAACCAGCGCCTGCTGTTTTGCCAGCTCTTCGCCTGCAGAACCCATCACTTCGACTAACGGCCCAACAAGCTTGTAGAAGAAGGTGTCTTTCGCACCCAGCATATTACCGTGACGAATAGCGCGACGAATGATGCGGCGCAGAACGTAGCCACGGTTTTCGTTAGAAGGGGTGACGCCGTCGGCAATCAGGAACGCACAGGAACGGATATGGTCCGCAATAACGCGCAGGGATTTATTAGACAGATCGGTCGCGCCGGTCACTTCCGCTACGGACTGAATCAGCTTTTTGAACAGGTCGATATCGTAGTTGGAGTTAACGTGCTGCAGTACGGCCGCAATACGCTCCAGCCCCATACCGGTATCCACCGATGGTTTTGGCAGCGGCAGCATGGTGCCGTCAATCTGACGGTTAAACTGCATGAACACGATGTTCCAGATCTCAATATAGCGATCGCCGTCTTCTTCAGGGCTACCCGGAGGGCCGCCCCAGATGTGATCGCCATGATCGAAGAAAATCTCGGTGCACGGACCGCAAGGACCGGTGTCGCCCATCTGCCAGAAGTTATCGGATGCAAAGGCTGCGCCTTTGTTATCGCCAATGCGAATAATACGCTCGCGCGGCACACCGACTTCTTTTTCCCAGATTTCATAGGCTTCGTCATCGGTTTCGTAGACGGTCACCCACAGGCGCTCTTTCGGCAGCGCGAACCAGTTTTCACCGGTCAGCAGTTCCCAGGCAAAGTTGATCGCATCGTGTTTGAAATAGTCGCCAAAGCTGAAGTTACCCAGCATTTCGAAGAAGGTATGGTGACGTGCGGTGTAACCGACGTTTTCCAGATCGTTGTGCTTGCCGCCTGCACGAACACAACGCTGAGAGGTTGTGGCGCGGGAATAATTACGCTTGTCGAGACCCAGGAAGACATCCTTGAACTGGTTCATCCCGGCATTGGTAAACAGCAAAGTCGGATCGTTGTTCGGGACCAGGGAGCTGCTCGCTACAACCTGGTGGCCTTTACTATGGAAAAAATCGAGAAACGCCTGACGGATCTCAGCGGTGCTCTTGCTCATAATTATCCTGGAATCAAGCTAACGAAGAGTTGTAAACCTGCCATGACGGCCGTAACGCGGACGGCTCAGGCCAGCTTACCTGGAAAAAAGTGGGAATAAGATAAGTTTTCTGGCGTGGGAAGTAAAATCCAGTGTGGCCCTAATCAGCAAAATTTCGCCAGATCTCCTGAATGTCTTCCATAAAGAAGCCACGATAGAGAAGAAAACGCTGCACTTTCGCCTTCGCCTGCCACTCCGTTGGCAGCGGTGTGCCAAACTTTCGCTCGGCCAGCTCGCGCGCCAGCGGCTGCCAGTCAATGTCACAGGCCATCATTGCCGACTCGCCAATGGCCCGATCGATGCCCTTTTGCTTCAGCTCCTGGCGAATACGCTGTGGCCCGTAACCTTTACGGCTACGGCTGGCAATAAAGCGTGACGCAAACTGGACGTCGTCCAGCCAGCGATGTTCATAACACCACGCAATGACCTTATCGATATCCTCCTGCGCTATCTCAGGCTCATCCTCTTTGGCAAATTTGGCCGCAAAGGCAGAAGGCGTAGCCAGCTTACGGCGCATTTCGTGCTCGCTGTGGTCGCGCATGGCCAGAATACGGGTTGCCTTATCCAAAAGACGGGCAAAGGGACTACGGCGGGGGGAGGTGATGTTATCGGGCATAGGGTCGTGTGGCACAGGTCGATATCAGGGTGGGAGAAAGCACAAAGGGCCGCGTTAGCGGCCCTTCATATTGATGACAAACAGCCGAAAAACGTGGTTTTCGACTGTTTGGGGTAAACCAGAGAACATTATTCATTGTTTTTATTAGACCTGGGTTCGGACTTTTTAGAGCAATGAACATTGTCAGCAGTCTCAAGGGCCGCGTTAGCGGCCCTTTGTATTACTTAGAAGTCTTCGTTGGTTTCGACCGCGTTTTCGTTGTGGTCATCTACCGTGAAGTCTGGCGTGCCGTCCTGGTTATTCAGCAGCATTTCGCGCAGTTTCTTCTCAATCTCATCTGCCATCGGCTTGTTCTCTTTCAGGAAGTTGCTGGCGTTTGCCTTACCCTGACCGATTTTTTCGCCGTTGTAGCTGTACCAGGCACCCGCTTTTTCAATCAGCTTGTGCTTCACGCCCAGGTCAACCAGCTCACCGTAGAAGTTGATGCCTTCGCCGTAGAGGATCTGGAATTCAGCCTGTTTAAACGGCGCTGCAATTTTGTTTTTCACAACCTTCACGCGGGTTTCGCTGCCGACGACGTTTTCGCCATCTTTCACCGCACCGATACGACGAATGTCGAGGCGCACGGAAGCATAGAATTTCAACGCGTTACCGCCGGTGGTCGTTTCCGGGTTACCGAACATGACGCCAATTTTCATACGGATCTGGTTGATGAAGATCAGCAGCGTGTTGGACTGCTTCAGGTTACCCGCCAGCTTACGCATCGCCTGGCTCATCATACGTGCCGCAAGGCCCATGTGAGAGTCGCCGATTTCGCCTTCGATTTCCGCTTTTGGCGTCAGCGCCGCAACGGAGTCGACGATGATGACGTCAACCGCGCCGGAACGTGCCAGTGCGTCACAGATTTCCAGCGCCTGCTCACCGGTATCCGGCTGGGAACACAGCAGGTTGTCGATATCAACGCCCAGTTTCTTAGCGTATACCGGGTCCAGCGCGTGCTCGGCATCGATGAACGCACAGGTTTTACCGCTACGCTGCGCGGCAGCAATAACCTGCAGGGTCAGCGTCGTTTTACCGGAAGATTCAGGCCCGTAGATTTCTACGATACGGCCCATTGGCAGGCCGCCTGCGCCCAGCGCGATGTCCAGAGAAAGTGAACCGGTAGAGATCGTTTCCACGTCCATGGAACGGTCTTCACCCAAGCGCATGATGGAGCCTTTACCAAATTGTTTTTCAATCTGGCCCAGTGCTGCCGCTAACGCCTTCTGTTTGTTTTCGTCGATAGCCATTTCTACTCCTGTCATGCTGAGTGATGCGATGATTCGCAACCCCGCGTTCTCAATACTGTTTCGTTGAGGCAATTATACTGTACAGTCATACAGTATCAAGTTTATTTTTTAGAAAATCATTCCACAGGCTTTGCAGGGCATATTCCGTCGCTTGCCGACGAACGGCATCCCGGTCACCGTCAAAGCGTTGCATCTTTGCCGACGTTCGGCCCTGCTTTTCAGCAAAGCCAAACCATACGGTACCCACCGGTTTTTCATCACTGCCGCCGTCTGGCCCGGCAATACCGCTGACGGACACGGCATAATCAGCTTTCGCTGCGGCAAGCGCGCCTTGCGCCATCTCAAGCACCACGCCTTCGCTGACGGCGCCATAGGCCTCCAGCGTCAGCGCATTTACGCCGATCAGCTGATGCTTGGCTTCATTACTGTAGGTCACAAAGCCCCGCTCAAACCAGGCTGAACTCCCCGACACGTCGGTAATGACTTTCGCTATCCAGCCGCCGGTACAGGACTCTGCGGTGGTCACGGTGGCCCCAAGCTGCCCGAGGGCATTCCCTACCCGCTTGCTTAGCTCAAACAATGCGCTGTCTGTCATGCTGGCTCCGATTGTAGACATATCATTACCCAACACGATAGCACTTTACGGGCGTTGCAGGGGATTACATCAGGATGCTCGGGAAAGGTTCCAGAATTGAAACGGCCAGCGAAAGCTGGCCGGAGGGAGAGGACTATTTCATGCTGTTGGCGATGGTGTTCACGTTGTGCTTGAACGCCATTTCGTAGGTGCTTGCCGGGCCGCCAGGGCCTGAAAGCGCCTCAGGATAAAGCTCACCGCCAGGCTTCGCACCTGTTGCGCCTGCGATTTGTTTCACCAGGCGTGGGTCGGTCTGATTTTCGATGAAGTAGGTGGAGATATGTTCATCTTTCAGCTGTTTAATCAGAGAAGCAACATCGCTGGCACTCGCCTGCGCTTCGGTTGAAAAGCCCACCGGCGCCAGGAACGTCACGCCATAAGCTTCGCCGAAATACCCGAACGCATCGTGGCTGGTCAGCACCTTACGGTGAGTTTGAGGCACATCCGCAAAGCGTTTTTTCGCCCAGCTATCGAGTTGCTTCAGGCGTGCTGCATAGCCATCACCGCTTTTGCGGATAGCCGCTGCATCCTGTGGGTCGGCTGCAACCAGCGCCGCGGTGATATTTTCCGCGTAGGTTGCCCCGTTTGCCGCACTGTTCCACGCATGTGGGTCAGTAATAGATTTGCCGTCCTCTTCCATACTGCGGGTATTGATCCCCTGCGAAGCGACGATAACTTTCCCTTTATAGCCGGATGCCGTCACCAGGCGATCCATCCACCCTTCCATGCCTAGCCCGCTAACAATCACCACATCCGCGTTGCGCAGCGCCACGCTGTCTTTTGGCGACGGCTCGAAGCTATGCGGGTCGCCATCCGGCCCAACCAGGCTGGTGACCTTCACATGCTCACCGCCAACCTGTTTAGCCATGTCGGCCAGCACGGTAAAGCTTGCCACCACATTCAGCGTTTTAGCCGCAGCCATCTGGCTGGAAAGCGCCAGTGCCAGCGCAATACCTATCCCTAAACGTTTCATTTAACCCCCTTTATGATTGCCAATTTCCTACGCAGCAGGCTCCCTGCAAGCACGCTGCGCGGTCCGAAAAGTATTGAGATAAAGAATGCGACGCTCGCCGTAAGCACGATGGCCGGCCCGGCGGGTAACGAGGCGTAGAAAGACCACACCAGCCCTAACCAGGCGCAAATCAGGCCGCACACTACGGCAAGCGCGATCGACCCCGGCAGCGTCTTAGCCCAGCACCGCGCGGCAATGGCGGGCAGCATCATGAGGCCCACGGACATTAATGTGCCGAGGATCTGAAAACCGGCGACCAGGTTAAGCACCAGCAGCGCCAGAAATGTGCCGTGGATCAGCGACGGCAGCAGCCGGTTGTTGACCTGTAAAAAACTGCGGTCAAACGACTCCATCACCAGCCCGCGATAGAGCAACGCCAGCGCAATCAGCGTCACGCTCGCAATCAGGCCCACAAACTTAATGGCCTCGCCATCAACGGCGAGAATCGAGCCAAATAGAAGATGCAGCAGGTCAACGCTTGAACCGCGCAAAGAAATCAGCGTCACGCCGAGCGCCAGCGAACCAAGGTAGAATCCGGCAAAGCTGGCATCTTCTTTTAACGGCGTCCTCGCGCTCACCCAGCCTGAAAGCAAAGCGACCAGCACGCCGGCGACAAACCCTCCGACGCCCATCGCCACCAGCGACATACCGGCCACTAAATAGCCCACGGCGACGCCGGGCAAAATGGCGTGAGAAAGCGCATCCCCCACCAGGCTCATGCGGCGCAGCAGGAGAAAAATGCCAAGAGGAACGGTGCTCAGGGAAAGCGACAGGCAGGCCACCAGCGCCCGGCGCATAAAACCGTAGGCCACAAAGGGCTCAATAAAGAGGTGATAAATCATGCGGTTTGTACCAGCCGTGGGCGAAAGGAAGCGTATTGCGCTAAGGCTTCGTCGGCGTTGCCCCACTGGTAACCATCTGACGTGAGCAGCAAGACTTCAGGAAAATGGCGACGCACCAGCTCGTTGTTATGCAGCACGCTGATTAGCGTCTTTCCATCCCGATGCATCTGGCACATCAGTGCCATCAAAAATTCGCTGGTCTGTGCATCCACGCCGGTGAACGGCTCATCAAGCAACACCAGCGGCGCGTCCTGAACCAGCAGGCGGGCAAACAGCATGCGCTGAAACTGCCCCCCGGAGAGCACCTCAATCGGACGCAGGTAATGCTCGGTTAAGCCCACGCGCTCAATAGCTTCCATCACGCGTTCACGGTACTTACGACGCAGGCCAGAAAATAGCCCGCGCCCCGGCCAGCTTCCCATGCAAACCACGTCATAAACCGTGGCGGGAAACTGCCTGTCCATTTCACCCAGCTGCGGCAGCCAGGCGATACGCGGCCGGGCATCGTCCTGAAAGTTTACCCGACCGGAAATCGGCGGCAGCAGCCCGGCTAAGGTTTTTAACAGCGTCGATTTACCGCAGCCGTTAGCCCCGATGACTGCGGTCATGCTGCCCCGCTGAAATCGGCCGCTAATAGCCGACACCACCACATTGCCGTAATAGCCCAGCTCAAGGTTCTTCAATTCGATCATGGCAGGATAACCGCCCAGTGAATGGCGCCCCAAAGTATGAGGATCAGCGCTGCCACAAGGGCCACGCGCAGCAGCCCGGAAAGGCTGAATAAGGAAGAGGGAGCAACAGCGGACATACCGACACCAATATTGTTTCGTTATAACATAACATAATCTACCGAGCCGACCTTGTAAATTTCTGTTTTACACCTCGGGATAAACGAACCCTCAATCGACCTCTTTTTCACCCTCCAGCCAGTAAAGCAAAAGCTTCACCGATTCTTTCACACCCCAAAAGCTTTCAAGTCGATAGCTTTATATTTCACAATGAGATCCAAATAACATATTTACAGGTTTCAAAATGATTAATATGAGCCATCGCCGGGATCAACGGTGAGCACATAACCCTACAGGAGCTAAAAATGATCGACATGATTACCCACGGGGCGGAATGGTTTATTGGCCTGTTTCAGAAAGGCGGGGAGGTCTTTACCGGCATGGTGACCGGTATTCTTCCTCTGCTGATAAGCCTGCTGGTGATAATGAACGCGCTGATTAACTTCATCGGCCAGCACCGCATTGAACGCATGGCGCAACGCTGCGCCGGCAACCCCGTATCGCGTTACCTCTTGCTGCCCTGCATCGGCACCTTCGTGTTTTGCAATCCGATGACGCTCAGCCTTGGCCGCTTCATGCCTGAGAAGTACAAACCGAGCTATTACGCCGCCGCATCGTATAGCTGCCATTCGATGAACGGTTTATTTCCCCACATCAACCCCGGCGAGCTGTTTGTTTATCTCGGGATAGCCAGCGGGTTGACGACGCTGGGCCTGCCGCTGGCGCCGCTCGCGGTGAGCTATCTGCTGGTCGGGCTGGTCACCAACTTCTTCCGCGGCTGGATAACCGATCTCACCACCTCCATTTTCGAGAAAAAAATGGGTATCGAGCTGGAACGTCAGGTACGTCTCTAAGGAAAAATCATGACTCAAAGCATTCGTATTGAAAAAGGCCAGGGCGGATGGGGCGGCCCGTTGATTATCCCGGTCGACCCGAGCAAGAAGATCGTATACATCACCGCGGGGACGCGCCCGGCAATAGTGGATAAGCTCAGTGAAATGACCGGCTGCGAGGCAGTAGACGGTTTTAAAGACGGCGAGCCTCCGGAAGCCGAGATCGCCATGGCCATCATCGACTGCGGCGGCACGCTACGCTGCGGGCTCTACCCTAAACGGCGCATTCCGACGATTAATATCCATGCGACCGGGAAATCCGGGCCAATGGCGCAATACATCGTGGAGGATATTTATGTCTCAGGCGTCAGGGAAGAAAACATCGCCTGGGCCCAGGGCGAGCCGCAGGCCGGGCTGAAAAAAGCCCCGGCACGCGACTACGACACCAGCAAAAAAATTACCGAACAAAGCGACGGCCTGCTGGCAAAAGTGGGCATGGGAATGGGTTCCGCCGTCGCCGTGCTGTTCCAGGCCGGGCGCGACACTATCGATACGGTTCTGAAAACGATACTGCCTTTTATGGCGTTCGTTTCGGCGCTGATTGGCATCATCATGGCTTCCGGGCTGGGCGACTGGATTGCGCATGGCCTGGCTCCGCTGGCCAACAATCCTGTCGGCCTGATTACCCTCGCCCTGATTTGTTCGTTTCCCCTGCTTTCACCTTTCCTCGGCCCGGGCGCGGTCATCGCGCAGGTCATCGGCGTGTTGATTGGCGTGCAGATTGGTCAGGGGCATATCCCTCCTCACCTGGCGCTGCCCGCGCTGTTTGCGATTAATGCCCAGGCCGCCTGCGATTTTATTCCGGTTGGCCTGTCGCTGGCTGAAGCCAGGCAGGACACGGTGCGCGTCGGCGTTCCTTCCGTGCTGGTCGGGCGTTTTCTGACGGGCGCGCCCACCGTGCTTATTGCCTGGCTGGTGTCCGGCTTCATCTATCAATAAGGAAGCGCAACATGCAAACCATTTACCAGACCACCATCACCCACATTGGTCGATGCGCTCGTGAGGCGCTGGAAGACAACATGCTGATTACCTTTCGGGAAGGCGCGCCGGCGGATATTCAGGATTACTGCTTTATCCACTGCCACGGCGAACTCACCGGCAAGCTTAAACCGGGCATCGGTTTTGAACTTAACGGCCAGCATTATGCCGTGACCGCCGTCGGGGACGTCGCGCAGCAGAATTTGCAGGAGCTGGGGCACATCACCCTGCGCTTCGACGGTGAGGCGCAGGCGGAATATCCGGGCACCGTTCACGTCAACGGCCCGCTGCCGCAGGGCATTGAGCCGGGCTGTCGGCTGAAGTTTGTCGCATAAACATTGTCTTTAAAGAAAAGGAGTGAAGTATGAATCAGGTTGCCGTTGTCATCGGTGGAGGGCAAACGCTTGGGGCGTTTCTCTGCCATGGGCTGGCCCAGGAAGGCTACAAAGTCGCCGTAGTGGATATCCAAAGTGAGAAAGCCGCCCGCGTGGCGCAGGAGATAAACGAACAGTACGGGCCAGGCACCGCCTGGGGATTTGGCTCTGACGCCACCAGCGAGCAAAGCGTTACCGCCCTGGCCCACGGCGTGGATGAGATTTTCGGCCAGGTTGACCTGCTGGTTTACAGCGCGGGCATCGCCAAAGCGGCGTTTATTGGCGATTTCGCGCTGGGGGATTTTGATCGTTCGCTGCAGGTGAACCTGGTGGGCTACTTCCTGTGCGCCAGAGAGTTCTCGCGCCTGATGATCCGTGACGGCATCAAAGGCCGCATCATCCAGATCAACTCGAAGTCCGGCAAAGTGGGCAGCAAGCATAACTCCGGCTACAGCGCGGCGAAGTTTGGCGGCGTGGGGCTGACGCAGTCTTTAGCGCTGGATCTGGCGGAATACGGCATCACGGTGCATGCGCTGATGCTGGGTAACCTGCTCAAGTCGCCGATGTTCCAGTCGCTGCTGCCTCAGTACGCGGAAAAGCTCGGCATCGCCGCTGACGAAGTGGAGCAATACTACATCGACAAAGTCCCCTTAAAGCGCGGCTGCGACTATCAGGACGTGCTTAACACGCTGCTGTTCTACGCCAGCGATAAAGCCTCTTACTGTACCGGGCAGTCGATTAACGTCACCGGCGGGCAGGTCATGTTTTAACCATCAGGTCACCGGTTCCCCCTTCTTTTCGGGAATGGGGGAACCCAGGGAGGAAACATCATGATAAACGCCCTTATCGCCCTAGCAACGATCGCGTGGCTAAGCCAGTTACTGCTCGGCGGCTGGCAGATTCGCCTGTTTAACCGGGCCTTTGACCGACTCTGCCGACAGGGCGCCGTTGGCATCGGCCGTTCGTCCGGGCGCTTCAGGCCTCGGGTGGTGATCGCCCTGGCGTTTGACGAGCAGCAGAACGTTCGCGACAGCCTGATAATGAAAGGCCTGACGGTTTTCGCGCTGCCACAGCCTTTATCTCAGCTACACGGCATGAATCGGCAGGAATTGCAGCCTGATGTGATCTTTCCCCATGATCGGAACTGTCAGAATGCTCTATCATTAGCGCTTAAATTGAAACAGGGTTAATTTCGTTTCGAATGCTTATTGCTTGCGAAATTACCGAATCGAAATTTATTGCAAGGTAATAAGAGCCTATGAAACCACGTCAACGGCAGGCGGCGATCCTCGAACATCTGCAAAAACAGGGAAAATGCTCGGTAGAAGATCTCGCGCAGCACTTTCAAACCACCGGCACCACGATCCGTAAAGATCTGGTGCTGCTCGAAACTGCCGGGACCGTTATTCGCACCTATGGTGGCGTAGTGCTCAGCAAGGACGAACCCGACCCGCCGATTGATCACAAAACGCTGATCAATACCCTGCAAAAACAGCAAATCGCCGATGCGGCGGTCAAGTATATCCATGATGGTGACTCCATTATTCTTGACGCGGGCAGCACCGTATTACAGATGGTGCCGCTGCTTCAGCGCTTCAATAACATCACGGTGATGACCAATAGCCTGCATATCGTCAACGCGCTGTCTGAGCTGGATAACGAACAAACCATCCTGATGCCCGGCGGCACCTTCCGTAAGAAATCAGCCTCGTTTCACGGCCAACTGGCGGAAAACGCCTTCGAGCACTTCAGCTTTGACCGGCTGTTTATGGGCACCGATGGCATCGATCTCAACGCCGGGGTCACGACCTATAACGAGGTTTATACCGTCAGCAAAGCGATGTGTAACGCAGCCCGCGAAGTGATTCTGATGGCAGACTCCTCAAAGTTTGGTCGAAAAAGCCCGAACATCGTCTGCGGCCTGGAAAGCGTCGATACCATCATCACCGACAGCGGCATTAGCCATGAATTCCTCACCGCGCTGCGCGAAAAGGGCGTGAAAGTGATTGTCACCGGAGAAGAAGATGAATCAGCGAATGATTAACGCCGCACGAGAAACCCTGCTGCTGGAGTTACAGGAAGCGAGCCGCCTGCCGGACAGGCTGGGAGAAAGCTTTGTTGCCGCCGCCAATGCCGTGCTCACCTGCCAGGGGAAAGTGATTGTCTCGGGCATGGGCAAATCCGGGCATATCGGCAAGAAAATCGCCGCAACGCTTGCCAGCACGGGCACGCCAGCCTTCTTCGTCCATCCTGCCGAAGCGTTACACGGCGATCTCGGGATGATTGAAAGCCGCGACATCCTGCTGTTTATCTCCTATTCCGGCCATGCGAAAGAGCTGGATTTAATCATTCCTCGCCTGCAGGAAAAGGCCGTGACGCTGATTGCGATTACCGGCAAAGCCCAGTCGCCGCTGGCCAAAGCCGCGCTTGCCTCGCTGGATATTTCGGTAGAACGCGAAGCCTGCCCTATGCGTCTGGCGCCGACCTCCAGTGCGGTGAACACCTTAATGATGGGCGATGCGCTGGCAATGGCCGTGATGCAGGAGCGCGGTTTTAACGAAGAGGATTTTGCCCGCTCACACCCTGCAGGTGCGTTAGGCGCACGTTTGCTAAACCGGGTGCATCACCTGATGCGGACCGAAGAACGGCTGCCGCAGGTCGCGGACTGCGCCTCGGTGATGGATGCCATGCTGGAGCTAAGCCGCACGGGGCTGGGGCTGGTTGCCGTCTGCGACAAAGAACAAAGAGTGGCCGGGGTCTTTACCGACGGTGACCTGCGCCGCTGGCTGGTAGGGGGAGGCAAACTAGAAGCCGGCATCAACGAAGCCATGACAAAACACGGCACGGTGCTAAAGGCCGAAACCAGGGCGATAGATGCCAAAGAAACCTTGATGAAGAAACGCATTAGCGCCGCGCCGGTGGTGGATGAAAACGGCAGGCTGCTCGGGGCTATCAACCTGCATGATTTTCATCAGGCAGGCATTTTATAGTCCGTGCTTATCGCCCTCCTACGAGGGCGATAAAATCACTTATTGAACGCGGGCCAGCGCCACGGCCTGCCCTAATTGCCACACCGCCATCGCATAATGGGTGCTGTGGTTATAGCGGGTAATCGCATAGAAGTTCGGCAGACCGTACCAGTACTGGTAGCGATCGCCCATATCCAGGCGCAGCAGGCTCACTTCCTGATGGTTGCCTAAAGAACCCTGCGGGCTCAGGCCGGACTGGCCAAGTGCCGCCACGGAGTATTTGGTGTTGAAGCCGTTAGCCAGCCCCGGTACCTGGCCGTTAGCCGGGACGGCAACCATGTCGCCCTTCTCCCAGCCGTGGGCTTTGAAGTAGTTCGCCACGCTGCCGATAGCGTCTTCCGGATCCCACAGGTTCACGTGGCCGTCGCCGTTGAAGTCCACCGCGTACTCTTTAAACGAAGAAGGCATGAACTGCCCGTAGCCCATTGCTCCGGCGAAAGAGCCCTTCAGCACCAGCGGGTCATCACCTTCATTACGCGCCATTAGCAGGAAGGTTTCCAGTTCGCCCGCAAAGTATTGCGCGCGGCGTGGATAAGCAAAGGCAAGCGTAGCCAGGGCATCCACAATACGCGTTTTCCCCATCACCCGGCCCCAGCGGGTTTCAACGCCGATAATCCCGACGATGATTTCTGGCGGCACGCCATAAACCTGGTAAGCACGGTTCAGCGCAGACTCGTACTGGTTCCAGAACTTAACGCCGTTTTGCACGTTATCCGGGGTGATAAATTTACCGCGGTAGCGCAGCCACGCTCCGTTCGGCCCGGCCGGTGGGGCGGTAGTCGGCGCCTGCTGATCCATCAGGCGCAGCACGTAGTCCAGACGTTTAGCCTGGGACAACACTTCATGCAGCTGGCGGCGGTCGAAGCCATGCTCATTCACCATTTTGTCGATGAATTTCTCTGCTTCCGGGTTGTTAGCGAAGTCCCCGGTTTGCATAAAGACATCGTGCTGCGGCTGCAGCAGAAAACCACCCGACGGCGTGCCGCTTGTTTGCTGCTGTTCGGCGGTTTTCGGCTTACTGCTACAGGCGGAGAGTAAAACCAGGATAGGAAGAAGTGCTGCGGCTGAATAACGCATCTGATGAGCTGTCCCTGTGAATGTTCGCGAAAGTTTCCCAATAATGGTAATCCATAATCACTCATCTGAGTATGCCTCTCTTTGCCCTTCTGCCTTTAAAATAATACCGGCAACCCAAGAGCTCGCTTCACTTCATCAGCCGTTTGCTGGGTTAGTGCCCGTGCTTTTTCACTCCCGGCCTTCAGCACTTCGCTCAGATACGCCTTGTCCTCAATAAAACGATTCCGCCGCTCTCTTATTGGCGCCAGCAGATTTTGCAGGCAGGTTTCCAGCTCGTTTTTACACTGCCGATCGCCCAGGCCACCGCGCTGATAGTGCTCCTTCATCGCAGCCACTTTCTCTTTGTCTTCATGGAATGCATCCAGGTAGGTGAACACCACGTTACCTTCAACTTTTCCCGGATCGTTGACGCGCAAATGATCCGGGTCGGTAAACATGGCGCTAACTGCCTGGTGAATCTGCTGCTCGCTGGCAGAAAGGGTGAGCGTGTTGCCCAGGGATTTTGACATTTTGGCGTTGCCGTCAACGCCCGGCAGGCGGCTTACCGGGCTAAGCAGCGCCTTGCAGCTGGTTAATAGCGGCGTCGCCGTCAGGCTATTCATCTTGTGCACGATTTCATTGGTCTGTTCGATCATCGGCAGCTGATCGTCGCCAACCGGGACCAGAGCCGCCTTAAAAGCGGTGATATCGGCGGCCTGGCTTATCGGGTAAACAAGGAACCCGGCAGGCAGAGAGCGGGCAAAACCTTTCTGCGCAATCTCGCTTTTCACCGTCGGATTTCTTTCCACACGAGCGACGGTCACGATGTTCATATACAGCATGGTGAGTTCAGCCAGCGCGGGCAGCGAGGACTGCAGGCAGATAGTCGTTTTCTGCGGGTCAATGCCCACCGCCAGATAGTCCGCCATCACCTCCAGAATATTCCCTGCGACGCGCTCAGGGCGGCTGCCGTTATCGGTTAATCCCTGCAGGTCGGCTACCAGAATGTACTGCTGATGCTGGTGCTGAAGCTGAACGCGCTGGCGAAGTGAGCCAACATAATGCCCGAGGTGAAGCTGCCCGGTTGGGCGATCGCCGGTAAGAATGGTTTGCTGCAAAGGATGTGAGCTGTTCATAAATGCCTCCTGAGACTGATAAATCTGGCCGGAGGGCGAACGGATAAAACGAAATAGCCGCCTTCCGGCGGCTATTAGAAAAGGGTGAACGAATTCCTGCCGCCTCTAAAGAGACAGCCACCAACGGGTAACGATAAAGGCGGTGTGTTTTCTGTTCATTGCGCTACCCTATCACATTTCGCGACGGTTTCCGTAGCGGGATTTAAAAGTTTATAATTTCACTATCGTTCGCAAGATCCCCTCGCGACGTACAGATAAAAGGGAAATTTGGGAAACTATGGTTGTTATGAATGATCCTTCGCCTGGCGTACTGTCGGTCTTTGATTTCGACGGTACGCTAACCCATAGCGATAGCTTTGTCCCGTTCCTGCGGTTTGCGTTTGGGCGCAGAACCTTTGCACGCAAAATGATGCGCATGGTATTACCGACGCTCAAATGCCTGCGCCGGAAACTGACCCGAGATGAATTAAAAGAAGTGCTGATCTCCACCTTCTTAACCGGCGTCAACGAGCAGTGGGTTAAAGAGAAAGCCGAAGTTTATTGCGCGAAAAACTTCGAAAAAATGATGCGTCCGCGCGGGCTTATGGCGGTCGCCGCCGAGCTACGTTCTGGCGCCGAAGTGACGCTGTGTTCTGCGTCTCCGGCTATCGTGCTGCAACCGTTCGCCGAACGCCTTGGCGTTAAGCTTATTGGTACTCAGCTTGAAGTGATTGATGGCATGCTGACCGGCCGCATTAACGGCCATAACTGCCGCTGCGATCAGAAAATTCAGCGTCTGGAGCAGGTCTATGGCCCGCTGAATCAGCTTCATTTGCGCGCATGGGGAGATTCACGAGGGGACTATGAGCTGCTGACCGCCGCAAGGGATTACCACTGGCGCTATTTCCATCGCTCCAGGCCTCGCCGCCGCTCACCTATCGAAAGATTGCGCCTCGACAAACATCTCTGAGTCGCGTCATCAGGACGCCTTCGCCTGAAGGCGTCCTTCAATTGCTTAGTTCTTACTGTCGCTTGATTCAGCTTTTGCCGGGAACATCACGCTAAGGATGATGCCCACGGCCAGCACGCCCAGCACAACGTACAGGCTGGCGGTGGCCGAAATGCTGTAACCATGATGCCAGATGTGTTCGCTGGCATTAAGCCCAAGTTTAACGGCGATAAAGAACAGCAGCACCACCACCGCTTTTTCCAGGTGAACGAGATATTGTTTTAACGCTTCCAGCACAAAATACAGGGTACGCAGGCCGAGTATCGCGAACATCATTGCGCTGTAGACGATAAGCGGTTCACGGCTGACGGCAATAATGGCCGGCACGGAATCAAAAGCAAACATCACGTCAGAAAGCTCAACCACCGCCACGCACAGCATCAGAGGCGTAGCATAAAGCGCGGCTTTTTTGACTCGCCCAACGGTGATGGCCTGGTTTTCTGGCTTCTCCAGCTCCCGGTCGACTTCGGCCTGGCTAAGCAGAAACTTGCGCCCGGCAAGCTTTGGCCAGATAGGGAAAAAGCGTTTTACCAGCCGATAAGCCAGATGCTGAGAGTAATCCTCAACTTCGTCTTCCCCATCGTTGCCTTTGAGCATCATTACCGCCGTCCACGCCACAATTAGCGCAAAGACGATTTCAACATAAGGCCCCAGCGACAGCAGCCCCGTGCCGATAGCCACAAAAATGCCTCTGAAAACAATCGCGCCGATAACGCCCCAGTACAACACGCGGTGTCGGTAGCGATCCGGAATGCCGAACCAGGCAAAAATCGCCATCATCACAAACAGGTTATCAACCGAAAGCACCTTCTCAAGCGCGTAGCCGGTGACAAACAGGCTGGCGACTTCCGCCCCGTGATGAAGATATAAAAAACCGGCAAAAAGCATTGCCACTGCAACCCAGAACACCGACCACAATGCGGCACTTTTCAGCGAGATGGGCTCGTCTTTGCGGTGCATAAAGAGGTCGATGAAAATGGCACCCACCGAGAGCGCAAGAAACACCGCCACCGTTTCGGTCGGGAAGCCAATATGTGTAGATACCATGTTTTATCCTTCAGGAATGACAGAAGCAGCGTCGGGGAGTCCGGGCGCCGCTTCACTCCATTCAGGATAAGTCCTTCCGGCAAAAATGGTATATTTTTTCTGGTATTGGCGAATAAACAGGCAGCGGTGTTAAATCGAGCTGGCATCGCCTGCATACTGCTGCACCGCTTTTTGTAGCCCCGCCGTCTGGCTGTCGTTAGCCGGGCTTACCATCGCATAGTTATAGCGACGATCGCTCCAGTATTGCGCCTTGAGGTTATCGGCCTGCCGCTCCCCTTTGCCCAGGGTTATTGAGCCTGAAGGTCGGATATACCAGGCGACACGCGTTCCCTGCGCGTCCTGGTAAATTACCAGCGCTGCCGGGCCCTGCTCGGTAACCATTAAGCGCCCGCCCACCAGCGTAAAACCGTAATTATCCAGGTTAGGGGCCTGCACGCCATCAATAAAGTAGCGGCTCATCCAGCCGTTTACCGCATCTCGATCGCTGGCAACAACGTCCAGCGCCTTAACGTTGCCGTTGTTCACCAGCCGGTAGGCCTGCACGGCATCCTCCATCGGCAGCATTTGCCGCAAAATCTCACTGGCATGCAGCTGCCAACCGGTCACGCCGCCGATACCCACGGCAAAAAGCAGGCTAAAGGCAAAGGCAAAACGCCACTGACGGCTGCGGCGGATCCGCTGGCGAACCAGCTTCACCTCCGCGCTGGCGGAAGAAACCTGGGGCACATACTCATCAACAGAGAGGCGCAGGCGCTGGGCATCCGCCTGCCATTTTCTCACCTGTGCTGCCAGCTCCGGATGCTGCTGCAAATAGTGTTCAACCCACTTTTTGCGCTCTTCATCCAGCTGCCCGTCAACCCAGGCATGGAGATCCTGTTCTTCAGGAAGGAGCGGTTTCATTTTAATCTCCTTAACGCCGGGGAGGATGACGTATCCTCATCCCACTTTTGCAGCTGTTTTCTGGCACGTGATAAGCGTGACATCACGGTACCTAAAGGAATATCCAGCGACTCCGCCGCCTCTTTATAGCTCAGCCCTTCAACGCTGATGAGTAACAGCAGCGCGCGCTGCTCAACCGGGAGCTGGCTGAAGATAGCGAGCATGTCGTCATTGATCAGCATCTCTTCCGTTGAGGCGGCGACCTGGTTTTCATCACCGGTAAACAGCGACAAAATGCGCTGGTAGCGCCTTTTACGCCGTTCACCATCAATAAAATGCCGATAAAGGATCGAGAACAGCCAGTTGCGCAGGCTCTCTCGATCGGCCAGATCCTTTTTTCGCATAAAAGCTTTTTCCAGGCAGGATTGCACCAAATCCTCTGCGGAATGAGGATTACGCGTGAGCCATAAGGCAAAACGCTGCAGATGCGGCAGCATTTCCCGTATTTCCTGTTCGCTCAGTGTTGACATGATTTACTCCGCTGCGCGACGTTAACCACGGCCTTTGTAGCCCGTCATACTGCTGAACACCCCATCACGCAGCAGCAGCGCATGGAAAAGTGCGGCAGTCAGATGCAGGATAACGGTGACAAAAAGCAGCAGCGCAAGCCCCGTGTGCAGCGGCCGCAGCAACGCATAGAGTTCGATATTTTTAGCCACCAACGCCGGTAATGTTATACCGGCCCCTAACGTCACCGGGTAGCCCGCAGCAGAAAGCATAGCCCAGCCTACCAGCGGTTGAGCCGCCATCAGCAAATACAGCAACCAGTGGGATAAATGTGCCGCAACCACCTGAAAAGCGGGTAAATGAGCCGGGAGCGACGGCGTTTTATAGCGCAGACGCAGGTACACCCTCAGAATAACCAGCAGCAAAATGGCGACACCAAGGGGTTTGTGCAACGAGTATAAAAACGCGTGCAGACCTGACACGGTGGACACCATACCCACGCCGATAAACAACATCGCCATAATCATCAGCGCCATCGCCCAGTGAACAACGCGCAGCAGCGGGTGAAAATAGGTCACCTTGTTCATAATCCTGCTCCTTTGTTTGCCTGAGCTTCTTCATGCGTGCGGCGATTGAAGGATGACGAATAAGCAGCAGAGCGGGCACTCAGCAGCGGATCGTCAGAGCCAGAGATGCCATCCGGCAGTATCAGCGGATCGTAGTTAATGTCGCGGCAGCCGCCGTCGGCCTGATCTTGTGCGGAAGTCAGCACCAGCGTGCCTGCGTTAAGCTTTTGGTGGCTATCGGGCCAGGCTTTTGTCGCGTCATTGGTCGCGTCTCCCTTTTCAGCCACGCTGATAATTAAATCCCATTTTAGCGGCCCCTGCTGCAGGCGCTGCCTGATGTCCTGCTGAAGGAACAACGGGTTAGCTTTGTCTTCCGCCGTCACCGGCACGCCAGGAGTTTGCGCCTGCATACTCCAGCGCACGCCGCGAACGTCCCCTGCTTTATTGGTAAACAAGAAGGTATTCAGGCTGTTGTAGCTGTCGCTGGCCCAGCTTGACGTTGGCACATAGCTCTTCACCCACGCAAAAAACGGCTTTGCCTCCGGGTGAGCGCTGATAAAAGCTTTCATTTTGGCCGGATCGGGTTTGCCCGTTTTAGGATCGGGAATACCCGCCATTTGCTGATCGTAGAAGCCCTGAGGTGTAGCAACGCTAAAGAACGGCAGCGCGTTCATCCCCGTGCGCCACTCCTGGCCATCGCGGGTGATAAACTGCAGCGCCATACTGCGCACCGGAACCGCACCGTCAGGCGCGTTGGGATTACCGCCGGCAATCGCCAGACGCCCAATAACTGGCGTATTGCCAGGCAGAAACACCGTTGCTTTTGACAGGGCGCTGGCGCTGCCGTTGGAGTCAAAATACCCCGCCACGCAGACGCCTTTGGCATGATTGCGACGATAGCCGGGATGCTCCCCTCCCGTTTTTTCCAGCGCATTAACCAGCTTGTCGGGGGATAAACGCCCCGGCGTCAGGGCTCCCCACGCCCAGGCAAACAGCAGGCAAAGGGCTAACGGAATGGCGACTATCACGGCGCCACGCAGCAAAAATTGCTGCGGATAGCGCAAATTTTTAAACAACGCGCAGAAAGACGGACGGGGTTCTCGCATAGGTTCGGCTCACAATGATGAAACGGCATTTGGCTGTTGAGCACATAGGACGAACGAAATGGAAGTTTATTCCCCGGTTATCAATTTTTTCACGTCCCTTCCAACAATAAACAAAGGAAAGTGAATACTCAGCGGGCGGCGGCGCAGCTTAATAGAATTGTCGACGGCGGGGAGCTGAGACTCCCCGCTATTTTTATTTCGGGAAATTAATCACCAGGTGGCTGTTGTCGTCCTTATCGTTCAGCGAGCAGCCAGGGGCTTTATCGCTCGCACTGAAGGAAACCACGGGGCCAGGGCGCATATCTTTAGGCCCTTGCTCACGGCTATGATGAAAATGACCACCGCCGCCCCAGACCAGCGTTTTACGAGCGCCAATGGCACGCTCTTCCTTTTCTGTCGCAGCGTTCCAGGCAATATTGAGCGCCAGCCGCTTGTTCATGTATTTGATGGCTTCCATCGGCGTTTTTGGTGCAGCACCGGGGATATGCCGGTCAATGCCGGCGACGGAAATGCCGGCTTTGTGCGCTTCATAAAGTGCCCCGGCAACCTTATCCACCCAGGCCTCACCGTGTTTTGACCAGGCATTCATGATGAAGTTTTTTGTCGCCTCTTTGCCATGCGCCAGCGCTTCGCGAAACAAGGCGTTATCGCTGTACTTCACAAACTCTATCGCCAGCAGATCTACTCCAGCCTTTTTCAACTCGGGAATGGCATGTCCGACAAACTCAGGGATCGCAAGCTGACCATGCACATCGCCCAGATAGGCAAGCTTGTTATCGCGGAACAGGTTTGCCAGCGCCTGAACGGGATCGTTCACCGGCGGCTTAATGTTAATATCAGGATGAATCCTTCCGCTGGCGTTAAGGGCGGCGGGCTGAATGCGATTTGACTGACCGACTGCAGAAAACATGGTTATCTCCGATGTTGGGATGTTTTCTGGTAAGTGGCTGGCAAAAAATTCAGTTCCTGGCCGAACGGAGAAAAATATGTTTCTAAACGCGATGCCCCGATCCACGCAAACCTCCGCTGTTTTCCTGCCCCTGATACTCCGTTATCATGGGCCATCTGCGGGACGATTTCCCTGAACAGTTTATTCCGTATTAGTGAGCAACAATGAGAACCAAAAAAATCACTAACCACTTAAAATTCAAAGAAATGGACATCACCACGCCATGAGCACTAGCGAAACCTTCGACGCCCACACGCCGATGATGCAGCAATATTAGATAAAATTCATAACACACTGTTTTATAGTTATTTTTTAGAATATATAATTAAAAAACATACACATGGTATACATATGACACTCTGAACCACACGAATCGTTCATTATTTGCACAAAAAAGAATAAAGATAAATTGCAAATATTAATAAATAGATTTAAACTATTATATATCAGTTAGTTATCACTATTTTTCGTGCGCAATTTATAGTTTACTAAGTTGCAACAGCAAACAGCCAAAAACTAGTTTTGACTGTTTCTGTCGCCGCGAATTTTAAAATCTGGCGAAATTGACCTCGTTACTTTTCTCAGATTTTTCCTTTGTAAAACTCATCCATAAGTAAGATCACTTCCTTTTCTGAGTCTTGACTCAATTCAAAATTGTCTCTTTTATTGTCTATAAGATAGTTTACTAATCTTTGTTTAAACTTTTTATCAAACAGATGCTCGCCATATTTTATTTTTTCTTCTTCTACAAATACATTTAAAAAACCGCCCATAGTTTCAACATCTATCTCGACTGAGATATTAATACGTTTATTCATTTTTGTGGCCCTATATATTTGACTAAATAAATATTATGGTGTAGTTACAATATAAGAATAACGTTTTTATATTTAAGGAGCAAGGTGTAATAACGTGTCCGTTATTTCCCTTGCCCATAAATCGCACTACGTTTGATTTAGGGATCTTTACCCTTCCGCTTTTCCCCCTAATAGCATTTAGGGGGTGCGGTAAATCAAAGTCAAAACCAAAATAAAAAAGGAGAACTATATATGATGATGGGTGTTATTGCAGTTTTGTTTGGCATTCTTATGCTTTGGTCAATGTTAGAGGATATGTTCACATTGAAAAATAATAATCGACAGGTCGGTTTAGCAAGAAAATATAGAGATATAGTTAAGAAATATAATCTCGCCCAGCTTGTAAAAAACAAATTAAACAAATGAGGTCTAGAGGTCTATATGGAAACAGATAGAAAAAGAGGGAGGAAAAAACTTTCCACTGACGAAATAAGAGATACCACAATTAAGTTTAGAGTTAACAGTAAAGAAATGATTTATTTAAATGATCTCAAAAATAAAGCTGGCATTGAAATGGGTCATTTAATCAGGCAAGAACTTTTGAAATCAAAGACCAGAAATCAAACATTGCCCACTATTAACAATGAAGCTTTATTGGAACTGAAAAGAATTGGTAATAATATAAATCAAATGGCTAGGATTTTAAATTCTCAAAATGACAATCAAACTTTGGAACAATGGAAACTTGCTGTAAAACAAATCAGTAGGATTTTATCAGGGTTAGAGGGGAAACTTAATGAAGAGCAAAATAAAAAGGGGTAAAGGTTTCAAAGGATGTTTGAATTATGTTTTCGGGGTAAAAGAAGATAAAAAGGATAAGCCATCTCCGGATTTTATTTGTTCCAATATGATTGGCGATAATATTAAAGAGTTAACGCAAGAGTTTACTCAAACACGAAATATTAGACCAGAAGTAGAAAAACCCGTTTGGCATACAAGTTTGTCTCTGACGCCAGAAGAAGAAAAGTTAGGTCCTGAAAAGTGGAAAGAGATAGCAGAAAACTACCTTGAAAAAATGGGATTTGATTTAGCCAATAATCAATATGTTGTCGTTAGACATAACGATACAGAGAAAGACCACATCCATATTGTCGCCAACAGAATTGGTTTAAATGGCACAGTTTGGGGCGGTGAATGGGAAGCACTCAAATCTATCGATGTATGTCAAAAGCTCGAAAAACAGCATGGCCTGACACAGACAAAAGGGCTTGATAGGAAAGCCCCGGCAGACGTTAAGACGCTCACGCAGGAAGAGATTGAGATGGGATTACGTCAAAACACCAAGCCTCCTCGTATGGTGTTGCAAGACACCATATCTGAGGCTCTGGCAGACAAGCCAGGAGCGCAGGTTTTTCTCGATAGGTTAGAGGTGGCAGGTGTATCCGTCATCTTCAACAAAGCCACCACAGGCAGGATTTCAGGGGTAAGTTTTGGGTATGCAGGCATCCATTTTAAAGGGAGCCAGCTTGGTAAAAAGTACGGATGGAACAAAATATCAGAGGTAATAAATTATGAGCAAGATCGCGACTTTACACACATTAGAGACATCAACATCACAATCGACGCTACAAGAGCTAAGGAACTTGAACCAACAGGGCCAGCTACTGAACAGCCAGGTTCAGTTGTTACAAGAGACGTTGAGAGAAACACAGGCTTTGAAAATCGAGATGTCAGAGACAATTCTGCAGGACCTGGCAACAACATTGGAACCAGTGATCGAATCTCTATCGATTACAACGAAAGCCTTTCAAGAGTTGGACTTAACAGTAGACAGGAACAAGACATTTATAGAAAGCCAGAGCAAAACAGTAGCAACAGCATCAACAGACTTAAAGATCGTATCAGCAGACTTAAAACAGATTTTAAAAGAAAATCGAAAGTCAGATGGAAAACATCTTATCCAAAAAATATTGATAGGGGGGATTTCATTAATAACAGGTCTATCTATGGGAGCGTTAGCCGTATTTTGGACTATGCAGAAACAGCCGTCGATAGTATTAGACAACAAAGCGGTAGCAAACTTTATATTACAGGGAATGAGAAAATAAGGGCTTTAAGATTGCGTTTTGGAATTATTAAACCAACAACAAAACCAACAACAGGACCGGGAACTACAACAGGAACAGCGACAGGGGCGGGAGCGGACGGAATAACTCGCAAAAAAGATACAGAGGATATTGCGTTAAAACGTCAAAGAGGAATGGCTGACAGATTGCAGAAAGTGCTAAAAAAGAATGCTACCGAAGAAAATCAACAAGTTGCAGTTAAGAACGAAAAAGCAAAGATAACTCCAAAACAAAAATGATCGTTTATACCGATCATTAGTGCCTTTATGATAGCCTAAGACTATCAAATTGATCTAAATTGATCGTTATAAACGATTCGACTAAAGAGTGTACGAAGTGAATTATGTCAGCTAGTTACAAGGATCATTTTTGAGGATAAGTCATGCCAGAATGTCCATTCTGCAAATCCGTAGTTCATGAGGAAGCTACGATCTGCCGTAGCTGTGGCGCTGAGAAAGTTAGCTCTTTTTCTCGCCATATACAGAAGCGAGAACGTCAAGTCGTAGCCACTATTTTTCCTTGTGCTCTTTTTGGAGCTATTTTCGGTGTTTGTGGTGGTGTAATGACACATAGTCCAGTAGTGGGATATGGCATTTTTATTGTTATGCTACTACTTCCTTTTTTGGTTATTTACTTTTCAAAAAGAAATAAAACCATCTGGTATAGATAGCTTTTAAGAGCTAAGCTTATAGAAGCTAATCAATCAACTCACTACCACAAATAGTAGTGAGTTGATACACACCAAAAAATCATTAAAATAAAAAATAACAATTCCCATCTACCATATTGACATATTTATTATATGTATTAAAACAAGGCATAGATACAAAAAAAGCCAGCTTGATTTAGCTGACTTTTTAGGGACTAGAAAAGTTTACAGACTTTTGAAGCCTTGTAATCAAGTTGAGAAAAAACTCGATTACGAATATATATCTAATACTTTATGAAAATATATTTGTCAAATCCAATCTTTCACTATTACAACCTTCATTACTCAATTTAAAAATTAGTCTCCAAAAGCAATCATTTATTCTGTTGTATCAGATCTTAACTATGTGGAAATAAAGGGCATGTCCGTAGATTTGTTGATTGTTAGTAAAGATGGGGAGTGCAACGTATTACTAAGCTCGAAGCGCACGCCTAAGTTGTTGGGTGATTAATCTGGTAGGGTATGAGAAAACACGGCCAAAAACGTGGATAGATTAGCACAAATAACAATATGGCTTGTTTCCGGGAGTGTTGCAGAGTTCCTATATTGGAAACAATATAGTTCTCTAAGCCGGAACGGTTGAAAACCTGGGATAAAACAATATACACATATATGTTAAACCTGATTTTTGGCAGCGCCTATCTTCGATTTTTGTTCATATCTTTTGAACGAATTCGGGGAGGGCGAAGCCTGGGATAAAACCCAGGCAAGCCTGGTAAACAGTCAGGCGCACGTTAACAGGCGCCATTAATAACCTTAGATAGACAATTTAATATAAGAAATAAATTACGGCCTGGAACTCCCATACTTATTTTTTTAAATTTTTACTTTAATTAAGTCTAACTCACTAAAAGATATATCTTTTCTTTTTTCATCGTAAAAAGCTTGATAGAATTTGAAATCTTCCCGTTTTGACTCTAAACACTTCCTCTCGATAACTTTCATGATTTTTATTTTGTCATCAAGTTTTGTTTTGATGCCAAATATAATCCCTTTTAATGAGAAAAAATCATAAGGCAAAAGTCTGTCAGCTAAATCTTTATGTTCTGAGAATGTATCTGAAATTATTATTCTATACTCATTTTCGTATTCCCAGTCTTTGGACTTAACAGTAATATCTCTATAAAATTCTTTCCAGTAATTTTCTCTCCATAATGAAGTTGATTCATTCATTTCCTGCGCACATAAACTCATTTTTCCTTCAAAAGAGTACCAAACTTTATTGAGAACCGGTACAGGTAATCGTCCTAACTTTCTAAAGAAATCAACTTTACCATAGCCTTTCACGTAGTCTATGGCGTATAATTTATGCAATACATTATCGTAGATTGCACCGTCCATTCCATACCCTACTCTACTTTTCAATTTTAAAAAGTGCTCTCCATCCTTTTCTTCACCGTTAAAGATTAGACATACTCCTGTGTGATTATCACCATAACTCCCCCAAACAGATGAGTTTCTGCACTCTGACATAAAACAAGCTGTATACCAGTTAGGAAATACTAGCTTCTCCAATTGACGGATATATTCATTAGGAAAATCCAAGAAAACCAAATTTTTATTTTTTGTTTTGGAAGATGTTTTATCGGTTAAGCGATTTATTATGTCCATCTGTTCAAATGTATTCTTCTGAATAGAGAATATAGTATCAATATTTTCCGGACTTATCTCCACTTCTATATTTTTAATAAAACCAGAATCGATTACATTCCTTATTGGTTTTTCATAGTCGATATTAGGCGTTACATTATCCTGAGGAACTAACCCATTTCTGTGATAACAACCATGAATGATATCAATTGCTAAATAATGCACCAATCTAATATAAAAAAACAACTCATTTCGTCTTACAACAGAGCTTCTATTAGAAATATCATTTATTAATTTTATTATTATCTGTTTTGAAAAGAATGATTCTGAAACTTCATTAAATAACTTTTCGTACTCAGGAGTTGGAAATGTAAAGTCAGTCAACACTGGTATGTCTTCTTCTGAAAGCGGATGTTCTTCCCCTGATATCCACAATAAAGAATAACTTCGTTCCAGGCAAAATAAATAGTGTTTAAATAAATTTTTCCAAATTATCTCATCCCCGTCCCAGAAGTAATCCCTGAAACCTTCAATTGGATCATTTAATGACGATGGCTCAGCAAAATAAATAACTTGCCTTTCTAACTCTTGATATTTTTCACCAATCAGCTTTTCAACACTTCTAAACCTATAAAAATCCTTAGTCATATCATCTCCATAATTAAAAAATAAATTAAAGGGGCAATGGTGGATATTCTTTAGAAGCTAACAAAGAGTTATATAAAATAGGTGATTTTGATAATATGTTTAGTTCAATCCTTTGTAAAGCTTCTCTTAATCTTTCAAACTCTGGTTCCGCATAACGTTCCGTTGGATCGACAGTATTTCTATGATTCAGCAATCTTTTAACTACTGCATAAGAGGTTAGCTCTTCTGCAATACGTCCGAAAGTTCTCCTTAAATCATGCATACCTAACTTAACGATCGCAGCTTCCTCACAGATTTTAATACGGAGTTCTTTCGAATCCGAATAATGCCCTGTTCTACTAAATTTTGATCTGGCTGGAAACACATACTTTTCTTTGCCAATAGAACCTACACTAACTTCGTTAACAAAAAACCTTCTTTCATCGAGAATGCGATACATTGCATCACATATTGGCAACGTATGATTATTTCTATTTTTTGTATCATAGAAGAATAACAATCTATTTTTAAGGTCGACATAGCTAGTTCGCTTAGCTTCTTCGTCTGTCAACTTTTCTCTCCAACATAATGAGGCTGATTCCTCTTTCCTTGTTCCAGATAGAATTGTCACAAGTAAATAGTCAGCACCTAGCCTGTTAGTAAACCTTTTATAATAAAGTGCATCTAGAAACTGTTTTAAAGTATCATGAGGTGATAGAGGATTACGAATATTTTTTTCTCTATAACTATCTTCTAACTCTGAACGTGTTCTATATTTTTTCTGCACAGCCAAAATTGTAAATGGATTATAAATAATGCTAGGCTGTCTTTGTTGCGTTTGAGCATTAATAGCCTCAATCTCAATAGCATATTTTACTGCAACATTTATCCATCTGAATGTTTGCTCAGCGGCTGTTCGTGCTTTCACTGCTATTTCGTCAAACTTTTTTAAAATCTCATTTCCACTAAGATCTTTCACTCGTAAGTTAGCCCAATCAGATAACCTATTTTGTGCTTTATCGAAAACAAGCAGAGTATTAGGTTTAGCTGGCTTTGAGCGGGTAGTTAAATGCCTTCTATATTGCTCAAAGATCTCTTTTATCATTAGTTCTGAAGCATGTGTTTCTCGTTTGACTTTATTTGGATTGCGCTTCGTCTGTTTCATCTGTTGAACATAACGACGGGCTTCATCGCGGGCTTGTGCGATGTTATCAAAGTCGCTAACGCTTCCAAGGGTAGCTCTAATCACTTGCATACCAGAATCCGAGTCAGAAACCCTTCTCTGGATATAGTACACCTTCTTGTTGGTTGAAACCTTTACACCAAATCCGACTGGCGCGTCACGATGAGCATCTGTGATAAAGTACGGTTTACGGTCTTCGTTAAGTTCAAAGATCAATTGGCCGTCAGGTAAGATCTTCGGCTTATAATCAATAGATAATGTCTTAGCCACAAACTGTTGATTTAGATTGATTTTCATATGATTTGTATACCAGTTCTTTTTTTGTTCAGCAGCAAGAGTAGCTGATATACATATAGTATACATTTTTTCGCAGTGAGTGTGTTTATGTATACTAAAACACACTCACTCCAGAGTTTCATAAAATGGAAAAACACAGTAAAATCAACGAAAAAAATGACACAATTAAAGGCATGGAAAATCACACCCCCATGATGCAGCAGTATCTGCGTCTCAAATCCGAGCACCCTGACATCCTGCTGTTTTACCGTATGGGTGACTTTTACGAGCTGTTCTATGACGACGCAAAGCGTGCCTCTCAGCTGCTGGATATCTCGCTGACCAAGCGGGGTGCTTCCGCGGGTGAACCTATTCCGATGGCCGGTGTGCCGCATCACGCGGTGGAAAACTACCTGGCGAAGCTAGTCAATCTCGGTGAGTCAGTCGCTATCTGCGAGCAGGTTGGCGACCCGGCCACCTCTAAAGGGCCGGTTGAGCGTAAAGTTGTGCGTATCGTCACGCCGGGCACCATCAGCGATGAAGCGCTGCTACAGGAGCGCCAGGACAATCTGCTGGCGGCTATCTGGCAGGACAGCAAAAGCTTTGGTTATGCCACGCTGGACATCAGTTCCGGGCGCTTCCGCCTTACTGAGCCAGAAGACCGCGAAACCATGGCGGCTGAGCTTCAGCGCACCAATCCGGCAGAGCTGCTGTATGCGGAAAACTTCGCGGAGATGAGCCTGATTGATGGCCGCCGCGGCCTGCGCCGCCGCCCGCTTTGGGAATTCGAGATTGAAACCGCACGCCAGCAAATGAATTTGCAGTTCGGTACGCGCGATTTGACCGGCTTCGGCGTCGAGAACGCCCACCATGCGCTTTGCGCCGCCGGGTGCCTGTTGCAGTACGTGAAAGATACCCAGCGCACTTCTCTGCCGCATATTCGCTCCGTGACCATGGACCGGCAGCAGGACAGCATCATTATGGATGCCGCCACCCGACGTAACCTGGAGATAACCCAGAACCTGTCCGGCGGCGTGGAGAACACGCTGGCCTCGGTGCTGGACTGCACCGTCACGCCGATGGGCAGCCGTATGCTCAAACGCTGGCTGCATATGCCGGTGCGCAACGTCGATGTGCTTACCAAACGTCAGCAAACTATTGCCGCCCTGCAGGAACGTACCGCGGAAATTCAGCCAACGCTGCGCCAGGTCGGCGACCTTGAGCGTATTCTCGCCCGCCTGGCCCTGCGCACCGCTCGCCCGCGCGACCTCGCACGTATGCGCTATGCCTTCCAGCAGTTGCCCGCGCTGCGCGAAACGCTGTCTGACGTTAGCACCGACTATGTGCAAACCCTGCGCGAGCAAATGGGCGAATTTGTGGAGCTGCGTGAGCTACTGGAACACGCGGTTATCGAATCACCGCCGGTGCTGGTGCGTGACGGGGGCGTAATCGCACCGGGCTACAATGAAGAGCTGGACGAGTGGCGAGCCCTGGCCGACGGCGCGACTGACTACCTGGATCGCCTGGAGATACGCGAGCGCGAGCGCCTGGGCCTGGATACGCTGAAGGTCGGTTTTAACGCCGTGCACGGCTACTACATTCAGGTCAGCCGCGGTCAAAGCCACCTGGTGCCGATCAACTATGTTCGCCGCCAGACGCTTAAAAACGCCGAGCGCTACATTATTCCCGAGCTGAAAGAGTACGAAGACAAGGTACTGACCTCCAAAGGCAAGGCGCTGGCGCTGGAGAAACAGCTTTATGACCAGCTGTTTGATTTGCTGCTGCCGCACCTGGAAGCGCTGCAAAAAAGCGCTACCGCGCTGGCGGAGCTGGACGTGCTGGTGAACCTGGCCGAACGTGCTTATACCCTGAACTACACCTGCCCAACGTTGACAGACAAACCCGGTATTAAACTGGTCGGCGGTCGCCATCCGGTGGTGGAGCAGGTGCTCAGCGAGCCGTTTATCGCTAACCCACTGACCCTTTCTCCTCAGCGCAGAATGCTGATTATTACCGGCCCAAATATGGGCGGTAAAAGTACCTATATGCGCCAGACCGCGCTCATTGCGCTACTGGCCTATATCGGCAGCTTTGTGCCGGCACAGCAGGCAGAAATTGGGCCTGTGGACCGCATCTTTACGCGCGTGGGCGCCGCTGATGATCTGGCTTCGGGCCGCTCAACCTTCATGGTCGAAATGACCGAAACCGCCAACATTCTGCACAACGCCACGGAGCACAGTCTGGTGCTGATGGATGAGATTGGCCGAGGGACATCGACCTATGACGGGCTGTCGCTGGCCTGGGCCTGCGCCGAAAGCCTGGCAAACCGTATCAAGTCACTCACGTTATTCGCTACCCACTACTTCGAGCTGACCACGCTGCCGGAGAAAATGGAAGGCGTGGCTAACGTCCATCTGGACGCCGTGGAGCACGGCGATACCATTGCCTTTATGCACAGCGTGCAGGACGGTGCGGCCAGCAAGAGCTATGGCCTGGCCGTCGCCGCGCTGGCGGGCGTGCCAAAAGACGTGATTAAACGTGCGCGCCAGAAGCTCCGCGAGCTGGAGAGCATTTCCGGCAATGCGTCAGCAAGCCAGGTAGACGGCACGCAAATGTCGCTGCTGGTTGCGGCAGAAGAGACATCTCCGGCCGTTGAAGCGCTGGAAAATCTGGACCCGGACTCGCTCTCTCCTCGCCAGGCGCTGGAGTGGATTTACCGGCTGAAGAGCCTGGTGTAGTTCCCCTCCCCGTTGCGGAAGGCAAAAGAAAAAGGCCAGTCATCGCTGACTGGCCTTTTTGATGGAAACTTTGTTATTCGCGGAACAGCGCTTCGAGGTTTAGCCCCTGAGTCTGCAGGATTTCACGCAGACGGCGCAGGCCTTCAACCTGAATCTGACGAACGCGTTCACGAGTCAGGCCGATTTCACGACCCACATCTTCCAGCGTTGCAGCTTCATAACCCAGCAGACCAAAACGACGAGCCAGCACTTCACGCTGCTTAGCGTTCAGTTCGAACAACCACTTCACGATGCTCTGTTTCATATCATCGTCTTGCGTGGTGTCTTCCGGTCCGTTGTCTTTCTCGTCCGCGAGGATATCCAGCAGCGCTTTCTCAGAGTCACCGCCCAATGGGGTGTCTACCGAGGTAATGCGCTCGTTGAGACGCAGCATACGGCTAACGTCATCAACCGGTTTATCCAGCTGCTCGGCAATCTCTTCCGCACTCGGCTCGTGGTCGAGCTTATGGGAGAGTTCGCGAGCGGTACGCAGGTAAACGTTCAGCTCTTTCACAATGTGAATCGGCAGGCGAATCGTACGGGTTTGGTTCATGATTGCCCGTTCGATGGTCTGACGAATCCACCATGTGGCGTACGTTGAGAAACGGAATCCACGTTCTGGATCGAACTTCTCAACGGCACGAATAAGCCCCAGGTTACCCTCTTCAATCAGATCCAGCAAAGCCAGACCGCGATTGCTGTAACGACGGGCAATCTTGACCACCAGACGCAGGTTACTTTCGATCATGCGTCGGCGGGAGGCTACATCACCGCGCAGTGCGCGGCGAGCAAAGTAAACTTCTTCTTCGGCTGTTAATAATGGAGAGTAACCGATCTCTCCAAGATAAAGCTGAGTCGCATCCAGTACACGCTGTGTAGCACCCTGTGACAACAGCTCTTCTTCTGCAAGGTCGTTATCACTGGGTTCCTCTTCTACAAGGGCTTTTTCGTCAAAAGCCTCAACTCCGTTCTCATCATATTCCGCGTCTTCGTTTAACTCGTTAACTTTCAGCGTATTCTGACTCATAAGGTGGCTCCTACCCGTGATCCCTGGGCAATACACTCAATGAATGTCTTGCCGGTTTATCGCTGCGGCAAATAACGCAGCGGGTTTACGGATTTCCCCTTGTAACGAATTTCAAAATGCAATCGTGTAGAACTGGTTCCGGTGCTACCCATGGTAGCTATTTTTTGCCCCGCCTTAACTTCTTCTTGTTCCCGGACCAGCATTGTATCGTTATGGGCGTAGGCACTCAGATAATCATCGTTGTGTTTGATGATGATTAGATTACCGTAACCGCGCAGTGCGTTACCGGCATATACCACGCGCCCTGCGGCAGTCGCGATAATTGCCTGTCCTTTACTGCCGGCGATATCGATACCTTTGTTGCCCCCTTCGGTCGCCGCAAAGTTTTCGATGATCTTACCGTCGGTCGGCCAGCGCCAGGTCGAGATTGGCGAGCTGTTAGACGTACTGCTGACGGTTGGTTCGGTAGAGCTAACCACAGGTGCCGTAACCGGTGCTGTGACGACAGTCTCAGCTGGCTTATTGCCCGGTAACATTTTGGTAGCACTCTGTTCACCTGAATCCTCAGAATACGTAATTGTCGGTTTAGAAGCAACTACCCTGGTCGAGTTTTGTTCAACTGGCGTAGTCACGCCCTGCGCGCGGGCATCGGCCGCGGTCACCGCATTGCCACCGGTGATTGGCGTCCCGGATGCGTTGCCCACCTGAAGGGTTTGCCCCACCTCGAGACCATACGGTGCCGCTACGTTGTTACGCTGGGCCAGGTCACGGAAGTCGTTCCCGGTAATCCACGCAATATAGAACAGGGTGTCGCCGCGCTTAACGGTGTAGGTGCTGCCGCCCGCATAGCTGCCTTTGGGAATATTCCCATACTGGCGGTTGTAGACGATGCGGCCATTTTCCGTATGCACAGGTTCGGAGGCGACGGGCTGGGCCTGAGGCTGACGAACGGGCTGGATTTGCGGCTGCTGAACGGGCTGAACCTGTTGAATCTGCGGTTGCTGAACCGGGGTAGACATTGTCGGTGGCTTAGTCACCAGCAGGCTGCCGGTTGAAGAGCCTGAAGCATTGCCGTTGCCGCCAACCGAACTGATCGGTGCCTGGGTGTTATTATTGCTCGTACAGCCTGCCAGCCAAAGGCTGGTTAGCGTCAACACCGCCGCCCGGCGTAAAGTGAAAGTTGGGCTTCCCGCGCTCATTTATCCCCCAAAATGATAACAACCAGATATTCATGAAAACACTGTAGAAAAGCGGCGTAAACCACGCCAGCTTTTGCTGAATTCGGCTACGTTACGCCGAATCAACAGCAAGAAAACCGGATATTTCCGGGTTATGCTAATTCGCCGGGCACTAAGGGCACAAAGCGAACAGCTTCTACCGTGTCGATTGAAAATTCGTCTCCGTGGCGACGGACGCGTTTTAAAAACTGCTGGTCGTCGCCCACGGGTAAAACAAGAATGCCGCCTTCGTCCAGCTGCGACAGTAGCGCAGTCGGAATTTCCGGCGGGGCCGCCGTCACAATAATAGCGTCAAACGGGGCTTTCGCCTGCCAGCCCTGCCAGCCATCGCCGTGACGGGTCGAAATATTGTGTAAATCGAGCTGCTTCAGGCGACGTCTGGCGTGCCATTGCAGCCCTTTGATGCGCTCTACGGAGCAAACATGCCCCACCAGATGCGCCAGAATTGCGGTCTGGTAACCCGAGCCGGTGCCAATCTCCAGCACCTTTGAATGCTCCGTCAGCTCCAGCAATTCCGTCATCCTCGCCACCATATACGGCTGAGAGATAGTCTGACCAGACCCAATAGGTAACGCGGTATTTTCCCAGGCTTTGTGTTCAAACGCTTCGTCGACAAACTTCTCGCGCGGCACCTGCGCGATAGCCTCAAGAACCTGTTCGTTCTTGATGCCCTGGGCACGAAGCTGATCGAGAAGGGTTTGTACGCGTCTGCTTACCATTGCGCCTCAACTCCGGCCTTTTCCAGCCAGTGGCCAACGACTTCATGGGCGCTATGTGCGGTTAAATCGACGTGCAGCGGGGTCACCGAAACGTAGCCTTCGTCGACGGCAGCAAAGTCGGTGTCCGGCGCCGCATCCAGTTTTTCTCCCGGCGGGCCAATCCAGTACACCGTGTTGCCGCGCGGATCTTGCTGGCGAATAACCTGGTCTGACGGATGACGGCTGCCGCAGCGGGTAACGCGAATGCCTTTGATTTGATCGAGCGGCAGGTCGGGGACGTTGATGTTAAGAATGCGCCCGGTGCGCAGCGGCTCGCGAGCCAGCGCCCGAAGAATAGAACAGGTTACCGCCGCCGCCGTTTCATAGTGCTGGTGGCCATCGAGCGAAACGGCAAGTGCCGGAAGCCCTAAATGACGCCCTTCCGTCGCGGCCGCAACGGTACCGGAATAGATAACGTCGTCGCCGAGATTAGGCCCGGCGTTAATGCCCGACACCACAATGTCTGGCCGGGGGTGCATCAAAGCATTCACGCCGAGATAGACGCAGTCCGTCGGCGTGCCCATCTGCACGGAGATATCTCCGTTGGCGAGGGTAAAGGTTCTTAGCGATGACTCGAGCGTCAGCGAGTTAGATGCGCCGCTGCGGTTTCTGTCCGGGGCAACCACCTGCACCTCGGCAAATTCACGCAACGCCTCCGCCAGCACCTGAATGCCAGGGGCCTGGACTCCGTCATCGTTACTCAGCAATATTCGCATAATCACCCGCAGTGTTCATGAGTTCCCTGACAACGCTGGTGGCAAAGCTTCCCGCCGGCAGCCAGAAATTCAGCTCGACGGTCACATCATCCCACCAGTTCCAGCTCAGCGCTTTAGGCTGAACCAGCATCGCCCGGCGCGCAGCTTCCACGCGTTCACGCTTCAACAAGCCCAGCAGGACATCTTCTTCCGCCACGCATTGTTGCTCAAAAGCCAGCGCTGCGTTTTGCGTTCCCCACTCGCCGTCACCCGGCAGCGAAGCCGTGATCAGCAGTTCGCCGTCATCTACTCGCTGTTGCAGGGTTGGGAGTTCTTCCGGGGTCGCCACAAACCAGCTGCCGCGTCCTGCCAATTGTAGCGCATCGCCATCAACAACTTGATTAAAGTCTGGTTTTTTCAGGCGCTGGCTAACAATCTGATTAAACAACGCGCTGCGTGCTGCCGACAACCAAAAACTGCGTTTATTTCTGTCTCGCAGCGGCGCATTACTCTCCGCCCAGCGCTTCGCCTGATGCAGGTTGTTACCGCCAATACCAAAACGCTGGCTGCCGAAATAGTTAGGCACGCCCTGCTGCGCCACGGCCTGCAGGCGCTGCTCCAGTTCGCTACGATCGCTGACTTCGCGCAGGACGAGGGTAAAGCGGTTCCCTTGCAGCGCGCCCAAACGCAGCTTGCGGCGGTGGCGGGCAAACTCCAGCACCTGGCAACCTTCGAGCGCAAAGGCGCTCATATCAGGCATCTCTTTGCCCGGGAGGCGGACGCAGAACCACTGCTCGGTCACGGCATGTTTGTCTTTCTGCCCGGCAAAGCTGACTTCGCGAGCATGGACTTTGAGGAATTTCGCCAGCGCATCGGCGACAAAACGCGTATTGCAGCCGCTTTTCAGAATTCGCAGCAGCAGATGCTCGCCGTCGCCGTCGGGGCCAAAGCCCAAATCTTCAATCACCACGAAGTCTTCAGGGCTGGCCTTGATAACGCCGCTGCCCTGCGGCTTACCGTGCAGCCAGGTCAGGTTTTGCATATCCATTACTTGCTGGCCTTATGCAGCAGCGCCACGGCTTCACAGGCAATACCTTCCCCACGCCCGGTAAAGCCGAGCTTCTCGGTGGTGGTCGCTTTAACGTTGACGTCATCCATATGGCAGCCGAGATCTTCGGCGATAAACACGCGCATCTGCGGGATGTGCGGAGCCATTTTCGGTGCCTGAGCGATAATCGTCACGTCGACGTTCCCAAGCGTAAAACCTTTAGCCTGAATGCGACGCCACGCTTCGCGCAGCAGTTCGCGGCTGTCCGCACCTTTGAAGGCAGGATCGGTGTCCGGGAACAGCTTGCCGATATCTCCCAGCGCGGCGGCACCCAGCAGCGCATCGGTCAGGGCATGCAGGGCAACGTCGCCATCAGAATGGGCCAGCAGCCCTTTTTCGAACGGGACACGAACGCCGCCAATAATAATCGGGCCTTCACCGCCAAAAGCATGAACATCAAAACCATGTCCGATACGCATTATAAATTCTCCGTTTGGGTTAACCGCGTAAGATAGAAAGCCGCCAGCGCCAGATCTTCAGGGCGAGTCACCTTGATATTATCAGCCCGAGCGCTAATCAGTTCTGGATGAAAGCCGCAATATTCAAGGGCCGAGGCTTCATCGGTGATGGTGGCGCCTTCATCCAGCGCGCGCAGCAGACAGCTGCGCAAAAGTTCGAGAGGGAACAGCTGCGGCGTAAGGGCATGCCAGAGATCTTCACGATCTACCGTATGCGCTATCAGCGCTTTACCGGGCTCGCCCCGCTTCATAGTGTCGCGAACCGGAGCGGCCAAAATGCCGCCGACTTTGCTGGTAGCGGTAATCGCCAGCAGATTTTCGAGGTCGTCCGGGTGCAGACAGGGGCGCGCAGCGTCGTGAACCAGCACCCATTTCGCATCGCCTGCGGCCTGCAGGCCAGCCAGAACGGAATCTGCACGCTGTTTCCCGCCCGTCACCACGGTGACGCGAGGATCGGAGGCCAGCGGCAGAGAAGAAAAGTAAGCATCGTTGGGGCTGACAGCGACGATCGTCTGGCCCACGCGAGGGTGCGCCATCAGGCTAGCCACCGCGTGTTCGAGAATCGTTTTGTCGCCGATGTGTAGGTACTGCTTAGGACATTCCGTTTGCATACGGCTGCCGATACCGGCGGCCGGTATCACGGCAATTACGTCCTGGGAGGAGTCTGCCATGCCTTTCACTTATGCTGAGTTATCGATTATTTTGCCCGGCGTTAGGGGGATTACCGTTGGCTGCGCGTTTGGAGGCTTCCGGCACCAGGCGATAAAAAGTCTCCCCCGGCCTGGTCATGCTGAGTTCGTTGCGAGCGCGCTCTTCAATCGCTTCCTGGCCACCGTTGAGGTCGTCAATTTCGGCAAAAAGCTGATCGTTGCGAGATTTTAATTTGGCATTGGTTGCCTGCTGCGCAGCGACATCTTCGCTGACGCGCGTGTAATCGTGTACGCCGTTTTTTCCGAACCACAGCGAATACTGAAGCCAGACCAGCAAGGCCAGCAACAGCAGCGTTAGTTTACCCATCCTGCCCCCTGAAAAACGGCACAATCATCCCACAACTTTTTCGTCGACTCCACAATGGCAAGCAACCCTGCCCGCCAAATCGCGCCAGAATTTACCACATAACGCGCATTCATGCGCGATTGCAGCAAGTTTAGCTTAACGTTGCCCAAAAATAGTCTGTTACGGTTTGACGCAGTTAGGCACGGCTAACCCATTAGCCACATAAAGAGTACGCCGAACATCAGCGCGACGGAGAGCAGCGTAGCCAGGCAGCTAAACAGCAGCCTGCCGCGCAAAATGGAGTGCAACGCTATCCCCACCACCACCGCGACCGGCATCAGCGCCAGGAAAAATGGCCACGTGTAGAGGAAGAAAAACAGCGTGTTAGGGCCGTAGACCAAAAAGGGAATGCCTAGCGCCATCAGCCACGACAAAAAGCCGATAAACGCCCCGGGCAATGACCAGGTTGTTTCCTCGACCGTCGGGCTGGGTTCAGCCTGAGAAATAACGATATTCGTGCTGTTGCGCATAACTGATTTCATAACCCTGATGGCCGGAAGCGTTGTGCTTCCGGGCGTCTTCAGCAATTGATGATATCGTCACGACGCAGCAGGTCTAATATTTGGGCCACTAAATTTGTTACTAATTGTTCGCCGTCTAAGTGTATTTCCGCCTGTAGCGGCGCCTCATACGCCGAATCAATACCGGTAAAATTCTTTAATTCCCCTGCCCGAGCCTTCTTGTACAGCCCTTTAGGATCGCGGGTTTCGCAAATCGCCAGCGGCGTATCCACAAACACTTCGTAGAAGCGCCCCTCTCCGGCGCGTTCGCGTACCATTTGCCTTTCGGCACGGTGCGGCGAGATAAACGCGCTGAGCACGACAAGGCCCGCGTCCACCATCAGGCCGGCAACTTCACCTACCCGCCGGATGTTTTCTTTACGGTCTGCATCGCTAAAACCCAGGTCGCTGCATAACCCGTGGCGCACGTTGTCGCCGTCGAGTAAGTAGGTGCTTACGCCAAGTTTATGCAGTTCCTGTTCAAGCGCGCCGGCCACGGTTGATTTCCCGGAGCCGGACAAGCCGGTAAACCACAGCACCGCCCCGCGGTGCTTGTGCAAAGCTTCACGCTGCTCACGCGTAACGGGGTGAGCATGCCAGACCACGTTTTCATCATGGTCGGCCATTACTTGCCTCCCAGCAGGTCACGCGCGCCCCAGTGTGGAAAGTGGCGACGCACCAGAGCATTAAGCTCAAGTTCAAACGCACCGTATGCCGAAGGTTCCTGATAAACATCTTCCTGCGGCTCACGCACCATGCCTGCGCCCACGGTCACGTTGCTCAGGCGATCGATGAAAATCAGCCCGCCGGTCACCGGATTGGTCTGATATTTGTCGAGCACCAGCGGCTCATCGAAGGTCAAATCCACCAGCCCAATGCCGTTCAGCGGCAGGCTTTCCACCACGCGCTGAGTCAGAGAGTTAATCTCAACCTGGTACTGAATATTGTCGACGCGCGCGCGGGTTTTCTTCCCGGCGATCTTGATATCAAAGCTCTGCCCCGGCACCAGCGGCTGCTCCGCCATCCATACCACATCCACTTTAGCGCTCTGTACCGCGGCCAGTGATTCACGGGAATCAACCAGCAGGTCGCCCCGGCTGATGTCGATTTCATCTTTCAGCACCAGGGTTATCGCTTCGCCCGCGCCGGCTTGTTGCAAATCTCCATCAAAAGTCACGATTCGGGCGATGTTCGACTCCACGCCGGACGGCAGCACTTTGACGCGCTGGCCGACGCTGACGGTGCCCGAAGCCAGCGTCCCCGCGTAGCCACGGAAGTCCAGATTGGGACGGTTAACGTACTGCACCGGGAAGCGCATTGGCTGCTGCTCCACGCTGCGAGTAATTTCTACCGTTTCCAGCACTTCGAGCAGCGTCGGGCCGCTGTACCACGGCATCTGGCTGCTGGAGCTTGCCACGTTATCCCCTTCCAGCGCGGAAAGCGGCACGAAGCGAATATCCAGGTCCGCCGGCAGCTGCTGGGCGAAGGTCAGGTAATCCTGTTTGATCTGCTCGAAGGTCTGCTCGCTGAACGCCACCAGATCCATCTTGTTGATCGCCACCACCAGATGTTTGATCCCCAGCAGCGTGGAGATAAAGCTGTGACGACGGGTTTGATCCAACACGCCTTTACGGGCGTCGATCAGCAGGATCGCCAGGTCACAGGTTGATGCGCCGGTCGCCATATTGCGGGTGTACTGTTCGTGCCCCGGCGTGTCGGCGATGATAAATTTGCGCTTCTCGGTGGAGAAATAGCGATAGGCCACGTCAATGGTAATGCCCTGCTCACGTTCAGCCTGCAGGCCATCCACCAGCAACGCTAAGTCGAGTTTCTCGCCCTGGGTGCCGTGACGTTTACTGTCGGTGTGCAGCGAAGAGAGCTGATCCTCATAAATCTGGCGCGTGTCGTGCAGCAGGCGGCCGATCAACGTGCTTTTGCCGTCATCGACGCTGCCGCAGGTCAAAAACCGCAGCAGGCTTTTGTGCTGCTGCGCGTGCAGATAGGCTTCTACGCCGCCTTCGTCAGCGATTTGTTGTGCAATAGTGGTGTTCATCTGGCGGCTCCTTAGAAATAACCCTGGCGTTTTTTCAGCTCCATGGAGCCGGCCTGGTCGCGGTCAATCATGCGTCCCTGGCGTTCACTGGTGGTGGAAACCAGCATCTCTTCGATGATCTCCGGCAGCGTCTGCGCGGTAGATTCCACCGCGCCGGTCAGCGGCCAACAGCCCAGGGTACGGAAGCGCACCATACGTTGTTCAATCACTTCTCCCGGCTGCAGATCGATGCGATCGTCGTCAATCATCATCAGCATGCCGTCACGCTCCAGCACCGGGCGCAGAGCCGCAAGATACAGCGGAACGATGTCGATATTTTCCAGGTAGATATACTGCCAGATATCCAGCTCGGTCCAGTTAGAGAGCGGGAACACGCGAATGCTTTCGCCTTTGTTAATCTGGCCGTTGTAGTTGTGCCACAACTCAGGGCGCTGGTTTTTCGGATCCCAGCGGTGAAAGCGATCGCGGAAGGAATAAATACGCTCTTTCGCGCGCGACTTCTCTTCGTCACGACGTGCGCCGCCAAAGGCCGCGTCAAAACCGTATTTATTCAGCGCCTGCTTAAGGCCTTCGGTTTTCATGATGTCGGTATGTTTGGCGCTGCCGTGAACAAACGGGTTGATGCCCATCGCCACGCCTTCAGGATTGCGATGCACGATAAGATCGCAGCCGTAGGCTTTCGCCGTGCGGTCACGGAATTCGTACATTTCGCGGAATTTCCAGCCGGTGTCAACGTGCAATAGCGGGAACGGCAGCGTACCAGGGTAGAAAGCTTTGCGGGCCAAATGCAGCATGACCGAAGAGTCTTTACCAATGGAATACATCATCACCGGATTAGAAAATTCGGCAGCGACCTCGCGGATAATATGGATGCTTTCAGCCTCCAGTTGCCGCAAGTGAGTGAGTCTTTTCTGGTCCATAACCTTCCCTTAAGCAGATGCGCCGCGGCCGTTCATCGCAGCCGCTTGAGATTTAATCTAAGGGGACTATAAGTCTTGGGCTTATTTGTTATGAAATTACGAATTGGAATGACTAGTTCCCGAAAAGAATAACGCCCCGGCAAAGCTAACAACAAAATGTGCTTAACCTGCCGTTTTTTCGCGGGTTTAAGAGCAAATGAAATTGTTTAACCTGGCTCACAGTTTCATACTAACGGTGCTTAAAACTTCCGACTAATAAAGATGAATAAGGACGTACTATGTTTTCCGCATTGCGCCGCTCGGTGATTTGCCTGGCACTGGGCGCGTGCTTTAGTTTTCCCGCCGTAGCGAAGACCACGCAGCAAGGCGATATTGCCGACCAGCAAACCCGCCACATCGCCACTTATTTTCCTGGCCGAATGACCGGCAGCCCGGCCGAAATGCTGGCCGCAGACTATCTTCAGCAGCAATTTAAAAGTTGGGGTTACCAGAGCGATATTCGTCAGTTTAATACCCGCTACCTTTACACCACGAAAGCGGGCCATCAAAACTGGCATAACGTCACCACCAGCAGCGTGATTGCCGCCCGCGAAGGTAATCTGCCGCAGCAAATCATTATCATGGCGCATCTGGATACCTATACGCCGCTGAGCGATAAAGACGTGGACAATAACCTCGGCGGCCTGACGCTGCAGGGCGTGGACGATAATGCTTCCGGTCTCGGCGTCATGCTGGAGCTGGCCGAACGCCTGAAAGATATACCTACCCGCTATGGCATCCGCTTTATTGCCACCAGCGGAGAAGAGATTGGCTCGCTGGGTGCGAAGAACATCCTGCAGCGCATGAGTAAAGAAGAGCAGGCCAACACGCTGCTGGTTATCAACCTTGATAGCCTGATCGTGGGCGATAAGCTTTATTTCAATAGCGGAGTATCAACGCCTGCGGCCGTGCGCAAACTGACCCGCGACCGGGCGCTGACTCTTGCGCACCGCGCAGGGATTCAGGCTACCAGCAATCCAGGATTGAATGCGAAATTCCCGAAAGGCACCGGCTGCTGCGGCGATGCAGAGCCTTTTGATAAGGCAGGTATTCCGGTGCTTTCCGTCGAGGCAAGCAACTGGACGCTGGGAGCGAAAGACGGTTACCAGCAGCGCGGTAAAAACAAGGCATTCCCAAACGGCACCAGCTGGCATAACGCGACTATCGACAACCTCGACTATCTGGATAAAGCGCTGCCGGGCAGAATTAAGCGCCGCAGCCATGACACGGTGCGCGTTTTGCTGCCGCTGGTGAAAGAGTTGGCGAAGGCCGAAAAATGATGTTCCCTCGCCGTTCAGGCGAGGGAGTCGTTATTCGTGCAAGCCGCACTCGCGCTTCAGGCCAAAGAACCGGGTTTCTTCTTCTGCCATGCCCGGCTCCCACTTACGCGTGGTGTGGGTATCGCCGACGGAAAGATAGCCCTGATCCCACAGCGGATGGTACTTAAGCCCGTGCTCGGTCAGGTACTGATATACCGTGCGGTTATCCCAGTCGATGATCGGCAAAATTTTAAAGACTTCGCGTTGTACCGCCAGCACCGGCAAATTGGCACGGCTACCGGACTGTTCGCGACGCAGACCAGCAAACCAGGTTTTTGCCTCCAGCGTTTTCAGGGCGCGGTTCATCGGCTCAACTTTGTTGATGTCGTTGTAGCGCTCTATACCTTCCACGCCCTGCTCCCAAAGCTTGCCGTAGCGCGCTTCCTGCCACGCCGGGCTTTCGGTCGCACGAAACACTTGCAGGTTCAGCTTCAGCCTGTCGGTAAGCTCATCGATAAACCGGTAGGTTTCCGGGAACAGATAGCCTGTATCGGTCAGGATCACCGGGATATCAGGGCGCTGCTGCGTGACCAGATGCAGGCACACGGCAGCCTGAATGCCGAAGCTGGACGAGAGGACAAACTCACCGGGCAGGTTTTCCAGCGCCCAGGTGACACGCTGCTGCGCGCTAAGTTTTTCCAGCTGAGCGTTCACTTCGGCGAGCGCCATGACGCGTTCGACCTTAGGAAGGGCGTTCAGAGCGTTAAGATCGAGTACGAACATACATGCCTCACTTAGTGATAAATGACCCTCACCCCGGCCCTCTCCCTGGAAGGGAGAGGGGGGAAACCGAATGATTCCCTCTCCCCTGCTCTCTCTGGCGGGGAGAGGGGGAAACCGAATGATTCCCTCTCCCCAGCTCTCTCTGGCAGGGAGAGGGGAAACCGAATGATTCCATCTCCCCAACTCTCCCTGGAAGGGAGGGGGGGAAACCGAATGATTCCCTCTCCCAGCTCTCTCTGATAGGGAGAGGGAAAAGCCAGATTCAGTATTCTTTGTCTGTTAATCCCCTCTCCCCTTTGGGGAGAGGGTTAGGGTGAGGGGATAAAAACTAGTCCCACAAGTCCCTGGCAGGGTCGAGCACCGGGCGAATAATCCCGGCGCGCACGGTGAAATCGCCAAAGCCTTCATCGGCCTCACGCTCATTCGCCCAGCGCCCCACCAGCTCGTCAATCGAGCTGAGGATTTCCGGCTCCGTGATATTTTCACGGTACATACGCGGAATACGCGTCCCGATACGGTTGCCGCCAATGTGCAGGTTATAGCGCCCCGGCGCTTTCCCCACGAGGCCGATTTCGGCCAGCATCGCACGGCCACAGCCGTTCGGGCAGCCGGTGACGCGCATCACAATGTGCTCATCCGGCACCTTGTGTTTATCCATCACCTGCTCAACTTTGGTGACAAACTCAGGCAGGAAGCGTTCGGCTTCCGCCATCGCCAGCGGGCAGGTAGGGAAAGACACGCAGGCCATCGAGTTCTCGCGCTGCGGCGTGACCGCGTTCATCAGCCCGTGCCCGGTAGCCAGCTTCTCTATTTTAGCCTTTTCGCTTTCCGGCACGCCGGCGACGATCAGGTTCTGGTTTGCCGTCAGGCGGAAATCACCTTTATGGATCCGGGCTATCTCCAGCAGGCCTGTTTTCAGCGGGCGATCCGGGTAATCCAGGATACGGCCGTTTTCGATAAACAGCGTCAGGTGCCATTTGTCGTCGATGCCCTTCACCCAGCCGATACGGTCGCCACGGCCGGTGAATTCGTAAGCGCGGGTCGGCTCAAACTTGATGCCGGCGCGGCGCTCAACTTCCGCCTTAAACACCTCCACGCCCACGCGCTCAAGGGTATATTTGGTTTTGGCATTTTTACGGTCGGTACGGTTCCCCCAGTCGCGCTGGGTCGTCACCACCGCTTCCGCTACGGCCAGAGTATGCTCCAACGGAATGTAGCCGAATTCGCTCGCCGTGCGGGCATAGGTATTTTTATTGCCGTGCTCAATGGACAGGCCACCGCCGACCAGCAGGTTAAAGCCAACCAGCTTGCCGTTTTCTGCAATCGCAATGAAGTTCATGTCATTGGCGTGCAGATCCACATCGTTCTGCGGCGGGATCACCACCGTGGTTTTAAACTTACGCGGCAGATAGGTCGGCCCCAAAATCGGCTCTTCATCCGTGGTGGCAACTTTTTCTTTATCCCACCAAATCTCGGCGTAGGCGCGGGTGCGCGGCAGCAGGTGCTCTGAAAGCTTTTTCGCCCATTCATAGGCTTCCTGGTGCAGCTCAGACTCCACCGGGTTAGACGTACACAGCACGTTGCGATTCACATCATTGGCGGTCGCCAGCGCGTCCAGGCCAACCTCGTGCAGCATTTCATGCGCGGGTTTAACGTTCTTCTTCAGGATCCCGTGGAACTGGAACGTCTGGCGGTTAGTCAGGCGGATGCTGCTGTAGATAGTCTTATCTTCGGCAAATTTATCAATAGCCTGCCACTGTTGGGTGGTGATTATCCCTCCCGGCAGACGGCAGCGGAGCATCATCGCGTGGCGCGGCTCCAGCTTCTGCTCCGCGCGTTCGGCGCGAATATCGCGGTCATCCTGCTGATACATGCCGTGAAAGCGGATCAGCAGGAAGTTGTCGCCGTTGAAACCGCCGGTCAGGCCATCCTGCAAATCTTCTTTAATGGTGCCGCGCAGGAAATCGCTATCGCGCTTCAGCCGTTCGGCGTCGACCAGTTTGCCTTCGACCACCAGAGGGCCAGGGTGTTTTTCGCTCATTAGTAGACATCTCGCTGATAACGGCGCTCAACGCGCAGCTCACTTAAAAATTCATCTGCCGCTTCGGTATCCATGCCACCGTGGACGGCCACCACTTCCAGTAACGCCTGTTCAACGTCTTTCGCCATACGATTGGCGTCGCCGCAGACGTAAATGTGGGCACCTTCTTGAATCCAGCGCCACAGTTCCGCGCCTTTCTCGCGCAGTTTGTCTTGTACGTATATTTTATGCTGCTGGTCGCGGGACCAGGCTAAATCGATGTTCGTCAGCAGGCCGTCTTTGACGTAGCGCTGCCATTCCACCTGATACAGGAAATCTTCGGTAAAGTGCGGGTTGCCAAAGAACAGCCAGTTCTTGCCGCCTGCGCCGTCGTTATCACGCTGCTGAATAAAGGCGCGGAACGGGGCAATGCCGGTGCCTGGGCCAATCATGATGACCGGTGTTTCCGGGTTTGCCGGTAAGCGGAAGTTATCGTTGTGCTCGATGAACACGCGCACTTCACCGTCTTCTTCAAGTCGGTCAGCCAGGAAGCCGGAAGCCCCGCCGCTGCGAGCACGGCCTTCGATGTCATAACGCACCGCGCCCACGGTAATGTGGACTTCGGTTTCAGCTTCCGCCTGCGAAGAGGCGATTGAGTAAAGACGCGGCGTGAGCGGGCGCAGCAGGCTAACCAGCTGTTCCGCCGTCAGCTCTGCCGGGGCGTAGCGAGCCATATCTACAATCGGCGTCGTCTGCGCGTAGTGCTGCAATTTTGCTTTATCACCCACCAGCTCCAGCAGCGCCGTGTTGCGGGTCAGCTGGGCGTAGTTTTCGACGATATTGCCGGTGTTCACCGTCAGCTCGAAGTGCCACTGCAGGGCTTCGCTCAGCGGCAGCGTTTTGCCGTCAACGGTGACGCTTTCATCGCCTTTCAGCCACAGCAAATCCGTCAGCTCTTTCACCAGCGCCGGATCGTTCTGATACCAGACGCCAAGCGCGTCGCCCGGCCGATAGCGCAGGCCAGAATCGCCAAGATCGATTTCGACGTGGCGCACATCTTTATCGGAGTCGCGGCCGGTAATCTTCTGGTTAACCGCGAGCGTGGCGGTTAACGGGGCTTCTTTGCTGTAAGGGCTGGTGAAAATTTCGTTGCTCACGCCAGTGGCGGTCGCGGTCGCCTGAGCCGGGGTTTCCGCCGGTACGCGAGACTTCAGTAGTTCGACAATTTTGCCACGCCATTCCTGGGCCGCAGGCTGATACTCGACGTCGGTATCGACGCGCTCCAGCAGACGCTCACCGCCTAATTCCGCCAGCTTGCTGTCGAAGTCTTTGCCGGACTGGCAGAAGAATTCATAGGAGCTGTCGCCGAGGCCAAAGACCGCAAACGCGGTGCCGTTAAGCTTTGGTGCCTTCTTCGAAAACAGGAATTTGTGCAGGGCCACGGCTTCTTCCGGCGGCTCCCCTTCCCCTTGCGTGGAACTGACGACAATCAGCAGCTTTTCCTGGGCAATTTGCTTGAATTTATAGTCGCCCGCGTTCACCAGGTTGACGTTCAGCTTCGCCGCCAGCAGGTCGTCACGCAGCTGCTCGCTCACGCGGCGCGCGTTGCCGGTCTGCGAAGCGGAAATCAGCGTGATAACCGGCACTTCTGCCGCAGGGGCCGGAGCCGCCGCGACAGCGCCAGGCTGCTGGTTAATCATTCCCCAGAAGTAGCCGGACAGCCAGGCCAACTGAGTGGTCGAAAAATCAGTGGTCGCCGCCTGAAGGCGTGCCAGCTGGTCCGGCGTTAGCGGCAGCAAAGCGCTCGGTGGAACCTGAGAAGTCATACGTATTTAGCTTCCAGTAGCAAAGTGCAAAAAAGGGCTTACAGACTGTAATGAGTCAAGGTTAACCAGCAGGTTATCAACAATTAAAGAAGGGATGGAAATAATAAATAACTAAAACGACTAATCGTTTTTTCAGGTAAATCATAGTGTTAAAAGTGATTAACTAACTAACTGATGAATAAAAGATTTTCGCTCATTCACCGTTACTTACAGCATGTAGCCGGGCCGCGGGCCGTTTAGTTAATGCGAAAAATAGTCCATTCCGCTATCATGCGGCGGTTTTTTGAATTCCAGAGAGTTGAATGATGTCCACCACCCTGTTTAAAGATTTTACCTTCGAAGCCGCTCACCGCCTGCCGCACGTGCCGGAAGGCCACAAATGCGGTCGCCTGCATGGCCACTCCTTTATGGTGCGCCTGGAAATTACCGGCGAGGTAGATCCCTATACCGGCTGGATCATGGACTTTTCCGAGCTGAAGGCGGCGTTTAAGCCGACTTACGATCGCCTCGATCACTATTATCTGAACGATATCCCAGGGCTTGAAAACCCAACCAGCGAAGTGCTGGCGAAATGGATTTGGGATCAGATGAAGCCCGTCGTTCCGCTTTTGAGCGCGGTGATGATCAAAGAAACCTGCACCGCCGGCTGCGTTTACCGCGGCGAATAAGAACGAAAAAAGTCCGGAAATCACGCCGGACTTTTCCCGTCTGCGCTCCTCATCAAGCTAATTTTCTTCCCGCTTTGGTAAGCTACTCCGTCGCAACTAAAAGGTGCACGGGATGGCCACTACAGATTTCGATATTATCGTCGTAGGTGCAGGGATCGCAGGCTCCTGCTGCGCGGCAGAGTGCGCACGCGCCGGGCTAAATGTTCTGCTTGTTGAGCGGGCAAGCCAGCCCGGAGGCAAAAACCTGTCGGGCGGCAGGCTTTACACCGCCGTGTTTGACGATCTCTTTCCTGACTTTTCTCGTACTGCCCCGCTTGAGCGCTGTATTACCCATGAAAAACTCTCCGCTCTGACGCCGGACAGCGCCACTACGCTCAGCTTTCAACAGCCCACGGCTTCTTCATACAGCGTGCTTCGCGCACGTCTCGATCCGTGGCTGTTCCAGCAGGCTGAACAAGCCGGAGCCCAGTGCCTTGCGGCTACCCAGGTCGATGGCCTGCATGTCGAAAACGGCGTGGTGAGCGGCGTAGTGATTGACGGAGAAGTGCTGAGCGCCAGAGCCGTGGTTATTGCCGAAGGTGCCAATACCCTGCTGGCTGAGCAGCATAAGCTATTGAACAAGCTGCCCGAGCACGGCGTTGCGGTCGGCGTTAAGGAAGTGCTTGCGCTGCCGAAAGAAGATCTGGAAAACCGTTTTGCCCTCGAAGGTAACGAAGGCGCGGCCTGGCTGTTCACCGGCGGCGTCTGCGGCGAGCAGCCCGCAGGTGGTTTTCTCTATACCAATAACGATACACTTTCTGTTGGCATCGTCTGCCCGCTCTCTTCACTCCGGGCTTGCTGCGCAGCGCTTCCTGACCTGCTGGAAAACTTCAAGCAGCACCCAACGCTGCGCCCGCTTCTGCGCCGCGCCGAGCTGGTGGAATACGGCGCACATCTCATTCCTGAATGCGGCATGAACGGGCTCCCCGAACGCCTGGCCGGCCCCGGCTATTTGCTGGTGGGCGATAGCGCCCGTTTCTGTATCAATACCGGCTTCACCGTGCGCGGCATGGATTTGGCTGCGCTTTCGGCAAAAGCTGCGGCACAAACGCTAATTACGTCACTGCAGCGGGATGAATGTGTCGATCTTAATGAGGTTTATCGCCAGCATCTGGAGCGCACTACGCTGTGGGGCGTGCTGGAGCGCTACCGCAAAATGCCCGATTTTTTACAAACGCCAGGGCTGTTTCAGGACTATCCGCACCTGCTGGCCGAGCTGCAGCGTGATATCTTTGATCCCCAAAGTTCACCGCCGCCCCGCCTCGGCAGCCTACTGTGGAAGCACGCCCGCAGAGCCGGTATTTCCCGGCTGGTTAAAGACATTTTTCGCGGAGGACGCAGCCTGTGAACCTGCATGAGAAACTGGCAAAGAACGCCTGGCAACCCGCAGAGAAATCGCACATTGTTCCTGCAGACAGCCCCGACAGAGAAAGCCTTGCCCTGCTGGTACGCGCCTGTCCCGCAGGGTTATACCGCCAGAAGGAAGACGGCAGCCTGCAGATTGATAATACCGGCTGCCTGGAGTGCGGCACATGCCGCCTGCTTTGCGACGAACAAACCCTCAGCCGCTGGCGCTACCCGCCCGCCGGCTGCGGCATCCAATTACGCTTTGGTTAATGGAGTTCAAGCTGTGTCCCTGATGTCCCTACTCAAGCAACACCCGCTGATTGCAGCGGTAAAAGATAACCAGAGCCTGCAGCTGGCGCTGGAGTCCGACTGCCAGGTTATTTCCGTGCTGTACGGCAATATCTGCACGATTACCGGCATCGTGCAGCAGATTAAAAAAGCGAACAAATACGCGCTGGTGCACGTCGATTTACTGGAAGGCACGTCGAATAAAGAAATTGTGATTAACTTCCTGAAGCTGGTGACCCAGGCCGACGGCGTGATCAGCACCAAGGCACCGATGGTGAAAGCGGCCAGGGCGCAGGGGTTCTTTGCCATTCACCGGCTGTTTATCGTCGACTCTATCTCTTATCACAACATCGATAAGCAGATCGCGCAGTCAAACCCGGACTGCATTGAAATACTGCCCGGCTGCATGCCGAAGGTGATGAAGTGGGTGACGGAGAAAATCGACCTGCCGGTGATAGCGGGCGGCCTGGTGTGTGACGCGGAGGATGCTAACAACGCCCTGAACGCCGGCGCGCTGGCCATCTCAACCACCAATACCGGCGTCTGGCAGCTGGCTAAATATCTTCCCTGACGCAGTTTTGCAGCTCGGCTAACACCGGCAGCAGGTCATCCACAATCCCCACGTCGGCATGGCGAAAAATTGCCGCCTGTGGGTCGCTGTTGATGGCGACGATAAACCGGCTGTGGGCAATGCCGCTGATAAAGGCAGGTGCGCCGGAAACGCCTGCGGCAATACAAACGTCGGCGGCAACCTGAGTGCCGGACATCCCTAACAGCTTGTCCATGCTGCACCAGGCGTGCATCACCGCTTCCCGGCTCGCGCCGGTTTCCATCCCCAGCGCGCTGGCGCAGGCTTCAACCTGTTCCATCGCCTGCTGGCTGCCTACTCCTCGCCCGACCGCCAGCACAAGCCTGGCTTCAGCCAGCCCGGACGCACTTTCCTCAGCAATGGACGCACACTCAACCAGCCAGGCAGGCTTCTGTTCCGCTACGGGAATCTGCGAATATTCTATCTCTGGCTGCCAGTTCCCTGCGCCCGGCGAGGACGCAACGCTCAGGCACCAGGGTTTATTTTGCAGCCGAAGAGTAGCCACCAGCGCGCCGCCGCAGGCATTTTTGCGCACCGTTTTTTGGGTAATATTTACCCCACTGACGGCACTCCAGGCTTCCCCCTTCAGGCGGCACGCCAGCCGGGTTGCCAGCTCCGCGCCCTGCCAGCCTGAAGGAAACAGCAAAACATTTGCAGGGGACTGAGCATAGTGCGCGCATAACGCATCCAGCAGCGGCTCGCTGTATTCAGTCTCCGGCAGCAGCCAGCCTTCAAGCTGGACTTTTTCAGTCTCGCTACACGAAATAAAATTCCCGAACTCGTTCAGCACGGCAGCTTTCCGGGATTCGGGCAGGATCAGGGCAATTTTCATGGCTGCATCCTTTTACGTAGCCAGTCGCGGTAAAGGCTACGGGCCTTCTCACCCGCATCGCTTCCCTGAATAATTAAGCCGCCGCGCTGTCGCTGAGGGTTATCCAGTTCGACCAGGGCAGGCGTGGCTACCTCGGCACCCAACGTTTCCGCAGGCAAAACCTCAACGTCCGAGGCCTTTACCGCCAGTTTTTGCCGCAGGCCCGGCGTTCTCAGGCAATATTCTCCCCGGCTTTCAATCATCAATACCGCAGGCAGCCGCACGGTAAGGCGGCGTTTTCCGGTAGCACATCGCTGTTTCAGCTCAACCTGCTGTAGCGTCTGATTCACCGAAAAATCATAGACCTGACTGAAGCACGGCCAGCCAAGCTGTTCAGCCAGATAAAACCCCGTCTGGCCGCTGTTGCCCTCGGCGCTGCGCGACCCCAGCAGCACCAGAGATTGAGGGTTTTGCTGCTGCCAGGCCGCCAGTAAAGCGGCAACCGAGGCAGGTGCAAAAGTCATTTCACCTTCCCGCTTCAGCCTCACCGCCCGCTGGAACCCCAGCGCCTTAAACTGGCGCAGAAAGCTGTCAGCACGTTCGTTACCAATACTTAATCCCGTAAGGTTCAGACCCTCTGGCTGGCGCAGCAGCATCTCGGCGGCGGCCTGCTCATCTTCCCCCAGGCAAGGACGAGTTATCGAAGTGTCCAGCCCTTGATGTTTCGCGGCCAGCCAGTCTTTTTCCGCCAGCATGGCGAGGTCTGGCTCGGCCTTAAAGGCTAACAGAATGTTCATGGTTAACTCCCGGAGGCTGCTCTTTATTCCCGGATGCGGTCACGAGGCTCATATTTCGCGTTTCCGGCGCCCAGAAAACGGAAACCAGCAGGCCCAGCATCAGAACCGCGCTCAGCAATAGCATGGTGTTCTGCACGCCGAAAGAGACCAGCGCCACCGGCAGCAGGCCGGTGCTGATGGCCGAGCCGAAGCGGCTCATTGAAGTCGCAAAACCGACGCCCAGCGAGCGAATATCGGTCGGGAAACTCTCGGCGGGCAATACGCCCACCAGATTGCTGACCGCTGAAATCGTCAGGGTAAAAATGAAGAACAGCAACAGGATGATCGTGCCGTGTTGTTCCGGCACCAGCGCCAGCGCGGTGAGGCTTAAGAACAGCACCAAAAAGCCGCCGATCAAAAAGCCGCGACGAGAACAGCGGTGGGTCAGCACAAGGCCCGCAATCGCCCCTACCACCAGCACCATATTCAGCAGCAGGCTGGCGGTCAGACCATCCTGCATACCCAGCAGCCCGGTAATAGACGGCAGCCAGGTGTAAATCGCAAACCACGGAATAACCAGGCAAACAAAGAACAGGCTATTGAACGCGGTGCGCCGCCAGTATTGCTCGGAAAACAACGTCCGAAGATGGCGGGAGGTCGGCACCGCAATTTCATCGCTGATAACAACATGTTCGCCAAAGCAGCGACGCACAATCTGGTGAGCCTCGGACACTCTCCCCTGGCGCATCAGCCAGCGGGGTGACTCCGGAGTACCCCAGCGTAAGAACGTGATTAACAGCGCGGGAAACGCTGCGGAAGCCAGCAGCCAGCGCCAGGCATCCGCCCCGCTGTCCACCATTAAATGGCCAATCAGGCTTGCCAACACGTAGCCCAGCGTCCAGACCACGCTGAACGCGCCTAGCAGCACGCCGCGATGTTTGCGTGGGGCAAATTCGGCCAGCATGGTATGGCCCACAGAATAGTCGCCGCCCAGCCCGATGCCGATCAGCACCCGCAGCAGGATCAGCTGTTCCACGTTGCTCACGAAAAACTGTAAAAAAGAGGCCAGCGTGATGAGCACAAAGCTGAAGTTAAAGATTTTCTGCCGGCCAATATGATCGGAGATCCAGCCCAGCACCAGGCTGCCAAGAAACAGCCCAAACAGCGCCGAACCGCCTACCAATCCTTCCTGTAGCGGCGTCAGGCCCATTTGCGGCGTAAGCATCACCAGCGCAAAGCCAATCACGCCCAGCACGTAGCCGTCCGTCAGGTGGGCGCCGAAGGTCAGCCCGGCAATGCGTAAATGAAAGCGATTAAGCGGCAGGTCATCCATACGAACCGGGTCGGCGTGCATACTGATTCCTTTGTCGATCCGTAAGTAGAAAAGTCGGCTCCTGAGAGCCGACCTGTACGGTTACTTTTCATTCGGCCAAATCGTGCCGGTATTCATGATGCCGTTTGGATCGTATTGATCTTTCAGACCCTGCATGATTGGCCATGCGGTGCCGTGCTCCAGCTTAGACCAGTGCACGCGGTGCTTGCCGATCCCGTGGTGGTGCACCATCGAGCCGCCGAGGCGAATCGTCTCTTCAACGATGATTTTGTTCAGCGGGTTGTGGTACTTGTCGATCTCCTCTTCCGGCTTGCAGTCCACCACGTTGTAGTCGTAAACGAAGTACATGTTGGTGCCGTTGATGTAGCTGTGGGAGGAGTGGCCGCCCAGCATAGTGATGTCGCCTGCATGAGGGAACTCATTACGAATGCGCTCGATCACATTGTGGTAAATCTCATGGATGCAGCTCCAGCTGCCGGAAACTTCGGTGGTAAAGCCCATGTTGCCGGTTTTCATGATCTGCACGCGTTCGGCGGCCACTTTTTCCGGGCCCCAGTTCAGGTTGTTGAACCAGGTTTCGATCAGCTTGCTGTCCACTTTCTTGCATTCCGGGTAACGAGCGACGATCTCTTCGATACCTGCACCTGTCGCTTCCGCCAGGCGCTTAGAGCCTTCCGCCATAAAGATAAGCACGCATTTGCCTTCGGCAAAATGGGTGAAGTGCTGGGTGCCGTCTTCGGCGTCATACAGGCGGGCAATCGACGGACGATAGCCTTCGGCCATCACTTCACGCAGGATGTTGAAGCCGGTTTTCATGTTGTCGAGGATGTAGCCGTAGAACAGGTTGTTTTCCGGCATGTATTTGAAGATTTTTACCGTCACTTCGGTGATGTAGCAGAGCGCCCCTTCATTACCGATAATCACATGGCGGATATCCGGGCCAGCGGCGCGGCGCGGCACGTTTTTAATGCGCGTAATGCTGCCATCCGGGAACACGGCTTCCAGGCCAACGACCATGTCCTCAATCGCCCCGTACAGGGTTGAGAACTGGCCGATGCTGCGGGTAGCGACCAGGCCGCCCATTTGTGCCAGCGGCTTGGATTGCGGAGAGTGGCCGGTGGTGTAACCCTTTGCGCGAAGCGCATCTTCCAGCACTTCCAGCGGAACGCCGCATTGGGCGGTCGCCTGCATGTTTTCAATATCGATATCGATAATTTTGTTCAGCCCTGAGCCGTCCAGCACCACGGTGTTTTTCACCACGGTTTCCAGGCCGCCTTCCGTTGCAGAGGCGCCGGTACGCGGGATACAGGTGATGCGGTTGCTGTTCAGAAACGCCAGCACGCTGGAGACTTGCTCAGCGCTCTGTAATTTCACTACCGCGGCCGGCAGCGGCTGAGTGTACACGCCATGAATATCCGCATATTTTCTGAACCGGTCGATACTGTTTTTCTGCAATACTTTCTCATCGGTAATAACCTGCTGTGGGCCAACGATTTCTTTTAATTGATCCACAATTGCTTCGCGAGATAAAGACATGACAACTCCTTCCTGACAAATAAGGGAATACGGATAAAAATAATAGAAAGCAGGAACCACCCTGCGAGAATCACCTGACTAAATAACCACCATCAACCACTAATAAATGGCCATTCACATAATCTGAAGCGCGGCTGGATAAATAAACCATCGCCCCCATAAGATCCTGAGTTTCACCCCAGCGGTTGGCTGGAATATGATCAAGTACGCGTTTATTGGTTTCCGGATTTTTACGAGTTTCAGTAGTAATATCGGTGGCATAATAACCAGGCGCGATACCGTTCACCTGAATATTATATTGACCTAACTCATCACAATACGCTTTCGTTAAGCCGGCCAGGGCATGTTTTGTGGCGGAATAAGCCGGAGACCACTGCCCGCCAAGATAAGAAAATAACGAACAGATATTAATGATTTTTCCGTGTTTTTGCGGAATCATCACTTTTGCCGCTTCGTGGCTTAATTCAAACGCGGCGGTCAGGTTGATATTGATCATCGGGTCCCAGTCGGCGCGGCCGAAGTCCAGCACCTTGTTGAGCTTACAAATCCCGGCGTTGTTGACCAGAATATCCACCGAGCCGAAGGTTTCAAGGCACTGGGCAATGACCTGAGCAGGCGCGCCTTTTTCGGTAATGTCGACGGTCATAAAGGCCACTTTTACGCCTTGCTGTTCAATAAGTTGACGCGTTTCTCCTTTCTCTTCCACCACCGTTGGAATAAACACATTCGCCCCGGCTTTCGCCAGCGCCATGGCAAACGCCTGCCCCAGCCCGCTGTTGCCGCCGGTGACAATCGCCGTCTTCCCTTTCAGCGAGAAGAAGTCCAGTGAGAATTCGTTGAGTGCGCTGAGCGACATGGTGAACTCCTTAAGTTTTTTAAACGCAAAAAAAAATGAGAAAAGTAAGCTCCCCCCGAAAGGGAAGTTACTTTTCTCATCGTCTCTAGTAACTGGCTAAAATAAGTATCACAGCGGCAGACTGCGTTATGTGATCAACATCACAACTCATTAACGCGAAGGTTTTAACGCTAAATTATTCACCATGAAAACCAATAGCGTGATATTTCTCACACTAAAAAACAGCGTCTCATGATAATAATCTCCGCAATTACTAGAGCCTATGAGAAAAGTAATCAACCCCCACAAGGGATTGGTTGCTTTTCTCTTTTTTTTGCCTTCAACAACCCTACTCACTGAGAGCACACCATGCGTGATTCAAATTTTCGTCGCTGGCTAACGCTGGCAATAATAAGTATCAGTGGTGGCGTAAGCTTTGACCTTGCTTATTTAAGGTATATTTACCAAATCCCAATGGCAAAATTTATGGGATTTAGCAATACCGAAATAGGCTTAATCATGAGTACTTTCGGAATAACCGCAATTATCCTTTATGCGCCCAGCGGAATTATTGCCGACAAATTTTCTCACCGCTTAATGATGACCCTGGCAATGATTGCCACCGGCCTGCTGGGCATCGTCATGGCTTTCTACCCTCCTCTCTGGGTGATGATAGTTATTCAGGTTGCCTTCGCCATCACCACGATTCTGATGCTGTGGTCGGTTTCCATTAAAGCCGCGTCCCTGCTGGGCGATCACAGCGAACAGGGGAAAATCATGGGCTGGATGGAAGGCCTGCGAGGCGTGGGAGTCATGGCGCTGGCGGTCTTCACCATGTGGGTATTCTCGCGCTTCGCCCCGGAAGATGCCAACAGCCTTAAGGCCGTTATTCTGATCTACAGCGGCGTTTATATTGCGCTCGGCGTGCTGTGTTGGTTCTTCGTCAGCGATGGCTTTACCGGCCGCACGGAGGATGCTCAGGAAGCTAAAAAACCGGCGTTCCAGCTCAAAGATATTCTGTCCGTATTGCGCATCAGCACCACCTGGTACTGCAGTATGGTTATCTTCGGGGTCTACACTATCTATGCGATCCTGAGCTACTCCACCAACTACCTGACGGAGATGTACGGCATGTCGCTGGTGGCCGCCAGCTATATGGGCATCGTGATAAATAAAATCTTCCGCGCCTTTTGCGGCCCGCTGGGCGGCATCATTACCACCTACAGCCGAATTAAGTCGCCGACTCGCGTTGTGCAGTTGCTTTCTATTGTCGGGGCCGTGGCATTGGTTGCGCTACTGGCGACAAACTCAAATCCTCAGTCCGTCGCCATGGGCATTGGCCTGATTCTGCTGCTGGGCTTCACCTGCTACGCCTCGCGCGGGCTTTACTGGGCCTGCCCGGGCGAAGCCAGAACGCCGCCCTATATTATGGGTACCACCGTCGGCATCTGCTCGGTCATTGGCTTCCTGCCGGACGTGTTTGTTTACCCGCTTGTCGGCCACTGGCAGGACACCCTTCCTGCCGGGGAAGCCTACCGCAACATGTGGCTGATGGGATTAGCCGCGCTGTGCATGGTTATCGTGTTTGCCTTTTTGCTGATTCGTAAAATTCGCGCAGCCGACGTGACACAGGAAAAATTGGCATCGCTGGCCGCAACAGGCGAGTGATGAGGGAAAATTGAAGGAGAAAGGCAATGTCGAAGAAATACATCATTGGGATTGATGGTGGCAGCCAGAGTACAAAAGTCGTGATGTACGATCTGGCGGGCAATATCGTCTGCGAAGGCAAGGGGCAGCTCCAGCCGATGCACACGCCTGATGCGGATACCGCCGAGCACCCTGACGACGATCTGTGGGACTCGCTGTGCCGCGCCGGGCAGGATTTGATGAGCAATTTTACGGGCGACATGAGCGCCATCGTCGGGATTGGACTCGGCTCCATACGCTGCTGCCGTGCCTTATTAAAAGCCGATGGCACCCCTGCTGAGCCGCTGATCAGCTGGCAGGATGCTCGCGTCACCCGGCCTTACGAGCACACTAACCCTGATGTCGCCTGGGTGACATCATTCTCGGGGTATTTGTCGCACCGCTTAACCGGGGAGTTCAAAGACAATATCGCCAACTATTTTGGCCAGTGGCCGGTGGATTACAAAACGTGGTCGTGGAGCGACGATGGCGAAGTGCTGAAGAAATTCAACATTCCGCGCACCATGCTGTTTGATGTTCAGATGCCGGGCACGATCATCGGCCATCTTACGGAGAAAGCCGCCAGGACAACGGGATTCCCGGCCGGGTTACCGGTGGTTTGCACCACCAGCGATAAACCGGTCGAAGCGCTGGGGGCCGGGCTGCTGGATGACGAAACCGCGGTGATTTCCCTCGGCACCTATATCGCGCTGATGATGAACGGCAAAGCGCTGCCAAAAGCGCCTGTCGCCTGGTGGCCAATCATGTCGTCCATTCCGGAAACGCTGCTGTATGAAGGTTACGGTATCCGTAAGGGGATGTGGACGGTGAGCTGGCTGCGGGACATGCTGGGCGAGTCGCTGATTCAGGATGCCAAAGCGCAAAATCTCTCGCCGGAAGGGCTACTGAATAAAAAGGCTGCTCTGGTGCCACCGGGCTGTAACGGCCTGATGACCGTTCTGGACTGGCTGACCAATCCGTGGGAACCGTTCAAACGTGGGATCATGATTGGGTTTGATTCCAGCATGGACTACGCATGGATTTACCGTTCAATCCTCGAAAGCATCGCGCTGACGCTGAAAAACAACTACGACAATATGTGCCATGAGATGGACCACTTTGCCAAACACGTGATAATCACCGGCGGCGGTTCCAACAGCGATCTGTTTATGCAAATCTTTGCCGACGTGTTCAATCTGCCGGTCAGGCGTAACGCCATCAACGGCTGTGCAAGCCTGGGCGCGGCCATCAACACCGCCGTTGGGCTAGGGCTGTATACCAGCTATGAAGAAGCCGTCGAAAAAATGGTGCGGGTCAAAGATGTGTTTATGCCTGTTGAAAGCAACGCTAAGCGCTATGAGGCGCTAAACAAGGGGATTTTCAGGGAGTTAACGCAGCATACTGATGCCATTTTGAAGAAATCGTATCAGGTACTGCACGGAGACCTGGAGAACACAGACGCTATTCAAAGCTGGTCCAACGCTTAACCTCACGTTCAAAGCCGGGTGCCCTTTCGACGCCCGGCTTAACGCATCAGGCAATATTCAGATACTTATGCGTTTGCATCGACAGACGCCAGTTACGCGCGATACAGGTTTCAATACACAGGCGCGTCGCATCGTCTTTTTGGCTGATCGGCTGTAAGGCAATAATCCGACTCTTCTCGTCCATCAGCGTGGCAAGCAGTTCGTCCAGCGCTTCAACGTCGCGCATGCGGCCCACTGGATGCTTAATTTCATCCGCTCGCTCCAGCGCCTGTGACAGAATGTCGTAGCCGCCGCGCATGTTCACCTTAGGGGAAACCGTCACCCAGGTATTCGCCGTGCAGCGCACTTCGTGAGTGCCGCTGGTTTCTATCTGGCAGCTAAACCCGTTTTTCTCCAGCAGATCGGTCAGCGGCGTAAGGTCATGAATACACGGCTCGCCGCCGGTGATCACCACATGCCGTGCGGTATAGCCCTGTCGGCCAATCACCGCCAGCAGATCTTCGGCGCTTCCCGCGCCCCATTTGTCGCTTTCTTTGGTTTTGGCCAGGATGCTGAACAGCGAAACTTCGCGATCCGCGAGCTTATCCCAGGTATGTTTGGTATCGCACCAGGCGCAGCCTACCGGGCAACCCTGCAGGCGAATAAAAATGGCGGGCACGCCGGTAAAATAGCCTTCCCCTTGCAGGGTCTGGAACATCTCGTTAATCGGGTACTGCATAATCATCTCGGTCATAGTCACAAAAAGTAATTATCGCAGAACTGGCGATGGAGATCATGCGAAAGCGGCTGCGCCGCGGCGATGTCAGATGCACGTCCTATGATTCAGCCCGAAGCAAAACCTCCATTTCCACGGCTACTGTGTGTCAGCTCTCAACTTTCTCACGGTGATTAATTGTTCGCTCCCGATGTTGATCGTCGTCATCACGGCACGTATTGCTAAGTCCTAGCATCCATCTGGCTTTCCCCTGAAATCACATAAGGAAATGATAAATGGATAATTCTTCTGTTCCCGGACAACAAAGAGTGGGGCTCAGCGCCTGGTTTAGTTTGCTATTTGCGATGGTCTTTTTTTCTGGCCTGTTGGGCGGGAAAAACTGGTATGGCGTGTTTGACTTCACCACGCTAAACGGCGCCTTCGGCAAAGTTGTCAGCGGCGTTAATCCAGCCGGAGAATCGCTGGATGTCGCCAAAAGCGCCTTCCGCGGCAACGGCGGGTATGGCGCAATGGACGGCTTTCTCTTCGCTTTCGGCCTGATTCCTGCCGTGATGTTTGCGCTGGGCATGATTAACGTGCTGGAACACTACGGCGCACTGCGGGCCGCAAGAAAGCTGCTGACGCCTCTCCTCCGGCCCTTGATGGGCGTTCCCGGTGCCACTGGCCTTGCGCTAATCGGCAGCCTGCAAAGTACCGACGTTGGCGCGTCGCTCACCCGCGTGCTGGCTGATGAAGGTCAGATTACCGAAAAAGAAAAAACCGTGTTCACCATGTTCCAGTTTTCCGCCGGAGCCATGATCACCAACTTTTTCTCTTCCGGGGCGGTGCTCTTCACGCTGATCGCCGTTGACGGCAGCCAGGCCGTGCCAAGCTCTATTGGCATGTGCGTCGCCGTGATATTCATTATGAAAATCGTGGGGGCAAACATGATGCGCCTGATCCTGAACGTCACAGAGCGCAAAGCAAAAACAGAGGTGCAGCATGGCTGATACAGCAAAACCGATGATCACCGATGTCTTTGTGGCCGGGGCGCGCAAAGGCTGGACCATAGCCACTACCAGCACGCTGCCCAATGTATTGATGGCATTCATTATTATCTATGCGCTTGAGCTGACGGGCGCGCTGCAGGGTATGGCGTGGCTGTTTGGCCCGGTAATGAAACTCTTCGGGCTGCCCGGTGAAGCCGCGGCGGTACTTATCGGCGGCTGGATGTCGATGGGCGGCGGCGTAGGCGTCGCCATCAGCCTGTTTGAAAGAGGAATTCTCAGCGGAGAACACCTGGCTATTCTCGCGCCGGCCATCTATTTGATGGGCTCGCAGGTGCAGTATGCCGGGCGTATTCTCGGCGTCGTTGGCATCCCTGCGAAACGCATTCCGCTGATGATAGCCCTTTCCGTACTCAACGCATTTTGCGCCATGCTGATCATGCGCGTTCTTATTCTGGAGTAATTCATGGACCTGAAACAGTATCTTCAAGAGTTAAAAAGAGTCGTGAATATCGACTGCGGCACCGCCACCCCTGCTGGTGTGGAAGAGGTCAGCCATATCTTTCAGCAATGGTATCTGTCAGAAAACTGGCACTGTGACAGCGTTGATCTGGGGAACAAAGTGGGGCCGGGTCTGTTTGCCACCAATAAACCCAATGCCACGTGGTACGACGTTTTACTGGTGGGACATATGGATACCGTATTCCCGCCGGGAACCGTTTCAGAGCGCCCTTTCAGCATTGAAGGCGATCGCGCCTATGGACCTGGCGTTTCGGACATGAAAAGCGGCCTTCTGGCAATTCTCTGGGCTCTGCGCGGGCTGGAAAAAGCGGATCTTGAGCGGCTCGCTATCGCCGTGGCCATGAACCCGGACGAAGAAACTGGCTCGGCCTATTCACACGAATGGATCGGCGGCATCGCAAAACGCAGCCGCTGTGTGCTGGTGTGCGAAGCCGCAAGAGCCGACGGCTCACTGGTTAAAGCGCGAAAAGGCATGGCCCGCTACCGCCTGGCTTTTAAAGGCGTTGCCGCCCATGCGGGTAACGATCCGGAAAAAGGGCGTTCGGCGGTTAAAGCGCTCGCTCACGCGGTGCTGGCGATAAGCGATTTGGCCGATCCGACTAAGGGTACCACGCTGAACACCGGCGTTATTTCCGGCGGCGTCGGGGCGAATATAGTGGCGGATCGCGCGGAGATGATTGTCGATCTCCGCTTCAATGATAACGCCGAATATCTGCGGGTTAACGAGGCCGTTCAGTCGTTCAGCCAGCGCCAGTTCGAACCAGATGTGCTAACAACCGTCGAACAGCAGGCACAAACGCCAGCAATGTCGCCTTCCGCCGAAACGGAAAAACTGATGAAGCTGGTGGAAAAAGCCGGTGAGGCTGTCGACGTAGAAGTCCGCTGGCAGGCGGTAGGCGGTGGCTCAGACGCCAATCACACGGCGGCCCTTGGCATACCTTCTCTGGACGGATTTGGCCCTATAGGCGCGGGCTTCCATTCCCCTTCTGAATACCTGGAGCTGAACAGCATTGAACCTCGGGTTCGACTGCTGCGTGAAGTTATTCGCTCGCTGTAAAAAAAGGCCGGGATCTTCCCGGCCTGCTTCATTATTTTTTCAGTTTAAAATCAATCACCATGCGGCCTTTGATCTTGCCGCTCTCCATTTCATGGAAAATGGTATTAATGTCCTCCAGAGGACGTAGCGTCACCTTCGGCGTTACCTTTCCTTCCGCTGCAAACTGGAATGCCTCGGTCAGGTCCTGACGCGTACCGACCAGCGAGCCAACAACCTCAATGCCGTCCAGTACCAGGCGAGGAATGTTCAGGCTCATGGACTCCGGCGGCAGGCCAACGGCCACGATACGAGACCCGGCACGAACAGCGTCAACGGCAGAGTTAAAGGCTGCTTTAGCAACGGCAGTCACTACCGCGGCGTGGGCACCACCGGTTTTTTCCTGAATGATTTTTGCCGCGTCTTCGTTACGGGAGTTGATCACCAGATCGGCCCCGCTCTCTTTGGCGAATTCGAGCTGAGCGTCGTTGACGTCAACCGCAATAACCTTCGCGTTAAAGACGTTTTTGGCGTACTGCAGCGCGAGGTTGCCGAGGCCACCTAAACCGTAGATAGCAATCCACTGGCCCGGCTTAATATGGGAAACTTTTACCGCTTTATAGGTTGTTACCCCGGCACAGGTAATGCTGCTGGCTTCGGCAGATGCCAGGCCATCCGGCACTTTTACCGCATAGTCAGCCACCACGATGCACTCTTCCGCCATGCCGCCGTCTACGGTAAAGCCCGCATTGGTTACGCTACGGCACAGGGTTTCATTACCAGAATTACAGTATTCACAGTGGCCGCATCCGCGGAAGAACCAGGCCACGCTTGCCCGATCGCCTACTTTCAGCGAGCTGACACCCGGCCCAATCGCCTTCACGATGCCAATGCCTTCATGCCCCAGCGTGGTGCCGGTAACATCGCCAAAGTCGCCGTTTTTAACGTGCAAATCCGTATGGCAAACGCCACAGCATTCCATAGCCAACAGCGCTTCACCATGCTCCAGCGAACGCACGGGTTTATCAACGATATCGACTGAATGGTTCTGACTTACTACTGCTGCTTTCATATGCGGTCTCCTGACCTGATGTGAATAACCCGACAAGCCTGGCCCAGCAGGCCGAAGGACGCAACAGATAAGCGTTAATTAAGCATTTGATGTGAAAGGTTTTAAATTTAAGACGAAAAAAAACCCGCCGAAGCGGGTTTTTCAAAGTCTAAAGCAGCAGTAAGAAATTACTGGCCTTTAACTTCTTTCAGACCGTTGAACGGCGCTGGGGTGCCCTGTGCAGCCAGTGCTTCTTCGATACGAATCAGCTGGTTGTACTTAGCAACACGGTCAGAACGGCTCATAGAACCGGTTTTGATCTGGCCAGCAGCGGTACCAACAGCCAGGTCAGCGATGGTAGCGTCTTCGGTTTCGCCTGAACGGTGAGAGATAACCGCAGTGTAGCCAGCGTCTTTCGCCATTTTGATCGCAGCCAGAGTTTCGGTCAGGGAACCGATCTGGTTGAATTTGATCAGGATGGAGTTAACGATGCCTTTTTCGATACCTTCTTTCAGGATCTTGGTGTTGGTTACGAACAGATCGTCACCAACCAGCTGGATTTTGTCGCCCAGAACTTTGGTCTGGTATGCGAAACCAGCCCAGTCAGATTCGTCCAGACCGTCTTCGATAGAAACGATTGGGTAATCTTTGGTCAGGTTTTCCAGGAAGTGAGTGAACTCTTCGGAGGTGAACGCTTTGTTGCCTTCGCCAGCCAGAACGTATTTACCGTCTTTGTAGAATTCAGACGCTGCACAGTCCATTGCCAGAGTAACGTCTTTACCCAGCTCGTAACCTGCTGCTTTAACCGCTTCAGCGATTACAGCCAGCGCTTCTGCGTTGGAACCCAGGTTAGGCGCGTAGCCACCTTCGTCACCAACAGCGGTGTTCATGCCTTTGGACTTCAGCACTTTAGCCAGGTTATGGAACACTTCAGAACCGATACGTACCGCTTCTTTCAGCGTTTTTGCGCCAACAGGCTGAATCATGAACTCTTGAATATCAACGTTGTTGTCAGCGTGCTCGCCGCCGTTGATGATGTTCATCATAGGCAGAGGCATAGAGTATTTGCCTGGGGTGCCGTTCAGTTCAGCGATGTGAGCGTAAAGCGGCAGGCCTTTAGAGGCAGCAGCAGCTTTAGCAGCAGCCAGAGAAACAGCCAGGATGGCGTTAGCGCCAAACTTGGATTTGTTCTCGGTGCCATCCAGATCGATCATGATCTTATCGATGTTAGCCTGGTCTTTAGCATCTTTGCCAAGCACAGCTTCAGCGATCGGGCCGTTAACAGCAGCAACAGCTTTCAGTACGCCTTTACCCATGAAACGAGATTTGTCGCCATCGCGCAGTTCCAGAGCTTCACGGGAACCGGTAGAAGCACCTGATGGTGCAGCTGCCAGACCAACGAAACCGCCTTCCAGGTGAACTTCGGCTTCAACAGTCGGGTTACCGCGGGAGTCGATGATTTCACGACCGATCACTTTCACAATTTTGGACATAGTAGGTTTTCCTCAAGTCACAACGTTAAACTAAAACTCCAGACAAACAACGCGCGAGAATGTCGCGCGTTGCCGTTCTAACTCTACTTACTTCGCCTGGCGTTTCTGGTACTCACCGGCGGCTTTCACGAAGCCTGCAAACAGTGGGTGCCCGTCACGCGGAGTCGAAGTGAATTCCGGGTGGAACTGGCAGGCAACAAACCATGGATGGTTTGGCACCTCAATGATTTCCACCAGTTGGTCATCACCGGAACGACCTGCAACACGTAAACCAGCTGCTTCAATCGGTTTCAACAACATGTTGTTGACTTCATAGCGATGGCGATGGCGTTCAACGATAGTCGGCTCACCGTACATCTGACGAACCAGGCTACCGTCGGTCAGCTGGCATTGCTGCCCGCCGAGGCGCATTGTGCCGCCCAGATCGCTCTTCTCGGTGCGCACTTCAACGTTGCCTTCTTCATCGCGCCACTCGGTGATCAATGCCACCACAGGGTACTTACAGTCTGGCACAAATTCAGTGGAGTTGGCGTTATCCATGCCCGCCACGTTACGGGCGAACTCGATAAGGGCAACCTGCATACCCAGGCAAATACCGAGGTACGGGATGTTGTTTTCACGGGCATAGCGCGCGGTAGCAATTTTGCCTTCAACGCCGCGATAGCCGAAGCCGCCAGGGATCAGGATAGCATCCAGACCTTTCAGCAGCTCAACGCCACGAGTTTCAACATCCTGTGAATCAATCAGCTTGATGTTCACGGTCAGACGGTTTTTCAGCCCGCCGTGTTTCAGCGCTTCAATCACCGATTTATAGGCATCCGGCAGTTCAATGTACTTACCGACCATACCGATGGTGATTTCGCCCGTTGGGTTGGCTTCTTCGTAGATAACCTGTTCCCATTCTGCCAGATTGGCTTCCGGCGCGTTCAAGCTGAATCGTTTACAAATATAATCGTCCAGCCCCTGTGATTTCAACAGGCCTGGAATTTTATAGATAGAATCGACGTCTTTCAGAGAGATTACCGCTTTCTCTGGAACGTTACAGAACAATGCAATCTTCGCACGTTCGTTGGCCGGTACAACGCGGTCAGAACGGCAAATCAGCACGTCTGGCTGGATACCAATGGAGAGCAGTTCTTTTACGGAGTGCTGAGTCGGCTTAGTTTTCACTTCACCGGCTGCGGCCATGTAAGGCACCAGCGTCAGATGCATGTAGAGGGTGTGCTCACGGCCCACTTCTACCGCCATCTGGCGAATCGCTTCAAGGAACGGCAGGGATTCGATGTCACCGACGGTACCGCCGATTTCAACCAGCACCACGTCGTGGCCTTCGCCGCCTTCCAGAATACGTTCTTTAATGGCGTTGGTGATGTGCGGGATAACCTGCACGGTCGCGCCAAGATAGTCACCACGGCGTTCTTTACGCAGAACGTCAGAATAGATACGGCCGGTGGTGAAGTTGTTACGGCGGCTCATCTTGTTACGGATAAAGCGCTCGTAGTGACCCAAATCCAGGTCGGTTTCAGCGCCGTCTTCGGTAACGAACACTTCCCCATGTTGAATAGGGCTCATGGTACCCGGATCGACGTTGATGTACGGATCGAGTTTCATGATGGATACGTTGAGGCCACGGGCTTCAAGAATAGCTGCGAGGGAGGCTGCGGCAATGCCTTTACCCAGAGAGGATACGACCCCGCCGGTCACAAAAATATAGTTCGTTGTCATGCTGAACCTGAGAAGTTAGGTTTAAAGACGATGGAATAACCAGGACGGGAAAGCAGTATACCCGAACAGCATGGGTGCCACAAACATTCATTCTGTCCTGTGGATTTTCTCCTGGCCCCACAGTCAGGCTAAGAAAATAGCCCTTCCGTGATAAATGTTTTTGACGCAAATCAATCGCTTGTTAAATAAAAAGCGCCATAAAGCGCACTTGATAGCAAAAACGCTTTAGATATCAGTTTCCTGGCGTTTCACTTCCTGCCAGGCCTTTTCCATAATCTCCAGCCCCGCCTGCTCCATGGTCAGCCCCTGAGCGGCAACAATCGCTTCCACTTTTCGGAAACGGGCCTCAAATTTTCGGTTCGCTTTTTGTAAAGCGACCTCGGCTTTGGTGCCCAGATGACGAGCCAGATTGACGGTAGCGAACAATAAATCGCCCACTTCTTCTTCCAGTTTTGCCTCATCCACCACGGCCTGCTGGGCTTCAAACATCACTTCATCAATTTCTTCGTGCACTTTATCCAGCACCGGGCCAAGCGTCTTCCAGTCGAAGCCGACGTTTGAGCAGCGTTTCTGGATTTTTTGCGCCCGCATCAGCGCGGGCAGCGCCTCGGGGATATCGTCGAGTGCAGAGTGTTGTGCCTTCTGCGCGCGCTCTTCAATTTTGATTTGCTCCCACTTCGCCAGCACTTCACCGCTGGTCGTGGCGTCCCCGTCAGCAAAAATATGCGGGTGGCGACGCTCAAGCTTGTCGCTGATGCCCCGACAGATATCCTCAAAATTAAAGCGCCCTTCTTCCTGCCCCATCCGGGCGTAAAACACCACCTGGAATAGAAGATCGCCCAGCTCACCGCGCAGATCGTCAAAATCTTCGCGGTTAATTGCATCGAGCACTTCATAAGTTTCTTCGAGAGTGTAAGGGGCGATGGTGGCAAAGGTTTGTTCGCGATCCCACGGGCAGCCATTTTCAGGATCGCGCAGACGTTGCATGATCCCGAGCAGGCGGTCGATTTGAGTCATTGTTATTCCTTGTTTTTTTACCCTCACCCTAACCCTCTCCCTAAAAGGGAGAGGGAACTGGATCGAGTAGAATCGTTCTCAATAGTGAGGGGCAATAAATTAGCCGTGCAGCCTGCGGGCATCGATAATGTCCGGTACCTGATTCAGCTTGCCCAGCACGCGGCCAAGCACCTGCAGGTTGTAGATCTCGATGGTCATATCGATAGTGGCCAGCTGCTGCTTTGTGTCGCTTCGGCTGGCAACGCCAAGCACGTTAACCTTTTCGTTCGCCAGAATCGTCGTGATGTCGCGTAGCAGACCGCTGCGATCGTTCGCCGTCACGCGCACCACCAGCGAATAGCCGCTGGAGTAGCTTTCCCCCCAAACGGCATCAACGATACGTTCCGGCGCATGAGACTGCAGCTCTGCAAGCTGGTCACAGTCCGCACTGTGAATCGAGATCCCTCGCCCCTGGGTGATGAAGCCGACGATTTCATCCCCCGGAATCGGCTGACAGCAGCGGGCGATGTGGTGCATCAGATTTCCTACGCCCTCCACAACGACGCGACCATTGTCTTTGCTGCGCGACTGCGGCGGGGCATAGGTTTTTTGCGTCAGCTGACGCAGCGCGGCGGCATCCTGTTCTTCTGCGCTCGGCTTATTAAACTGCGCCTGCAGGTAGTTGCTCATCTGATTGAGGCGGATATCCCCCCCGCCGATGGCCGCCAGCAGCTCTTCAATTTCGTTGAAGTTGTAGCGCGGCAGCAGCGTTTTCTCAGCCTCTTTCAGGCTGATCCCCAGATGCTCAATTTCGTCGTCCAGGATCTGGCGACCGGCAAGAATGTTCTTGTCCCGATCCTGCTTGCGGAACCAGTTATGGATCTTCGCGCGCCCGCGGCTGGTGGTAATGTATCCCAGGTTTGGGTTCAGCCAGTCGCGGCTCGGATTTGGCTGCTTCTGGGTAATGACTTCAATCTGGTCGCCCATCTGCAGCTGGTAGGTGAACGGCACGATACGCCCGCCGATTTTCGCCCCGATGCAGCGATGCCCGACATCGCTGTGGATGTGGTAGGCGAAGTCCAGCGGCGTCGAGCCGGCCGGCAGGTCAACAACATCCCCCTTCGGCGTAAACACGTATACGCGGTCGTCAAAGACCTGGCTACGGACTTCGTCGAGCATTTCGCCGGAGTCGGACATCTCTTCCTGCCAGGCGATAAGCTTGCGCAGCCACGCAATGCGGTCTTCATGACCTGAGCTGCCGCTGCGCGCATTGCCCTCTTTGTACTTCCAGTGTGCGGCCACGCCCAGCTCGGAATCTTCATGCATCTGCCTGGTGCGGATCTGTATCTCTATGGTTTTGCCGTTCGGGCCGAGCACCACGGTATGAATGGACTGGTAGCCGTTCGGCTTAGGGTTTGCAACATAGTCGTCAAACTCATCCGGCAGGTGGCGGAAGTGAGTGTGGACTATCCCCAGCGCCGCGTAGCAGTCCTGCAGGCGCTCGGCGACGATGCGCACGGCGCGCACGTCAAACAGTTCGTCAAACGCGAGATGCTTTTTCTGCATCTTGCGCCAAATGCTGTAGATATGTTTTGGTCGGCCATAAACTTCAGCCTTTACGCCCTCTTCCTTCATCGAAGAGCGCAGCGTGCCGACAAAATCGTCGATGTACTGCTCGCGATCGATACGGCGCTCGTGCAGCAGCTTCGCTATACGCTTGTATTCTTCCGGGTGCAGGTAGCGGAAGCAGTAATCTTCCAGCTCCCACTTAAGCTGGCCAATGCCCAGGCGGTTCGCCAGCGGCGCATAGATATTGGTACATTCTTTCGCCGCCAGCACGCGCTCATCTTCCGGCGCGTCTTTCACTTCGCGCAGATGGGCGATACGTTCCGCAAGCTTAATGACCACGCAGCGGAAGTCGTCCACCATCGCCAGCAGCATCCGGCGAACGTTGTCCACCTGGTCGGAAGAAACGGAGTCGTTGTGGGTCGCTTTCAGGTGGCGAATAGCGTCCATGTCACGCACGCCGTGAATCAGGGTAACCACCTGTTTGCCGACGCTTTCCAGCATCACTTCTTCACTGACCACGCCCGCGTCCGCCAGCGGGAACAGCAGCGAGGCGCGCAGCGTATCGTTGTCCATACTCAGCATCGAGAGGATTTCGACCATCTCCACGCCACGCCACAACAGCAGCTCGGCGTCGGGATGTCCTTTGGTCTGGCGTTCACAATACGCCCAGGTTTCGGCTAAGCGTTCACACGACTGCTGGTTGGAAATCCCGAGGCTTGCAATCCATTTTTCGGGCGCAAATTCGCCAGCTTTGTTGATATGTGCACTTCTTACCGCAACCATTATCCTCTCCTGTCGGGCTAAGGCTCAGGCCAATGCGCCTGATTAACCCTTTTAATTACGCTCAAAGAGCGCCATAGACTCCAGATGCCCGGTGTGGGGGAACATATCGAGCATGGCCAGTCGTTTAATGTGGTACCCGGCGGCCAGCAACGCTTCGCTGTCGCGCGCCAGCGTGGTCGGGTTACAGGAAACGTACACCACGCGGCTCGGCGCCAGCTTGATGACGTGCTGCATAACCCCCGCCGCACCGGCCCGCGCCGGGTCGAGCAATATTTTAGTAAATCCTTGCTGCGCCCACGGCTGACGCGTCACGTCATCTTCCAGGTTTTCATGGAAGAATGTGACGTTTTTCAGCGAATTACGCTGAGCATTATATTCACCTTTCGCTACCAGCGCAGCAACGCCTTCAACGCCCACCACCGCGGCGGCTCGTTTTGCCAACGGCAGGGTAAAATTCCCCATTCCGCAGAACAAATCTAGCACCCGATCCTCAGGCTGCACCTCCAACCACTCGATAGCCCTGGCCACCATTTGCTGGTTCACCGCATCATTCACCTGGATGAAATCCCGTGGGCTAAATGTTAAGCGTAGCCCGTCTGAATGATACCAGGGCTCGTCCTCCGCCAGCGATTCCAGGCTGTCGCTGTCCGGGGCGAGGAACAATGCCACCTCATGGGAATGCGAAAACCGTTCCAGTTTTTGCCGGTCACCCTGACTGAGCGGGGCCAGGTGCCGCAGCACCATCAGCGGCCCGCCGTCGGCCAGAACCAGCTCCACGTGCCCAAGACGGTTGACGATACTTAATTCAGACAAGCTCTGGCGTAAAGGTTCAAGTAATGCTTCAAGCCGGGGCGCCAGCACGGGGCAATGGTGAATATCCACCAGCGCCTTGTCGCTTGCCTTACGAAAGCCCATCTGTAGGGTTTGCGTGCGGGGCTGATAATTCAACCCCAGCCGTGCGCGACGACGGTATCCCCATGAATCAGCAGAAATAATGTCGTCTACCAGGCGCGGCTGTTCGCGCTCGCCCATCATGCGCCCAAGCGCTTTTGACTTCGCCTCCTGCTGCAACGCCACGCTGACGTGCTGCTGCTGGCACCCCCCGCAGACGCCAAAATGCGGGCAGCGAGGTTTTACGCGCTCCGGGCTGTCGTTTAAACGGCGTTTTACCTCTGCCTGAGCGTAGCTACGCTTATCTTCAGTAATGCGAACCTCGACCTGTTCGCCCGGCAACGCGCCACGAATAAACAGCGCCTTGCCTTTGTGACGTGCAACGCCCTGACCGAACGGGTCAAGGTCGGTTACGGTCACGGTAAGTAATTCACGATTCGTATCGCGTCGCTTTGCAGAGTAGAATTGCGCCATGATGTAAGTAGATATGTTCTCGAATGTCACTGTTGCTTTTATTGTCCCATATCGGAACCCCATGACCAACTACAGCCTGCGCGCACGCATGATGATCCTGATTCTGGCCCCGACGCTTTTGGTCGGTTTGCTGCTCAGCATCTTTTTCGTTGTCCACCGCTACAATGACTTACAGCGCCAGCTGGAGGATGCGGGCGCCAGCATTATCGAACCGCTGGCGGTTTCCAGCGAGTATGGAATGAACTTCCATAGCCGGGAGTCGATTCGCCAGCTGGTCAGCGTGCTGCACCGCCGCCATTCGGATATCGTGCGCGGCATTTCCATCTACGATGAAAGCAATAAGCTGTTCGTTACCTCTAATTTTCAGCATAACGCCGTTCGCCTGAAGCTGCCCGATGGGGCAAAGCTGCCGACCGATCTCACCGTAAACCGGGCCGGCGACGTGATGATCCTGCGGATGCCGATTATTTCCGAAAGATATTCGCCGGATGAATCTGCTGAAACCAGCGTTAAGCAGAGCAACAGCACGCTTGGCTATGTAGCCATGGAGCTGGATCTCAAGTCGGTTCGGCTTCAACAGTACCGCGAGATCTTTATTTCCACGCTGATGATGCTGTTCTGCATCGGGATCGCGATGCTGTTTGCCTACCGCCTGATGCGCGACGTGACCGGGCCGATTCGCAACATGGTGAATACCGTTGACCGCATCCGTCGTGGGCAGCTGGATAGCCGGGTGGAAGGATTTATGCTCGGCGAACTGGATATGCTGAAAAACGGCATTAACTCAATGGCAATGTCGCTGACCGCCTACCACGAAGAGATGCAGCACAACGTTGATCAGGCCACATCCGACCTGCGCGAAACCCTCGAGCAAATGGAAATTCAGAACGTGGAGCTCGATCTTGCCAAGAAACGTGCGCAGGAAGCCGCCCGTATTAAATCCGAATTTCTGGCAAACATGTCCCATGAGCTGCGAACGCCGCTTAACGGGGTTATCGGCTTCACCCGTCTGACGTTAAAAACGGACTTGAATCCCACCCAGCGCGACCATCTCTATACGATTGAACGTTCGGCCAATAACTTGCTCACTATCATTAACGACGTGCTGGACTTCTCCAAGCTGGAAGCGGGCAAGCTGATGCTGGAGTCCATTCCGTTCCCGCTGCGCAATACGCTGGATGAAGTAGTCACGTTGCTGGCACATTCTGCCCATGACAAGGGCCTTGAGCTGACGCTCAACATCAAAAATGACGTGCCGGACAACGTGATAGGCGATCCTCTGCGCCTGCAGCAGGTCGTCACTAACCTGGTGGGCAACGCCATTAAGTTTACCGAAACTGGCAACATCGACCTGCTGGTGGAAAAACGCGCGGAAGGGAATAACAAAGTTCAGATTGAAATGCAGATCCACGATACCGGAATCGGCATTCCTGAACAGGAGCAGTCGCGGCTCTTCCAGGCTTTTCGCCAGGCAGATGCAAGTATCTCGCGCCGCCACGGCGGTACGGGCCTTGGGTTGGTTATCACCCAGAAACTGGTCAATGAGATGGGCGGCGATATCTCCTTCCACAGCAAACCTCATCGTGGCTCAACCTTCTGGTTTCACATCAGCCTCGACCTGAACTCGAATGCCGTCAACGACAGGCAGGCGATGGACAAACTGGCGGGCAAGCGCCTGGGTTACGTTGAACCAAACGGCACCGCCGCGCAGAGTACGCTGAATTTGTTGCAGAACACCCCGCTGGAAGTGGTCCACAGCCCGTCGCTGTCCGGGCTGCCAGACGAGCATTTTGATATCCTGCTGTGCGGTATTCCCGTCACCTTTACGGAAACGCTCACGCTGGCGAACCCTAAGCTCGCCAAAGCGGTGACCATGGCGGACTGCCTGATTCTGGCGCTGCCTTGCCACACTCAGGTTGGCGCTGAGGAGCTTAAACGCCAGGGCGTGGCGGGCTGTCTGTTAAAACCTATCACCTCCACGCGTCTGTTCCCAATGCTGCTAGAAAGCTGCCCTAAGGCGAATCTGACGCTGCCGTTTATTGAGCAGGACGATAAGCTGCCGATGGCGGTCATGGCGGTAGATGACAACCCGGCAAACCTGAAGCTGATAGGCGCCCTGCTGGAAGACAGAGTGCAGCAGGTGGTGCTGTGCGAAAGCGGCTCACAGGCGCTGGAACGCGCCAGGCAGATGAATATCGACATTATTTTAATGGACATTCAAATGCCGGAAATGGACGGAATTCGTGCCTGCGAACTGATACGCCAGCTGCCACATCATCAGCAAACCCCGGTGATAGCCGTCACCGCGCACGCGCTGGCAGGGCAAAAAGAGAAGCTGATGAGCGCCGGCATGAACGACTATCTGGCCAAGCCGATTGAAGAGGAAAAGCTGCATCGCCTGCTGATGCGCTACCATCCGGGCAACATCGGCTTGCTTCCTGCCCAGCAGGAAGAACCGGCACCTCCGGCTATTAACATCAATAAAACGCTGGATTGGAACCTGGCGCTGCATCAGGCCGCGAACAAAGCCGATCTGGCCCGCGAGATGCTTGAAATGCTGCTGGAGTTTTTGCCGGAAGTGAGAAATATTCTGGAAGAACAGCTGGTTGGCGACAAACCCGAAGGACTTATCGATATCGTCCATAAGCTCCACGGCAGCTGCAGCTACAGCGGCGTTCCGCGCATGAAAAAACTCTGTCAGACGCTGGAACACGAATTACGCAGCGGCACCGCGCCGGAAGAGATGGAACCTGAAATTCTGGAGCTGCTGGACGAAATGGATAACGTTGCGCGTGAGGCGAAGAAGTACCAGATTTGAACGCGGCATTAAAGGCAAAGGGGAAATGTTCAGCGCCCTCTTTGCCTGTAGAGATAAACGTGCTGCGGCTTAGCCTTTGGTCATGCCGCGCCACATCACGTCAAACCCGGCGGATTTGTACTCTTCCCTGCGCGAAGGTTCACGCCCGGCAAATTCCATCGTGGTTTCCGCCAGCCCGAAGAAAATAGCATCGGCAAAGGACGATTCAATGCCGGTCAACGCCTCGTTGGTCACGCACTCCTTCGACAAATCCCGCAGGTCAGGATACGCCTGGTAAACCTGCTCCAGCGTTTCAGACGTGATCTTGCCGGAAACGGCCAGCTGGCGCATCGCTTTACGAGCGTTAATGTTCACCAGCCCCCAGTCGATATAGTTTCCCCACACCGTTCTTGAGCGCTCTTTACTTGGCGCGTGGCGGTCATAAGTCTTCATCAGCTCGCTGCCGAGATCTCGCTTATGATGAAGATAAACTGCATTCAGCAACTCGTCTTTGGTCGGGAAATAACGGAACAACGTCCCTTCGGCCACGCCCGCCTTTCTGGCAATTAAAGACGTTGCCGCCCCTAATCCCAGCTCCGCAATCGCATCGGTAGCCGCATCGAGTAATGCTAATCGTTTATCTTCACTTTTTGGACGAGCCACGGTTCCTCACAAGCCAGTTATCTATATGGATAGGATTTCAGCGAACGCTGGATAGAAACGATCGCTGAACGTCATGTTCTTTATCATACCGTAAATTTTGTTGACGGTTGACCTTACCCGCCTATAATGAGTGTTTACTCACTCAATAGCAATATTACCCGCATAAATCCCAAGAGAATCCTTTATGGCTGCCGCGCATTCTGGCAAGCGTTCGTTAACCCTAAAATTCATGGTCGTGATTATGTTATTAGGCCTTACTGCCACTAGCGCTGCGCTATTCCCGATGACTGAATTTGGCAAATTGCCGCAGGGCAGCCGTCTCGAACGCATCCAGCAATCGCCCCAGTACCGCGACGGCAAATTCCACAATCAGCAAGACACGCCAATGATGACAGACAAGCGAGGTCGCCTGGCGGCGCTGTGGGATTTCTTCTTCTCCCGGCCGGATACGGTAAAACCCGATCGTCCCCTGCCGCTGGTCAAAACCGACCTGGCCACGCTTGATAAGCAGCAGGATCTGGTGGTGTGGCTCGGGCACTCGTCCTGGTTTATCCAGCTCGGCGGCAAACGCATTCTTATCGATCCGGTATTCAGCCACTATGCCGCGCCGTTCGCCTTTCTGAACAAGGCCTTTGCCGGAGACTATCCGTGGCGAGCAGAGGATATGCCGGAAATCGACACCCTGATTATCTCTCACGATCACTGGGATCATCTGGACTACCCGACGCTGCGCGCGCTGAAACCGAAAATTAAGCAGATCGTCACCCCGCTGGGCGTTGGCGCGCACTTTGAAGCCTGGGGCTTTGATCCAACGCTCATCCACGAACTCGACTGGCAGGAAAAAGTGGCTATTGATAGCGAGTTAACGATCCACGCTCTGCCGGCTCGTCATTTCTCCGGCCGCGGTTTAACCGGCAACAAAACGCTGTGGGCCAGCTTTATGTTGGTCACCCCGCAGCGGAAAGTTTATTACAGCGGCGACACCGGCTATGGCCCCCACTTTAAGCAAATTGGCGAACAGTTTAACGATATCGATCTCGCCATTATGGAAAACGGCCAGTACGACGAAGGCTGGAAGTACATTCACATGATGCCGGAAGAAGCGGCGCAGGCCACGGATGAGCTGGGCGCTAAAACGATGGTGCCGGGACATGCGGGTCGATTTGCGCTGGCGAACCATAGCTGGGACGAGCCCTTCCGCCGCATCGCTGCCGCAAGCGCGGGCCGGGGCTACCAGCTGCTAACGCCGGAAATGGGGCAAATACTGGCAGTCAGCAAATCACACCAGGTCTTCGACTCCTGGTGGGAATAGGTTTATCAATCATCGAACGATCAAGATGTAGAAGGAGGTGATATGTCCATGCCTAAAGATTTTATGGAATCTCTGCTTGAGTGGGTCGACGGCAACATGCAGCGCCCGCTGCGTATTGAAGAAGTCGCCAGGCAGTCCGGCTACTCGAAGTGGTACTTACAGCGGATGTTCTCAGACTGGGCGGGGAAGAGCCTCGGTGCCTACATTCGTGAACGCAAGCTGCAGCTGGCGGCGGAAGATCTGAAAAATACCGAGGATAAAATCCTCGATATCTCGGTACGCTACGGTTTTGATTCGCAGCAGTCCTTTACCCGTACGTTCGGAAAAAGGTTCAACACCTCTCCCGGCGCCTACCGTCGCGAGCACGATCAAACGCTTAATTAAGATTTTTCAGGGCGGCCAGGCATGGCTTTTCCGCCCTGCCTGCACTCATTTCAGCAAAGTCGCCCACTGCTCAACCCACGGGCCAGAAATGACTTCAGGCTCCGGGTGGTCGTTGGCGTCAATAGTCAGCACGTCAGAAATCCGCGTTGCCCCCTGCTCCTGAAGCATGGCATCAAACTGCTTACCCCCGCCGCAGAAATGGTCGTAGTTGCTGTCACCCAGGGCAATCAGTCCGTAATGTAGCTCAGGCTGGAAGCCCAGCCGATCTTTAATGGCCTGGAACAACGGGACAATACTGTCCGGCAGATCGCCCTGCCCGGTCGTGGACGTCACCACCAGCGCATAATGGTTGCGGTAATACTGCCAGTCCGCCAGTTCAGGATCTTCAAACACCTTTGCCTGATGGCCGTGTTTTTTAAGAATGGTTTCGGCTTCTTCCGCCACTAACAGCGCGTTGCCGTACATTGTGCCTACAAAAATACCCACTTCGGCCATCGGTAACTCCTTAAGAATTAGGGACAAGGCTTATCCTGGCGGCTCGCCGGATCAAACTCAATATTTTCAACATCCGGCAGCTGGCCGCGCCAGCCAAATTTTGTCAGCATTTGCATCCAGGTGTCATCCAGTCCCGCCCGGATCGTCAGCGGCTCTCCGGTAACCGGATGGTTTAACGAGAGCTGGCTGGCATGCAGCATCAGACGCTCGCAGCCAAAATGTTCCGCCGCGCCTCGGTTCTGGCGCAAATCACCGTGTTTGGAATCACCAATAATGGGATGGCGAAGATGCGACAAATGCCGACGAAGCTGGTGTTTACGGCCGGTCTTTGGCTCAAGCTCCACCAGGCTGTAGCGAGCGGTAGGATAACGCCCTACGGCCACCGGCATCTCGACCGTCGCTAAGCCACGATAATGCGTCACCGCAGGCTGCGGGGCTTTATCCTGGTCGCTAAACTTATCGGCGATTTTATCCAGCTCTTCCACCAGCGGATAATCCAGCACCGCTTCATCCTCGAGCCAGCCACGCACCACGGCATGGTAACGCTTCTGCATCTGGTGCTGCTCAAACTGCTGCGACAGCAGGCGTCCAACCTCGCTGGATAACCCCATCAGCAGTACGCCGGAGGTTGGCCGGTCAAGGCGGTGCACGGTAAAAACATGCTGGCCAATCTGGTCGCGAACGGTTTGCATCACCACGACTTTTTCGTGCCTGTCCAGCCAGCTACGGTGCACCAGCCAGCCGGACGGTTTGTTTACCGCAACCAGCCACTCATCCTGGTAAATAATCTCCAGCATCAGTCCTGTTCCGCCTCAAACAGTGCGTCCAGCTCAAACAGCACGGCGAGAAGGGGTTCGCGTACCGCATGCGTAGCATCCAGCGCCATTTCGTAATAAGGCGCAACGGCAAACGCATTTGGCAAAGGATGCTGGCTGTCCAGCAGCGCATTCATACGGGGGATCAATACCCATTGCAGCCATTCATGAGGCTGCAGCGTATCCATGCAGAAAGGCTGCGTGCTCTCAAAAGCCGACGGATCCGGAGGCAGGCCCTGCCAGAGGGCGTGATCGCGCAGGATCTGCTCAAGGGTGAGTAAATGGCGGCGAACCAGCTTCTGGCGCTCCATGGAAACCTCATACTTCAGTGAAAAAGAGCGGAACAGAATAACACTTCTTCTCTGCGCGTGAAAAAGGCATAAAAAAAGGGAGCACTGTTTACACAGTGCTCCCGGTTCGTTTCGCAGCTAATCCGGCTACTTTTCGTGCTCCCTGCTCATCCGTGACAACTTTGTCCTCTGGTCTCCTGACCGACAATCCATCGCTAAAGCTTCCTGCGACCGTCATCCTGATGGTGTCCTGCATCACCCTGACGCTAGTTCCTTGAGTCTTCCTGACCCACCGTACTCCTGTTACGGCTCTCTTTCTCCATCCTGGAGGTGTCCATTACTCTTCCTGAGTGATCCATGCTTCATCTATGAAGCCTTCCCTGTACGCCATCCCGGCGGGTTCCTGTTCGTGATGAAGCGGCATCATCCTGATATCTCCTTCATTACGTCGACGTCCTGTCGATGGATATAGAATCCTCTATTTACCCGCTTGTGACAAGGGATGCAGCGGAGTCACGGGCAAAAACTTTCATTCGGAACTATCCGAAAATAAAAATAACTCATTGTTTTATATGAACATCAGCAAATGAGAGTCGCTTTCATCTGTCGCTAAATGTAGCGATCTCTCACAACGCATGTAAGAGATCTCTCACAAGACTCTGGGTAAAAAAGCTAAACCACCTGCGGTGTCAGGGCATGGAGGAAATCAGGGAGAGAAGCGGAAAGCACGGTGCGCTGCGGGGTGCCGATTTTCTCAATCACGACTTCGCCCGTCAAGTTGCACAGAGAAACGACTTCCATTTCATCTTCCGTGGTAGCTAAAAACAACGTCGGCGACAATTTCAGGCGCTTCTGCGTCACGAGGTGACCAATCAGGTTCTCCTGCACCCGCACGAAATCGTCCTCACTCCATGTCTGCAGCAGCGTTAGCGCGGTGTTACCGTGCACGGCGGGCATATCTCCGGCAAACTGCGTGGTGTAAAACGCCTCGACGGCAGGCTGGAGAGAAATATCCAACGCTCGCTCCACGGCGCTTAAATCGGCGTCCGGCGTAAACGGCTGTGGCTGCCAGCGCACATCGCCGCCCGTAGTCGTCACAATACACGGGGACGGAATGCCGTATAACGCTTCACTGGCGGGCCAGCCTCCCGTTTCTTCCTGCCACCGATCGCAAAAACGGCGGGTAAACTCTTTGAGGGCAAAGGCGACTTCGTTCATTAATTTCTCACTCGCGTAGGCTGGGGTACAATAAAAGCCAATTGTACCTTTATCTCGGTGAAACATGTCCTACGAAAATCACCAGGCTCTAAGTGGCCTGACGCTGGGTAAGCCAACCGCTTATCAGAATCAATACCAGCCATCGCTGCTGCAGGCCGTACCGCGCAGCCTGAATCGCGACCCGCTTGGCCTTCACGCCGACAGCCTGCCGTTCAGCGGCGGTGACATCTGGACGCTTTACGAACTGTCCTGGCTAAACAACAACGGCCTGCCGCAGGTCGCCGTGGGCCATGTGCAGCTGGACGCCAACAGCGTGAATCTGGTGGAATCAAAAAGCTTCAAGCTCTACCTGAACAGTTTTAACCAGACTCGCTTCGCCGACTGGGAAACCGTCCAGGAAACCCTGCAGCGCGACCTGAGCGCCTGCGCCGAAGGTGATGTCAGCGTGGTGCTTTTCCGCCTGCATGAGCTCGAAGGCCAGGAAATCGCCGCCTTTGGAGGCGAGTGCATCGACGAGCAGGACATCACTATCGACAGCTACGACTTCAACGCGGATTACCTCCAGCAGGCCGCGGGCGATGAAATCGTAGAAGAGACGCTGGTTAGCCACTTGCTGAAGTCCAACTGCCTGATAACCCATCAGCCAGACTGGGGTTCCGTGCAAATTCGCTATCGCGGCCCGAAAATCGACCGTGAAAAGCTGCTTCGCTATCTGGTTTCCTTCCGCCATCACAACGAGTTTCACGAGCAGTGCGTGGAGCGCATCTTTAATGACCTGCAGCGCTTCTGCCGGCCACAAACGCTTAGCGTCTACGCACGCTATACGCGCCGCGGCGGCCTGGACATTAACCCGTGGCGAACCAATACCGATTTCCATCCTGCTTTTGGCCGCCTGACTCGCCAATAATTGCGAAATAGCTCGCAGCGCCAAAAGTGAATGCGGTTTACGGGTTGTTAAAGTGAATAAGCCAGGGCTATTGTAATCTGTGAGAACGGCACTTTTCGTTCCGTAAGGAGTTCACTTGATTACACATATTAGCCCGCTTGGCTCAATGGATATGTTGTCGCAGCTGGAAGTCGATATGCTTAAACGCACCGCCAGCAGCGACCTTTACCAACTGTTTCGTAACTGCTCGCTGGCGGTTCTTAATTCCGGCAGTCAAACCGACAGCAGCAAAGAGCTGCTGTCCCGCTATCAGAGCTTTGACATCAACGTGTTGCGTCGTGAACGTGGCGTAAAACTCGAACTGATTAATCCCCCGGAAGACGCCTTTGTCGACGGCCGTATCATCCGTGCACTGCAGGCTAACCTGTTTGCCGTCCTGCGCGATATTCTGTTTGTTAACGGCCAAATCGACAATGCAGGCCGTTTCCAACATTTAAATAAAGAAAACTCTATTCATATCACCAATATGGTGTTTTCTATTCTACGAAATGCCCGTGCGCTGCACGTCGGCGAAGCGCCAAACCTGGTGGTTTGCTGGGGCGGCCACTCCATTAACGAAAATGAATACCTCTATGCTCGCCGTGTGGGCACCCAGCTTGGGCTGCGTGAGCTGAATATTTGTACCGGCTGTGGGCCGGGTGCGATGGAAGCACCGATGAAAGGTGCCGCCGTGGGCCACGCCCAGCAGCGTTACAAAGAAGGCCGCTTCATCGGCCTGACGGAACCCTCTATCATCGCCGCAGAGCCGCCTAACCCGCTGGTCAATGAACTGATCATCATGCCGGATATTGAAAAACGGCTTGAGGCATTTGTCCGTATTGCCCACGGCATTATTATCTTCCCGGGCGGGGTTGGTACCGCAGAAGAGCTGCTATACCTGCTCGGTATTCTGATGAATCCGCATAACCACGATCAGGTTCTGCCGCTGATCCTCACCGGGCCGAAAGAAAGCGCCGATTATTTCCGCGTGCTGGATGAATTTATCGTTAGCACCCTGGGCGAGCAGGCGCGCCGTCACTACAAAATCATCATCGATGACGCGACAGAAGTCGCCCGCGTGATGAAAAAAGCCATGCCTCAGGTGAAAGAAAACCGCCGTGAAACCGGCGATGCCTACGGCTTCAACTGGTCCATTCGCATTTCGCCCGACCTGCAAATGCCGTTTGAACCCACCCACGAAAACATGGCTAACCTGCAGCTCTATCCGGATCAGCCTGCGGAAAAACTGGCGGCATCGCTGCGCCGTGCCTTCTCGGGTATCGTGGCGGGTAACGTCAAAGAAGCCGGTATTCACGCCATCGAGAAATACGGCCCGTACAAGCTGCACGGCGATCCGGAAATGATGAGGCGCATGGACGTTCTTCTGCAGGGCTTTGTCGCCCAGCACCGCATGAAGCTGCCGGGCAGCGCCTACATCCCCTGCTACGAAATCGTGCGTTAACCTTCCAGGGCGGCCAGCGGTCGCCCTTTTTTTTCCCCCTTCCCGAAGCCATTTAATCGATTGCGCTCACACTCAAAAGCACAAACATCACGCCCTGATGCAAATACTCGTTAAAAAACGCTGTTTTAGGCACTTTCTCTGGCAAAAACCGAGTTATTTGGTCGGGTTTAATTTATTGCATCATCGGCTAGTGATAGGCTTCGCGACTATAAATATCACTTAGATGTACATGAACAGACTGTTATGCGGATTTGTTGCGTAACAAAGGTGGATTATCGCATTTGGGATCGCGATCACTGATACATAGATGACATAACTGTATCTTTCCGCCCGCCGATAGTTACGGGACACAACTACTACAAAAATGCCCGCGGCCAGAATTTAGTTTCAGCCGTTAAGACCTTGATAGCGTTTTAACGGCGAATTTTTCAACATTGCACGAAACATTCCTTTGGAGATGTAAATGGAAACCACTCAAACCGGCAGTATTGTCTCTGCTGAGAAAAAAGGCGCATGGCGCAAGACCGACACCATGTGGATGCTGGGCCTGTACGGCACGGCAATCGGTGCAGGCGTCCTGTTCCTGCCAATCAACGCCGGCGTTGGTGGCCTGATCCCGCTGTTCATCATGGCGATTCTGGCTTTCCCAATGACCTTCTTCGCACACCGCGGTATGACCCGCTTCGTGCTGTCCGGTAAAAACCCGGGCGAAGACATCACCGAAGTTGTAGAAGAGCACTTTGGGGTTGGCGCAGGTAAGCTGATTACCCTGCTGTACTTCTTCGCTATCTACCCAATCCTGCTGGTTTACAGCGTGGCAATCACCAATACCGTAGACAGCTTCATTACTCACCAGTTGGGCATGGCTTCTCCACCGCGTGCGATTCTTTCTCTGATCCTGATTGTCGGCATGATGACCATCGTGCGCTTCGGCGAGCAGATGATCGTGAAGGCGATGAGCATCCTGGTATTCCCGTTTGTTGCGGCTCTGATGGTTCTGGCGCTGTACCTGATTCCTAACTGGAGCGGTGCGGCCTTTGAAACCCTGTCCTTCAGCGCAACGCCGGCAACCGGCAGCGGCCTGTGGATGACCCTGTGGCTGGCTATTCCGGTGATGGTGTTCTCCTTCAACCACTCCCCGATCATCTCCTCCTTCGCGGTAGCGAAGCGTGAAGAGTACGGCGAAGGCGCTGAGAAAAAATGCTCCAGCATTCTGGCTCGCGCACACATCATGATGGTGTTGACCGTCATGTTCTTCGTCTTCAGCTGCGTGCTGAGCCTGAGCCCGGCTGACCTGGCGGCGGCAAAAGCGCAGAACATCTCTATCCTGTCTTACCTGGCTAACCACTTTAACGCACCGGTTATCGCCTGGATGGCGCCAATCATTGCGATGATTGCCATCACCAAATCCTTCCTCGGCCACTACCTGGGCGCACGTGAAGGCTTCAACGGTATGGTTATCAAATCTCTGCGCGGCAAAGGCAAGAGCATTGAAATCGGCAAACTGAACAAAATCACCGCGCTGTTCATGCTGGTAACGACCTGGGCAGTGGCTACGCTGAACCCAAGCATCCTGGGTATGATTGAAACCCTGGGCGGCCCGGTTATCGCGATGATCCTGTTCCTGATGCCGATGTACGCGATTCAGAAAGTCCCGGCAATGCGTAAATACAGCGGCCACATCAGCAACGTATTCGTTGTGATTATGGGTCTGATTGCCATCTCCGCTATCTTCTACTCGCTGTTCAGCTAAGCATTTTAAAGCCGCCCGCCCGGGCGGCTCTCTCCTCTCAAGTCACTTACGCAGGGAAATCTTATGATCAGCGTATTCGACATTTTCAAAATCGGTATCGGTCCATCCAGTTCGCATACCGTCGGCCCGATGAAGGCTGGTAAACAATTTTCTGATGACCTGATTGAGCAAGGGATCCTGAGCGATGTCACCCGCGTTGTTGTAGACGTCTACGGCTCGTTATCCCTGACCGGTAAAGGTCACCATACCGATATCGCGATTATCATGGGCCTGGCGGGTAACCTGCCGGACACCGTCGATATCGACGCCATTCCTCACTTCATCCAGGACGTGAATACTCACGGGCGCCTGATGCTGGCCAACGGACAGCGTGAAGTAGAGTTCCCGGTTGACTGCTGCATGAACTTCCATGCAGACAACCTGGCCCTGCACGAAAACGGCATGCGTATTACCGCGCTGGCGGGTGACAACGTTCTGTATTCACAAACTTACTACTCCATCGGCGGCGGCTTTATCGTCGATGAAGCGCATTTTGGCGTAGAAAGTGAAAACCCGGTAAGCGTGCCGTACCCATACAAAAACGCTGCAGACCTGCAGAAGCACTGCCGTGAAACGGGCCTGTCGCTTTCCGGCCTGATGATGCAGAACGAACGAGCCCTGCACAGCCAGCAAGAGATCGATGCTCACTTTGCGGCGGTCTGGGAAGTGATGAGCAACGGCATTGAACGTGGTATCACCACCGAAGGCGTGCTGCCGGGCAAAATGCGAGTACCACGCCGTGCTGCCGCGCTGCGCCGCATGCTGGTCACCACCGATAAAAACAACTCGGACCCAATGGCCGTTGTGGACTGGATCAATATGTTCGCGCTGGCGGTAAACGAAGAAAATGCCGCCGGTGGCCGCGTGGTTACCGCTCCGACGAACGGCGCCTGCGGGATTGTTCCTGCGGTGCTAGCCTATTACGACAAGTTTATCCGTCAGGTGAACGCTAACTCCTGCGCCCGCTATTTCCTCGCCGCTGGCGCTATCGGCTCCCTGTACAAAATGAACGCCTCTATTTCCGGTGCGGAAGTGGGCTGCCAGGGTGAAGTAGGCGTAGCTTGCTCAATGGCGGCAGCAGGTCTCGCCGAGCTGCTGGGCGGGAGTCCGACTCAGGTTTGCATCGCCGCTGAAATCGGCATGGAGCACAATCTGGGGCTGACCTGCGACCCGGTAGCCGGTCAGGTACAGGTTCCTTGCATCGAGCGTAACGCCATTGCGGCAGTTAAAGCCGTGAACGCTGCGCGTATGGCAATGCGCCGCACCAGCGAACCGCGCGTCTGCCTGGATAAGGTTATCGAGACGATGTATGAAACGGGCAAAGACATGAACGCCAAGTATCGCGAAACATCTCGCGGTGGCCTGGCGCTAAAAATTGTCGCCTGTGACTAAAAAATTAAGGCTCCCGATTGGGAGCCTTTTTTACTAAAGCGCGGCTTTTAAACGCTTAACGGCTTCAACCAACTGCTCGTCGGTGGCCGTAGCGTAAGAGAACCGCAGCGTGCGTTTATCAGCATGATCGCTAAAGAAGAATTCACCCGGCACGTAAACCACGCCTTTCTCCAGCGTTTTTTGCAGCCACGCCGTGGTGTCGAAGTCATAGCGGAATGAGGCCCAAAGGAACATCCCGCCCTGCGGCTGGTTGAAGGTAATGTGCTCGCCGAGTTCCTCTTCCAGCAGGCGCGAAAGCGTCAGGCACTTCTGCTTGTAGGCTTCACGAATCAGCTCAATCTGCGGGTCCAGACGGCCCAGCGTAAGGTAAGCCGCCGTCAGCGCCTGGGTAAACGAGTTGGCGTGCAAATCCGTCGCCTGCTTAATGATAGCGACCTTTTGCTTCATCCATTCAGGCAAAATAATCCAGCCCACGCGCAGGCCCGGCGCCAGAATTTTAGAGAACGTTGAGGTATAGACCACGTGGTCTTCATGCCCCAATTCTTTCGCGACCTGAATCAGGGTCTTCTCGCGGCGATCGGTAAAGCTAATGGCCCCATACGGATCGTCTTCGATAATCACGAAATCATATTCGGCGGCCAGTTTTACCAGCTTCTCACGGCGTTCGGCGCTCAGCGTCGTGCCGCTTGGGTTACCAAAAGTAGGCACCAGATAAACGCCTTTAACGCGCGTGGTTTTCAGCAGCGCTTCGAGCTCGTCGACAATCATGCCGTGCTCATCCCCGCCCACAGACTCCACTTTCGCGGCGGTCAAACTGAGGATTTGCAGCGTGGCCAGGTAGGTTGGGCGCTCAACGACGAAAACATCGCCTTCATCCGCCAGCGCGCGGATCAGCAGATCCAGCGCCTGCTGCGAACCAGAGGTGATCAGCAACTGGTCGCTACGCGTGGTAATCCCGCGCGCTTTGCACAGCTCAACCAACTGGTCGCGCAGCTCGGTATTGCCTTCCGTCAGGCCATACTGAAAAGCATCGTTAAAGTTCTCTTCAACGACCTTACGGGTCGCCAGCTCCAGCCCTTGTTTGTCAAAAAGCTCGCTGGAGGGAATGCCGCCCGCCAGCGAAATCACGCCGGGCATTTTGCTGTGCTTAAGGAGTTCGCGGATGGCCGAAGGTTGCAGGTTCTGAATGCGTTGCGCGAGGTGTTTAGTATTACTCATATTGATATTCTCTATTTTTATATGCGTTAGAAATATACATAGCCCGCTAACAACTACGCAATGGCTTTCCACCCTTTGCCAACAAGGTTTTTGCGAGAGAGGTTCCTGAATTCTGTGATGAGAATAGCTCATCATGGCGGGAAGTGTTAGGGTAAGTCCATCAGAGTGACCGGTAAATTTCTTATGGCTATTCATTTACTTATCGTCGATGCATTGAACCTTATCCGCCGCATACACGCGGTTCAGGGCTCACCTTGTGCCGACACCTGCCTGCATGCCCTGGACCAGCTCATCGGCCACAGCCAGCCGACCCACGCGGTGGCGGTCTTTGATGACGAAGAGCGCCGCGAAGGCTGGCGGCATCAGGTTATGCCCGACTACAAAGCGGGCCGTTCGCCGATGCCTGACGATCTGCATGCCGAAATGCCCGCCCTGCGGGAGGCGTTTACCCGCCGGGGCGTGCAGTGCTGGCATTCAAAAGGTAACGAAGCGGACGACCTTGCGGCCACGCTGGCGGTAAAAGTCGCCTCCGGCGGCCACTGGGCAACGATCGTCTCTACCGATAAAGGCTATTGCCAGCTTCTGGCACCCACCCTGCAAATTAGGGATTACTTCCAAAAGCGCTGGCTGGATGCGCCGTTTATTGCCCAGGAGTACGGCGTGCAGCCGGAACAGCTGGGCGATTTCTGGGGGCTGGCGGGCATTAGCAGCAGCAAAATCCCCGGTGTCGCGGGCATCGGGCCAAAAAGCGCCACACAGCTAATTAACCAGTTTTCCAATCTGGAAGCACTGTATCAGCGGCTGGATGAGGTTCCGGAAAAATGGCGTAAAAAGCTTGAACAGCACAGGGAAAGCGCGTTTATCAGCCGCCAGGTGGCAAGGCTACAGACGGATTTACAGCTCGATGGGAACTTACAGCAGCTCAGGCTGCCTGGGGCATCGCCTTCAGCCTGAAGAAGGGAAAACCCCTCACCGTGAACAGGCGAGGGGTAAAGCCATCAGCGCTCGTCGCGGCGCCCACCCACGGCTGCCCACCAGCGGCGGATGTGAACCGTCACTTCTTCACGGTCGTGGTAAAGCTGGCGCGCTTTGATCTCAGCGTTAATGCCGTTGCTTTCGAGGATTTCCCGGATCTGCGCCAGGTTTTGCGACACCTCTTCGTAGCGCTTTTTCATCGGCAGCTTGAGGTTAAAAATGGTTTCACGGCACCAGCCGTTTACCAGCCATGTCGCCATCAGATGGGCCACTTTCGCCGGTTTTTCTACCATGTCGCACACCATCCACGAGATGTTGGTGCGCGTTGGGCGGTACTTAAAACCGTCTTCACGCAGCCAGGTTACCTGTCCGGTATCCATCAGGCTTTGCGCCATCGGGCCGTTATCGACGGAAGAAACCCACATATTTCGCTTCACCAGCTGATAGGTCCAGCCGCCTGGGCAGGCACCTAAATCAACGGCATACATGCCGTTGGCCAGGCGTTCGTCCCACTCATCGGCAGGAATAAAGACGTGAAACGCCTCTTCCAGCTTCAGCGTGGAACGGCTTGGTGCATCCGCCGGGAACCTGAGGCGCGGGATGCCCATATAGAACGCTGAGTTGTTGGTGGTGTAGGAATAGCCCGTGTAGCAGCAGCCCGGCGCGATAAAGAAGACATGCACCACCGGGCGCTTCGGCGTTTCATAGTTGGTCAGCACCCCAGCCTCGCGCAGGCTGGCTCGCAGCGGCACGGTAAACTTGCGGCAGAACTTCATCAGCTCTTTGCTTTCGTTGGTATCGGCCACTTCAACGCGCAGGTCGCCGCCCTTCTCTACCACGCCCTGCAGCATACCAACGACAGGCGTTATGCGGTCTTCCGGCGGCAAATCTTTTAGCAACTCACCGGCAACAAACATCTGGCGGGCAAAAATCAGGTCGCTGAACGGCAGCTCCCGCGCCAGCTTATCCGCCTCTTCCGGCTGGTAGCATTCAAAGATGACGTACCCGCTCTGCTCTTTAACTCGGGCAAAGCCGTAGACGCCGCGCTGGCCAGCTTTGTCGGTTATCTCTGCCGCACACTCTTTCTCAAATCCCTGTCGGCAGTACAAAATCACTTTATTCATGGCTTACGCCCTTACGTTTCAGGCGCACAGCACCAATTAACATCAATATCCAGCCGGCCAGGAAGCTTACGCCGCCCACCGGTGTTACAAACGCCCACAGCCGCAGGTGCGACAGGGCCAGGCAGTACAAACTGCCGCTAAATAATACGGTGCCTAACGCCATAAAGACGCTGCTCCAGTAGAACCAGATGCTGATGCGGCGCTGCATCGCGACCGCAAGACCAAAGATAGCGAGCGTGTGGAACGCCTGGTACTCAAGGCCGGTCTGGATCCACCCCATCTCCGCAACACCCAGAGATTTGCTTAACACATGCGCCCCAAAAGCGCCCAGGGCAACAAAAACAAAACCGCTGATGGCGGCAAATATCAGCATGAATCGGCTGGTCATGGTGTAACCCTAAAGTAGAGCGTGGCCGGGCCACGCGAAGGTTGCTTATTGTTCGTAGCGAAAACGGAATTTCTCTTGCTCACTGGCCGCCTTTGCCAGGATCCACTGTCGAAACGCCGCTATTTTACCCAGTTCTGCCTGGCTGTCATGACAAACCAGATAAAAGGCGTTTTTACTCACCAGCACATCGTTAAACGGGCACACCAGTCGACCGGCCTCGATTTCCGTTTGTGCCATCACGTTATTGGCCAGCGCAATGCCCTGGCCGTGGATAGCGGCCTGCAACACCATTGCGCTGTGGCTGAAGATGGGCCCTTGCTGGACATTAATATGGCTCACGCCAAGCTGGCGGGTATAAGTCTGCCAGTCGCGGCGTGAGGCGTCATGCAATAAAGTATGCTTTGCCAAATCTTCCGGCGTTTTAATCGGTTTATCACCGGTTAGCAGCATAGGTGAGCAAACAGGGAGCAAATATTCAGCATAAAGCTTTTCAACTCTAAGCCCAGGCCAGTTTCCTCGCCCATAGAATATCGCCACGTCAACATCATCGGACAATTTGTCTTCCTGGCGGTCCACCGCCTGGATACGCACGTCGATCCCCGGATAAGCTGAGTTAAAGCTTGTTAAGCGAGGAACCAGCCAGTGAATCGCAAAACTTGGCAATAAACTCACCGTCAGCGCGCCTTTTGCACTGCGCGCCTGCAGCTTGCGCGTGGCCTCGGTCAGTTGGGAAAAAATCTCTTTAATATCCTGATAATAGCTCTGACCTTCTTCGGTCAGCAGCAGCGAACGGTTGCGGCGGCGGAACAGCTTCAGGCCAAGAAAATCCTCCAGCGACTTGATCTGGTGGCTTACCGCAGCCTGAGTAACGAAAAGTTCTTCAGCCGCTTTAGTAAAACTCAAGTGACGAGCCGCAGCGTCAAAAACGCGCAGCGCATTCAGAGGGGGTAATCGCTTAGACATGAGGTTATTTGGCTTAAGTGTTAATAACAGTTAACAAACAGATAGCGTTTGTTTACCTATTAGTTTTTTTTATCTGAGCCATTATAAATTGTCCGTTGAGGATGCACCAGCAAATACCTATAGTGGCGGCACTTCCTGAGTCGGAACGAAAAGTTGTCTGGAATGCGTGTTCTGGAGGGCTTTTGGCTTACGGTTGTGATGTTGTGTTGTTGTGTTTGCAATTGGTCTGACATTTCGGACCACGGTAGCTTAGCTACCCCTTTTCACTTCCTGTACATTTACCCTGTCTGTCCATAGTGATTAATGTAGCACCGCCGAATGCGGTGCTTTTTTTTGCCTGCAGTTTTACTTCTTCAGTTCAACCATCTCTTTCACGTCCGAGCGGTTAATCTGCTGCATATTGCCGTTAGCATCCTTGTACTTGATCATCCCGGTTTCGTCATCGGTCTTCGGTTTACCTTCGGAGACAATGGCGCGCCCGTCATTGGTATGCATGATGTAGTTCGGGCTGGAACAGGCTGCAAGTGCAAAGGTCATCATACAGGCAGAAACGATAGCGGTTGCTTTGTTCATTATTCTTCTCCTTGTGGATAGAGTTTAATGCTACTTAAATCTCTTCTACTAACATGCTTAAATATTAGTCCAACAATAATTAGCATAACCTGCTTTCCCGATTCTGCCAGGAGAAACAGACGATTCCGAGAAAGACGGAAACCTTGTGCCAACGTCAGTTTTGCGCGACGATCTGTGCATTGAACAGAGGATCACCATGACAGCATTTAACCCCGCCCATTTTCGCGCCCAGTTTCCCGCGCTGGCAGACGCAGGCGTCTATCTCGACAGCGCGGCCACGGCGCTTAAACCCCAGGCAGTGATCGATGCCACCCAGCAGTTTTACAGCCTGAGCGCCGGTAACGTTCACCGCAGCCAGTTTCCCGAAGCGCAGCGTCTGACGGCTCGCTATGAAGCGGCGCGCGACCTTGTGGCCCGTTTGCTCAACGCCGAAAGCGGTAAATCCGTGGTCTGGACTCGCGGCACTACTGAAGCTATTAATCTGGTTGCGCAGTGCTACGCCCGCCCTCGCCTGCAGGCCGGGGATGAAATTATCGTGAGTGAAGCAGAGCATCACGCCAATTTTGTGCCGTGGTTAATGGTGGCCGAACAGACCGGTGCGAAAGTGGTGAAACTGCCGCTGGATAGCCAGGCTTTGCCTGAGCTGAGCCTGCTGCCAGCGTTGCTCAACGACCGCACGCGTATTCTGGCGTTGGGACAAATGTCTAACGTGACAGGCGGCTGCCCTGACCTCGAAAAAGCCATCAAGCTGGCACATGAAGCGGGGGCAGTCGTGATGGTCGACGGCGCGCAGGGCATCGTTCACTGCCCGCCGGATGTCCAGGCACTGGGTATCGACTTTTACGCCTTCTCCGCCCATAAACTGTATGGCCCAACCGGCATTGGGGCGCTCTACGGCAAAGCGGAGCTGCTTGAACAGATGTCGCCATGGCTCGGCGGCGGCAAAATGATCACCCATGTCTCCTTCGACGGGTTTAAAACTCAGCCGGTGCCTTATCGCTTTGAAGCCGGAACGCCAAACGTCGCGGGCGTCATCGGCCTAAGCGCCGTGTTGGAATGGCTTGAGGCTATCGACCTGCAACAGGCGGAAAGCTGGAGCCGCAGCCTGGCAACGCTCGCCGAGTCCGAACTGGCGAAGCGCCCTGGTTTTCGCAGCTTCCGCTGCCAGGACTCAAGCCTGCTGGCGTTTGATTTTGCGGGCGTGCACCACAGCGATATGGTCACGCTGCTGGCAGAATCTGGCATTGCGCTTCGGGCGGGCCAGCACTGTGCTCAGCCTTTAATGGCGGCGTTAGGCGTCAGCGGCACGCTGCGCGCTTCTTTTGCGCCGTACAACACGCAGCAGGACGTGAACGAGCTGCTCTCAGCGGTCGACCGCGCCCTCGACATTTTGGTGGACTGAATGCTGGCTAACCATCCTTTTGGCACAACCCTTAACGAAGAGACCCTGCGCGCCACGTTTGCAACGCAGCAGCAGTGGGAAGACAAATACCGCCAGCTGATTTTATTGGGAAAAAAACTCCCCGCGCTGCCGGAGACGTTAAAAACCGAGAGCATTGAAATCAGCGGCTGCGAAAACCGCGTCTGGCTGGGCCACGAACGCCTGCCGGACGGCACGCTGCACTTCTATGGCGACAGCGAAGGACGCATCGTTCGCGGATTATTGGCGGTGCTGTTGACCGCAGTAGAAGGGAAAACTGCTCAGCAGTTGTTGGAAAACGATCCGCTCAGCCTGTTTGACGAGCTGGGGCTGCGCCATCAGCTAAGCGCTTCCCGCAGCAGCGGGCTTACGGCGCTAGCTGCGGCCGTTCAAGAGGCCGCGCGCCAGGCGTGATCAGGAGGCGGTTCGCGCCGCCTTCGCCATCATCTTCTTCAGCACATGGGACACCGCCACAAAACCAAAGCTGGCGGTCACCATTGTTGCCGCGCCAAACCCCGAAGCACAGTCCATGCGTTTTGGGCCTTCAGCGGTGCTTTTCATGGCGCAAACTGAACCGTCAGCCTGCGGGTACACCAGCGCTTCGGTGGAAAATACGCAGTCCACGCCCAGCTTCCCTTTGCTGTTTTTCACCACGCCAAAGTCACTTTTCAGGCGCTCACGCAGCTTGGCTGCAAGCGGATCCTGAATGGTTTTCGCCAGATCGCTAACCTGGATCTGCGTCGGATCTATCTGCCCGCCTGCGCCGCCGGTGGTCACCAGCGGGATCTTGTAGCGACGGCAATACGCGATTAACGCCGCTTTTGGGCGAACGCTATCAATCGCGTCAATGACATAGCTAAACCCTTGATTCAGAAGCTCAGCGGCGTTATCGGCGGTAATAAAGTCATCCACCACCGTGACGCGGCACTCCGGGTTAATCTCTTTAATACGCGCCGCCATAACTTCCGTTTTCGCCTGGCCAACGCTGCTCTTTAGCGCGTGGATTTGACGGTTAGTGTTGGTCACGCAAACGTCGTCCATATCGATAAGCGTGATGGCCCCAATGCCGGTACGCGCCAGCGCCTCTGCCGCCCATGAACCCACGCCACCGATGCCAATCACGCAAACGTGAGCCTCAGCAAAAAGCTGTAGCGCCGCCTGGCCATACAGACGAGCGGTGCCGCCAAAGCGTTGCAGCCAGGCATCAGAGAGAACGACAGACATCGGGGAATTCCTCAGAAATAAAAAACGGGCTGATTATACAGCCCGCAGTAAAAGGTGGAAACGTTGCAGCATTAACCGCTAAAAACGTTACCGCTGCTGCCAGCCCCCGGTGCCGGCTTCAGCACCCAGACGCGGCCGTAGTGGTTATACCAACCCGCGCGATGCCCGGCATCCGGGCCAATGCCCTGATAGATATCGAAATGCTGGCCTTTAATCGCGCCGCCAACGTCCAGCGCTACCATCACGCGCAGCTCGTACTGGCCGGTGAATTTGCCGCTGTTATCCAACAGTGGAACTTCAGTCAGCAGCGTGGTGCCCGCAGGGATAATAGAGCGGTCAGACGCTACGGAGGCGCGGCCAATCAAAGGTACCGCGCTCGCGCCTTTCACCGGCGCATAGCTTGCGGGCTTGAAGAAGACAAAAGAAGGGTTCTGCTCAAGCAGCTCGCGCACTTGTGCTTCGCTGTGGGTTTCCCCCCAATGGCGAATCGCCTGCATAGACATATCTTCTTTCTTCACTTCGCCACGGTCGATAAGCACCTTGCCGATGCTGCGGTAGGCGTGGCCGTTTTTCCCGGCATAGCCGAAGAAGGTCAAAGGCTGTCCGTCGCCAAAATCGATATAGCCGCTGCCCTGCACGTCCATAATGAAGTTATCCATCAGGGAGTTGCTGTAGGCCAGGATGTAGCTGTCGCTCAGCGCGCCGCTGTAAATTTCCGCGCGAGAAGGCAGGCGGCCACGTTTGGGCGGCATGCGGTAAATCGGGTACTGGAATTCGCCCTGGCGGGTATGGCGAGCCTGGATAACCGGCGTGTAGTAACCGGTAAACTGGACGTTGCCATAGTTGTCAGCCCCTTCCATCTGCCAGGCATCAAGGCCAAACTGCTTTAGCTGACGAGTATCGCCGCCCGCGCGCAGCCATTGCTGCACCGCGTTATAGATATCGCTGCCATTATTATAGAGGCGCGGAGAAGCGGAACGAATCTGATTAACCTGCTCAGCGTAGTCGCCGCCATTTATCGGCGCACCAACCGCGTCAGGCTGATTCACCAGTGAGAAAGGCTGGGAGAATTTCCCGTCTTTATATTGTTGACCGCGATCGGTCGGTTTTGATGAACAGGCGGCCAGCATGGTTAACATGGCTCCCGCTGCTATATACTTAATCCAACGTCCTTTCATTACTCTCTAGCCCTGCTGGTTGCCTCTGTATGCCTCGCCGAAGATAGCAAACGCGTCGCGAGAATTAAACGAGTTGAACGGCCTGGGCAGCAAAAACGTCTGTTTAGGGCCATTGTGCGGGTAAATTCAACAACCAATGGGAAATTCAGGCATTTCTGCCAAAAAAGGGTTGCAACAAAAAGCGAGCAGAGTATAGTGCGCATCCACGGACGCGGGGTGGAGCAGCCTGGTAGCTCGTCGGGCTCATAACCCGAAGGTCGTCGGTTCAAATCCGGCCCCCGCAACCAACTAAAAAGTCGCTGATTAAACGGCGCAATGATGAATAATCATTAAGAAGTATGACGGACGCGGGGTGGAGCAGCCTGGTAGCTCGTCGGGCTCATAACCCGAAGGTCGTCGGTTCAAATCCGGCCCCCGCAACCAATTAAAAGTCGCTGGTTTAACAGCGCAGTGATGAAAAATCATTAAAAAAGTAGTATGACGGACGCGGGGTGGAGCAGCCTGGTAGCTCGTCGGGCTCATAACCCGAAGGTCGTCGGTTCAAATCCGGCCCCCGCAACCAACATTGAGAACACCCTTACGGGTGTTTTTTTGTTTCTGCCGTTGATAAAAAATAAGGCAGGTTTTCCCCGCCCTTATCAGATATTTTAGCCTCGTCTTGCCAGCCGTGAGCTGTCCGAGAAGTAGGCCTTAATCCCCGCAAGGATCGACTCCGCGACCTCCTGCTGGAACTTCGCCGTGCGCAGCTTACGCTCCTCCTCCGGGTTACTGAGGAAGGCGGTTTCCACCAGAATGGACGGGATATCCGGCGCTTTAAGCACCGCGAACCCGGCCTGATCGACGCTGTTTTTATGCAGTTTGTTCACCCGCCCCAGCCGGTTAAGCACCTCTTTGCCAAACTTCAGGCTGTCGTTGATGGTCAGCGACTGCACCATGTCGAACATCGTGTGGTCCAGATAGCGATCCCCGCTCTTGCCCACGCCGCCAATTAAGTCCGCGGCGTTCTGCGTTTGTGCCAGATATTTCGCCGCCGTACTCGTGGCTCCTTTCGTGGATAACGCAAAGACCGACGAGCCGCGAGCTGCCGCGGTGGTGAACGCATCCGCATGAATAGAAACAAACAGGTCGGCACGCTGCTTTTGCGCCTTGGCAACGCGCACTTTCAGCGGGATAAACACGTCTTCGTTACGCGTCATGTAGGCCTTCATATTGCCCTCTTTATCGAGCAACGCCTTCAGCCTGCGCGCAATGCTGAGCACAATATCTTTTTCGCGGGTCTTATTCGGGCCAATGGCTCCCGGATCCTCGCCGCCATGGCCGGGGTCAAGCATGATGACAATCGGGCGATCTCTACCGGCCTTGCCCGGCTGCGGCCCTTTCTCCGCCGGCATTTTCTTATCCAGCTGGCCGTTGTTGTAATCTTCCAGTAACGCCAACAGCGGATCTTGTTCGCTATTCATATTGGCGGGATAAAGATCCATCACCAGGCGCTCTTTAAATTCGGCGACCGGTGCCAGCCCGAACAAATGCGGCGTTACGTTTTGTTTCAATTCAAAAACCATGCGTACGGTCTTTGGATCGAACTGGCCCACGCGAGCGGACTTAATAAACGGATCGTCGACGCGAACCTGGCTGCCGATACCTTTTAAAACTGAATTTAAATGCGCCCCTTCGATATCCACCACCACCCGCTCCGGGTTACTGAGGGCGAACTGGCGATATTTCAGCTGATGGTTCGACTCCAGCGTCACGCGGGTATAAGACGAGGCCGGCCAGACGCGCACGGCAATCACCTGGCTTGAGGCAGCAAAACCGACCTTGCTGACGCTCAACAGCCACATTGCTCCTGCACCCTGAAGTAAACGGCGGCGACTCATTAACGAACTGGAATCTGGCATGGCTCCCCTGAGAGGTTGTCACTAAATATGATGAAATTTTTTTTGAGCCAAAAACTTTAGCGAAACACGCGGTTACTGTCATCTATAAAAGGGTAAACGTTCGGAAAAGGTCATAAAAAGCCGGGAGCAGGGAATTTTATCCTGGATGAAAATTGGCGCTTGCACCTGGCGCCATAAAAGAATAAAAATACACAAATTACGAATAAAAATGCAATGAGGGTGTGCCGTGGTAAAGGAACGTAGAACCGAACTGGTCCAGGGATTTCGCCATTCTGTTCCCTATATTAATGCCCACCGGGGAAAAACGTTTGTCATCATGCTCGGCGGCGAAGCCATTGAACATGAAAACTTTTCCAGCATCGTCAACGACATCGGCCTGCTTCACAGCCTGGGCATTCGCCTGGTGGTGGTGTACGGAGCACGCCCGCAGATTGATGAAAACCTGGCTGAGCACCATCACGAACCGGTTTACCATAAACACACTCGCGTCACCGACGCTAAAACCCTCGAACTGGTTAAGCAGGCTGCCGGGTTGCTGCAGCTCGACATCACCGCACGGCTTTCTATGAGCCTCGGTAATACGCCGCTGCAAGGTGCCCACATCAACGTGGTTAGCGGGAACTTCATCATTGCGCAGCCTTTGGGCGTGGATGATGGCGTGGACTACTGCCACAGCGGGCGCGTACGCCGTATTGATGAAGAGGCCATCCACCGTCAGTTAGACAGCGGCGCTATCGTGCTGATGGGGCCGGTGGCGGTTTCCGTGACGGGGGAAAGCTTTAACCTCACCTCTGAAGAAGTGGCCACCCAGCTTGCGGTTAAGTTGAAGGCAGAGAAGATGATAGGGTTCTGCTCCGCTCAGGGCGTGACCGACGATCTGGGTAACGTGATTTCCGAGCTGTTCCCGAACGAGGCCCAGCAGCGTATTGAAGCGCTGGAAAGCGCCGGCGACTACCACTCAGGGACCGTGCGGTTCCTGCGTGGCGCGGTGAAAGCCTGCCGCAGCGGCGTACGCCGCAGCCACCTGCTCAGCTATCAGGAAGACGGGGCGCTGCTACAGGAGTTGTTCTCACGCGACGGGATCGGCACGCAGATTGTGATGGAAAGCGCCGAGCAAATCCGCCGCGCCACCATCAACGACATCGGCGGTATTCTTGAGCTGATTCGCCCGCTGGAGCAGCAAGGCATTTTGGTTCGCCGCTCCCGCGAGCAGCTGGAAATGGAGATCGACAAATTCACCATTATTCAGCGCGATAACCTGACGATCGCCTGTGCCGCGCTCTATCCGTTCCCGGAAGAAAGCATCGGTGAAATGGCCTGCGTGGCCGTTCATCCTGACTATCGTAGTTCGTCTCGAGGTGAAGAGTTACTTAACCGCGTCGCTAACCAGGCGCGGCAAATGGGGCTAAGCAAGCTGTTCGTGCTGACCACCCGCAGCATCCACTGGTTCCAGGAGCGTGGTTTCCTGCCGGTGGACGTTGAGCTGCTGCCTGCGAGCAAAAAAGAGATGTACAACTATCAGCGCAAATCTAAAGTGCTGATGGCCGACCTGACTTAAAAAAGGGAAGGCCTTGATTGTGCCTTCCCTTTACTCTTATTCCCCGGAGAAAATCGCCATTAGCCCGCTGCGGCGCTCCGTACGCGTGGCTATAGCTTTATTCAAAACGCGTTCGTCGGCATACAGCGATAGCTGCTTACGGGCGCGTGTAATTGCCGTGTAAACCAGCTCGCGCGTCACCACCGGCACAAACTGGTTTGGCAGCACTAATGCGGCATGGTCAAACTCAGAGCCCTGAGACTTATGCACCGTCATGGCGAAAGCCGTGTCGTGTGCTGGCAGGCGGCTTGGCTGAACTGACTTCACCTTGCCGTCGGGCATCGGGAACCAGACCCGAAGCCCCTCTTCACGCAGCAAAGCAATCCCGATATCACCGTTAAACAGCCCAAGCGAGCTGTCATTACGGGCAATCATCACCGGACGCCCGTCGTACCAGCGCGAAAGCGCCTGAGAGGGCCGCTGAATCAGACGCGCCTGTACAAACGCCTGTTCAATGCGCTCATTCAGGCCGCTAACGCCAAAGGGACCTTCACGCAATGCACACAGCAGCTGATAACGACCGAAAGCGCTAAGAATTTCGGCTGGCTCGGCTTTCTGCCGCACCTGCTTTAAATACTCTCCGTAGCCGCTCACCACGTCGGCAATCATCGCCGTGTAATCTTCAGGTTCAAGCAGCGGCTGCAGCGAAATGTCGGTGAATCCCTGTCCAAACGCGGCCTTAACCTGCCTGCTGTCGCTCGCATTGACTGCAAATGCCAGCTGACCGATGCCGGACTGGCTGTCGAATCGGTAGCTTTTACGCAGCAGGCAAAGCCCGTCACGCAGCGAGCTTGCCCGGTCGCTATCGCCGACGGGCACCTCACAGCCCGTGAGCCGCTGTAATTGCTCCGCACGCTGCGCCGAATAACCGTCATTCACGTAATGGCAGATATCGCCCAGAACCGCGCCCGCCTCCACGGACGCCAGCTGATCTCTGTCTCCGAGGAAGATGACCCTTGCTCGCTCAGGCAGAGCATCGATAAGCCTGGACATCATCGGCAAGTCCACCATCGACGCCTCATCCACCACCAGCACATCAAGGTGCAGTGGGTTACCGGCGTGGTGCCGCAGACGCTGGCTGTTTGGCTGCGCCCCTAACAGGCGATGCAACGTTGAGGCCTCATCCGGCAGGCGCTTTTTCTGCTCGTCGCTCAGCGGCAGCTGGCGCAGCGCGCTGCCTAATGACTCCGTTAAGCGTGCGGCAGCCTTGCCCGTTGGGGCCGCAAGCTGAATGCGAAGTGGCTGACCATCGGTAAGCTGCACCAAAGCGGCCAGCAGTTTTGCTACCGTCGTGGTTTTGCCGGTGCCCGGCCCGCCGGAGATAACCGAGATACGCCGGGTCAGCGCGACCGCCGCGGCCACCTTTTGCCAGTCCGTCTGCTGGCTGCTGCCAAACAGCGCGTCGAGGCTATCCCGAAGTCGAGCTTCATCTACCGCGACCGGCTGATTACGCTCGCCAAAAAAGGCGGCTACCCGCTGCTCGTTACTCCACATGCGGTTGAGGTACAGACGATTGCCGATCAGTTTTAACGGCGTGGCTTCATCGTTCGAACTCACCGAATGAGAAGCCAGTAATGCGCTTTCCCAGCCCATGGCCGGCTCTGCCTCAGCGAAGAGTTGAGCCACCAGCTCAGGATGTTTGCCGGCGAAGACAAAGGCAGGCGTTATCCGCTCAAGCGGCAGGCACACGTGCCCTTCCCCTGACTCGTGGCTAAGCAGCGCGGCGGCCAGCATCACGGCGGGCTGCGCATCGTTAGCCACCATCATGGCAAACTGCGAGTCCAGCGGCCTGAGGGCTTTCAGCGTCACCGCCTGGTTGAGTAACTGTGACATGCTCACTGGCCCATCTCCTCTGCTGTCCCGGCAAAGAGCGCGTCCATCGCATCAATCAGCTTGATGTCCGGGCGCGTAGAAAAAATACCCTGTTCAGGTTTGCCCTGCTCCACGCCGCGCAGGAACAGATAAATTACCCCACCGAAGTGCTGCTGGTAGTCATAACCTGCCATGCGATGGCGCAGGTATCGGTGCAGCGCCAGCGTATAAAGCTGGTACTGCAGGTCATAGCGGTGGGACTGCATCGCCTGAGCCATGGCTTGCCGGGTGTAGGCGCTGCTGTCTTCGCCCAGCCAGTTAGATTTGTAGTCCAGCAGGTAATAACGCCCTTCCCAGCGGAATACCAGGTCGATAAATCCCTTCAGCATCCCCTTCACCTGGCGGAAGTCCAAAGGCGGACAACCGGCGGAAAGCGAATCGTAACGGCGAATCAACGCGTCCAGCGCAGGAGCCTGCAGCTCATGGTCGATCGGTAAATAAAACTCCAGCTCAACCTGTTTTTCCTTCGGCGGAAGCAGATTCAGCGCAACCCCGGTGTCATTGAGCGGCGCGGCGAGCACCTCTTCCAGCCAGCGGCTAACCACCGGGCACCATTCGCTGCCAAATCCGTTGGCAAGCAGCTGCTGTGCCGTTTTCTCGCTATCTACCGGCTGGGTAAAATCAACCTCTTCAAACAGGCTGTGCAGGAAAGTGCCTGGTGAAGCCCCGCGCGGGAATGTATGCGGCGTAAGTGACGGCTCACTTTGCTCCGGCGCTTCCCCCACGGCATCCACGTCAAGACGTGGCACCAAATCCAGCACCCGGCTGCTGCCGTGCTGCTGCAGCCCGGAGTAGCTGGTCACGCGCCAGTTATCGGCAATTCGCCGTTTAAGCTGGCGAGCGGCAAGCTCAGGCAACGCGCTGGAGACCGGCTGCCACGGAGAATCCTCACCCGGAGGCAGCGTTTCAACGTCAATGGCTTCGCTCTTGAGGACGTCCAGCGCCTGACGCAGCCCTTCGGCATCAAGCGCTTCGCCTTTTTGCAGCAAATAGCCCAGCGCGCTGAGGTGCAAGTCGCTGTTGCCTTTTTTTGCCCGGGAACCACGGAACAGCGGCGCCACGCCCAGGCTGCAGTGCCAGACGGAGCGGGTCAGCGCCACATACAGCAACCGGAGATCCTCGGCCAGGCGCTCTTCTTCGGCAAGCCCAAGGCTTTCCGCATCATTGCTCAAATCCAGCAGCGAGGTAAAAGTGGTTCGATCGTGATACAGGCCGCTGCTCTGCGGGCGATAGTTGGCCACGAACGGCAGCCAGACCAGCGGGTACTCCAGCCCTTTGGATTTGTGGATGGTCACCACCTGCACCAGATGTTTATCGCTTTCCAGACGCAGCTGCTGGCTGGAGGCATTGCTGTCCGGCTCGGCAATACGCTGCGCCAGCCAGCGCACCAGCGCGTGCTCGCTTTCCATTTCTGCCGAGGCTTCCTGCAGAAGCTCGCTGATGTGCAGGATATCCGTCAGCCGGCGCTCTCCGCCCGGCGTGGCCAGCAGGTTTTCAGCAATATTTCTCGCGCCGATCAGGGCTCTTAGCATCGGCATCACGCCGCGCTTCAGCCACTGTTCGCGGTAGCCGAAAAACTCTTCAACCAGGTTGTCCCAGGCTAGCTCGTCTTTGTTCAGCGCCTCAATAGTCAGCGCATCCAGCCCCAACATGCCCGTCGCAATGGCGCTGCGCATGGCGGTTTCAATTTCAGGCGTTAATACCGCCTGCAGCAGCCACAGCAGCTCGCGTGCCTCTACGGTTGCAAACACCGAATCACGGTTTGAGAGGTACACCGAAGGAATATTGAGCGCGCCAAGAGCATCGCGCACGATGGCCGCCTCGCCACGGCTGCGCACCAGAATCGTCATATCCGATGCCCTGAGCGGGCGGGAGTCATCCCCTCGCCAAAGCAGCGCGTCGCCCCGCTGCCCGGCGGTTAGCCAGTCGCGAATTTGCCGGGCGCACTGCGTGGCCATCGCTTGTTGGTAATCACTTACACCGACACCTTCGCCCGGCTGGAGCCACATTTTTACCGCAGCCTGGCTTTCACCATGGACGGTAAACCGCAGGCCGCCGTTGCGCGGCGCTGACTTGACGGGCAGGAACGGGATCTGACGGAATAAGAACGGATTCTCGACCTGCTGGAACAGCGTGTTCACGCCGTGGATCATCGCCGGAGCCGAGCGCCAGTTGGTGTCCAACGAGTAGTGGGCGCTCACCTCATGGCGTGCTTTCATGTAGGTAAAAATATCAGCGCCGCGGAAAGCATAAATCGCCTGCTTCGGGTCGCCAATCAGCAACAGTGCGGTGTCCTGCTGCCTGATATACAGCCGGCGGAAGATGCGGTACTGCTGCGGGTCGGTATCCTGGAATTCATCGATCATCGCCACCGGAAAACGCCCACGGATAGCCGCAGCTAAAGCATCGCCACCGGGCTGATGCAAAGACTCATCGAGCCGGCTCAGCATATCGTCAAAGCCCAGCTCACCGCGGCGGCGTTTTTCCTGCTGCACGATGTAGCGAATTTCGGCCATCGCCCTGGCTATCACCAGGTCGCGCAGGGTCAGCGGCTCGGCCAGCAGGGCGTCTATTGCATTGAACAGGCTGTGCCGGGGCACTTCACCTTTCCTGGTTTTTTCTTCCAGCGTGCTTTGTGCAAACTTAGCCAGCGCGTCAGGGAGCTGATAGCTGGTCGTTTCCAGCTGTGCCCACTGGCCCACAATCTCCAGCCAGTTCGGTAAATGTTTGCTGCTGTAGCTGCGCTTATCCACGCCAGAATCGCCAATCAGGCTCGCCAGCTCACCTGCGGCAGCTCGCCACTGGGCTTTTACCCCGTCGATAGCGGCGATTATCTTTTCATGGCGGGCCAGCAGCGTTTCGTCATCGGCCGGCGGCTGTTTGAGCTGCGGCTGCTCGCCCTGGAGCCAGCTGTTGATGTCCCGCAGGAGCGCTTCCGGCCCCGACCACGCTTCACTCATTGCCTGAGCCACCGGTTTTGGCAGCGGATAACAGTGACGGCGCCAGAAGTCTGCGCAGGCGTGGCGGCGCAGCACGGACTCATCTTCGAGAAGCTGCTGTTCAAACAGCATGCCGGACTCAAAAGCATTCAGGCTGAGCATCCGCTGGCAAAAGCCGTGGATGGTGAAAATAGCGGCCTCATCCATTTGCTGCTCGGCTAACAGCAGGGTACGGGCAGCAAGCTGCTTGTCCGCAATCTGGGCAAGCAGGCTCTGAATTAGTGGGTTTTTGCTTCGATTACGTATGCAGGCGATACGCAATTCGTGGATATTGGCCCGAATACGGCCACGCAGTTCTTCCGTGGCCGCTTCGGTAAAGGTCACCACCAGCAGTTCTTCTACGCCGAGCGGGCGAGGGAAAGCATTCTCTTCCCCCAACCCCAGCAGCAGCCGCAGGTAAAGCGCGGCGATGGTAAAGGTTTTACCGGTACCCGCGGAGGCTTCTATCAACCGTTCACCAAACAGCGGCAAACTTAAAGGATCAAGGGGCTGCGCGGTTACATCGGTCATTATTTCTCGCTTACTAGTGGTAACGTCTGCTGCAGACTGCGTGCCCCCTCCCAGGTTTTCCACCCTTTTGGTGCCGCATAGTCTGCTTTGCCGTTATGGCTGCCGGAAATTTGTGACAGCACCGCCATCCCCTGGGGAGCTATCACCGCCTGGTGGAAGAAATCAGCCAGCTTCTGCGGCGTTAATTTCTTAATTTCGGCGATCACTTTATCACGGGAATCAAACGCCATGTTTCGGCGATCGAAATCTTTGCTCAGCTGCGATGCCTCTTCCGCAAGGGTTTGCGGTGCCTGCTGCATCTGGGCAATCATCCCCTGCTGGATTTGGGCAAACTCGGCGTCGCTCATGCCGCGCAGCTTTTTCTCGATAACCGGATAAAACGCCTTAAATCGCTGATACAGATAGGCTGGCTGCTTGTCGCTGCTTTGCAGCAGGAAACCCACCCCCCACTGGCGGCCAATGGACATCGGGAAAGCAAATACCGCGTAGCCTAGCTGTTCCTGCGTTCTCAGCTGATTATAGAACCATGGCTGAATAATTTGCCCCAGCATTGAGCCATAGGCCGTGCTGGTCGCTTCGTTATAGCCTTTTGGTACATAAACCGCCGCCAGCGCTGAGTCCGTGCTGCTTCCGGCCTTTTCAAACATCGCCAGATGCTGCTTATCGATCAGCACATCATCATTGCGGCACCATTCGCCGCCCTTCGGTGCCAGCTGCGCTTTGACGTTTTCCGCCAGCCGTTTGGTCTGCTCTGGAGACATGTTGCCGATAACCATAAATTCAGGCCGGGAGTTGGTTTTCAGCCGCGCACGGTAATCAAGCACGTCTTTCAGCGTCAATTCAGGCAGCAGTGCGCGGCGGGTACTACGCTCAAAATAAGGCACCTGCGAAACCATCTGCACCGGCGAAATAGCCTGCTCAAAAGCTTTGCCTTTTTCCGCCGAGTCCATCATCTGCGCATACCAGGACTTCGCCTGATCCAGCTGTTCCTGCGTTGGCGTATAGCTAAAGTAGCCCTTCAGCAACGCCTCAAACAGCTGCGGCAAGCGTTGGGTATAGCCGTTGGCGTTGATCATCAATCCGCTATTGGCGTTTGAAGAGAAACTGATGCCACCGACCGATGCCTGATTGCTCAGCTCATCAAGCGCGATGCCCGCCAGATAATCGTTGATGGCAAACAGCACCTGATTCTTCGCGCTGTCCATCACCTGCGGATTACGCAGCACAAGGGTTACGTCCGCTTTTGGCTCGTTGCCAAAATAGCGGCTGGGCATATACACCACGCGCAGATCCGGCTCGTGTATCAGCAGCTCAGGATGCTCGTACTGCTTCTCCGGCTTATAAAGCGTGAAGTCGTCGGGAATGTAGGGGTTCAGCTGAGGCAGCTCAAGCTTGATGGCATCTGCCTTCTGCTGCCAGTCGGCAAAGGTCTGCGCAGGAATTTTGTCCACTTCATAAGGCGCATCGACGAAATAGGCCGTTTTATTGTGCGGCTCCTGCGGGCTGATAAACCACACGCGGGCATTTTGCGGCGTCATCATGTCCAGACGCGCTTTAATCGCATCAGGATCGTACTGGTCGGCAAGGTTAGCCGCATCAAGAGTATGGGCAACCGGGACGCGCAGCATGGTGTCCGCCAGCCATTCGATATAGTCCATATCACGGGTGATGGACGGGTAGCGGAAATCGAGATCCAGCACGTGGGCCAGCTCATCAAAATAACGCTTGTCGATCCCCTTAGCACGCAGCTGATTGAGATAGCTGAATACCGCCGCAACCACCTGATCACGGTTGGCCAGACCTTTGTCCGTCAGCGACACGGAAATAGCAAAGACGCCGCTATTGCCGGTAACCATCGGGTCAGAATCAGCCCGCACGCTCTCGGCAAGCCCCTGCTTTTGCAGCCAGTCTGACAGCGTATCGTGGCTGCGGTTGCCAATCAGGTAGCCGATAAGTTCATCGGTTTTACTGCGGAATTTATCGCTATCGTTATCAATGCGAAATTCAACCCGAACCACCTTACGCGGCATCACCGGCACATAGTGGATAAAAATCCCTTTTTGCGCGTCGGTCACCACCGGCACGTCGATAACCGGTTTTTCGATGTTTTTATTGGGTACGCGACCATAGGTTTCAGCGGCAATCTTCGCCAGCTCAGGCAAGGGCTTGTTGCTGTAGATAACGGCCTTCATCAGGTTTGCGGAATAGTATTTATTCCTGAACGTCACCAGCGCATCAAGCAACTTACTGCCGGGTTTATCACGCAGGGTTTCAAGATTACCGCCGGAGAAACGCGAACCAGGGTGAGCGGGGTTGATCGTTTCGGCGCTGACCTGCGCCATACGCATCCCGTCGCGCGCGCGGGCCATCGTCAGCTCGGCATTGACCGCATTACGCTCACGTTCGGCATACTGTGCCGCAAGGTTAGGCTCCGCAATCGCGTCAGCCAGGCGGTCCACGGCCCCGTCGAGCGCATCGTTTTCCACTTCCAGATAAAACGCGGTGCGGTAGGTCGCGGTGCTGGCGTTGTGGCTGCCGCCGTGTTTTTTGAGGTACTCAGACAGGCTATCCGGGTCCGGGTATTTTTTGGAGCCCATTAGCGTCATGTGTTCGAGGAAGTGAGCAAGCCCGAGATGGGTATCAGGATCTTCCAGCGAGCCGACGGGCACCACCAGCGCAGAGAGCGATTTCACCGCCTGCGGATCGGAAACCAACAGCACGGTCATACCGTTATCTAAACGAATAGCCTGATACTGACGAGGATCTTTTTCACTTTTACGGATGGTGTCCTGAATCGGTTGCCATCCGTTATCTGCCTGACTGAAAGGTGCCCAAAGAGCAACGAACAAGAAAAGCGCGGTAAACCAGGTGCTGCATTTAGGCATTCACAAACCTCGTCTTCACTAACTTACTCATCATTAACAACTTTTCGAAGCTATCCGTCGAACGCCGTTGTTATACTTCGCCAGCCCTGAGCAAGAAATCGCATCATAATTGAACTCACCGGGCTGTGCAATTTTTATACAACCCTTGTTCAGGGTTGGTTGAAACGGAACAGAGGAAGCAGGTAGCGCTCGGCCTCTGTAAGTATCGCTTCGTAGTACTGGGCATCAAGGGTACGGTACAAACGTTGCAGCCAAATATCAGCGCCTTCCCCTTCAACCATATGGTTTCCTTCCCACGCAGCCAGCAGCTTAGTGCGCGCCTTCTGCTGCGTTTCCTCATCCCATAAAATGGCATTATTTTGCGGGTCATAACAGGCTTTTATCCACGCCCCACCGCTGTTATGCAGCAGCAGCAATGGCTGACGAAGCCCTTCTTTATAGCCCGCAATCAGTTGCGACAGCCAGGCCTTCGCCTCACCACTTTCCATCGCAGGGAAGCGCCACTGCGAATCTTTGCGGCCGTACATCCGGCTTTCGCCAGCATAGCCGCTGGCACAGTGGACCAGGTGCTCAATCCACAGCTGCATACCGTGGGCTACGTTCAGCACCGAAGGCCGCCAGCGTAATAGCCCATCTGCCTGTACGTCCGACAGCCAGCCCGTCACTCTGGTTCCGTCGATATGAAGATCAACTCCACGACTCTCCCCTTTTTGTCGCTCTGCCAGCACTTTCTCAGCCAGCGTGTTCATTTCATTGCGCTGATTTTCCCAAAGGATTTCACCAAAAGCACCGTACGGCAGAACACCTGCGGCCCTATAACGCACAAACAGCTGGTGCGGATCTTCTTGCTGGACAAGGGTATTAAGCAGGTGCTGGTTTAGCTGAAAACGATCGAGCACGTCGAGGGTAAAGGGCTCTTCATCCGGTAATTCCGTATCTTCCAGACGGAAATTAATCCCCAGGCGCATTTGGAAAAATGCCCGCACCGGGTGCCGCCAAAAGCGCTGTAGCTGCTCAAGGGATATTTCGTCGCAGGGCTCAGCAGTCAGAGGTTGAATAAAGTGAGCATGAGCCTGCCCGTTGCCGCTGGCCGCTGGCAGCCACTCCTGAGCAAAGCTCTGCTGCTCGCCTTCGGCAAGGTAGTTACTGCTGTCGAAAGGCGTGCGGGCATGAAGAGTGACCAGGTGCTTTCTAACATGCTCGCTGCTGTCATCGGCGTTGCATTCGGCATCACCGGGGAGGTAATGGCTGCGGGCTACATAGTCCAGCAACTCCTCCACCAGCACTGACGGGTAGCGCCGGCTGTTATCCTGAATCGAACGGCCGATATAGCTAATGTACAGCCGCTGCTGCGCGGAAATTAACGCTTCCAGGAACAGGTAGCGATCGTCGTCCCGGCGGCTGCGATCGCCGCGCTGCGGATGCTGGCTCATCAGGTCAAAGCCCAGTGGCGCAAGCGTTCGCGGGTAGACGCCGTCATTCATGCCAAGCAGGCAAACGACCTTAAACGGAATGGCACGCATCGGCATCAGAGTACAGAAGTTTACCGGCCCGGCGAGGAATCGCTGGCTGATACGTTCCTGATCGAGACGCTGAGCCAGTTCATCGCGCAGCAAGGTTAACGGCACAGGCTGCTGGTAGGCGGCCTCGGTTCCTTTCTCAATCATCTCCTGCCACTGCTGCTCAATCAGCGCCAGCGCCGCTTCAGTTTCACCGTCAGGCAGGAAGAAGCTGCTCAGCATTTCCCGGCACAGCGGGAGCCATTCATCCAGAGGGCGTTCCTGAGTCAGCAGCAGACGCCAACGGTTAAGCTGCATCAGCAGTTCCGCAAGCTGCCCTACCAGCTCGGCAATCAGGCCGCTGGACTCATCGTAGGGCAGGACCGAATCCCAAACCCCGGCCTGGCTTTCCATGGCATAGCCGAGCAGCATACGGGTCAGACCAAAACGCCAGGTATGCTGCCCGGTAGCCGGCAGCTCTAACTCACGCACGTTGTCGTCGTCAATGCCCCAGCGAATACCGGACTCATTCACCCATTTACGCAGGTAGCGCAGCCCTTCTTCATCAATAGAGAAGCGCGCCGCCAGCGCTGGCACTTCCAGCAGCGCCAGCACATCCTCTGCCGCAAAGCGGCTTTCCGGTAGTCCGAGCAGTAAAATAAACGCCTGAAGCGCCGGGTGCGCCTGACGTGCCCGTCGGTCAGAAATAGCAAACGGCAGCCAGCGCTCATCACGTGCGCTGCCAAACACGGCCTGAATAAACGGGCTGTAGCTATCAATATCTGCCACCATCACGATGATATCGCGCGGCGTTAGCTCAGGGTCAGCTTCCAGCATCGCCAGCAGTTGGTCATGCAAAACTTCAACTTCGCGCTGCGGGCTGTGACATTCATGAAACGTCAGGGAACGATCTTTAAGGTCCAGCAGCCGTTTGCCGTCGCTGCGCTCGTACTCATCAACCGTCAGCCCCAGGACCTGCGAATCTTTCAGCTCCAGCAGATCGTGCTGCAGCCCGTGCAGGAGATTATCTGGCTCTAAATCGACAAAAACATCGACCTCTTCAAAGCGTTCCAGCTCGGAAAGCAGGAAGGAGTAGTCGCGCCCCAATTTCCCCCAGGAAGCCAGCAGGGAATTGCCCACATCCTGCTCGCCAAGTTCATTAAACAGCGAAGAGGCTTTGTCGTTATCTTTAAACAGCGTCTGTTCCCGGTCGGCCTGATGCAGGCGACGACGACGGCTAACCAGGCGGGCAAGAAACGCGGGATCTTTGATGTCCCCCCAGTAGTAACGGCAGGGGTTGGTAAACAGCACGTGGACGTCAATATGCTTACCCAGCGCCTGCAGGGCCTGAAGGTAAACCGGCGGCAGAGCGGAAATACCACAAATAAAAACGCGAGGCGGAAGTCCCGAAGGGCAAACATCGCTGTTTTCAAGGGCACTAATGAAACGCTGGTAGAGGTTGGCACGGTGCCATTCGGGCTGCCCCAGCTCAGCCGTGTAGCGTACAAGCTCTGCCCACAGCGGAGCCTGCCAGAGCTGAGACTCTCCCGCGCCGTCAACAAGCTCCCCCTTTTCCCAGCGGCTTAGCCAGCCGGGACGATAGACGAGGTACTGGTCATAGAGGTCGGCAATGCGGGAAGACAGTTGAAACAGCTTGCGGCTGCTGTCATCCTCCCGCAGGTAGTGGCTGAGCAGGGTAAATTCCGGTTTGTCGAGCATGTTCGGGATAAGCGTCATCAGCTTCCAGCTCATACTCTGCTTGTTGAAAGCACTTTCTTTAGGGATATCCGGCAACACCCGCACGAACATGTCCCAGATAAAGCTGGCCGGCAGCGGGAATTCAATGTTTGCCGCGATGCCAAACTTTTGCGCCAGAGTCATTTGCAGCCACTGCGCCATCCCGGTGCTTTGTACCAGAACGACCTCTGGCTCAAAAGGATCCGGCAGCGGCTGGCGCTCTACAATGAACTCCATGATAGCTTCCAGCACATCAAGGCGGTTGGAATGGTAAACACGCAACATGAAATCGCTACTCCTGACGTTGTTCTGACCGTGGGCAATCCAGCCTCAAAAGCTGTGCGGCTCGGCCCTCTGGGCTTGTTACAGTAACGTCGATGCTGACACATCCCAGGAAAGATGTCTGCTGTTGGCGTACATTCCATGAATCAGAAGGTGGCAGAGCTTCAAGTTCAGTCTGCTCGCGAGCCACGCGCCAGAGCTGCCTTAGCTGCCATTGACTTGTAAAACCCTGCTGCAGGACGCGGTGATAACCCAGCAGCGCCGTCATCACAACGGCAAACAGCGCCAGGGCGCACAGTACCTCAGGCAGGCTGAACCCACCCTGCCGGGGATTTATCGGGGCAGCTTGCATAAGTCATCATCCGGTAAAGGGCAAAAATCGAGCCAGCCCTGGGCTGAAGCCACCAGTTCACCTCCCTGAAGTACACCCCAGCGCCACAGCGTGAACGGCACTTCATTTCCGGGAATGGAGCCGAATGCAGCAAGCAGCGCTTCGCCTTTGTCGGTTTGATGAAGGCACGCCTGCCAGTTATTACGAGCCTCAAGCCGGCACTGCCACGTTCTCTGTGGCCGCCAGCTTTGCTTTTCCCCCCACGCCAGAGCGGACCTCGCGGCAGTATGGTTTTTGATAAACTGAATTTCAGCGGCAACCTCAAAGCGCTGGGCACTCAGTTGCTGAGATAGCCCACTCAGGATCAAAGAGCCCACGGCTAGCAGCATCAATACCATCAGCAAGGACGCACCGCCTTTCTCACGTTTGCCGCTCATAAATTTTCCCCGCTCACCACGTAGTTCATTTCGGCAGCACGCCCGCCCTGTTTTAAACTCGATGCAAGCTTGATGAGAAATAAAGGTCTGCCAGTTTTGCGATTTTGACGAGTAACGGAGAAGTGCTGCACGGTCGACTGCGCCGGGTCAGACATTCTTTCCCAGCCGCTCCCCTCGCAATGCTCTACGCCTTTTTGCGTTTCCAGGTTGCCGTTACGTAGGCGATAGCCCGTCTGTTCATTTTGACTATCCTTCGCGGTGTCCCATCGACCATTATGGTTAGCATCCCACTGCACCACCACGCAGCCTCCCTGATTCGTTAACTTCACGCCTTCGCCCTGGCACTGGCCTCGGCAATAGCCAGCCCGCTGCAAATTCTTGCCAATCGCAAATGCCATCTGCCACAGCGCCTCCTGCTGAGCGACATAGCCGTACTGCCGTAAAACCTCCAGTTGTAAAGCCGGAAACAGGCGCGAAGTACCCAGCAACAGCACGCTGCTCAGGGCCATCGCAATAAGCATTTCCAGTAGCGTAAATCCTTTCTGAGCACTCAGCATGGCTTACCTCCGGACAGTTCACACAGCCGCGTGCGCCCCCAGACTGATACCGTCACCCTCCACCGCCCGGCCTGGCTTTTCAGAACAATATGGCCGGGCCAGGCAGTGCTGCGTACACCGTAAAAACCTAAACCAGCCGTCATATCCTCCACGATGATGTCGTCAAATTCAGGCATAAAAGCCAGTCGTGAGTTAGACGAACAGTTTTCAGATGCGGCGCGGCTTGCCAGACACCAGCTTTTCCCGCTCTGGTGCAGCGCTAAAAGATGGGTCTGATTGTTCCAGTTTGCGTCATTTCTCAGGCCTGAGAGAAAGTGGCTCAGCCGCTGGGCTGTCTGCCAAAGCTGCACTTTCTGCTGCCACTGGTGCCAGCCATGAAGGCCTCCGGCGCTGAGTGCGGCAACGATGGCTATCACCACCATTAGCTCAATAACGCTAAAACCACGTTGATTAATGTTCATGGCCGACAGTGTGACCAGCCGCGTTTAGATGAGCCAGCAGGCATACGCGAGGATGCGGCAAATGCCGGAAGATAACTGGAGGGTTGCAGGAATTTTCACTGCGGCCGGAAGCCGTGCCGAAGAAAAGAAATCTGGGCAAAAAAAACCGGCGCACTCAGGCACCGGTTCTGTCACGCTGGCTGTGAACTATATGGCAACAGGCGCTTTGATAGCCGGATGCGGATCGTAGCCTTCAATCTCGAAGTCTTCGAAGCGGTAGTCAAACAGCGACTCGGGCTTACGTTTGATAACCAGCTTAGGCAGCGCGCGCGGCTCACGAGTCAGCTGCAGGCGAGTCTGTTCCAGATGGTTGCTGTACAGGTGCGTGTCGCCCCCGGTCCAGACGAAGTCACCGACTTCCAGGTCGCACTGCTGCGCCATCATATGCACCAGCAGCGCATAGCTGGCGATGTTGAACGGCAGCCCAAGGAAGATATCGCAGGAGCGCTGATAAAGCTGGCAGGAGAGCTTGCCGTCGGCCACGTAGAACTGGAAGAAAGCGTGGCAAGGCGCCAGCGCCATTTTATCCAGCTCGCCCACGTTCCATGCAGAAACGATGATGCGACGGGAATCCGGGTCGTTTTTCAGCTGGTTCAGTACGGTGGTTAGCTGGTCAATATAGCGCCCGTCAGGCGTTGCCCAGGAGCGCCACTGCTTGCCGTAAACCGGGCCGAGATCGCCGTTTTCATCCGCCCATTCGTCCCAAATCGTCACCTTATTTTCTTTCAGGTAGGCGATATTGGTATCCCCGTTGAGGAACCACAGCAGCTCATGAATAATCGAACGCAGGTGACATTTTTTGGTGGTAACCAGCGGGAAACCTTCCTGCAGGTTAAAGCGCATTTGATGCCCAAAAATAGACAACGTGCCGGTACCGGTACGGTCCGCTTTCGGCGTGCCCTCTTCGAGCACTTTTTTCATCAAATCAAGATACTGTTTCATGTCACCTCACGAAAGTTGCTGCTGTGGACGGCGGTAAGCCCAGACCATCATGGCGATACCGGCAACAATCATCGGAATCGACAGGATCTGCCCCATGCTGATGTACTGCACCCAGGTGCCGGTGAACTGCGCGTCCGGCTGGCGGAAGAATTCCACGATGATGCGGAACGCGCCATAGCCGATCAGGAACAGGCCAGATACCGAGCCCATCGGGCGAGGCTTACGAATAAACAGGTTCAGAATGATGAACAGCACAACCCCTTCCAGCGCCAGCTCATAAAGCTGCGACGGATGGCGCGGCAGCACGCCGTAAGTATTGAACAGCGATTGCCATTCCGGGTGCGTTGCCAGCAGGCCAACGTCTTCACTGCGCGAGCCAGGGAACAGCATGGCGAAGCGGAAGTTAGGGTCGACGCGGCCCCACAGCTCACCGTTGATAAAGTTGCCGAGGCGACCCGCGCCAAGACCAAACGGGATAAGCGGAGCAATAAAGTCGGAGACCTGGAAGAAGGTACGTTTGGTGCGGCGTGCGAACCAAATCATTACGCAGATAACACCGATAAGCCCGCCGTGGAAGGACATACCGCCGTCCCAGACTTTAAACAAGTACAGGGGATCGGCAAGGAAGACCGGCAGGTTGTAGAAGAAGACATAGCCCAGACGGCCGCCCAGGAAGACACCAAGGAACCCTGCATACAGCAGATTTTCTACTTCATTTTTCGTCCAACCGCTGCCCGGACGGCTGGCGCGACGTCCGGCAAGCCACATGGCAAACACGAACCCAACGAGGTACATGAGTCCGTACCAGTGCAGGGAAACCGGCCCGATGGAGAAAAGCACCGGGTCAAATTCAGGGAAACGCAGATAGCCACTATTCATCTGTCACCACAAGCTATTGTTACCCCGCCAAAAAATTAAAGGCGGGTTGCAAGTACGCACCGCTATCGATGCGCTCCGAAAGCAGCGGATCATAGCACAAACGGCCTGAGTGATTGATTATGGAAGTTGTAAAAGATGTGTAATGTCCCGGTGATGCCGGGACATCTTGAATAAATTAGCGTCCGCCGCGGATCAGGCCGCCCATGCCACGCCGCTCCATAAACGCCGCGACCTGGTGGCGTACTTCCGTCGCCATTTGTGCCTCAAGGCTGCGCTGAGCAAGTACTTCGGCTTCTTCCAGATGGATATGGCGCAGCAGGTATTTAATACGTGCGACAGAGCGGCCGTTCATCGAAAGATGGCGGTAGCCCATCCCTACCAGAATCGCGACGCACATCGGGTCGCCGGCCATCTCACCGCACAGGCACAGGTCGATGTTATAGCGCTCCGCTTCGCGGGCAATCAGGTTTAGCGTGCGCAGCATTGCCGGGTGCAGGCTATCGTAAAGGCTAGCCACCCGCGTGTTATTACGATCGACCGCCAGCAGATACTGGGTAAGATCGTTCGTCCCCACGGAGATAAAATCAACGCGCCCGGCCAGGTGGCCCAGCATGAACACCATCGAAGGAACTTCAACCATCACCCCAAGCCTTAGCTCGGGCAGTTGATAACCTAATTCTTCTTCAACTTCACGGCCTGCGCGATCGATCAGCCTGCGGGCATCGTCAATCTCATCAATGCTGGTGATCATTGGCAGCAGAATGCTGAGATTCCCCGTCGCCGCGTTCGCCCGCAGCATCGCACGAACCTGGATCAGGAAGATCTCTGGCTGATCGAGCGTGATGCGGATCCCTCGCCAGCCAAGGCAAGGATTTTCTTCGCTGATGGGCATGTATGGGAGCTGTTTGTCGGCCCCAACGTCGAGCGTACGCAGCGTCACCGGCTTGTCGTTAAACATCTGCAGCATGCCCTGATACTGCGCGACCTGCTCTTCTTCTGAAGGGAAACCGCTTTGCAGCATAAACGGGATTTCGGTGCGGTACAGCCCGATGCCGTCGATACGGCTGCCAAGCTGTTCTTCATGCTCGGGGCTAAGGCCCGCATTAAGCATCACCTGCACACGCTCACCGCTTTTTAGCGCAGCAGGCTGCTCTACGTCGTCTTCCGCCAGGCGGCTGAGTTCGTTTTCTTCGCTCACCAGGCGCTGGTATTCCTGCAGCAGTACCTGCTCAGGATCCACCAGCAATTCGCCGCGATAGCCGTCCACCACCAGCATGCGGCGATGCAGCACCGAAGGCTGAATATCCGCCCCCATGACGGTCGGAATACCAAGCGCACGCACCATGATGGCAGCATGAGAGTTTGCCGCACCGTCGCGCACGACTACGCCCGCAAGGCGCTTCTGCGGCAGCTCGGCAAGGGTGGTGGCCGAAAGCTCATCCGCAACCAGAACAAAGCGCTCGGGCCAGGTATTCGGGCTCTGAATAGTGTCGTCGAGGTGGAACAGCAGGCGCTGCCCCAGGGTTTTGAGGTCTCCCGCCCGCTCTTTCAGGTAGCTGTCAGAGAGGCTGGCAAACTGTTCAGCAAACTTCTCAACAACCGTTTTTACCGCCCATTCGGCCACCGAGCCTTTGTCCACCTCGGCAAAAAGCTCACGGCGAAGGCGCGCATCGGTTAACAGGTGAGAGTAAAGATCGAAGATAGCCGCGGTCTCTTTCTGAGCCCCGGCGGCAAAACGCTTGCTGTAGCGGCGAAACTCCCCGGAAGCCTCTTCCAGCGCGGCGGTAAGACGCTCACGCTCAAGTGCGGTATCCAGGGTTGATGCCTCAAAGACCTGCTCCATCAGCGGGACGGTGGTGTCCATCCAGCCTTCTGCAATGGCAACGCCAGGCGATGCCGGAAGCGCGCGGATGCGGGTCTGGCGGTACTGCCCAAACAGCGCCGCTAACTGAGACTGGGACAAAATCCCGGCCATCTGCGTGGCCAGCGTAACGAGGAAAGACTCTTCGCTCTCATCGTACTGCCGGTGTTCACGCTGCTGGACAACAAGCACCCCCAGAAGCTGACGGCGCTGGATAATAGGCACCCCAAGGAACGCACGAAAACGCTCCTCTTTTACGGCGGGTACATATTTAAAGCTGGGGTGTTTTTGCGCATCGGCCAGGTTAATCGGCTCCGCGAGCCGCCCAACCAGGCCAACAATACCTTCATCAAAGGCAAGCGTAACGGTGCGACCACGCGGTTTTTTTAACCCACGGGTCGCCATAAGGTAAAAACAGCGGCGCTCATGATCGGCGAGATAAACCGAGCAAACCTCGGTATCCATCGCAAGGCAGATATCAGTCACCAGGATGTCCAGCGCCTCATTGAGGCGCGGGGCACTAGCGACCTTTTCGACTATTTCTCGCAGACGGGTGAGCATTTTTCGCGTGACTTAACCTCTTTTACGTCGCCAGGCCGGCGAGTTATTGCGTGGTGGCGTAACTTCCTGCAGTGGCATAACCACGCTGGCAAACTCTTTCATTACGCGGCGGTAAACATCGCGCTTAAATGAAACAACCTGACGAACCGGATACCAATAACTGACCCAGCGCCAGCCATCAAATTCCGGCGTGCTGCTGGTTTGCATATTGATCTCACCGTCGCTGCTCAGCAGCTGCAAAAGAAACCATTTTTGTTTTTGGCCGATACAAACCGGCTTTGTGTCCCAACGCACCAAACGTTTAGGTAATTTGTAACGCAACCAGTTTCGGGTCGAGGCAAGAATGCGAACGTCTTTTCTCTGCAAACCGACTTCTTCGAAAAGCTCCCGGTACATTGCCTGTTCAGCGGACTCGCCAGGATTAATGCCCCCCTGAGGAAATTGCCAGGAATGTTGGCCAAAACGCCGCGCCCACATCACCTGTCCCTGCCGATTACATATTACGATCCCAACGTTGGGGCGGTAGCCATCATCATCGATCACCGGACTACCTCAAAACAAACTTAGATTGCATCGATTGTTTCATACAAGTGTCAGGCGGTAAACCACTCTCTCGGCGGCGTTTGCATGGAATAACATTTGAATAACTCACAAAAGATAGCCGGGTTATAAACAGGGGCGGCCAAAACCAGCCGTTTTATTCACTTTTTCTGTGGATATAACTGTGAAGAACTAACGAATTACATCGGGACAACTCGGGACAAGTAAAATCAGGAGCAATCCGAACACATATTAAAGTCTTTATATATCATAACCATAATACCATAAAAATGACACATCGCTTTCATAATGTGACGATCGTCACATACGAAGATCGTCGGCTGATGAAAGATCGAGCAATGTCGTTTTTATCCACAGATTGTGCAAACAAGTTAGGCACAAATCGGTGAAAAATTGGTTTTTACCGCCCCGTCAAGGCTGTAAATGGAACCAGTAGTCGAGCTTTTTCCCAGTTATCCCATTTTTCTGTGGATAACATGGTGTAAGATCCTGTTCATTGCCAGTGACCAGATTTGGAAAAGCTTTTTTCATGCCGCCACAACGAAACGGCTGACTTAAAAAAATCATTATAAATCAGAATATTGTTAATCTTATCCTCAGACGACTAAACTAAACTTTCGCTGTGAACAAAGTGCGTTCATTTTTTAACCAAAAAACATCAACGAGCTATGCAACCGATACGTCCCCTAATTACGCCCCCAAAGAGTGAAGCCGAACTGCTCCAGCAGGCCCAGCAGGTAGCCGGTTATACCCTGGGAGAACTGTCAGCCTGCGCCGGGCTACAGACGCCGAAAGACCTGAAAAGAGACAAAGGCTGGATTGGCGTTTTGCTGGAGCTGTGGCTGGGCGCCAGCGCGGGCAGCAAGCCCGAGCAGGACTTTGCTAACCTCGGCATCGAGCTTAAAACGATCCCGGTGGATAGCCTTGGCCGCCCGCTGGAAACCACTTTTGTGTGCGTCGCGCCACTAACCGGTAATAGCGGCGTTGTCTGGGAAACCAGCCACGTACGGCACAAGCTCAAGCGCGTGCTGTGGATCCCGGTGGAAGGTGAAAGGCAAATTCCACTCGCCGAGCGGCACGTTGGCTCTCCTCTGCTCTGGAGTCCCTCAGAAGAAGAAGAGCGGCAGCTGCGTCTGGACTGGGAAGAGCTGATGGACTTGATTGTGCTGGGCCAGGTCGAGCGTATTACCGCCCGCCACGGCGAAGTGCTGCAGCTGAGGCCCAAAGCCGCCAACAGCCGGGCATTAACCGAGGCCATCGGCGCCGATGGTGCGCCTATTCTCACGCTGCCACGCGGCTTTTATTTGAAGAAGAACTTTACGGCTGCGCTGCTCGCACGGCACTTCACGCTCTAAGCGCTGCGGTAGGGAAAGGCAATCCAGGTTTATGTCAGTACACGCCGGAGAATGTTACATTTCCCTCGCCCTAATAAGAATTTGCTGCTTTCCTTCCCCTGTTCATCAGGTTATTACTAGACTTATTAACGGGATCCCTTCCTGACGAGGAACACAACGATGACTAAATGGGCAGTAGCAATCTCCGCCATTGGTCTTGCCTTTGCCGTTTCAGGCTGCAGCAGTGACTATGTGATGGCAACCAAAGATGGACGAATGATTTTGACCGAAGGTAAACCTAAGGTTGATGAAGACACAGGTCTGGTCAGTTATCGCGACCAGCAGGGTAACGAAATGCAGATCAACCGCAACGACGTTTCCCAGATTATCGAGCGCTAATCTCAGGGTCAGCCCACCGGCTGGCCTGATGACTTTTCTTGCCTCCCCTCTTTCGCTTTGCCTCGGCCTCTGCCATGTTTATAGACCTTTTGTCGGGTAACGATGCCTGACGTATCAAAAGAACAACAGGAAGCCGGCTATGCACTATCACCGTATCCCCCACAGTTCACTTGAAGTCAGCACGCTGGGGCTGGGAACCATGACCTTTGGTGAACAAAACAGCGAGGCCGATGCCCACCAGCAGCTCGACTATGCCGTCAGTCAGGGCGTGAATCTGATTGATGTCGCGGAAATGTACCCGGTGCCCCCGCGCCCGGAAACTCAGGGCTTAACGGAAAGCTATGTAGGAAGCTGGCTGAAAGCACGCGGCAATCGTGAAAAGCTGGTCATCGCCTCTAAAGTTAGCGGCCCGGCCCGTAATAACGACGCGGGCATCCGCCCTAACCAGATCCTCGACCGCAAAAACATTCGTGAAGCGCTGGACGCCAGCCTCAAGCGCCTGCAAACCGATTATCTGGATCTTTACCAGGTTCACTGGCCGCAGCGCCAGACCAACATGTTCGGCAAGCTCGGCTACACCTGGAACGACACAACGTCGCTGCCGGTAACGCTGCTGGAAACGCTCGAAGCGCTTACGGAGTGCCAGCGTGCCGGGAAGATTCGCTATATCGGCGTCTCGAACGAAACGGCCTGGGGCGTGATGCGCTATCTCCAGCTTGCTGAGAGACACGATCTGCCGCGCATCGTCACGATTCAAAACCCGTACAGTCTGTTAAACCGTAGCTTTGAGGTTGGCCTGTCTGAAATAAGCCAGCACGAGGGCGTGGAGCTGCTCGCGTATTCTTGCCTCGCCTTTGGCGTACTGTCGGGCAAATACCTGAACGGGGCAAAACCGGCTGGCGCCCGCAACACGCTCTTTAGCCGTTTTACCCGCTACAGCAGCGAACAGTCACAGAAAGCCGTTGCGGCCTACGTCGAGATAGCGAAACGCCATAATCTGGATCCGGCGCAGATGGCGCTGGCCTTCGTTCGCCGTCAGCCGTTTGTCGCCAGCACGCTGCTCGGCGCCACCACGATGGAACAGCTTAAGACCAACCTTGAAAGCCTGAATCTGACGCTTAGCGAAGAGGTGATTGAGGAGATTGAAGCGGCGCATCGGATTTATACTTATCCGGCTCCGTAAGAAAGCCAGGCCCTCCAAAAGAGGGCCTTACTGCTATTTCTGCTTGATTTGCCACAGCCAAAGCGCGCTAATCGCCAGCGCAAACACCGCACCAAACCCGATCCCAATCCCAACAATCGACGCCCCGTTTTTCACTGCCAGCGAGAACAGACCGAGCATCAAAAGCATGGCGGTATTTTCGCCCAGATTCTGCACGGCGATCGCGTTGCCCGCGCCAACGGTGTGCTTGCCGCGTTCCTGGAGCAGCGCGTTAAGCGGCACCACAAAGAAACCACCCAGCAGGCCTATCAGCACCAGTAAGGCATAGGAAGGAAGCAGAGCGTGCTGGAGAGCAAAAATAAGCACTCCGACGCCTATCAATATTCCGGCAGGCATGCAGCGGGCAACGGTTTCGAGCGTCACCAGCTTCGCTGCGGCCCCGGCCCCCACCACAATCCCGACCGCAACCATCGCATTCAGGTAGGTAGGCGTGGCGTTATCCGTGATCCCCAATGCAACCGGCACCCACAGCACCAGCAGGAAGCGCAGCGTCACGCCCGCCCCCCAGAACAGGCTGGTACCCACCAGCGAGAATCGCGTTTCCCCGCTGCGCCACAGGCTGCGGCAGGCGAAAAAGAAGCTGTGGGTCATCGGCTTAAAGCGCCAGGACTGACCGGGACGCGCCGCGGCAAGTTTAGGGATAAAGACGTTGGCTATCACCGCCCCGCCGTAAACCAGCGCACAGACCACCAGCGCCGCCGTCAGGTTCCAGTCCGCCAGCACCCCACCGGCCACCGACCCAAGCAGGATAGCGGCAATGGTAGAGGACTCCATCAGGCCGTTGGCTTTCACCAGCCTGTCCCCGGTCGTTAACTCGCCGAGAATGCCGTATTTAGCCGGGGAATAGGCCGCCGCGCCAATGCCTACGAGCGTGTAGCCGACAAAAGGATTCAGCCCCACCGCAATCACCGCCGCGCCGACAAGCTTCATGCTGTTGGCCAGCATCATCACTCGCCCTTTGGCAAAGCTGTCGGCCACCTGCCCCACAAAAGGTGCAAACAGGATGTAGGCGCCGACAAACACCATCTGGAGCACCGGCTGGCTCCAGTCCGGGTAGAACTGCTGCTTGAGCACTGCGAGCGTCGCAAACAGCAGCGCATTGTCGCCAAAGGCCGATAAAAACTGCGCCGCGGTCACCGCCATCATGCCCCGGGACCACAAAGAACCGCTATTGCCAGCCTGTTGAGCCATGGGCCTTCTCCGCTTCATCAACCTGTGCTTTCAGGGTGACAAAATCTGGTTTTCCGCTGCCCAGCACCGGCAGCTGTTTGAGGAAGCGAATATCGCGCGGCACCGCCAGCTCGGGCACGCCGTGCTCACGCGCATAGCGCAGAAGTTTTTCGCGGTTAAGCTCGCTGTCGGTGGTAAACATCACCAACGCTTCGCCTTTGGCCGCATCGTGCTTAACCACCGTGGCATGCAGTTTGTCAGGCGAAATACCGATCGCCATCTGCTCAACCATCTCAAGTGATACCATCTCCCCGGCGATTTTGGCAAAGCGTTTCGCACGCCCCTGAATCACGCAGTAGCCCTGCTCATCAAAGGTCACGATATCGCCGGTGTCGTACCAGCCTGGCTCCATTTCGCCGAGACTGTTCTCGGCTTCTGGCCGCTCCAGCACGCCTGGATTTTCAACGCGCAGATAGCCGTTCATGATGTTTGGCCCTTTGAGCTGCAGCCTTCCGCCCTGCTCAATGCCGGGCACCGCCAGCAGGCGAGCGTCCATCGCCGGGAGAATACGCCCCACCGTCCCCGGCTTCGCCGCCATCGGCACGTTAATAGAAACCACCGGCGCGCATTCGGTCACGCCGTAGCCTTCCAGAACGCGCAGGCCAAACTTGTCCTGCCACAGCTGTTTGGTGCTTTCCTGCAGTTTTTCTGCCCCGGCGACCACATAGCGCAGGCGGAAGAAATCATAAGGATTGGCAAAGCGCGCATAGTTACCGAGGAACGTCGAGGTGCCAAACACGACCGTACAGTTACGGTCATAGATAAGTTCAGGCACCACGCGATAGTGCAGCGGGCTTGGGTAGAGGAACACTTCCGCGCCGGTCAGCAACGGCGTGAACAGCCCCACCGTTAGCCCAAAAGAGTGGAACAGCGGCAGCGCGGACATAAAGCGGTCGTCGGCGGTAAAGTCAGCGATGGTGCGAATCTGCTCGACGTTGGCCAGCAGGCTCTTATGGCTGTGCACCACGCCTTTCGGGTTGCCCTCCGAGCCGGAGGTAAACAGCACCATCGCCGCGTCTTCGGGCTGCTGTTTCACCTGCGCCAGGTGCGGCGCAAGCAGATGGGCAAAGATCCAAACTTTGTCCTTCATGGTGACCGTAGATTTCAAATCTTCCAGATACACCCAGCGCACCTGCGTCAATTGTTCCGGCAGATGCCACAGTTTGCCCTTTTCCAGAAATTGGCGAGAGGTGAAGACAGTTTTGATTTGCGCTGCGGTAATCGCGCTGGTCAGCCCTTTTACGCCGGCCGTGTAGTTCATCATCGCCGGAATACGGCCGCGTGAAGAAGCGCCAAAAATTACCGCCGCGCTGATAGCCGCATTCGGCAGCATTAAACCAATAGTTTCGCCCTGCTCGCTGTATTTATCGAGGATTCGGCCCACAAACAGAGTTTTAGTCAGCAGTGAACGGTAGGTATCTGGCTTAAAGTTAATGTCTTCAATGCAGTTTTTGCGCGAACCATAGCGATCTTTTGCCGCCAGCAGTGCCTCAAAAAGCGTCTCGCGCGGACGTACCGCCATTCGCGCTTCCATCATTATCTGATGCAGCATCTCGCCGGCCATTTTGCGGCGATCCCTTGCCCGTGGCGCTTCCGGCATTGCAATGGCGGTTGGCGGCAACAAATGCAGGCTAATACGTGGGAAAGCCCGACGTTTTACCAACCCTTTCAGGCGACTAAAGAAGGTCAGCTCCGCGCCGTCGATACGTAAAGGGACAACCGTTGCCTGGGCTTTTGCCGCCACAAACCCGGCTCCGTCGTAGATTTTCATCAACGAGCCGGTCAGGCTGATACGTCCTTCCGGGAAAATCACTACCGGACGGCCCTGCTCCACCAGGCGAACAAGGTGCTTAATCGACATCGGCTTGGTCGGGTCAAGGGGCACAAAGTCAATCAGCGGCTTGAGCCAGCGCATAAACCACTGCTCGCTGATCGAAGAGTAGACCGCAAACACCGGGCGCACCGGCAGAAACAGTGCGACGAGGATCCCATCCAGAAACGACACGTGGTTTGGAACAATAAGCACCCGCTGTAAATGAAGAACCTGCGGATCGCCGGAAAGGGTTACCCGGAACAGAATGCGGAATAGCGCGCGGAAAAAAGCAAAAAGCATAGCGACTCTCTTTGTCGTCTGTCGGCAAGCGTTAAGTGTAGAGTCGAAGAGTACACCAGATGCGTTAAGTGCGGGAGGGGGCTCAAAAAATGGCAAAAAAAAACCTGCGCATCTGCGCAGGTTGGTGCAAAAGAATTGTACTCAGCAGAGTACCAGGAATTCTCACCAATCAATACCTCTGGGATCTGAATTGTCTCGCTCCACTGGCGGTGAAACCAGCGGCAAAAAGCAAGGGAATGAGCCCAAGTGCAACCAGGTGTTTAAATTCTCGATTCTTGTTACAGGCGGCGGGATTCAGGCAAAAAAAAACCTGCGCATCCGCGCAGGTTGGTGTAATTCATAGGATCAGCAATTAGTCGCTGACTTCACCTATCAATACCTCTGGGACAACAAATGTAGCAGCGACGCCTTCATTTTAGCTACGCTGAAATCGCAACAGCCGACTGCAAAATGTAAGCAAAAATTTGGGCAGAAACGTTTAAAAATCCGCAAGATGCACTAAAAAGAGGCAGCTCGTTGAGACAGGTGTAACCGTTACACGCTTTCGCCTTGATTTTGTTCCAGTTTGCGAGGCATTCGTCAGTTGTTGCCTTGCAGTCACAAGGGTTTTCCGTAACACTAAACGCTGTGTAAACGATTACCCCTAACAGGAAGGTATTTGATGGCGACAATTAAGGATGTAGCTCGGCTGGCTGGTGTCTCTGTCGCCACGGTATCACGCGTTATTAACCACTCTCCAAAAGCCAGCGAAGCCTCAAAGCAGGCGGTGAACAGCGCCATGGAAGCGCTAAACTATCATCCTAATGCTAACGCCCGGGCGCTGGCTCAGCAGGCCACTGAAACCATTGGGTTGATCGTCGGCGACGTTTCCGATCCCTTTTTTGGTGCCATGGTGAAAGCCGTTGAACAGGTCGCCTACCGCACCGGCAACTTCCTGCTGATCGGCAACGGCTACCACAGCGAACAAAAAGAGCGCCAGGCCATCGAGCAGCTTATTCGTCACCGCAGCGCGGCGCTGGTCGTTCACGCCAAAAAGCTCCCGGACGAAGAGCTTATCTCCCTGATGAAGCAGATCCCCGGCATGGTACTGATCAACCGCATCGTGCCCGGTTTTGAGCAACGCTGCGTTGCGCTGGATGACCGCTACGGTGCCTGGCTTGCCACCCGCCACTTGATTCAGCAGGGCCACACCCGCATCGGCTATATCTGCTCAAACCACCAGATCTCCGACGCAGAAGACCGCCTGCAGGGCTACTACGACGCGCTGCGCGAACACAATATTCCGATTAACGAACGCCTGGTGACCTTTGGTGAACCCGACGAAAGCGGCGGCGAGCAGGCCCTGACGGAGCTGCTGGGGCGTGGCAAAAACTTCACCGCCGTGGCCTGTTATAACGATTCGATGGCCGCAGGGGCAATGGGCGTGCTGAACGACAACGGGATTGATGTTCCCGGCGAGATTTCGCTGATTGGCTTTGATGACGTGCTGATTTCACGCTACGTGCGCCCGAAGCTGACCACGGTTCGCTACCCGATTGTAACCATGGCAACTCAGGCGGCGGAACTTGCGCTGGCGCTGGCCGAAAACCAGCCGCTACCTGAAATTACCCACATGTTCAGCCCGACGCTGGTGCGTCGTCACTCGGTCGTGTCCCCGAACGAAAATAGCTAAAGCGTGATCTGGTACGACAATTTGCACGGCCAAACGGCAACGCCGCTTGCGCGCCAAACTCCTGTGATAAACTGCTGTAAAATCGCGACAGCGTCCAGATCGGGAAGGAAACAATGGTAACAATGTTAGATGTCTCGTTACGCGCAGGGGTTTCCAAAGCGACGGTATCTCGCGTGTTAAACGGCACCGGACAGGTTAAAGCAAGCACCCGCGAACAGGTGTTTAAGGCCATGGAAGAGCTGGGCTATAAGCCTAATTTTCTGGCACGTTCGCTCGCCAACCGCAGCAGTAACAGCATCGGGCTGGTTGTCTCCACTTTTGATGGTTTTTACTTTGGCCGCCTTCTGCAGCAGGCTTCACGCCGCACGGAATTCTACGGCAAACAGCTGATCGTCACCGACGGGCACGACACGCCTGAAAAAGAGCTGGACGCCGTGCAGATGCTGGCGGACAGGCACTGTGATGCCATCGTTCTCTACACCCGTTTTATGAGCGAGCGGGCGCTAATGTCGCTGATGAACGCCATCCAGGTACCGCTGGTGGTGATCAACCGCGATGTCACCCAGGCACGTGAACGCTGCGTCTTCTTCGAACAGCAGGATGCCGCCTTTCAGGCCACCGAATATCTGATTCAGCAGGGGCACAGAGAGATAGCCTGCATAACCGTGCCTATCTCCACGCCAACCGGCAAAGCGCGCCTGATGGGCTACCGCAAAGCGCTGCAAAAACACGGCATTGCGTGGGATGAAAACCGGGTGAAGTACGGGGATTCGACCATGACAGAAGGGCACCATTTGTGCCAGGAATTGCTGGCCAGCGGCGTAACCTTCAGCGCCCTGTTCTCCTGCAACGACGATATGGCGCTGGGCGCATCCAAAGCGCTGCACCAGGCCGGGATTCGCATTCCGCAGGATATCTCGCTGTTTGGTTTTGATGACGCACCAAGCGCGCAATGGCTGGAGCCGGCGCTGTCATCCGTCTATCTGCCCATCGACAACATGATTATTACCGCCATCGATCGGGCCATTAAGCTCTCAAGCGGCGAGCCGTTAGAGCCAATCCCGCCGTTTGTAGGTACCCTGGTGCTGAGAGATTCCGTTGCACCCGGCCCCTGGTTCGAGGCCGGAAGAAAGATCTCAAAGTAGTTCGAGCGCCAGCAGCTCCTGAATAGTCTGGCGGCGGCGAATCAGGCGCGCGCTACCGTTATCAAACAGCACTTCCGGCAACAGCGGGCGACTATTGTAGTTGGACGACATAGAAGCCCCGTACGCGCCGGTGTCGTGCAGCACCAGGTAGTCACCCGGTTTTACCTGCGGCAGCAGGCGGGTTTCAACCTTGCCGCCTTCCTGCTGGGTAAACACATCCCCGGACTCACACAGCGGCCCTGCCACCACGGTCTCTCTCGGCTGCAGTGCAGCAAGCTCGCGGCCATCTCCCGCCAGGGCGGAAATATGGTGATAGCTGCCGTACATCGAAGGACGCATAAGGTCGTTAAAACCGGCGTCGATTAGCACAAAGTGACGGGATCCCATATCTTTCACCGCGCGCACCTGCGAAACCAGCACCCCGGCTTCAGCCACCAGGAAACGCCCGGGTTCGATCTCCAGCTTCACCGGGTGCCCCAGATGAGCAGCAATTTTCTCGCGCGCGGCATTCCACAGGCCGTAGTAATGATCGGTGTCGATCGTTTCCTCGCCTTCACGGTAAGGAATAGACAGCCCGCCGCCCGCGGAAATTGCCTCAAGATCCTGCCCGAAGTCGATCACCTGCTGCACCATCGCGCCGCACACCTGCTCGAGGTGGCCATAGTCCACGCCTGAGCCAATATGCATATGAATACCGACCAGGTGGATGCCGTAGCGCTGCATTGCTTCCAGCGCTTTGGGCATATCGCTCAGCCAGATACCGTGCTTGCTGTTTTCGCCGCCGGTGTTGGTTTTTTGGCTGTGACCGTGGCCGAAGCCCGGGTTAATGCGCAGCCAGACGCGGTGGCCCGGCGACACTTCACCGAGCTGGTGCAGCATATCCACGGACCCGATATTGACCGGGATTTTCTGCTCTGCCACCAGCGCCAGCGTGGCGTTATCAATCACGTCGGCGGTAAAAACGATATCGTCCGGATTTTCCAGCGGCTTATAGCCCGCCGCCAGCGCACGCTCGATTTCCCCCTGCGACACCGAATCCACCTTCACGCCCTGCTCACGCATCAGCTTTAGGATATGAATATTCGAACACGCCTTCTGGGCGAAACGAATCACATCAAACTGGCGCAGTTGAGCAATCTGCTGGCGAATAATTTCAGCGTCATAAACCCATACCGGGCAGCCGAATTCGGCGGGCAGGGTCAGCAGGTTTTGCGCATTCAGCGCGGTGGTGGTGGCGTGCAGCGAGCGAGGCATGGTGAACTCCGGGTAACTGTCATTTCCCTCTATTACGCCACAGAGCGTGAGTGATAAAAAATATCGTTTTCTAGCGAGTCTATTCAAATATGATATGGTTTAGAAATTATCCCCTCACCCTAACCCTCTCCCCAGAGGGGAGAGGGGACAATTCATCCCCCTCCCCCTCATGCAGACCAGGTTTTCCCCCTCGCCCTTCCAGGGAGAGGGCCGGGGTAAGGGTAAAACAACGCCAGCGGACAAAAAAATATGCCAGCCATCAACCTGCGCCACATCGAAATCTTCCACGCCGTGATGACCGCCGGCAACCTCACAGAGGCCGCCGGGCTGCTGCGCACCTCCCAGCCCACGGTCAGCCGTGAGCTGGCGCGCTTTGAAAAGCTCATCGGCCTGCAGCTGTTCGAGCGCAGCCGTGGCAGGCTTTACCCCACGGTGCAGGGGCTACGGCTGTTTGAAGAGGTTCAGCGATCCTGGTACGGGCTGGACCGCATTATTAATGCGGCGGAAAGCCTGCGCGAATTCCGCCAGGGCGAGCTGTCTATTGCCTGCCTGCCGGTCTTTTCACAATCGTTTTTACCGCGCCTGATACAGCCGTTTCTTGCCCGCTACCCGGATCTCAGCCTGAACATCGTGCCGCAGGAATCCCCGCTGCTGGAAGAGTGGCTTTCCGCCCAGCGCCATGACCTGGGGCTAACGGAAAACGTCAGCACGCCGGCCGGGACCGAGCGCCAGACGCTGTTAACCCTGAACGAAGTCTGCGTGCTGCCCCCCGGGCACAGGCTGGCCGGGAAAGCGGAGCTAACGCCGCAGGATTTTGCCGGGGAGAATTACATCAGCCTGTCGCGCACCGACAGCTATCGCCAGCTGCTGGACTCGCTGTTTCAGGAACATGACGTAAAGAGAAGGATGGTGGTTGAAACCCACAGCGCCGCGTCCGTCTGCGCGATGGTTCAGGCGGGTGCTGGCGTGTCTGTCGTCAATCCGTTAACCGCGCTGGATTACCACGAGCGGGGCGTGGTGGTGCGCAGATTCAGCGTGGCGGTGCCTTTTACCGTCAGCCTGATTCGGCCTCTACACCGCCCGACTTCTGCGCTGGTCAGCGCATTCAGCGACCACCTACAGCGCAGTATGCATCTGTACAGTGACCCGCTAAACGCGCTGCTCAACCGCTAGCTTATTGCTCTGTTACCGGCTGCTGGTGACCGGAGCCGTTGCTGAAGTTAATCAGGCAAATAATCAGCCCGACAACCGCCAATCCGGCGGCTGCCACCGGTACCGCCGTCAGGCCATAACCACGTTCAATCACCGTCCCGCCAACCCAGGCACCAAGCGCATTGCCCACGTTAAAGGCGGCGATATTGAGCGTGGAAACCAGGTTCGGCGCCTCTTTACCGTGCAGCACCACGTTGATTTGCAGCGCAGGCACGGTGGCGAACGCCGCCATCGCCCACAGGAACAGCGTGATTTCCGCGAGCCATGCGCCGTGGCTGGTCCAGCGGAACAGCAGCGAGAAGACGGCAATCAGGCTAAAACTAAGAATCAGGCTGAACGACACGCGCCAGTCCGCCAGCCGCCCGCCCAGGATGTTACCCACCGTCAGCCCCGCGCCAATCAGGAACAGCGTCCAGCTCACGCCCCTCGGCGTGATCCCGGTGACCTGCAGCAGCATCGGCGCCACATAGCTGAACAGCGCAAACATGGCGGCGGAGAAGAACACCGTCATGCTGAGGGACAGCCAAAGTTTGCCGTGCGCCAGCGCCTTGATTTCGCTTTTCAGGTCGGTGACCTCTTCATCCTTCTGCGACGGCAGGCTGACCACCAGCGCGAGGAAGGCAATCACCCCGATAACGGCCACGCCCCAGAAGGTCGCGCGCCAGCCGTAAAGCTGCCCGAACCAGGTGCCAATCGGCACGCCAAGCACGTTCGCCAGCGTTAAGCCGGTGAACATCAGCGCCACCGCAGACGCCTTGCGCCCGGCCGGTACGAGGCTTGCCGCCACGACGGCACCAATCCCGAAGAACGCCCCGTGGCACAGCGCCGTAATAACACGCGCCAGCATCAGGAAGTTGTAGCTAAGCGCAAGGGCGCACAGCAGGTTACCGACGATGAAAATCACCATCAGCAAAGTTAACGACAGCTTGCGCGGCAAGCGAGCGGTGAGTAAAGCCATGATTGGCGCGCCGATGGCAACCCCCAGCGCATAGCCGCTGATAAGCCAGCCGGCGACGGGAATGGAGACCTGAAGATCCCCCGCCACTTCGGGCAGCAGCCCCATAATCACGAACTCCGTCGTGCCGATGGCAAACGCACTCATCGCCAGCGCCAGTAAGGAAACAGGCATTGTATAACTCCGGTTGCAGACATGATGAAAAGCCATTGCTGGGCGCAATCGCCTGTAGTGTGAGGTTTTCAGAGGAGCAGCTTTTTAGAATAATGTGCGCTACATAACAAATTTATAACACATAAGCGGCCGGGCATGACCCGGCACGGCGTGGGGGTAAAGCAGAAGTAATATTTAATTTATTGATAGAAAAAGAAAAATGCTTATTCCTCACCGCACATAAAGAGAACTGCATCGGCGGCGTGGATCGCGGCGGTATCAAACACCGGCAGCGGGCAATCCTGCTGGCCGAGCAGCAGGCCAATTTCGGTACAGCCGAAAATAACCCCTTCTGCGCCGAGCGCCTGCAGCTCCTGAATAACCTGCTGATAGTAGCGCTTCGAGTCCGGGTTAATCACCCCGAGGCAAAGCTCATCAAAGATTATCTGATTAATACGCTGGCGCTGGGATGCGTCCGGAATAATAGAGTGGATGCCGAACTGCGCCTGCAGGCGGCCACGATAAAAATCCTGCTCCATGGTATAGCGCGTGCCCAGCAGAGCGACCTGGCTTACCCCGTGCGCCGCAATCACTCGCCCGGTTGCGTCGGCGATATGCAGAAACGGCAGCGCGCAGCGGGACTCAATGTGTTCCGCCACCTTATGCATGGTGTTGGTGCACAGCACAATGCCTTCTGCGCCGGCCTTTTGCAGCCCAAGCGCCGCATCGGCCAGCACCTCACCGGCCTTGTCCCACTCGCCGGAGGACTGGCAGGCTTCTATCTCGTGAAAATCGACGCTGTGCAGCACGATTTTGGCCGAATGCAGCCCACCCAGACGCTGCTTGATCCCTTCATTGATTAACCGGTAGTAGGGAATCGTCGACTCCCAGCTCATGCCGCCCAGCAGCCCAATCGTTTTCATCGCCATCCCCTTATGTCGTTTCCTCCGGTTATAACCCGTATCCCGGCAAGAAAAAAGCCTCCATCAGGAGGCTTCTACTTACCCGACGGCCAGCGCGTCAGGTATGACAGGCGCACCCGGCACTACCGGATCTTCCTCATCCCAGAAACGGGTGACCTCCGCCTGAACCCAGTCACAAAAATAGCCGACCCGCGGCAGATCAAGCTTCCCCTGCGGGATCTCCAGCCAGTAGCCGTTGCCGCTTTCAAGCTCCAGCTCGGCCAGCGGCACCAGTAATCCCCCACGCAGCTCGTTGCGGATCATCATCCGATCCAGCACCGCATAGCCCGCGCCGGTCACGCAGGCGTTGATCACCTGATCTTCGGTGCTGAACTCCAGCCCGCCGGAAAGCAGGCTGTCGTTTTCTCCCGTCGCGGCAAGCCAGCGCGACCAGTTATCCAGCCGGATATCGCCGTTAAGAATATGCAGCTGCGGCTGCGAGGCCAGCGGCGGGAAAACGCCGTCTATCATCAGCAGCGGGCTGGCAACCAGCAGCAGTTTTTCATGGCACAGCCACTGCCCTCGCCCTTCGCTTTCCTTACGTGTGCCAAAGCGGATAGCGCAGTCAAAATCGCTGTATTTCTGCCGGGTTTCGCTGATAAGGGCAATTTGTAGCTGGCCGTTACGCTGGCGAAGCGCCACCAGCCTCGGTGCCAGCCAGCGCGTGGCAAAGGTCGGCGCCACCTGCAGGCGCAGGTGCTGTAAAGGGTTACGCAGCTGAACGTGGCATACCCCTTCTTCCAGAATATCCAGCGACTGGCGCACCACGGGCAACAGCAGCATCGCGTCCTGGGTCAGCTCCAGCCCGCTGTGGGTACGCACAAACAGCAGCTTGCCGAGAAACTCTTCCAGCAGTTTGATTTGCCGACTGGCGGCGCTCTGGGTAATACACAGCGCCTGGGCCGCCTTGCTAAAGCTAAGCGTCCGGCAGGTCTCTTCAAAGACTCTTAACATACTGAGTGACGGGAGTTTTCTCATTATTGTCGTTATCCACGGGCAAGCGCCAGCCATGTTAATAATATGTTACTAACCTGCCCTGAAACGCCATCCCCCGCCGCCCCTATTTCTGTAAAACAGGAGGGCGATCACATGCGTTTTTCGCCTGGGGGTATGACTAAAACGCACTCGCCTGGCGGCGCACTTTGCTGCCACATTGTTAACGCACTTGAAACATAAAAAATACAAATACCCTACAAAAATCCCCTCACAGGAGGATGCGTTATGTCCCACCTGACACAACAGTACACCCGTATGGATGACGTGCCGTTAAACCGTTTCCATATCAAAATCGCCGGCCTCACCTTCGGCGCGCACTTCACCGACGGCTACGTGCTGGGCGTGATCGGCTTCGCGCTGGCCCAGATAAAACCGCAAATGGGGCTGACCCCCTTTTGGGAAGGGATGCTCGGCAGTTCGGCGCTGATCGGCCTGTTTCTCGGCAGCCTGGTGCTCGGCTGGATCTCCGATTACGTTGGTCGCCAGAAGATCTTCTGCTTCAGCTTCGTCGTTATCACGCTCGCCTCGGCGCTGCAGTTCTTCGCGACCACGCCAGAACAGTTGTTCTTCTTGCGGGTAATGGTCGGTATCGGCCTCGGCGGCGATTTCTCCGTCGGCCACACCATGCTGGCGGAGTTCTCCCCGCGTAAACATCGCGGCGTGCTGCTCGGCTCATTCAGCGTGATCTGGACCTTCGGCTACGTGGCCGCAGGCTTCGCCGGGCATTTCTTAACGGCGCTTGGCCCGGATGCCTGGCGCTGGCTGCTTTCCTCTTCGGCGCTGCCTGCCCTGATTATTCTGCTGATGCGCATCGGCACGCCGGAATCTCCACGCTGGCTGATGGGTAAAGGACGACGAGAACAGGCGATGGCTATCGTCCACAAATACTTCGGCCCGAACGTGCTGCTGGTAGACGAAGCCCCGGTCGCCTCAAAGCAGCGCTTTATGTCGCTGTTCGGCCCGAGATACCGCCGCCGCACCGCCTTTAACAGCCTGTTTTTCGTCTGCCTGGTTATTCCTTACTTCGCCATCTACACCTTCCTGCCGTCGATTTTGAAGGTGATGGGGCTGAACAATAACTTCACCACCGACCTGCTGCTGAACGGCCTGCTGATCGTCGGCGCGCTGACCGGGATCCTGCTGACCGTAATGTGCTCCCGCCGTGGTTTCCTGATCGGTTCCTTCGTGTTCCTCGCCGCCTGCCTGGTGATGCTCAGCGTCATTCCGGTGAGCCAGTCCGGCTGGTTAATTCTGTTTTTTGCCGCCTTCACGCTGGTGATGTCGGCGGTCAGCAATCTGGTGGGCGTCTTCCCGGCCGAAAGCTTCCCAACGGAAGTGCGTTCGATGGGCGTGGGTTTTGCCACCTCTATGAGCCGCCTGGGCTCTGCCATCGGCACCGGCTTGCTGCCGCTGGCCATTCTGAATTACGGCATGCAGGCCACCACCGGCATGCTGGCGCTGGTGCTCGTCATCGGTGCCGTTGTCTCTCTCGCCTGGGCGCCTGAAACCAAAGGGCTAACCCTTGTCGATGCCGCTCACGACCCGGCCCAGCGCCACGGCAATGCCGCCGCTGAACCGGCTAAATAACGCTCACGCTTAACAGGAGAAGTCTCGTGGAAATGTATATCGGAGAAGGGTTTGAAGGTAACGGCGTTAACGCCTCGCACATCAACATCATGATTGGCCCGCGCAGCGGCGTCGTCGGCCAGGCGTTTTCCAGCAGCCTCGCCTCACCAAGCCAGGGCCACTGCCCGTTTATGGTGGTGATTAAGCCTAACGTCCCGGCCAAGCCGATGACGCTGTACGTCAACAAAGCGGAAATCAGCGGCGAGCTGCACGGCAATGCCACCTGGGGCGCGTCCCAGGCCGCCATCGCCAAAGCGGTGACCGAAGCGCTGCTGGACGGCACGCTGCCGCCGGAAGCGGAAGACGAATGGTGCATCGTCACCGCCAACTGGGTGAACCCAGGCTGTAACGACATCGACGAGGTTTACCACAATAACTACCGCGCCTGCCGCCAGGCCATTCGCGCAGCGATGGGCAAATTGCCGCAGCGCAGCCAGATTGCTGACGCCCTGCCGCAGCTCGGCAACCCTTTCTACACCCCAAAAGCCTGAGGAGGCGAAATGGAATACGTCAACCTGGGCCACAGCGGCCTGAAAGTCTCTCGCCTGTGCCTCGGCACCATGAACATGGGCAGCAAACAGTGGAAGCCGTGGATTTTTGACGAATCACAAAGCGAGCCGCTGATCCGCCACGCGCTGGAGTCCGGCATCAACTTTATCGACCTCGCCGACTTCTACTCCAGCGGTGCCGGGGAAGAAGTGGTCGGCAACGTGTTAAAACGTATTGCCCGCCGCGACGACCTGGTGCTCACCACCAAAGTGGGCTACCCGATCGGCACCGGCTTTAATAACCAGGGGCATTCACGCAAGCACATTATGGAGAGCATTGACGGCAGCCTGAAGCGCCTCGGCACCGACTACGTCGATATCTACATGCTGCACTACTTCGACGTGAACACGCCTATTGAAGAGACCTGGGCGGCAATGAACGACATCGTGCGCAGCGGCAAAGCGCGCTACGTCGGCGTCTCCACCATGTACACCTGGCAACTGGCGAAAATCCTCTGGTGCTGCGAGCGCAACGGCTACGCAAAACCAATCAACATGCAGCTGCAGCTGAACTGCGCCTACCGCGAAGAAGAGCGGGAAATGATCCCCTTCTGCCGCGACCAGGGGCTCGGCGTTTCGGTGTTCAGCCCGCTCGCCCGCGGCCTGCTGAGCTGCGACTTTACCTCCGTGCGCAACCAGACCGACTTCTTCACCCAGGAAATGTATGCGGATGCCACCTCCCGCAATGTCGCCCAGTCCGTGAGCCACGTGGCCCAGCTGCGCGGCCTGCCTCCGGCGCAAATCGCGCAGGCCTGGGTTCTGAACCATCCCGGTGTGGACTGCATGCTGGTTGGCGCGGATTCCGTGCAGCAAATTGACAGCGCGATTGCCGCACTCGGCACCCCGCTCGCTGAAGACGAGCGCTACGAGCTGGAGCGCAACTACACGCCGTGCGACGTCATCAATGACTACACCGCAGGCAAACGCATCGCGCGAGAAGGCCGTACCGCACGCGGCTTGTTTATCGACAACGTAACGACAAGGAATATCGCATGAGCAACTTTGACGCCCTGGTTCGAACCGGCTGGTACTGCAACGGTGAATGGCGGGATGCCGCCGAGCGCTACGCTGTTTTAAACCCGGCAACCGATGAAGTTGTTGCCCAGGTGGCAAACGCCGGAGCAAAAGAGACCGAGTCGGCGATTGCCGCAGCCCATGCCGCCCTGCCCGCGTGGCGAGCGCTAACGGCCAAAGCCCGCTCGCAGATCCTCCAGCGCTGGTTCGCGCTGATCATGGAGCATCAGGCCGAACTGGCGGAACTGATGGTGACCGAACAGGGCAAAGTGCTGGCGGAAGCCAAAGGCGAAGTGGCCTATGCCGCAAGCTTTATCGAATGGTTTGCCGAAGAAGCCAAACGTGCCAACGGCAAAACCATCCCGTCGCCGAAGGCCGGAAACCAAATCCTCACCTTCAAAGAGCCGGTTGGCGTCGTGGCGGCCATCACCCCGTGGAACTTCCCGCTGGCGATGCTGACCCGCAAGCTCGGCCCTGCGTTGGCGGCTGGCTGTACCGCCGTAATTAAGCCAGCAAACGAAACGCCGCTCTCCGCCTTCGCGCTTATCGTGCTGGCAGAACAGGCTGGTGTCCCGGCGGGCGTAATCAATGCCGTGACTGGCGACACGGTGGCTATCGGCAGCACGCTGATGGCAAGCCCGACGGTGCGTAAAATCTCTTTCACCGGCTCCACGCCAACCGGCAAATTGCTGATGCGCCAGGCGGCGGATACCGTGAAAAAACTGTCGCTGGAGCTGGGCGGCAACGCACCTTTTATCGTCTTTGACGATGCGGACATTGATGCCGCCGTGGAAGGCGCCATGGCCGCTAAGTTCCGCAACAGCGGGCAAACCTGCGTGTGCGTCAACCGCTTCTACGTCCAGGACGGCGTGTATGAGCAGTTTGTTGAGAAACTCGCCGCCGCCGCGCAAGCGCTGAAAGTTGCGCCGGGCATGACGCCGGGAGCCCAGCAGGGGCCGCTGATTCACCAGAAAGCGGTTGAAAAAGTGGAAGCCCACGTGAAGGACGCTTTGCAGCACGGAGCACGCCTGCTGTGCGGCGGCGAACGTCACGCTCTCGGCGCATCGTTCTTCCAGCCAACCGTGCTGGCGGATGCCACCGAAGCCATGCTGCTGGCGCGCGAGGAAACCTTCGGCCCGCTGGCAGCCTGCTTCCGCTTTAGCGATGAACTGGAGGCTATCGAACGCGCCAACGCCACGCCGTTCGGCCTTGCGGCCTATCTCTACACCCGCGATCTGGCTCGCGCCTTCCGCGTCACGCGGCAGTTAGAAAGCGGTATGGTCGGCGTAAACGAAGGGATTATCTCCACGGAAGTGGCACCTTTCGGCGGCGTGAAGGAGTCCGGCCTCGGCCGCGAAGGCTCCGACTGCGGGCTGGAAGAGTACCTGGAGACTAAGTACGTGAATCTGGGTGGGTTGCTGTAGAAGCGAATAAGGATTGTGTTGGATCGGTTATGGTCTGTGTTGGTTCGGCTAAGGTTCCGTTCACTACCAGGTCTGTCTTATATGCAGCCACCGAACCGGGCCTCGCTTTCTCTTCGGCGCCGATTTAAACCACAACGTCGCTTCCTACCCTCACCCTAACCCTCTCCCTGGAAGGGAGAGGGAATAAAAAATGTTCCACGTTGGCTGTTTTCCCCCTCTCCCTCTGGGAGAGGGCCGGGGTGAGGGTCGGTTTACCGCTTCAGCGGCGATGAGCTCGCCGGGCGCCGGGGCTGTTCGGGGGATGGCGTTATCCCCCGGACACGTTCACCGTGCTCTGAATGTGCATGGGAAATAGAGAAATGGGTGAACGGAATCTAAGCTGGTTTTACATAATCGTGACTATCTCCGACTAAGAGGCAATCGGGCAGCGTTAACTCCCCCTATACCTCCATCCCACAAGCACAATCCCCACGGCGCAAACCACCAGCGTAATCCCAAGCTGTTGACCCCAGCCGGATATCATCAGCCCGCTGCCAATCAACAGGTAATAGGCGAAGCCGAACAGCGCCCCGGCCGTCCCCCGGCAATAGGTATAAGCGCCAAGCGCGGTGCTAAGCACCACCGGAATAGCCATCGAGAACGCGACCATAACCAGAAACATCGGTGCCAAAAACCAGATGCTGTGCATCAATCCCCAGACGCCAACACTTCCCGCCAGACCTATGCCACTGGCTAAATTCAGCAACGCTTTGGCGTTCAGACTCCATTTCATCAGAATATGATTAAGCTGCGCCCCCACCAGAGAACCCAGCGCCAGCACGCCGCCCGTCAGCCCAAAAGCGGCGGGCCCAAAGCCTAAGGACTGGAACAGAAACGGCGCCAGGCTGTAGTAGCTGAAAAGGCTGATATTGAACAACGCCACCAGCCCGGTTGCCCGCCAGATTTCCGGGTCTTTCAGCATACGTTGCACAACCGCGCCAAAAGCATGTCGGGCGTGCTGCGACGGCCTCGTTTCCTCAAGCTGTCGCGCACTCCAGGTCAGCAGAATAACGGCCAACCCGAACAGCAGGTAAAATACCCCCTCGTAGCCTGCGGCGGAGACAATAATGCCGCCCAGCCAGAGCCCCAGCGCTGGGCTCACAGCCAGCGCAATGCCCATAAAAGAAAATATCCGCGCCAGCTCGCCGCCGCTAAAACGGTCGCGTAAAACCGTCTGGGTCACCACGGAGCCGGTGGCCGCGCCAAAGGCCGCCAGCATCCGAGCCGCCAACAGCAGCATAAAATGCGAAGTCATCAGGGCCGCTGCCGCGCCTGCCGCATAGCACAGCAGCCCAAGCAGCAGCGCCGGTTTGCGGCCTAAAAGGTCACACATTCGCCCCCAAAACAGCACGCCTGCGGCAAAGCCAAAAAAGTACAGCGAGAGCGTCCAGCCCGCATCCTGGGCGGTAACAGAAAAATGCCGGGCGATATCGGTCAGCGCCGGGCTATAAAGGGTTTCCACAATCTGCGGAAACATCAGCAGCGCGGTTAATAGCGCTATTCCACGGTGTATGTTCACCCTGCGTCCTCCTTCAAAAGAGGCGCTATTGTAGGAAAACGGCGAATGCACCATTATAAACATCAGGACATTTAATAGCGGAAATCGGACATTATGAGCTGGCTAAGCGCGGACGCGGAATTTAACCCTGATACGCTGGATAACAGCGTGATTGGCGTGCAGGCTGAACTTGGGGATCATGATTCCGGGCTGCATCGGCACCGTATGGGGCAACTGCTGTTTACCCGGGAAGGCTGCGTAAAGCTCACGCTGGATGAAGGCCGGATGCTCTCTTTACTGCCGCCGGGAAAAGTCGCCTGGCTGCCGGGAGGCGTGAGCCACCGCGCCGAAATGAAAAGTAGCGTGGCCTACCGCTCAATCTGGTTTAACACGGAGCGTTACCCCACGCTGCCAGCCAACGCGCTGGTGCTCAACGTCACGCCGTTGCTCAATGAACTGCTGGAAAGGATCTCGGCCAGCCCGTGGGCAACAAATTGGGAACAAGGCGCGCCGATGCACATGGCCGCCTTGTGCGTAACAGAGCTACAGGCAGCAAGGGAAGAGCCGATGACGCTACGCTTCCCGCAGGATAAACGCCTGCGACACCTGACGGGTGACACGCTGCCGCCACGACTCAACGAACTGGCCGCCGTGACCGGTGCGAGCGAGCGCACCATTGGCCGTATTTTCCGCCGGGAAACTGGCCTCTCCTGGCAGCAATGGCGGCAGCAGTGGCGCTTAATGAAAGCCGTGGAAATGCTGGCAAGCCACGCGCCAATTACCGCCGTGGCCGGAGAGCTTGGCTTTTCAAGCGACAGCGCCTTTATCTATTTTTACCGCAGCATGACCGGGCAAACGCCGGGCATGCTGACGACGAAACAGCCTTAGCGTCGGCTAATTGCCAGCTTCGCGGCAAACAGCAGAAACACGCAGCCGGTGACGCGATCCATCCACATCACGACCCCTGGTTTTTTGAGCACGCCCGAGGCGTAGCGCGTTGCCAGAATCAGGGTCAGCGACCATAGCGTGCCGAGCACGACGTGAATGGAAACCAGCAGAAAAGTCCAGAGGATAGGGGAGTGACCGGAGGGAATAAACTGCGGCAGGAAGGAGACGTAAAAGACGCCCATTTTCGGGTTAAGCACGTTGCCCAGCATCCCGCGAAGAAACCAGTTATTGGCACGCGTTGGCTCCCCGGCAGCAAGGCTAAAGCTCTGGCGAGGACGCAAAAGCAGCTGAATACCCAGCCAGCATAAATACGCCGCACCGCACCACTTCAGCAAGCTGTAGGCAAGTTCAGACACCGCTAACAAAGCGCCAAGCCCAAAGGCAACCAAAGCCCCCCAGACAAAACAGCCCACGTCGATACCGAGCGCGGCATGAAGGGCTTTTTTGCCACCTTCGGCGGCGGCGGTTCGCAGGATAAGTGCGGTATCAAGGCCGGGAGTCAGCGTGAGCAGCGTGGCGGCAAGCGTAAAGGCGATAAGAGCATCGGTGACGGACATTTTTCTAACTCCGAAAACGATAAATCTACTGAAATTCCCTCAGCCCGGCAACGCCCTGATGGCGTTATTTTTTGCCGTAAACCGTGCCGCTCATCGCCGCGATAACGCCAGCGATTCCTCTGTCGATCAGCTCAAGAAACACGGCTTCAGCGGCTGCGTTGTCCAGCGTTTGGCCAAAGGTTCGGTGCGCCTGAATCAGCGCCGCACTCCAGGTCGCCAGCACCAGCGCTGCCGCCAGCTGGGTTTGTGCGTCATGCTTTTCAAGGCCAGCGCCAGCGGCCAGCTCTTCGGCAAGCACCTGGGTAAACTCGTCTCGTATCTCTCTGGCCCGGGCCTTAAGCGCCGCGCTGTTTTCAATCGTCGAGACAAACCCCTGCCCCGCGACGGAGAAGGCCACCACCGGGCTATTCTGCGCGACAAGCTGATGGGCAAAACGGCGCAGCGCTTCCAGCGGGCCAGCGTTTTTATCACTCTGATTCAGAGCAGTACGCAGCATCTCCAGGCCCTCTTCTTCACGATCAAAGAACATGTCTTCTTTACGCGGGAAGTGGTTAAACACCGTCATCCGCCCCACTTTCGCCGCCGCGGCAATCTCATCAATCGTCACCTGCTCAAAGCCCTTTTCCAGGAACAGCCGGGTTGCGACGTTAGAAATTTTTTGGCGGGTGGCGAGACGGTTAAGCGTACGGCGATCGAGAGACATTGACAGGATCCTGATGAATGGATAATTATGTACCGAGTATATATTGGTACTTAGTACAGGTAAACATGAACAAAGCGCTGGTTGTTATTTTCTCCGCCATTTGCCTCGATGCCGTCGGCATCGGCCTGGTGTTTCCCATTCTGCCACGCCTGCTGGAAGAGGTAACGCATACGTCGGATATTGCCCACTGGATAGGCATCATGACCGCGCTGTATGCCCTGATGCAGTTTATCTTTGCCCCGCTGCTGGGTGCGCTGAGCGACAACTATGGTCGTCGACCGGTGTTGCTGGTGTCCCTTGCAGGGGCCGCCGTGAACTACCTGATTATGGCCTTTGCGCCGCAGCTGTGGATGTTGCTGTTGGGCCGGGCCATTGCCGGACTCACCAGCGCCAACGTCTCGGTGGCGATGGCTTACATCACCGACGTCACGCCGGCGGATAAACGCGCCCGCCGCTTCGGGCTGTTTAACGCCATGTTTGGCGCCGGGTTTATCATCGGGCCGGTGCTTGGCGGCCTGCTCGGCGATTACTGGGTGCGGCTGCCGTTTATCGCCGCGGCGGTACTGAACACCTGTAACCTGCTGATGGCGCTGTTTATGCTGCCAGAATCCCGCACGCCGGAACGTCAACGATTTAGTTTTGCGGTGCTTAATCCCTTGCAGCCCCTACGCCGGATTTTCACCCTGAAAGGGCTTATCCCAATTGCGATGGTCTTTTTTATTCTCAGCGCGACGGGAGAAGTGTACGGCACCTGCTGGGCGCTCTGGGGGTCTGATACCTTCGGCTGGAACGGCCTGTGGATTGGGCTTTCTCTGGGCGCTTACGGTATTTGCCAGACGCTCACGCAGGCGTTGCTTCCCGGCCCGATTACCCGCTGGCTGGGCGAACGTGGCGCGGTGCTGTTTGGCATCTTTAGCTCGTGTATTGCGCTGGCGATGCTGGCCTTCGTGCAGCAGGGCTGGCAGGTATTTGTGATTATGCCGCTGTTCGCGCTGGGCGGCGTTGGGGCTCCTGCCCTGCAGGCGTTAGCCACCCGCAAGGTGGATGAAGCCAGCCAGGGGCAACTGCAGGGCATTCTGGCTTCGGCGGTCAGCCTGGCGTCTATCATTGCTCCGCTGGGGTTTTCAAGCTTCTACTTTGTGGTGCAGAAAGCGTGGCCGGGCGCTATCTGGCTGTCGGTGATTGTGGTGTACATCATCGCCGTCCCGCTAGTGTTACTCAGTACCCGCCGCAGAAAAGCGGCCGAAAGCCCGGCTTAGCTGCGGCGGTCGGCGCAGGCCACTATGTCCGGCTTCGCCATGATGGTTTTATTCACGCCAAAACGCGTGATGTTCAGCATCGCGTTGCCGATGTCGATAATCGACAAAAAGCGCTTCCCGGTGGTGGCGCTGATAAGGCGCATCACTGGGGCAATGACGGTATATAAAGCCCGGTATGCAGGAGTACGGGACTGCACTTCCGGCGTCGGCAGAATAAACGCCGGACGGAAAATGGCAGCGTTGCCCGGGAACAGCGCCAGCAATTTGTTTTCCACTTCTCCCCGCACGCGAGCCCACATCTGCGAACTCTTTCCGCTGCTGTCTGCGCCCGCGCCGGAGACATAAACAAACTTCATCTGCGGGCTTTGGGATTTCAGCTGCCCTGCAACCTGCAGCGTCATGTCGTAGGTCATACGTCTGTACACCGCTTCACTGACGCCAGAGGAGCTGATCCCAGCACAGAAGAAACACGCATCAACGTCGCTGAACAGCGGGTCGGCAGCATCGAAATCCATCAGATCGCCGTTCACCACATAGTGGATGCGGGGGTCATGCTCACCTTCAGGCTGCTTCCTGACGAGCAGGATAATGTCGCTGACGTCTTTTGCCGCCAGGCTTGCCAGCAGCACGCCCTGCCCGACCATACCGCCGGAACCTACAATCACAATTTTCATGGCTCTTTCCTGGAAACTTGATGAGTTAAGCCGCAATCGCGTTCCACATCATGCGAAAGCCAAGCTGCAACAATGTCTCTTTATCTTCCGGATGCCTGGCGATTTGCTCGCTGGTGGCATCGGAAATATTTTGAATAATGGCGTAGATAAACGTTTTACTGTCGGTGACAAACAGCAACTGCTTTATCGCCTCATCAAACATTTTATCCGCCTGGTTCAGCGCCTCTGGCGTGCTGGCGAGCGTTTCCGGCGTCAGCAGATCCGACACCGTCAGCAGCCTGAGCACCTGCTTGCCTTGAGGATTGAGCAGCGCCCATTCCGTGTAACCTCGCCAGATGTGTAAAATCTGCGTGCGGAAGTCGGCATCTTTTGGGTAGCCGGTCACCAGCAGGTCGGACATATCCTGCTTCAGCATTAAATAGACTTCGTTTAGCAACTGCTCTTTGGTGGGGAAGTAGGTAAACAGCGTGCCAACCGCCACCCCCGCCCGTTTTGCAATGCTGGCCGTTGTAGCCGACAGACCGCTCTGCGCAACAATTTCTACCGCTGCATCCAGAAGTGCCGCCTGTTTTTGCGGGCTTAGGGGTCTTGCCATTCCAACGTCTCCGGGGTTAATAAAATCTCCGCACAGTGTAATAGATTTCGCCGCCAGGGTTTGAGCTTTGCCCCCGCATTCACACCCGGCGGGGGCCGAAAACATTACTCGGGAATAAATCCGGTTTTGCCTTCAATCACCACCGAGACAGACACCGCTTTTTGCTCCTCCAGCGACTGCAGGCTCTTCTCATAGCTGCCTTTGAGGATCTGGAAAGCATCGGCACCCAGCACGGTTCTCAGCGGCGGTTCGGCCTGCTGGCTCAGCGTGAAAATAGCATCGGCCATTTTCTGAGGGTCACCGGCGTTGCTTTCTTCACCATGCTCGGCAATCCAGCGGCGCAGCTGGCCCACGGTGCCATTTTTGTAGGCGTCGGACTCTTCGGTCCAGCGCACGTTCGCCTGGAAGTTAGTTTTGATCGAACCGGGCTCAATGATTTGCACCTTGATATTGAACTCCGCCACTTCCTGCGCCGTGCTTTCGGCAAACCCTTCCAGGCCATATTTTGCCGCATGGTAGAAGGCCCCACCGGGGAAGGCAACACGGCCGCCCATGCTGGTGATATAGATCAGCCGCCCTTGTTTTTTAGCACGTAACGCAGGCAGGAATGCGCGGGTGATGTGCACCGGGGAAAGCAGATTCAGGGCAAACTGATGCTCGATTTCCTGCCCGGTGAACTCTTCCATCGCCCCGATAATCGCCCCGCCGGCGTTATTGACGATGACATCGCTATCGCCGTGCTTTTGAGCGATGGCAGGCAGGCTGGCATAGTCGGTCACGTCCAGTTTTTCAACGATGAGCTGCCCGGCAAACTGCTGCTGCAGCTCGGCCAAAGCGGCAGGATTACGTACCGCGGCCACGACGGTATTGCCCGCCTCCAGCACGCGACGGGTCAGCGCCAGGCCCAGGCCACCGGAAGCTCCGGTAATAAACCACTTTTCAGTTTTAGACGTCATCTTTGTATCCTCGGTTGATAAGCGCGGCGCGTGGCCTGGCGGCTGTCTGTTGTGAGTGTTGTGGCCATCATTAAATGACTGACCACTCACTCAATTATAGAACTGGTGATTTAATTTGCAATACGCGGGCGTGAAATTTATCCATTGGTTAAGCCAGGCAGAGAAGAAAAGACTGGTTTATCAATCCGCTGAGACAAGATTTTTTTGATGTGGCAGCGAGCCTGGCCGATAACACGGCACATTGGTCTGGAAGGCATCCTTCAACGCTACCCACGCCACAATAAACAACGCATCAATAATAAAAGCCCCGGAGCAGTAATACCCCAGGGCTTTTTTTTCGAAAAAAGACTAAATTTTAAAATGTCTGCCAGTGTTCTTCTTCTTTTTTTAACATTCTGCGCGGCGCTGGCGGCGTCGGTAATATTACTCTCGCCTCATCGCTGTCGCCCAGATGTAAACCGTTAGTTCTTTTTTCCAGCTCGAAGACCTGTTTATTCAGCACTTCTGAAGAACCCGCCAGCTCTTCGACAACCGCGACGTTCCCCTGGGTGACTTTCTCCAGTTCGGACAACGCCGTGGTAATTTGCTGAATCCCTTTTTCCTGTTCGTTAGTGGAAATAAATATATGGCCCATCAGGTCGTCGATATTTTCTGAGCCGGAAACAATATCCTTCATATTTTTTTCCGCTTCGGAGACGAGGCTTGCGCCCTGCAAAACATTTTGGTTGGTAATATCAATTAACGACTTGATGTTCTTGGCCGATTCCGAGCTTTTATGGGCCAGGTTTCTGACCTCACCGGCGACCACCGCAAATCCTTTGCCATGCTCACCGGCACGGGCCGCTTCAACCGCCGCATTCAGCGCCAGAATGTTGGTCTGGAAGGCGATGCTGTCGATGATGGTGATAATTTCCGTCATCTTGTTGGCACAGTCGGTTATTGAGGTCATGTTGGTGGTCAGCTTCTGCATCAGGTCGCTGCCGTGATTAGCCGAGCGATGCGCACCGCTGGTAATCCCGCTCAGCTGGCGGGTGCTGTCGGCATTATTTTTAGTCCCTGCCGAAATTTGCTCCATGCTGGAGGCCGTTTGAATCAGCATTGCTGACTGCTGCTCGGTTTTGACCGACAGCGTAGCGCTTTGCTGCGCCAGGCTTTCGGACAGCAGTTTGGCCGACTGAGAAGATTTACGAATATCCATCACCAGGGTCGTAATTTCAGCCGAAAGCGTATTTATGCCAGGTATTAATCGCCCGGCGCAATTATTACCAAACTCAGGGATATGTACCGATAAATTCCCCGAGTTAATTTCATCAATACTTCTCTTAACATGATTAATCGGTCGTACAAGATATATCGTCATGTACGTCCAGAGAGTGAAGAGTATCGCCACCCATGCAATATTAAGCATGGCTAAAATTGTAACATTTGCGGATAAAGCGAACGCCAAAAGATCAATAACTAAAAAGGATACAGCCAAGAAAAGGGCAATGACGCTTCGAACGCTTGCATTCTTAAGCATAGGTAATCCTGTAAATGGCTCGGGCGGGTATATTATTTATTACCTGGATTTATGGAAAATCCATCCAGCAAAAAAGATTAGAGTTATATCTCGACATAAGGCAACTGGAAGGGTTTTAAAGCCGCACTTTTCGTTTAAGAGCGACGACTTTCTGAATATATCCGCGACGTTATGACACCAACAATGTAGCACAGCTGTCAGACCCTTAGTGACTTGCATTTTGATAGTCACTATGTCAATTTGTCGCCAGACGATAACCCGCCATCGGATCGATCCATGAAAAACGAACCTCTTTGCAGCGCCCCCTGCCCCATCGCCCGCAGCCTCGGCCGCATCGGCGACAGCTGGAGCATCATGATCCTTCGGGACGCATTAGCCGGTTTTACCCGCTTCGACGAGTTCCAAAAAAGCAGTAACGTCGCGCCCAATATTCTCTCGCGGCGCCTGAAGGAGCTGGTCGACGACGGTTTGCTGGAAAAGGTTTGCTACAGCAGCTCGCCGCCTCGCTATGAGTACCATCTCACCCAGCGCGGGCGCGACTTCCGTATGGTGCTGCTGGCGCTGGCTGAATGGGGAAACCGCCACTTCGCCCCAGAAGGGCGGCAGATGCAGCTGGTAGAAAGCGAAACCCAGCGCCCGGTGGAACCCATCCTCGCCGACAAAGAAACCGGGGAGCCGATTGTCCCCGGAAAATACACCATGGTGCCGGGCCCGGCCGCCTCGCCAATGATGAAGTACCGCCACGACTACCTGCAGCGCAAGCACGCCGGTGATACCGGGCTTAAATTCCAGCCAGAACCGTACAGAGAACCCCAGTGATGAACGCCGCCCATAAGAAAAAATTGATTACGCTGACCGTCCTCGGCGCAGCGGTGTTAGCGGCGGCAGGCTACGGCGCCTGGTGGTGGCACAGCGGGCGTTTTATTCAGTCCACTGACGACGCCTATATCGGGGGCGATATCAGCGCCATTTCCACCAAAGTGTCCGGCTATATTCAGCAGATTGCCGTGCAGGACAACATGGCGGTGAAAAAAGGCGACCTGCTTATTCGCATTGATGACCGCGACTACCAGGCCGCGCTGACAAAAGCCCAGGGTGAAGTTGCCGCTCAGCAGGCCGCGCTGGCGGATATTGCCGCGACACGCCAGCTGCAGCAGGCCACTATCCAGGGTTCGTCCGCCTCGGTCGCTGCCGCAGCGGCGGCCACGGAGAAGTCAGCCAACGACAACCGCCGCTATAACGCGCTGGAAGCCTCAAGCGCGATTTCAGCCCAGATTCGCGATAACGCCTCTGCGGATTATCGCCGGGCGCGGGCCGAACAGGGCAAGGCTCAGGCGGACAGAGCCGTTGCCGAGCGCCAGCTGGCCGTGCTGGACGCGCGCGAAAAACAAACTCAGGCCGCGCTGGAACAGGCGCAGGCTAATCTGACCATGGCGAAGCTGAATCTCAGCTATACGGAAATTCGCGCGCCTTTTGACGGCGTAATCGGCAACCGCCGTGCATGGTCAGGCTCCTTCGTCACCAGCGGCACGCAGTTGCTCTCGCTGGTGCCTTCACACGGGCTGTGGGTCGACGCTAATTTCAAAGAGAACCAACTGGCAAATATGCGTGCCGGTTTGCCGGTGACCGTCGTCGCCGACGTGCTGCCGAACCGCACTTTTAAAGGGCATATCGCCAGCGTGTCACCTGCCACCGGCTCTCGCTTTAGTATTCTCCCGGCGGAAAATGCGACGGGCAACTTCACCAAAATCGTCCAGCGCGTGCCGGTGCGGATCGCGCTGGAAGGTGACGGCGCAAAACTGGATGTGCTTCGTCCAGGACTCTCGGTCATCGTGACCGTCGATCAAAAGAGTACGCGATGAGCACCGCCCAGGCCGCACCGATGCCGCAGGGCATCTCTATGCCGATGGCAAAAAAGATCTTCGCCTTTGCCAGCATGTGCGTGGGGATGTTTATTGCGCTGATTGATATCCAAATCGTTTCTGCTTCGCTGCGGGACATCGGCGGCGGCCTTTCTGCGGGGGATGACGAGACCGTCTGGGTGCAGACCAGCTACCTGATCGCCGAGATCATTATTATTCCGCTGTCCGGCTGGCTCTCAAGGGTGATGTCCACCCGCTGGCTGTTTGCCGCCTCGGCGGCAGGCTTCACGCTGATGAGCCTGCTGTGCGGCTGGGCGTGGAATATTCAAAGCATGATTGCGTTTCGCGCCCTGCAGGGGCTGGCGGGCGGTTCAATGATCCCGCTGGTGTTTACCACCGCTTTCGCCTTCTTCCAGGGCAAACAGCGGGTTATTGCCGCCGCGACCATTGGCGGACTGGCTTCTCTGGCACCGACGCTGGGCCCAACCGTGGGCGGTTGGATCACCGAAAACTTTAACTGGCACTGGCTGTTCTTTATTAACGTGATCCCGGGGATTTATATCGCCGTAGCCGTCCCGCTACTGGTGAAGGTAGATACCCCAGATTTTTCCCTGCTGCGCGGCGCAGACTATTTCAGTATTTTGCTGCTGGCGGCTTCGCTCGGGTGCCTGGAATACACGCTGGAAGAAGGCCCGCGCTGGGGCTGGTTTGATGACAGCACCATCGCCACCACAGGCTGGATAGCGCTGCTGTGCGGTATCGCCTTTATTATCCGAACCCTGCGCCATGCGCAGCCGGTGATGGATCTCCGGGCGCTAAAAGACAGAACGTTTAGCCTGGGCTGCTATTTCTCATTTATGGCCGGGGTGGGCATTTTCGCCACGATCTATTTAACACCGCTGTATCTCGGCACCGTGCGTGGCTTTAGCGCTCTGGAAATCGGCCTCGCCGTGTTTTCTACCGGCCTGTTCCAGGTGATGTCGATTCCGTTTTATTCGTGGCTGGCCAACCGGGTGGATCTGCGCTGGCTGCTGATGGCAGGGCTTATTGGCTTTGCTATTTCGATGTACAGCTTTGTGCCAATTACCCACGACTGGGGTGGCGATCAGCTGCTGCTTCCGCAGGCGTTTCGTGGCCTTGCGCAGCAGTTCGCCGTCGCACCGACCGTCACGCTAACCCTGGGCAGCCTGCCGCCTGCGCGACTTAAGCTCGCCTCCGGCCTGTTCAATTTGATGCGTAACCTGGGCGGCGCTATCGGCATCGCCCTGTGCGGCACGGTGCTGAATGACAGAACCAATCTGCACTACAGCCGCCTGGCAGACCATCTCAACACCGCTAACCTGGCGATGACGGATTTCGTCCAGCGCGGCGCCGCAAGCCTCACCGCGCAGGGTTTATCGCCGGATGCCACTACCAGCGGGGCGCTAAAAAACCTTTCTGCCCTCGCGCTGCGCGAGGCGCGAACGCAGGCGTTTTCGGATGCTTTTTACCTGATCATGATCGGTTTTTTGATTGCTGCGATGCTGGTTCCGTTAATGAAAAAACCGCCGGCACACTGATAGATGGTTCCTCTCCTGGTGAGCTGTCTCTTAGTCACAAATAAGCATTCTGAAAGATCGGCTAAGGTTCCGTTCACTTCCAGTACAGTTTCATATGTCACCACCGAACCGGTGAACGTCTCGGGAGAATCACCGTCATTCCCCCGAGACCCCGGACTCCCGGCCAAATAAATCGACCGCTAAAGCGGCAGACCTCCGTTTTATCTCCCAGTCCTGGGTCGCCTGAGATGCGTTCCCGACGCTCTCAGCCTCCGGCCGTTCCCGACGTCCGGACCCTGGCCAGTCGGAGAAAAAACGGAGGCGATTTAAGCCGGAACCGTGCCTCGCTTCTTATTTTTACCCTCACCCTCTCCCTGGAAAGGAGAGGGAATAAAAAATGTTCCACTTTGGCTGTTTTCCCCCTCTCCCTCTGGGAGAGGGCCGGGGTGAGGGTGGAATTGCTCCCCGGCTCTCATCGCCCCCGGTTATGACCCAACTCAGGCGGGGTTGAGCTGCCGGGAGCAGCGAAAGAGAGCGATCGTCGGGAACGGATCGCGAACGACCCCGAATGTTTGGGTGATAGCCGGTGGGTTTACCGCTTCAGCGGCGATGAGCTCGCCGGGCGCCGGGGCTGTTCGGGGGATGGCATTATCCCCCGAACACGTTCACCGGTGCGGCTGCTGCATATAAAACAAGGCTGGAAGTGAACGGAATATTAACCAGTCCTGCATAATCATGGATATTTGTGACAAAGAGGCAAAAAAGGTGGGGCAACCCTACTCTCCAGCGTGAAACTCCTGCTGCAGCCACGCCTTAACCTGCTGCACGTCCTCTCTCCTGGCCTTTTCGCGGCTGCTGACAAAGTAGTAATTCGCTCCAGGGAGCGCGCCCGGCAGCGCGATATGCAATAACCCCTGCTGAAGCGCGCGGCGAATCAGCAGTTCGCTCGCCAGCAAGATCCCCTGTCCGGCAATGGCCGCCTGAATCGCATGCGTTTCGTCATCAAAATGAATCCCGGTCTGCACGTCCAAATTCTCCGGCCCAAATACCGATTTCCAGTGCTGCCAACTGGGCTCCGGGCTCGGCACGTGGCGGTTATCAATATGGAAGAGCGTCATCCCCGGCAGATCCTTCACGCTCCTGAGCTTCAGCTGCGGGCTGGCCACCAGCACAAACCTGTCGCTATGCAGCAGCGTGCTGTCGAGAGATTCGTCGGCCTGCATGCTGTAGCGCACGGCGCAGTCCGCCGTGGTGCCGTTGAGATCGGCCAGCGCCACGCTGCTGTGAAAGCGCAGCTCCAGCGAGGAATAACGCTGATGCAAAGCAGGCAAACGCGGTACCAGCCAGTTAGTCAGGAAATTCGAGGTGGTGCTGAGCGTGAGCGTGCCGGGGTGAGAGATCGTGGCTATAGACTCAACGGCGTCCCGCAGCGTGGTGAAAATGTTCCCGGAAGCACGAAACAGAATCTCCCCCGCCGGGGTGGGCGCCACACCGCGAGCCGAACGAATGAATAACCGCTGCTCCAGCGAGTCCTCCAGCAGGCGGATTTGGTGGCTGATGGCGGTAGGCGTGACGCCAATTTCGTCAGCCGCGGCTTTAAAACTGGCGTGGCGGGCCACGGCGTCAAAGGCCCGAACGGCCGTGAGTGGCGGAAGTCGACGATTCTTCATGAATGAATTTAACTCATCCTTTGCTGAATAATATGATTTTGATTGCACTATAAATAAAGGCGTAGCCTGTTATCCACGCACATTAATCGATGAAACTTATTCATCTAAAAGAAAATAGCAGGAAACGCCGATGACACAAACTTATGCGGTACCCGCCGCCGCTTCCGGGCGCTATAGCGCTTTGTTCGCGCCGGGAATAGCGCAGGCGCTGATCGCGCTGGACTATGCGATTGTCTACGTCGCGCTGCCTACGCTGGCTGAGGATCTAAACCTTTCTCTCAGCGAGATGCAGTGGGTTGTTTCCCTCTATGGCCTGGCGTTTGCCGCCCTGTTGCTGGCGGGCGGTAGCCTGTGCGATCGGCTTGGCGCCCGCCGCATGTTCAGCCTCGGCATGGCGCTGTTTCTACTTTCTTCGGCGCTGGGCGGACTGGCGCAAAACGGCACGTTGCTGCTCGCCGCCCGCTGCGGGCAAGGGATGGCGGCGGCGTTGCTGCAGCCTGCCGTTCTGGCGCTGATGGCGCAACGGTTTCACGGCGAGGCGCATCGGCGGGCGCTGGCAATCTGGAGCGCTATCGGCGCGCTGGGATTAGTCGCGGGCGTGATGTTGGGCGGCATACTGGCCGCGCTGGACTGGCGAACCATTTTCTTTATTAACGTGCCGCCGGGGCTTATCGCACTCTGGCTGGTTCGGCGGGATTTTTTACCGCTCAGCCCGCAGGGTGAGGCACAGCGGCCAGGCATGGGTTCGCTGGTGGGCTGTTTCGCCGCCGGAGCGCTGGTATGGGCGCTGATGCGCTATGGCGAAACCGGGCAGGCCGACTATCTGGCTAATCGCATCGCCGTTGCCATGGGGATCTTGTTTATCCTGCACGAGCGCTATGCGCCACAGCCATTACTGGCCCGCTCGCTTCGCACCCTGCCGGGCTTGCAAACAGGCTGGCTCAGCAGCGCCTGTTATATGGCAAGCGTTGGCAGCCAGTTTTACGCCATGACCCTACTTTGGCAGCAGACTTTGCAGCAGGATGCCGTCACCACCGGGCTGATGTTCACGCCGCTCGCGCTGCTTATCGTGGCGGGCAATGCGCTGTATACCCGCCTGACCGCCCGCTACGCCAACGCAACCGTATTGGCCGCCGGGTTCGCCTGTTCGGCGCTGGGGCTGTGGCTGATTTCCGTCGGCTTAGCGTCGCCGCTGTCTGCGGTCTTTATCGGCGGGATTGCGCTCAGCGGGATTGGCCACGGGTTAATCTTCCCCGCGATGTTCGCCGTCGGCCTTTCAGCCACTCCGCTCGCCCAGCAGGGACGCGCCAGCGCGCTGATGGCCACCAGCCAGTATATGGCGGGGGCAATGATGCTGGCTGTACTCTCGGTTGTTCTCGGGCAGGCCCCTGATATGGGCGACTGGGCAACCGCCTTCCGGCTGCTGGGCGGTGCTGCTCTGGCAGGCATGCTGATAGCCGCATGCCAGAAAGCTCACTGAGCCGGAGGGATTTTACGCCGGGAAAAGCCGGGATGACTCGGGCATGATGAATGCTACATTTATACTAAATGTTTAATTCTTCTCCCTTATCATCCAGTTTTGCCCGCGTTAAGGATCCCGACATGACCCAGCAAACTGAGCAGGCTGACGCTAAAAACTATCCTGGACGCCTGGTTGCCGTCGTACTTACCGGCATTCTCGCCGGTATAGCGGGCATGCTTCTCGCGCTGATTTTACACGCTATTCAGCACCTGGCTTTTGGCTACAGCATCGACCAGTTGGTGGGCAGCGAGACGTTTCTTCAGGGCGTAACTGATGCCTCGCATCTGCGCCGCGTGGCCGCAATTATTGGCGGTGGCGCCGTCGCCGGGTTTGGCTGGTGGCTGCTGGCGCGTTACGGCAAAAAGAGAGTGTCTATTGCCGCTGCCGTCGCCAATCCTGCGGTGCCGATGCCGGCCGGCACCACCACTATTCATGCATTGCTGCAAATCATCACCGTCGCGCTGGGTTCACCGCTTGGGCGTGAAGTTGCTCCTCGAGAAATGGGCGCGCTGGCGGCGGGTATTCTCGCGCGGAAGTTCAGCCTGCCGCCGGACGAAACCCGCACGCTGATTGCCTGCGGTGCGGGCGCAGGCCTTGCTGCGGTGTATAACGTTCCTCTGGCCGGGGCGCTGTTCACCCTCGAGGTCTTGCTGCTTTCGTTTAGCTGGGAGAAAGCGCTGGCGGCGGTCATCACCTCTGCGGTGGCGGCCTGGGTTGCGACGCTTGGACTGGGGGATGAATCGCAGTATCACTTCGCCTCTTTTGCGCTTCCCCACGCGTTTATAGCCTGGGCCATTGTGGTCAGCCCGCTGCTCGGCTATGCCGCCTGGCTGTTTCGCAAAGCGACAACCAAAGTGAGAACGCAGGTAAAAACCAACTGGCAGATGCCGGTATTTTGCCTGTTGGCCTTTGCGCTGCTGGCAGCGCTTAGCCTGTGGTTCCCACAGCTGCCGGGCAACGGCAAAGGCCCAATGCAGCTTGCCATTAGTAATGGCCTGAGCGTTGACTATGCCGCGATACTGCTGGCGCTGAAAATGCTGGTGATCCTCGCCGTCCTGCGCGGTGGCGCTGAGGGAGGGTTGCTGACGCCGGGCTTAACGGTGGGTGCTTTGCTGAGCCTGCTGCTGGCCGTGGTCTGGCAGTTTGTCTTCCCTGGCGGGGACGTGGGCAGCTTTGCGCTGGTCGGCGGGGCCGCGTTTTTGGCCGCTTCGATGCAGATGCCGGTAACGGCCGTGGCGCTGGTGATGGAATTTACCCATATGGACCACAGCTATTTTGCCCCTGCGCTGCTGTGTGCCGCCGGAGCCTATACAACCTGCCGGGTTTTGGATAAGAAGTATCAGTACTGAATCTCTTCGGGGTAAAACCCGGTAACCCGCAGAAGGTTACCGGGCAAGATGTTTAAAAGCCGTTATTTGGCTTCGTTGGCGTCCGCATTTCTCAGCATGCTTCTCACCGGAATAATCAGCGCGGCCAGCACAATGGCGCAGATGACCAGGGCAATAGACACGTGGGAGAACAGCTCCGGCATCGAGCTAAGCTGATCCTTTTTGATATGCCCGCCCATGATACCCGCCGCGAGATTGCCCAGCGCGCTGGCGCAGAACCACAGCCCCATCACCTGGCCACGCATTTTCTGCGGTGCCAGCAGGGTCATGGTTGCCAGGCCAATCGGGCTGAGGCAAAGCTCGCCGAGGGTCAGCAGCAGGATGCTTCCGACCAGCCAGAACGGAGAAACGCCGCTCTGCGTCGCCAGCACCTGGTTTGCTGCCGCCATCATTACCGCAAAGCCTGCCGCCGCAAACAGAATGCCGATAACGAACTTCGTCATGCTGCTCGGATTAAGGTTGCGCTTAGCCAGCGACGGCCAGAACCAGCTAAACACCGGTGCCAGCAGGATAATAAACAGCGCGTTGATCGACTGGAACCAAATGGTCGGGATTTCGAAGCTGCCCATCTGGCGGTCGGTGTAGTCACGCGCAAAGATGTTGAAGGAGGTCGGCTTCTGCTCGAAGGCAGACCAAAAGAATGCCGCCGCAACCAGCAGGATCAGGCAGGCCAGCAGGCGTGAACGCTCGCTGCTGGTTAACCCGGCAAAGAAGAACATGAACAGGAAGTAGAGGCCCACGCAGGTGGAAATAATGTACGCGGAGCTTTTGGCGATAACCGTCGGGTTGAATGGAATTGTCCCGTTGGCGATCAGCACCACCAGCCCGGCTAGCAGCACCATCGCAAGCGTTACCCATTTACCGACGTTTTTACGTTCGGTCGTCGGGTGATTCCAGGTGGAGTCCAGCCCGACTTCTTTGTCGTAGCGGCGCATTTGCGGAATGGCATAGAAGCGGAAGATGAACAGCGCAACCAGCATGCCCAGCCCGCCCAGGCCAAAGCCCATGTGCCAGCCGTATTTCTCATGCAGCGGGCCGATGATCAGCGGGGCGATAAATGAGCCCATGTTGATGCCCATGTAAAACAGCGAAAAGCCCCCGTCGCGGCGGGTATCTTCTTTTTTGTACAGCGTCCCGACCATCACGGTAATACAGGTTTTGAACAACCCGGTTCCCAGGACGATCAGCAGCAGGCCGACAAAGAAGAAGGTGTTGCCCACGAATGCCGACAGCGCAATCGAGAGGTGCCCAAGCGCAATAATCAGCGAGCCATACCAAACGGCGCGGCGCTGCCCGAGCCAGTTATCGGCCAGCCAGCCGCCCGGTAAAGAGGTGATGTACACGCCGCCGGCGAAAATACCGACAATCGCGGAAGCCTGCTCAATCGGCAGCCCCATCCCGCCCTGAAGCAGCGCCGCACTCATAAACAGAATGAGCAGCGGGCGAACCCCGTAGAAGGAAAAACGTTCCCACATTTCGGTGAGGAAGAGCGAACTTAACGGGTACGGATGCCCGAAAAAGGTTTTTGTTTTTGTCGCAGAGTGACTCATCTGTGAACTCCCATAGGTTATCTTTTTTGATGCGGTGTTGATAAAACGCCGCTCACGGCGTTCTGTTGCTGTTTTTTAATCATAGGCTGGCATTCCGCCAGCGGCGGCTACTGTAGCGTAGATCTTCGAAAAACAGGCAAGGGGTAGAGCAACTTTATTGCTTAATTGATGCTTTTTAGAGTAAAAGTCGATTTAACTCTCATTTTACGATATAAAACTTTCATTAAATGCGCTTAACGCTTGACAACAAAATGCCTCATTACGTGCAATAAAACACTTTAAAAACAATATATTAAATATTATTACGTTTCTTTCACGCAACATCTGGATTTAGCCTACTCTTCGTCCGGGTTTACTCTGTCAACTGAGCCAAATACCCCGTTTTTTGTCCACGTATCTGGTCCAACAGGATAAAAAATCGACGCGACTGGCCTCCTCTCGCGTCCCACATCCCTGAAACGTCACCTCGCTGACACGCAACGTTCATCTTGATCTTCTACCGTCGTGCCCAGAACGGTAAGAGGAGCGAATATGTTTAGTCTCGATAACGTACTTGACGACCTGTGGCCCCAGGCAAGGCCCGCGCCCTGGCAAAAAAACCTGTTAAGACGCCTGCTGCATGAGGAAGAATTCCAGGCCTTTGCCAACAATAATCCGCACCTCCGCGGGCTGGATATGATTGAACAAGTCCTGGATCACCTACACATCCGCTGCAATATCTCTCCCCGCGAATTAGAAAACATCCCCGAACACGGCCCCGTGGTGATTATGTCCAACCACCCAACCGGCACCCTTGACGGGCTGGCGCTGCTGTACGCCGTTTCCCGCGTTCGCCGGGATGTCAAAGTGGTGACCAACCGCCTGCTTAATCACCTCGAGCCGCTTAGCTCGCTGTTTATTCCGGTCGACAATATCAACGGGCGCACGCCTAAATCGTCCCTTGTGCTGATGGACAGGCAGCTGCAAAACGGCGGCGTGCTGATTTTCTTCCCGGCGGGCGAAGTTTCTCGTTTATCTCGCCAGGGCATTGCCGACGGGCACTGGCACACCGGCTTTATTAAGCTTGCCGCAAAATACCGCGTGCCGCTGCTGCCGGCGTTTATTCATGCCCGGAACAGCGCACTGTTTTATGCCAGCGCGCTGGTTTCCCCTGCGCTGCCGATGGTGCTGCTGATGCAGCAGATGTTTCGCCGCCGCAACTCCAACCTGCCGGTAACCCTTGGTCAGCGTATTCCGTGGGAAAGCTGGCATAGCCCGCAGCAGGCCCCGCGAGAGTTGGCCAGGAAGTGCCGCCAGCACGTTCAGCTGCTGGGCAAAGGGCTTTCAGGCAAGTTCACGACGGAAAGCGCCATTGCCCGGGCGGAAGACCGCGCCACGCTGCGCCGGGAGCTGGCAAAAGCGGAATGCCTGGGCCGCACCGCCGACGACAAAGTGATTTATCTTTGGCAGCGCAGCGACTCAAAAGAAGAGGCTCCGCTGCTGCGCGAGCTGGGGCGGCTGCGTGAGATTGCCTTTCGCGCCGTGGGTGAAGGGTGCGGCAAACGCCGGGATGTGGATCGTTATGATGACGATTACCTGCATTTGATCCTCTGGGACGAACAGGATCTGGAGATCGTCGGCGCATACCGCTTTATGCCAACCGCACGCCAGATTGAAAAACGCGGCGTAGACGGGCTGTACAGCTACAGCCTGTTTCACTACGACGAGAAGATGGACGATGTGCTGCAGCACGGTATCGAGCTGGGGCGCAGCTTTATTCAGCCTCGCTACTGGGGCCGCCGTGGCCTGGACTATTTATGGTCGGGCATTGGCGCTTATCTCGCCCGTTACCCGCAGTACCGCTATCTGTTCGGCCCGGTATCTATTTCCGGAGGCCTGCCGCCGGACGCACGCGATCTTCTGGTGGCGTTTTACCGACTGTGGTTCCCGGCGAGCCATCCGCTTGCCGCCTCGCGTAGCCCATACCCGGCGAGCCTTCCCGCCGTGCTGGCGCAGTTCAAAGGGGAAGACTACGGTGAAGATCTCACCCGCTTAAAATCACTGCTCAGTAATATGGGCTGCGGCATTCCGACCCTCTATAAGCAGTATTCAGAACTCTGCGAACCGGGCGGCGTACAGTTTATTGATTTCGGCAGCGATCCGGCCTTCAACAACTGCGTCGACGGGCTGGTTTTGGTTGATTTAACGTTCCTGAAAAAGAGCCGCTACGAGCGGTACGTCGGGATGCATTTATCGGGGCTGGCATAGCAGTTCTTTAAGGCGGGAGAAACAGCCTCCCGCCTCACTCTCGGTTGGCAAAGCCCATTGACCACATTTTTAGTGGTACAATTCTCGCTATTTTCCTTCTTTCCGCCGACAAACCATGACCACCACCGAATTTAAGCGCCCAAAACTGACGCTGCCGGACGGCGCAAGCAAGTTGCTGCTGCATACCTGCTGCGCGCCCTGCTCTTCCGAAGTGATAGAGGCTTTGCTTGCCTCTGGCATCGACTTTACGATTTTTTTCTACAACCCCAATATCCATCCGCAACAGGAATATCTCATCCGCAAGGAAGAGAATAAGCGTTTTGCTGAGCAACATGGCGTGCCCTTCATCGACGCGGATTATGACGTCGATAACTGGTTTGCGCGTGTGAAAGGCATGGAGTGGGAACCCGAGCGTGGAGCCCGCTGCACGGTCTGTTTTGATATGCGCCTTGAGCGCACCGCGCTTTATGCCGCAGGGCACGGTTTCGGTGCAATTTGCAGTTCTCTGGGGATTTCACGCTGGAAGAATTTTGAGCAGGTCTGCGACTGCGGCCAGCGGGCGGCGGCTCGTCATCCGGGAATGTTTTACTGGACCCACAACTGGCGTAAGCAAGGCGGCTCCGCGCGCACGGTAGAGATCTGCAAACGCGAGCAGTTTTATCAGCAGGAATATTGCGGCTGCGCTTATTCTCTGCGCGATGCTAACGCTTACCGTAAGTCACAGGGAAAAGCGTTAATAAAACCGGGTAAATTTATTTCTGTTATATAGAGTTAACATAAAAGATTAACAGGCCGTTGAGCCTGTTAATCCTTTTTATCTCTTCAGGATCCTAGCGCTTAGCTGGCAACTTTTTGCCATCGTTGTTGTACAGTACGGCGCTTATCAATAAGAGGGGCATGTTGAGGAGTAGACACCATGCCATTGCCTCTTTCAATGAAGCTCTGCTGCCAGTGTGTTGGTAGCGCTGTATTCGTGGATGCATAAAAGTTAAACAACTCCTCACTGGTATCAAAAATACTCCATGCGCCCTTATGCACCATCGCTACCGGGAATGGCCCTGGCCGGGCAACTATGCCAAGGTAGCCGTTATCTTTAACCACCTTATCGTTTTCATACTCCCACATGTAAGGGACAAAACTGACCTGAGGCCCGTGACGAATAACATTCATAGCCGTCAATTCGAAAGGTCTGGAGGGATCAACTTGCGCAACCCCCCTGTTAATCAGATCTTTTACACCTCTTTCTTCAGCACTTTCCGCTGCGGGTATGTGACCTCTCCCCCCCGAGAATTTAATAATATCGTGCATATCATAATCACCGGTGTACGGCGTGATCACTTTATGTTTGATCCACGAATTCACCAATTCATTATCCATAGTAGAAGTAAGACTTATTGGGTAAGCTAAATCCTCTCCACCAGCTTTGTTATGAGCATAAATTCCCTGCACTCCAGATTTATCCCACTTGCCAACCCGACCCACAAAGCCGCTTGCTTTTGCCTGTTCAAGCGCCGCCCCAGCTTTTTCCCCATAAGACGATTTCAGAGATCCAGGTTTAATGGTTTTCTCAAGAATATTATGGCCCTTTGCTGCAGCCCCTTCGCCCAAAGCTGTAATAGTAAAAGTACCAGCCTCTCTGACGCTCATGGCGATATTTTTTTCAATGGATATGCGTTCAAACACCTGCATATGTAAAGGGTGAACAAAGGCTTCTCCGACTAATTTCCTTGCGCTTTGTCCTTCACGGAGTAATCCATTGCTGTCATGGAAAGACGTAGGATTGTTTCCTACCAGCAAATACAGATTCAGCCCGTCCACCGTGCCCGCAGGGTCAGCGCTCAGCCAGCGGCCTACCCACGGCTGATAATAGCGGTAGCCGTAGTAATACAGCCCCGTCGCGTCCCGCTCTTTGCCCGAGTAACGGATAGTTTTATAGTTGGCTTCAGTCTGGCTTCTGGCCGCCAGAATGGCCGTGCCGCCGTACGGGTAGTACTCTTCCATGCTAATCAAGTTGCCGCTGCCGTCCAGCTCCAGCTGGCTGCCGCCGGTGAGATTGTCGTAGCTGTAGCGCAGCGGGTCGTTGTTCACGCCCGCCGGTTTGCCCGCCGCCCAGTGCAGCACCCGCACCTGCGCCCGGCCCGCCTCACCCACGGTGATGACCTGCAGGCTTTCCGTTTCCGTACTGCCGGTTTGGGTGGTTCGCAGCTCCAGCCCCGGCAGGTACAGCGCCCGCTGCGTCTGCGTGCTGTTCCCGGTTTGCTGCGTGCTCACCTTCAGGACGCGCTGACTGCCGCAGTCATAGCGGTAGCTTTCGCTGTCGCTCGCCTTGCCGTCGCGCTGTACAGGACTCACTTTCAGCAGCTCGTTGCGCGCCGTCCAGTTCAGCGTCTGACCCGGCTGCAGCTGTTTTTGCTGTCCGCCCGGCGTGAACAGCCCGTCCACATCCGACGGACTTTTTGCCAGCGTGCTCAACACGCCCCGGTTGCTGCGGTCGCTTATCGTGATATCCGTGGTGTAGCGGTTGTTGGTCGCCGCCGCGTTGTGGCGAATCCGCGTCAGATTGCCGCCGTTATCGTAGGCGTAAGTGCGGGTGTATCTGGTGAAAGCGGCACTGTCTGTCGGCAGGGGGATGGCGGCGGTAGGGAACTTACTGCTCTGCTGGCCCGCGTTTGCCATCTCGCACCCGGTGGTGCTGACCAGCTGGTACAGGCTGTCGTAAACGTAGGTATTTTCCGGCACCACTTTCTGATTTCGCCAGAAGCGCGTCTCTTCCGCGTCGTTGCGGATGCTCAGCACGTTGCCCACAGGGTCGTAGTCGTAGCGCAGGTCCTGCAGGACTTTTGCCCCTGAGGTGTGTCCCGCCGGACGTTCGGTTTTAATCCCCGTCAGGCGCTGCGTCTCAGGTTCATATGAGTAGGTGGTCACCACGCCGTTGCCGTGTTCTTCGCGCAGTTTCTGCCCGGCGGCGGAACAGGTCAGCGATTTCACGATGACCTGCTCCTGGCCGCCTTTCAGCGTCAGCCAACTGCCCGCCAGCAGGCCAGCTATGTCATACGCCACGCGCTGTACGTTACCTTTTGCATCGGTGGTGGTAAGGACGGCGCCAGTCGCGTCGGCGGTGCTCTGCGTGGTCAGCGTTTCTGCGCCCAGCAACTCGTTCCAGGCAGATGCATCCGCCCCCTGCCAGTCGGCCACGTTATCCGGGTTATCGGCGTCTTTCAGCAGGCGACGGGTGACGGACTGCGGTACGCCGGTCAGGGCTATCGCGTCGGTCTGTTCCTGACCGGCGGTATCGTAATGGCTGATGCACAGCCCCGCCAGGTTCAGTTTTTTTTCTGCCGCACTGTTGCCTGCGTATACAAAGCGCTCCGCAATGCGGGCGGTTTTGCCTGTGACCTGTACCGTCACGCTCAGCGGACGCCCGGCGAGTGAAGCTGCTTCATACTGCCAGGTGTGCGTCACCGCCTCGCTCTTGTCTCCGGTGACGCCGACATTGCTGACCGCGATAAAAGGCCGCCCGGCCACGTCGTTCAGGCTCACGGTGGTGCCGTTGTCCACGCCCTGGGCGCACAGCACGTTACCGGCCAGGTCAGTGATGTACGTGAAGTTTGCCAGGCCCGTCGCCTGCAGGCGCGGGTCGGCGCTGCGGCTCAGAAACCCGCCAGGATTATACTGCTGCCGGGTGATACGTTCGTTGGTGGTGGTCAGGGTGTCAGGATGACGGTGATATTCGATACTGCGGACGCTCAGGCCCCGGTTGTCGAGAACCGTGACCGAAGGGGTGTGGCTGAACAGCGATGTATGCATAGATTTCTCTCGATAGTTAACTACGCGCCCTACTCCCGGCATTGAGACCCCAGGGAGCAGGGCGTTATTTGTTACTGGGATGCCGTATCGTTCACGTCTTCAGCAAACGTAAACCACGGCGTGAACAGCGTTCTCCTGAAGTCTCCTTTTGCCGTTTTAACCTGATATTCCCGGCCTATTGCATCGAAGTAGTGAGTGTCGGCATACAGAATGTGTGAGGCGGCATCCGCGACGATTCGGCCGCCATCCAGCTGCTGTCACAATAGACCAGACATTGCGCCACCGGGATCGTGGTAATGATAGCCAGCGCCTCTTCTACCATCGTCGGGACGGGGAAGGTACTTTTTCTGTCGAAGGCTGTGTGTACCCCTGCGCCACGCCGTTTTCAGCCCCCCAGAACCGAGAGCTGGTCGGCCGTCCCCAAGCGTCCAGAGAGACTAACTGATGGTTATCGTTAGGATCGATGAGGTGATTGGGCGTCAGGAAACGATAGCCATAATCCGCATGGGTTCCGGCCCCAGCGGCATCCTGAATATACGTCACGGCACAATAATGGGTATCCCAGGTGATGGATGTTTTCTCGGTCAGCAAGGTGTCTTGCTGTTGCAGAGGGCGATAGTACTGGCTGGCAGAGCCAAAGTCCGTGAAACCTTTGCGGGCAAACCAGACCTTAGACTCACTGGTCAGCGCCAAAGACCGAGTGACTGAGATATAACCGGCCTGCATCAGTTGCACGGTCAGCATCACGCCTAAATCTTTCAGCAGCTTAGCATCATATTGACTAAAACGGGGCGTAAAATGTGACCAAGCTCACGTGTCACCTGACCAGTATTCAGCAGGCAGCGTGTCATCAACGCTACGCACGCCGGTTGCGAACCAGCTCACGTGCCGGGAAGGAACGATAATATTATCTGAACCCGTGGCCTCCAGCTTGCGGGCCAGGGATGCCCACTTCCCCCAGGCCCATTGCAGAAGCCAGCGGTGCAACGTCAACGCTGCCAGCCACCACGGAGGTCAATAGCCTCCGCCGTTTATTCTTATCCGTCGCCAGCGTGTCTTCTTCATTCCCTGCCCCTGGGGTCAGGGTCTCTTTCACCAACAAGGTGAGGAATGGTCTGAGTTTGAATTTCGCGTCGGTATCGCACCAAAGCGTTACGAAGAATGTAGAAAAGTTTCGGGTGGATGCATCAGAGAAGGATTGGAGCGGGCGAAGGGAATCGAACCCTCGTATAGAGCTTGGGAAGCTCTCGTTCTACCATTGAACTACGCCCGCTTTGAGGTGCGTGAGGCATTATAGACTTTCAGCTCTCGCTGGCAAGTGCCTTTGTGTCCAGGTGATGGTTTTTCAAGCACTTTTTAGACTAACAAGAGGGTTTAAGGTAGCGCTGCGGGTCGATCGCCGTAGCGCGATAGCGAATCTGGAAGTGCAAACGCACAGAATCTGCCCCCGTGTTGCCCATCGTGGCAATTTTCTGCCCGGCCTTCACTTTCTCACCCGTATTCACCAGCATCGTGTCGTTATGGGCATAAGCGGTGATGTACTCTTCGCTGTGTTTGATCATCACCAGATTGCCATAGCCGCGCAGCTGGTTACCGACGTAAACCACCGTACCTGCGCCGGAAGCATAAATGGGCTGCCCGCGAGAACCGGAGATATCAATGCCTTTATTGCCGCCGTCGCTGCTGGAGAACGGCTCAACGATGTTGCCCTTCGTCGGCCAAAGCCAACAGCGTGCTCCCACCGGCGGCGGTGCTACTTTGGCAATGGACGAGTTTTGTGTGCGAGAAGGCGCAGGGGTGTTTTTTGCCGTGGCGGTATTTTTCGGCCGGCTTGCAGAGCCTGAGCCTTTGATCCGAATACGCTGGCCCACCTGGATGGTGTAAGGCGCAGGTATCCCGTTCAGCCGGGCGAGATCGCCCACGCTGCTGCCGGTCATTCTGGAGATTTTAGAGAGCGTGTCGCCGCGTTTAACGGTGTAAACCGCGCCGCTGAAGGTGCCTTCGTTTCGGGTGCTTTTGGCTGATTTCGAGGAGGAGCAGGCCGTCAGCATCAGGCTCGTCATGATAATGAAAGCGGTGATGTGCCAGCGTTTAAAAATGCTTTCCTTGCGCAAACCAGTCCCCGGTAACGTTGATGAACTTGAGGGAAATCCCTCCCCTTACGGAGAGGGAGAAAGATGTTACTTAGTCGGACGCAGAGCCGGGAACAGGATAACGTCGCGGATGGTGTGGCTGTTGGTGAACAGCATAACCATACGGTCGATACCAATGCCCAGACCCGCCGTTGGCGGCAGACCGTGCTCCAGGGCGGTGACGTAGTCTTCGTCGAAGAACATTGCTTCGTCGTCGCCTGCCGCTTTCGCATCAACCTGATCCTGGAAGCGCTGCGCCTGGTCTTCCGCATCGTTCAGCTCGGAGAAGCCGTTCCCGATTTCACGGCCGCCGATGAAGAACTCAAAGCGGTCGGTGATTTCAGGGTTTTCGTCGTTACGGCGCGCCAGCGGAGAAACTTCAGCCGGGTATTCGGTGATGAAGGTCGGCTGAATCAGGTGGCTTTCCGCAACCTCTTCGAAGATCTCGGTCACGATACGGCCCAGACCCCAGCTCTTCTCGATTTTGATGCCGATGCTTTCCGCGATAGCTTTCGCAGAGTCGAAATTATCCAGATCGGCCAGGTTGGTTTCAGGCCGGTGCTTTTTGATAGCTTCACGCATGGTGAGCTTTTCAAACGGCTTACCGAAGTCGAAGGTTTCTTCACCGTACTGCACTTCGGTGGTGCCCAGAACATCCTGCGCCAGGGTGCGGAACAGGGATTCGGTAAGCTCAATCAGGTCTTTGTAGTCCGCGTAGGCCATATAGAGTTCCATCATGGTGAACTCTGGGTTATGACGCGGAGAAATGCCTTCGTTACGGAAGTTACGGTTGATCTCGAAGACGCGGTCGAAACCACCCACCACCAGGCGCTTCAGGTACAGCTCAGGCGCGATACGCAGGTACATGTCGATGTCCAGTGCGTTGTGGTGCGTGATGAACGGCCGGGCAGACGCGCCGCCAGGAATCACCTGCATCATCGGGGTTTCAACTTCCATAAAGTCGCGACCCACCATGAACTGGCGAATACCGGCCATGATCTGCGAACGCACTTTGAAAGTGTTACGAGAGTCATCGTTAGCGATGAGATCCAGGTAACGCTGACGGTAGCGGGTTTCCTGATCGGCCAGGCCGTGGAATTTGTCCGGCAGCGGACGCAGCGCCTTGGTCAGCAGACGCAGTTCGCTACAGTGAATGGACAGCTCGCCGGTTTTGGTTTTGAACAGCTTGCCGCGCGCGCCCAGGATATCGCCCAGGTCCCATTTCTTGAACTGCTCGTTGTAGATGCCTTCCGCCAGGTCGTCGCGGGACACATACAGCTGAATACGGCCACCAACGTCCTGCAGCGTCACGAAGGAGGCTTTCCCCATGATACGGCGGGTCATCATACGGCCAGCCACGCTTACCTCAACGCCCAGGTCTTCCAGCTCTTCGTTCTCTTTCGCATCGAAGTCAGCGTGCAGTTGGTCTGAGGTGTGGTCACGACGGAAATCGTTCGGGAATGGGATACCCTGCTCACGCAGAGCCACCAGCTTCTCACGGCGCGCTTTCAGTTCATTGTTAAGATCGGCTGCTGCGTCAACGCCCTGTGCTTGTTGTTCAGACATGTTGGTTCCTCATAACCCTGCTTTCAAACTTGCTTCGATAAATTTGTCCAGATCGCCGTCCAGCACCGCCTGCGTATTACGGGTTTCAACCCCGGTACGCAGATCTTTAATGCGGGAGTCGTCGAGGACGTAAGAACGAATCTGGCTGCCCCAGCCGATATCCGATTTGTTGTCTTCCAGCGCCTGCTTCTCAGCATTCTTTTTCTGCATTTCCAGCTCGTACAGCTTCGCCTTCATCTGCTTCATCGCCTGGTCTTTGTTCTTATGCTGAGAACGGTCATTCTGACACTGGGTCACGGTACCGGTTGGAATGTGGGTAATACGTACCGCGGATTCCGTACGGTTAACGTGCTGACCACCCGCACCGGATGCGCGATATACGTCAATGCGCAGGTCCGCCGGGTTGATGTCGATATCAATGTCGTCGTCCACTTCCGGGTAAACAAACGCGGAGCTGAACGAGGTATGGCGGCGGCCACCGGAGTCAAACGGACTCTTACGCACCAGGCGGTGAACGCCGGTTTCGGTACGCAGCCAGCCAAAGGCATAGTCGCCCTGAATGCGGATGGTCACGGACTTGATGCCCGCCACTTCGCCTTCGGACTCTTCAATAATTTCGGTTTTGAAACCGCGAGCTTCTGCCCAGCGCAGGTACATACGCTCCAGCATGCTTGCCCAGTCCTGCGCTTCCGTACCGCCGGAGCCTGCCTGGATGTCGATATAGCAGTCGGCGCTGTCGTACTCGCCAGAGAACATGCGGCGGAATTCAAGCTGCGCCAGCTTGGCGTCCAGCCCGTCCAGCTCGGCAACGGCCTCGTTAAAGGTCTCTTCGTCGTCGGCTTCTACCGCCAGTTCGAGCAGGCCGGAAACGTCTTCCAGGCCCTGGGCCATCTGGTCTAAAGTCTCGACAATCGCTTCCAGCGAGGAACGTTCTTTCCCCAGCGCCTGTGCGCGTTCAGGTTCGTTCCAGACATCGGGCTGTTCCAGCTCGGCGTTTACTTCTTCGAGGCGCTCTTTCTTGGCATCGTAGTCAAAGATACCCCCTAAGAACGTCGCTGCGCTCTGTGAGGTCCTGGATGCGGCTTTTTACCGGGTTAATTTCAAACATGCGTAATTTCTTATGTTGATTTCAGAAGACGAAATGCAGTCGTAAACCGGAAAGTTTACCGGATTTACGCCGCATTTTGTAGCTTTGTCCTTGACATATAGCCAAGTAATTAACGCTGCGGCAGCGTTAAGAACGCGGGCTATATCGGCCAGAGATGATCGATCAAAAGCTGCACGCTTCGGTTGCCGCGAAACTCGTTCACGTCCAGCTTGTAGGCCAGCTCAACTTCGCGCACGCCGTTGTCCGGCCAGCGGGTGGTATCCACGTTGAAGGCGATACCGTCCAGCAGCGGGCCGCCACCGACAGGCTCCACCATCACCTTCAGGTGGCGCTCGCCTACCAGACGTTGCTGGAGGATGCGGAATTTGCCGTCAAACAGCGGCTCCGGAAACATTTGCCCCCACGGCCCGGCATCGCGCAGCATCTCCGCCACTTCCAGCGTCATCTCCTGAGCAGACAGCGGGCCATCTGACCAGATTTCACCCTGTAGCAGCGCCGGATCCAGCCATTCACCGATCAGGTCACCAAAGCGCTGGCGGAACTCCTCAAAGCGAACTTCTTCCAACGACAGGCCGGCGGCCATTGCGTGACCGCCAAATTTCAGCATCATGCCAGGGTAAAGCGTATCCAGACGCTCTAAGGCATCGCGCATATGCAGCCCCTGAACCGAGCGACCAGAGCCTTTCAGCGTGCCGTCTCCCGCAGGTGCAAACGCGATTACCGGGCGGTGGAACCGCTCTTTGATGCGCGAGGCCAGAATGCCGACCACGCCCTGATGCCACTCCGGGTGATACATCGCCAGGCCATAAGGCAGTTCTTCGCTGCTGCGCTCCAGCTGTTCGCACAGCGTCAGCGCTTCAACCTGCATGCCCTGTTCAATCTCTTTACGCGTTTGGTTCAGCGCGTCCAGTTCGTTGGCCAGCATCCGTGCTTCGCCAATGTTCTCACTGAGCAGCAGCGCCACGCCAACCGACATATCATCCAGTCGTCCAGCGGCGTTCAGGCGCGGCCCCAGCGCAAAACCTAAATCGCTGGCGGCGATTTTGTGCGGCTCACGGTTAGCCACTTCAAGCAGTGCGCGAATACCGGGACGGCATTTACCTGCCCGAATACGGCTCAGGCCTTGCCAGGTCAGAATGCGGTTGTTGGTATCCAGCGGAACCACGTCCGCCACGGTGCCCAGCGCCACTAAATCGAGCAGTTCCGCAAGGTTTGGAATGGCCAGCCCACGCTGTTCAAACCAGCCGTTATCACGCAGATGCGTGCGCAGCGCCAGCATCAGATAAAACGCGACGCCGACACCGGCCAAAGATTTAGACGGAAACGCGCAGTCTGCAAGATTAGGGTTAATGATAGCTTCAGCGGCGGGAAGCGTTTCCCCCGGCAGGTGGTGATCGGTCACCAGCACAGGGATCCCCAGCGCATGGGCTCGATCAACGCCCGAATGGGAAGAGATCCCATTGTCGACGGTCACTATCATCTGCGCGCCGCGGGCGTGAGCCTGATCGACTACTTCCGGGCTAAGCCCGTAGCCATCTTCAAAGCGATTGGGCACCAGGTAGCCAACATTTTCAGCGCCCATACTGCGTAGTGCCAGAACGCTCAGTGCGGTGCTGGTCGCGCCATCGGCATCAAAATCGCCCACCACGATGATGCGCAGGCCTTCGCGAAAGGCGTTGTGAAGCATCACGACGGCCTGATCGACTCCGCTGAGCTGCTGCCACGGCAGCATTGCTTTTACGCCCCGTTCCAGATCCTGCTCACCACGCACGCCCCGGCTGGCATACAGCCGCTGGAGCAAAGAAGGCAGCGTAGCCGGAAGCGCCACCGAGCTGTCAACGGCCCGGCGGCGGAGTTGCGTTTGCTGTTTCACCCGAAATTAACCACCCGCTTTCATCAGTTGCTTGTGGGCGTCCAGCATTTGCTTCATCTCTTTTGGCCCCTGATAACCCGGGATCATGCTGCCGTTGCTCAGGACAATCGCCGGCGTCCCCTGCACGCCAAACTGCACGCCCAGGTTGTAGTGGTTAGCCAGGTTGATGTCGCAGCTTGCCGGAGCCACATCGCCGCCCTTCATTGCGGCATCGAACGCTTTGTTACGGTCTTTGGCGCACCAGATGGACTTCATATCGCTTTCAGCCTGGCTCTGCAGTCCCTGACGCGGGAACGCCAGGTAACGCACGGTGATCCCCAGCGCGTTGTAGTCGCTGATCTCTTCGTGCAGCTTGTGGCAGTAGCCGCAAGTGATGTCGGTGAAGACCGTAATCACGTGCTGCTCCTTCGGCGCTTTGTAGACGATCATCTCTTTTTCAAGCGCGTTCAGCTTGCCGATCAGCAGTTGGTTAGTCACGTTCACCGGCTGGGCGCCGCTCACGTCGTAAAGCGGCCCCTGAATCACATGTTTGCCGTCTTCGGTGACGTAGAGCACGCCGCTGTCGGTCAGCACGGTTTTCATTCCGGCAACCGGAGCAGATTGAATGTCTGCGCCCTGCACGCCGAGCTTCGCCAGGGATTGTTTAATGGCGGCGTCATCCGCGTGGGCAAAACCGGAAACAGAAGCGGCCAGCAGCGAAAGCAGCCAAAAACCTTTTTTCATGAGGATTCCTTTTTCTCTTGTGGCACTCACGCTCGAGGGTGGTGCTGTTGATGCAGCTGACGTAAACGCGCAGTCGCTACATGTGTATAAATTTGTGTGGTGGACAAATCGCTATGGCCCAGCAGCATCTGTACGACACGGAGATCCGCACCATGGTTCAGCAAGTGTGTGGCAAAAGCGTGGCGCAGCACGTGCGGAGACAGTTTTTCGCTGTCGATGCCCGCCAAAACAGCATAGTGCTTAATGCGGTGCCAGAAGGTTTGCCGCGTCATCTGCTGTGCGCGATTACTGGGGAACAGCACGTCCAGCGACTGCCCGTTCAACAAGTCCGGGCGGCCATACTTCAGGTACTCTTCAATCCAGTACACGGCTTCTTCGCCAAGCGGCACCAGACGTTCTTTATTGCCTTTACCGATGACTCGCACCACGCCCTGCCGCAGGCTGATATCGCTCATGGTGAGCCCGACCAGCTCCGACACGCGAAGCCCGGTCGCGTACAAAACTTCAAGCATCGCTTTATCGCGTAGCTCAATAGGCTGGTCGGTACAGGGCGACTGTAACAGCCGTTCAACCTGCGCCTCGCTTAAATCTTTCGGCAAACGCTGCGGCAGTTTGGGCGATGAAAGCAACGCGCTAGGGTCGTCTTCGCGCATTTTTTCACGATACAGATACTGAAATAACCGCCGCATGGCGCTAAGCAACCGCGCAGAACTGGTGGCTTTATAACCGCCCTCAATACGCTCCGCAAGCAATCCCTGTAGGTCCGAAGCCTGAACGGTCAAAAAACTGAGCTGATGACGCTCCAGCCACTCTGCCACCATCGTGAGATCGCGGCGATAAGAACTGAGCGTATTTTCAGCCAGGTTTCTCTCCAGCCACAGCGCATCCAGAAATTGTTCTATACGGGCCTTATCCTGTTCCACGCGTCACTCCCGGTTTGGCGAATTGTGTCCATTATGCATGATGGCGAGTGGGATCTGGTACACTTGGCCCTCTGCACGCTATTAAAATGAGTTTTTATTGTTATGAACATTGGTCTTTTTTACGGCTCCAGCACCTGCTACACCGAAATGGCGGCCGAAAAAATTCGCGACATTATTGGCCCAGAATTGGTGACGCTGCATAACCTGAAAGACGATGCCCCGGCCTTGATGGAACAGTATGACGTTCTGATCCTCGGCATCCCGACCTGGGATTTTGGCGAGCTGCAGGAAGACTGGGAAACCGTCTGGCCGCAGTTAGATGAGCTGAATCTGGAAGGCAAACTCGTGGCGCTGTACGGCATGGGCGACCAGTTGGGCTACGGTGAGTGGTTCCTGGATGCGCTAGGTATGCTGCACGACAAGTTAGGCCCGCGTGGGGCGCAGTTCATTGGCTACTGGCCAACCGAAGGCTATGAATTTACCAGCCCAAAACCAGTGATTGCCGACGGGCAGCTGTTTGTCGGCCTCGCGCTGGATGAAACCAATCAGTACGACCTGAGCGACGAACGGATTGAAACCTGGTGCGAGCAAATCCTTGGCGAAATGGCCGAGCGTTTCGCCTAAATCTGCCCGCTTCCGCTCGCCTGTTGTTGCATCAGCAGGCGACGTAAATCACGCCATTCGCCGATGTCCATGCTGTCAGCGGCCAGCCAAAGATGCTGGCAACGCTGTTTACCGGGCCGACGCAGTCTTAGCATCGCACCGCTGTCAATCATCCACGGATTCCCGACGATGTCCCAGTCACGCCCCTGCCAGCGCAGGCGAAAGTCCGTCAGCAGCTTGATTTCGCCCTGACGTGCGTGAATGCGGCGCTGGCTACGCACGCTGTCGAAAACCACCAGGGAAAGCAGCAGCATCCAGACGAGCGTATAGCTCATCGGCCACGGCGTCAGCAGCACAAGCAGTGCCACCAGACCGTGGAGAAGCAATGAAAGCCACTGCGCGCGCCAGGAAACCCGGAGATCAGATTGCCACAGGACCACGTTCTTTATTCCGTGTCTGAATCAGGCTAACCATACGCTGAAGTTCCGTATCCGCAGGTTTACCGTGGTTCATCAACCAGTTAAACAGGTCAGGATCGTCAGACTCCAGCAGGCGGACAAACAGCAGCTTGTCGCTGTCGCTAAGCGTTTCATATTCATGTTCGAAGAACGGCATAATCGAAATATCGAGCTCGCGCATTCCACGGCGGCATGCCCAGTGAATTCGGGCTTTATTATTGATATCCATGTGCTCTTTCCTGCTTAACCATCAAGTTGGGTACCGAGTTAGTGTAACGTGTTTTCGTCAGCGGGATTACCGGAATGTTTTATTGTGCGCACTTTCCCGGCACAAAGCGCTGTAACAGCATCGATTGCACCAGATTCTCCGAGGCTGCTCGTAAACGCACGAATGGCGTTATCAAACTGCTTGCATTGCCCTCAGGCTCTTTTACCATTGAGAAATTAAACCGTTGGATAACCCGGGATCTTTGTTATGGCTTTTAATCCGTTTCCTCCTCGCCAGCCCAGTGCCGCCGCCCGTCTGCCGCTGACGCTGATGACGCTTGATGACTGGGCTCTTATCACCGCCGTGGGCGCAGACGCTGAGAAATATCTTCAGGGTCAGGTCACCGCTGACGTGGCTAAGCTTGATGCAGGCCAGCATCTGCTGTGCGCTCATTGCGATGCCAAAGGCAAGATGTGGAGCAACCTGCGCCTGTTCCATCGCGGTGAAGGCTTTGCCTTTATTGAGCGCCGCAACCTGCGTGACGCACAGCTAACGGAGCTAAAGAAATATTCCGTCTTTTCCAAAGTCACCTTCAATGCGGATGATGCCAGCGTCCTGCTTGGCCTGGCTGGCTTCCAGGCACGTTCTGCGCTTGCTGCCGTCTTCGAAACGCTGCCGGATGAACAAACCCAGGTTGTACAGCAGGGTGCAACAACATTGCTGTGGCTGAACCTGCCTGCGGAACGCTTCCTGATTGTTACCGATGAAGAAACGGCGCAGCGCCTGACGGAGAAACTGCGCGGAGAAGCACAGCTCAACGACAGCCAGCAGTGGCTGACGCTGGATATCGAAGGCGGTTTGCCGGTTATAGATAGCGTGAACAGCGCGCAATTTATTCCTCAGGCGACCAACCTTCAGGCACTGGACGGGATCAGCTTTAAAAAAGGCTGCTACACCGGGCAGGAAATGGTCGCCCGAGCCAAGTTCCGCGGGGCGAACAAACGAGCCCTCTGGCTGCTGGCCGGTACCGCAAGCCGCGTGCCTGAAGCAGGCGAAGATCTCGAGCTGCAGATGGGTGAGAACTGGCGTCGTACCGGCACCATATTAGCCGCCGGGCTGCTAGAAAATGGCCGTCTTGTGGTGCAGGCCGTAATGAATAACGATCTTGAGCCGGACAGCGTTTTACGCGTGCGTGACGATGCCAGCAGCAGGCTGGCGCTTGAGCCACTGCCTTATTCTCTGGAAGAAAAATAATCAAACGCTGAGCCCCCTATATAGGGGGCTTTGTTTTATCGCGGGTTAAGCGTTTTAGCGGATATAGAGATAAATCGCGAGGAAGTGGCAAACGCTGCCGCCCAGCACAAACCCGTGCCAGATAGCATGGTTGTAAGGAATGCGTTTGCAGACGTAGAAAATAACCCCAAGCGAATAAACGATGCCGCCAATCGCCAGTAGCGTCACGCTGCCCGGCGCCAGTTTGACCACCATCTGGTAGATAACCACCAGCGACAGCCAGCCCATCAGCAGATAGGTCACCAGCGACAGCACCTTAAACCGGTGGGCGATAGTGAGCTTGAACAGGATCCCGGCCAGCGCCAGGCTCCAGATAACAATCATCAGCCCTTTTGACAGCGGCGAGTTGAGCCCCACCAGTAAAAAAGGCGTATAGGTACCGGCAATAAGCAGGTAGATGGCGCAATGGTCGAACTTTTTCAGCCATCGTTTAGCCCGCTCGTGCGGGATGGCGTGGTAGAGCGTTGAGGCAAGAAACAGCAGGATCATGCTGCCGCCGTAAAGGCTGTAGCTGGTAATCGCCGTCACGCTGGCGTTGGCGTCAACCGCCTGCACCAGCAGCAATACCAGGCCAACGATGCCGAACACCAGCCCAATACCGTGGCTGATGCTGTTGGCTACTTCCTCAGCCAGAGAATATCCATGCGCGATAAGTGGTTTGCGAGCCATCTGGCTCCTCCCGGAGATATAGAAGAATAAAGCAGCACCACTAGCCTAACTGAGAATGATTCCAGTGAACACATGTAAGCTAAAATAAATGTGTGAGCGCCTGTGACGACCTCGGTTCGTCAGTCTGGATGATTTCTTTTACAATCAAACGACAGCGTAAAAAACAGGAAAAAACACGATGCAACAGGCATTTGGCGAGATGAGTGAGGTCATCCATTTTTTGATGGAGATCGATAAGCTCAAGCTGGTTCAGCGCCGTACCAAAATCATCGGCCATGAACGCCATGAGAATTCCGCGGAGCACAGCTGGCATTTTGCCCTGGCGGCGATGAGCCTTGCGCCCTGGGCCAGGGAAGACGTGAATATTCAGCGAGTGATTCAGATGGCGCTGCTGCATGACATCGTGGAGATCGACGTTGGCGATGTGCTGGTTTACGACATTGCCGCCCGTGAAGCCATAGCCGACAAAGAAGCCGCGGCCGCTAGCCGCCTGTTTGGTTTATTACCCGCGCCACAGGGGCCACAATTCCTTGCGCTGTGGGAAGAATATGAGTCGGGCACCAGCCCTGATGCTCGTTTTGCCGGAGCGCTGGATCGTATTTTGCCTATCCTGCTGAATCTGCATAACGAAGGGCAAAGCTGGCGGGAGAATAATATTTCCCTGCAGCAGGTATTAACCCGTAACGCACAGGTGGGAGAAAGCTGGCCGGAATTATGGCAACATGTCGAGCGCCAATTATATCTGGCACACGAGAAAGGCTGGCTGCGTTAGCCCTGGCCGTTAGCAAAAGTCGACTCAGCAGGAAGAGAGAGTATGTTTACCCACGCGGCAATCGCCAACCTGAACGGTCTGGAAATGATGGTCTACAACTTTGTCATTAAAAACAAAGACAAAGTGATGTACATGACCATCCGTGAGCTGGCAGATGCCGCAGGCGTCTCCACCACCACCGTGCTGCGTTTTTGCCGCAAGCTCAACTGTGAGGGGTATTCCGAGTTTCGCGTTCGCTTTAAATTATATCTGGAGCAAACGGAATCTCAGCCAGCTAATTTCGGCAGCAGCGAAATCATCAGCTTTTTTAAAAGCACCAATAACGAAGAATTTGATACTCTCATCGACCACGCGGTAGATATTATATGTTCATCTGAGCGTATTATTTTTGTCGGTGCGGGAACTTCAGGTGCATTAGCAAAATACGGCGCACGCTTCTTTTCTAACGTCGGTAAATTCAGTAACCATATCGACGATCCTTATTTTCCGGTTACCAACGATATGGCACGTAACGCGCTGGCTATTGTACTTTCGGTTTCCGGCGAGACGGAAGAGATCTTACGCTTTGCCAGCCAGTTCAGCCTTCACCACTGTAAAGTGATGTCTATCACCAGCCATGAGAACTCGTCGCTGGCTAAGTTAGCCGACTTTAATATTTCCTGGCATATTCCACCGGTACGTATTGCCGGGGTTTATGACATCACTACACAAATTCCCGTTATTTATATTCTTGAAACCATTGGCCGCCGTCTGGCAAAAAGAATGCCATAAAAAACACCCTGTTTTTTATTTGTGACAAATCACAATTCACGCTATTTGTTATATCGTGACAATCCCATTTCATTTGTTAGACTCGAAAACAGAAATAATACATTCAGCGCCACAGTGTGATTCAACGCACATTATTTCCTGCGCTAACGATGAGATGAAATAATATGAAACAACTGAAGTTACCGAAGGACTTTTTATGGGGCGGCGCGGTTGCCGCTCACCAGGTAGAAGGCGGCTGGAACAAAGACGGTAAAGGCCCAAGCATTTGTGACGTACTGACGGGAGGCGCCCACGGCGTGCCTCGTGAGATTACTCAGCAGGTTGTACCCGGTAAATATTATCCGAACCATGAAGCAATTGATTTTCATGGCCGCTACAAAGAAGACATCAAGCTTTTCGCCGAAATGGGCTTCAAGTGCTTCCGCACCTCGATTGCCTGGACCCGTATTTTCCCTAATGGCGACGAACTGCAGCCTAATGAAGCCGGCCTGAAGTTCTACGATGACATGTTCGATGAGCTGCTGAAGTACAACATCGAGCCGGTTATCACCCTCTCCCACTTCGAAATGCCGCACCATCTGGTCACCGAATACGGCGGCTGGACCAGCCGTAAAGTGGTCGATTTCTTTGTTCGTTTCGCCGAGGTCGTGTTCGAGCGCTACAAGAGCAAAGTGAAGTACTGGATGACGTTTAACGAAATCAACAACCAGCGTAACTGGCGCGCGCCGCTGTTCGGCTACTGCTGCTCTGGCGTGGTTTACACCGAGCACGACAACCCGGAAGAGGTGATGTACCAGGTGCTGCACCACCAGTTTGTGGCGAGCGCAATGGCGGTGAAAATCGGCCACCGCATCAACCCGGAAATGAAGATTGGCTGCATGCTGGCGATGGTGCCGCTTTATGCCTTCTCCTGTAAGCCAGAAGATCAGATGTACGCCCAGGAGTCGATGCGCGAGCGTTACGTGTTTACCGACGTGCAGCTGCGTGGCTATTACCCTTCTTACGTGCTGAACGAGTGGGAACGCCGCGAATTCAACATCAAAATGGAAGCAGGCGACGAGCAAATCCTGCGCGAGGGTGTTTGCGATTACCTCGGGTTTAGCTACTACATGACTAATGCCGTTCAGGCCGAGGGCGGCAGCGGCGATGCACTTTCCGGCTTCCAGGGTAGCGTGCCGAACCCGCATGTCAAAGCCTCCGACTGGGGCTGGCAGATTGACCCGGTTGGCCTGCGCTATGCGCTGTGCGAACTGTATGAGCGTTATCAGAAGCCGCTGTTCATCGTAGAAAACGGCTTTGGCGCTTACGACAAGGTCGAGGCCGACGGCTCCATCAACGATGACTACCGTATTGATTACCTGCGTGCTCACGTTGAAGAATTGAAAAAAGCCGTGACCTACGATGGAGTGGACCTGATGGGCTATACGCCATGGGGCTGCATCGACTGTGTGTCATTTACCACCGGCCAGTACAGCAAGCGCTACGGCTTTATCTACGTGAACAAACACGACGACGGCACCGGCGATATGTCTCGCTCCCGTAAAAAGAGCTTCAACTGGTACAAAGAAGTGATAGCCAGCAACGGCGAGAATCTTTAAGTAAAAGGCGCCGTTATGGCGCCTTTGTTGTTTAAACGGGCAGGCCAAACCGGAAGCAGGCTCCGCGCTGCGGCAGGTCGACCAGGGAAATATCGCTGCCGTGAAGCTGCAGCATCTGTCGGACGATCATCAGGCCAAGCCCGCCAACCCTGAGCCGGGACTGATGCACAATCGAAGGCCTTACAAAAAGTCCTTCTTTGAGCTCCTGCGGAATACCCGGCCCGCTGTCGCTGACCTGCACCATCACTTTATCCAGCTCCTTCCATAGCCGGACCGAAATCACGCCTTTGTCCGGCGTATGGCGGATCGCGTTGTCCAACAGATTGGTCAACACTCGCTCAATCATGCTGACGTCGGCTTCAATCAGCGGCAATCCAGGCTGAATGTCAGCCAAAAGCTCAAGCTGGCGAGTCTGCGCCGGCAGCTCAAATTTCTGGAAAACATCCTGCAGCAGTTCGCTGATAGAGAAGCTCTCCTTATGCGGCTTCACCACGCCATATTCCAGGCGGGCCAGCTCAAACAGCGACTGCGCCAGCGCGCCCACCTTCTGACTTTGCGCGAGGGCGATATCCAGATAACGTTTTTTATCGGCCTCGCTCAGGGTGGCAGACATCACCGACAGGCTTTCAAGATAGCCATGCAGCGACGTCAGCGGAGTGCGCAGGTCATGAGATATATTGGCGATAAACTCGCGCCGCAGCTGATCCTGCTGCGTCAGGCTGTGCCACTGCTCGGAGATTCTCCCCGCCATAGCAATCACCCCGTGACGGAGTTGGGCAAGCTCATCCCCGTCCTGCTGTGGATTTTGCGGGAGCGCCGCCATCGCCTGCATTTCTGCCATACCACCCGATTCCAGGGCCTTAACGTGCTGCGAAAGTTCGCGTAGCGGGCGCGTGATCCAACGGAACGCCAGGCCGCCAACCACCAGCCCCAGCACGCAGATCAGGCTCAACAACAGCAGGCTGAGCTTCAGGACAGCATCAAACTGGGCGCTGTTGGCGAGCTGATTATAGGTTTCCCCCAGCAATACCACGTACAAATAGCCTTCCAGCTTGCCGTCGCGCAGCATCGGCGCCACGCTAAATACCTTTTGCCCATCAAGGCTGCGTGGGTCATCGCCGTAAAGCGGGAACTTATCGCCTTTCAGCGCGGCCTGAAGCGGCGCGAGATCGACCTGATGACGCTTTATATGCCCATCCGGAGCCGCATCACCAATAATGTTGCCTTGCTTATCCAGCAGGTAAACCTCCACGCTGGGATTCACCGCCATCAGGTGATCGAACAGCGTTCGCACCGAGTCTTTGTTCAGCCCATCCTGCCCAAGCAGCGGGTAGCTTTGGTTGATGTGCTGAGCCAGGTCACCGGAAAGTTGCTGGATAACGGCCTGGCTGTACTGCGTACTGGTACGGACCTGCAGCCAGCCCAAAAAGGCGCAGGCGGTCAGCAGCAGCACGGCAAAAACCAGCGTCAGGCGCCGGGAAAGCGTAAGAATTCGCATAGGGTTACTCACGTATCAGGGCGGTAAATTTGTAGCCTTTACCCCACACGGTGCGGATGAAATTCGGCTCCGCCGGGTTGTCTTCAATCTTAATGCGCAGCCGGTTGATATGGGTGTTAACGGTGTGCTCGTAGCCTTCGTGCTGATAGCCCCAGACCTGGTTGAGCAGATTCAGCCGCGAAAACACTTTGTCTGGATTGCGGGCGAAGAAATAGAGCAGGTCGAACTCACGCGGAGTTAGCTCTACCGGCAGTTGGTTAAGGCGAACGTCTCTGGCCAGAGGGTCAATAGAAAGCGGGCCAAAGGTCAAAGTCCCGGCATCTATCTTAAGGTTCTGGCTCATGGCCTCCTGGCGGCGGAACAGCGCCTTCACGCGGGCCACCAGCTCAAGCATTGAAAACGGTTTTGCCAGATAATCGTCCGCGCCCAGCTCAAGCCCAAGCACGCGGTGCGTTTCGCTGGAGCGGGCGCTGATCATGATAATCGGCGTGTAGCGCGTCATGCTTCTGGCAAAACGGCAAATCTCGAGGCCATCGACGCCGGGCAGCATCAAATCGAGGATTAGTGCATCCCAGCCGCCCTGTCTCAGCTTTTCCAGCCCGACATTGCCGTCGGCGGCATGAACGATTTCAAAGCCTTCTTCCCGCAGATGCAGTTGCAAAAGCTCGGCGATATTCTCGTCGTCTTCCACTATTAAGATTTTTTTTGCCTGATTCACTTTTTGTACGTCCCCACACGCCTGGCATAGCCAAAGTTTACACAACTCGCGTCGGTTAAGTTGTCACATTTAATTTAACTTTGCGTGAGGCAATCGGGAACAAATCCGGCCAATACTCGCTGCATCAAATCACGAGGAAGCCGGACGATGGAAAGCTCAACGCTGCATACCGCCCCACCGCTCATTCACCCTCTATGGCTGAGGCTCTGCCACTGGCTGAATGCGCTGGCGATGCTGATTATGGTCACCAGCGGCTGGCGCATTTATAACGCCTCTCCGCTGTTTAATTTTCAGTTTGCCAATGAACTTACCCTCGGCGGCTGGCTGGGCGGCGCGCTGCAGTGGCACTTCGCCGGGATGTGGCTGTTTGCGGTCAACGGCATGATTTACCTGCTGTGCAATCTCTTCAGCGGCCGCTTCAGGCAGAAATACTGGCCTCTTTCACCTCGTGAATTCTTCCAGGATGCCTTTGCGGCGCTGCGGGGGAAATTAGCCCACGCCGACCTCAGCCATTACAACATGGTGCAAAAGGCGGCCTATCTGTTCGTTATCGCCGACAGCCTGCTGCTGGTTGTTTCCGGCCTTGTCGTGTGGAAATCCGTGCAGTTTGCCCTGCTGCGAGAATTGCTTGGCGGCTACGACACGGCGAGGTTTATCCACTTTTATGCCATGTCCGCGATGGTCGGTTTCGTGGTGGTTCATCTACTGATGGTGGCGCTGGTACCCCGCACGTTGCTCGCCATGCTCCGTGGCCGTTGAGGAAGCAACATGAGCGATAAAAACGAGATCATTAAAGAAGCGACACAGCTGATTAATAAGCAGCTCACCCAGGAAGGCCGCCGTCGTTTTTTAAAGCAGGGCTTAACGCTCGGCGGCATCGCGATGCTAACCGGCTGCGATATCAGCGATAACGCCACGATTGAAAGCTCGCTCGGCAAGATTTCACGTTTTAACGACCGCATTCAGGCCTGGCTGTTTAACGGCAGCCAGCTGGCACCGGTTTACCCGGAAAGCATGATCGACCTTAACTTCCCGTTTAACGCTTTCTACGGCGAGGATGAAGCGCCGGATATCAACGGCGACAGCTATCGCCTTGAGCTTGCCGGACTGATTACCGACAAGCGCCCCTGGACCCTGGCGCAGCTTCACCAGATGGCGCAGGTGAGCCAAGTGACTCGCCACATCTGCGTTGAAGGCTGGAGCGCCATCGGCAAGTGGGGCGGCGTGCCCTTTGCCCTGTTCCTGAAAGGTATTGGCGCGGATCTGCGGGCTAAATACGTCAGCTTTAAATGTGCGGATGATTACTACACCAGCATCGATATGGCCACTGCGCTGCACCCGCAAACGCTGATTGCTTTAACCTGGGATGGCAAAGTCCTGCCGCGCAAATACGGCTACCCGATGAAACTGCGCATCCCAACCAAACTCGGCTACAAGAACCCGAAACATATTCAGGTTATTGAAGTCACTAATCGCTACCCCGGCGGCTACTGGGAAGACCAGGGCTATAACTGGTTCGGCGGTAGTTAATTCTCTGTATCTCACTGTGAACGTAAGGAATCAAAAAATGAAAAAGATCTACGCTGCCCTGCTGTGCTCCACCATGCTGTTCGGGATTGCCGGTGCCAACGCGGCCGACTCGATGAGCAAAGATTCTATGGCCAAAGACGGCATGGGCAAAATGACCCACACCTGTAAAGATGGCATGAACAAGGACGGCATGAAGAAAGACTGCATGTCCAAAGATGGGATGAAGAAAGACGGCATGAGCAAAGACCATATGGGCAAAGGCAGCATGGCCAAAGACGGTATGGCTAAAGACAGCATGAGCAAGCAATAAGCCTTACGCTACGCCAGTCTCACCCTCTTCTGGCGTAGCGATCTTATTTCCCACCTGCCGCATCAATAAACGTACCGGTCACGTAAGAAGCCTTCTCGCTCAGCAGCCAAACAATGGTTTCTGCTATTTCTTCCGGCTGGCCGCCGCGCTGCATCGGCAATGCCGTTTTCACCCGATCGACTCGCCCCGCTTCTCCGCCGGAGGCATGCATTTCGGTATAAATAAAGCCAGGCCGCACGCCGTTCACGCGGATGCCCTGCGCGGCAACTTCAACCGCCAGCCCGGTGGTCAACGTATCAACCGCCCCTTTAGACGCTGCATAATCAACATATTCCCCAGCAGCCCCTAAACGGGCCGCGGCAGAAGAAACGTTAACAATCGCCCCGCCTTCCCCGCCGTGTCGATATGCCATGCGTTTCACCGCTTCCCGGCAGCAGAGAAAATATCCGGTAACGTTAGTCGCCAGCACGCGGTTAATACGCTCCGCCGTCAGATTTTCAATCGTCGATTGTTGAAACAGGATCCCGGCATTGTTCACCAGCGCGGTCACCGGCCCAAACGCGTTATCGATTTCAGCAAACATCGCCATCACCTGAAGCTCATCGGCGATATCCGCCCGCAGCGCCAGCGCTTCGCCGCCGCTGGCGACAATCGTACTCACCACTTCGTCCGCAGCCTGCTTATTGCGAAGGTAGTTAACCACAACTTTATAGCCATGCCGGGCCAGTAAAAGCGAGGTGGCTTTGCCGATTCCCCGGCTGCCGCCGGTGACCAGAGCTATCTTCATGTGTCTTCTCCAGAAACAAGAAAGGGCACCGAAGTGCCCTCATCAAGTTGTTAAAACTATTCGTACTCGCTCATCGGCACGCAGGAGCAGAACAGGTTACGGTCGCCGTAAACGTCATCGAGGCGCTTCACGGTTGGCCAGTATTTGTTGCCGTGGCCTGCCGGGAACACAGCCAGCTCGCGGGTGTACGGATGCGCCCACTCGGCAACGATTTCGTCCTGAGTGTGCGGCGCGTTCACCAGCGGGTTGTCTTCCAGCGTCCATTCGCCGGCTACCACGCGGTCAATTTCGCTGCGGATAGAGAGCATGGCTTCGATGAAGCGGTCCAGCTCCACTTTACCTTCGGATTCGGTCGGCTCAACCATCAGCGTGCCCGCCACCGGGAACGACATGGTTGGCGCATGGAAGCCGAAGTCGATCAGGCGCTTGGCGATGTCCAGCTCGCTGATACCGGTTTCTTCTTTCAGCGGACGAATATCCAGAATACATTCGTGAGCCACGCGGCCGTTCGCGCCGGTGTACAGCACCGGGTAAGCGGACTTGAGGCGAGTCGCGATGTAGTTGGCGTTCAGAATCGCCACGGAGCTGGCTTTCTTCAGGCCATCCGCGCCCATCATGCGGATGTACATCCAGCTGATTGGCAGGATAGAGGCGCTGCCGAACGGAGCCGCGGAAACCGCGCCCTGCTGGGTCAGCATCTCTTCAATCTGCACCACGCTGTGGCCCGGTACAAACGGAGCCAGATGTGCTTTCACGCCGATTGGGCCCATGCCCGGGCCGCCACCGCCGTGTGGAATACAGAAGGTTTTGTGCAGGTTGAGGTGCGAAACATCTGCGCCAATGTAGCCCGGCGTGGTGATCCCGACCTGGGCATTCATGTTCGCCCCGTCCAGGTACACCTGGCCGCCGAACTGGTGAACAATCTGGCAAACTTCGCGGATGGTTTCTTCATACACGCCGTGGGTCGACGGGTAGGTCACCATGATGCAGGAGAGCGCTTCGCCAGCCTGTTCGGCTTTAGCACGCAGATCCTGCAGATCGATGTTGCCTTGTTTATCACAGGCCACAACGATCACTTCCATGCCCGCCATCTGCGCGGAGGCCGGGTTGGTACCGTGCGCGGAGCTTGGGATCAGGCAGATATTACGACTGCCTTCGTTGCGGCTTTCGTGGTAGCGGCGGATAGCCAGCAGGCCTGCATATTCGCCCTGCGCGCCGGAGTTCGGCTGCATGCAAAGCGCGTCATAACCGGTCAGCTTCACCAGCCAGTCGGACAGCTGGGCAATCATCTGATGATAACCTTCAGCCTGGTTTGCCGGGCAGAACGGATGCAGTTCAGCAAATTCCGGCCAGGTGATCGGGATCATTTCGGCGGCGGCGTTCAGCTTCATGGTGCAGGAACCGAGCGGGATCATCGCCTGGTTGAGCGCCAGGTCTTTGCGTTCCAGAGAGTGCATGTAGCGCATCATCTCGGTTTCGCTGTGATAACGGTTAAAGACCGGGTGAGTCAGAATTTCGTCGTCGCGCAGCATCGGCGCTGGAATGGATTTGCTGTCGTTGGCAACGTCGCGATCCAGCTTGTCGATGTCCAGGCCGTGAGCATCGCCCAGCAGCACGTCGAACAGGGCCACAACGTCTTCACGGGTGGTGGCTTCATCAAGGGTGATGCCCACCGCGTTCAGGATGTCGCTGCGCAGGTTGATTTCACGCGCTTCGGCACGCGCCAGCACGGCGGCTTTATCGGCAACTTCAACACAAAGGGTGTCGAACCAGTGCTTGTGGCGCAGGACCAGGCCTTTCTGCTGCAGGCCAGCGGCCAGAATGTCGGTCAGGCGGTGAATGCGGCCTGCAATGCGCTTCAGCCCGGCCGGGCCGTGGAAGACCGCATACAGGCTGGCAATGTTCGCCAGCAGAACCTGAGAAGTACAGATGTTGGAGTTCGCTTTCTCGCGGCGGATATGCTGCTCACGGGTTTGCATCGCCATGCGCAGTGCGGTGCGGCCAGCGGCATCGCGGGAGACGCCGATAATACGGCCAGGCATGGAACGCTTAAATTCGTCACGTGCGCCGAAGAACGCCGCGTGCGGGCCGCCGTAACCCATCGGTACGCCAAAGCGCTGTGCGGAACCGAACACGATGTCCGCGCTTTGTTTGCCCGGTGCGGTCAGCATGACCAGCGACATAAAGTCTGCGGCAACGCTCACGACCACTTTGCGCTGTTTCAGCTCGGCAATCAGCGCGGTGTAATCATGCACTTCACCGGTAGTGCCAACCTGCTGCAGGAGCACGCCAAACACATCCTGGTGATCCAGCACTTTCGCTGCGTCATCAACAATGACGTCAAAACCGAAGGTTTCCGCACGGGTGCGCACAACGTCCAGCGTTTGCGGGTGAACGTCAGATGCCACGAAGAAGCGGTTAGCGTTTTTCAGCTTGCTGACGCGTTTGGCCATCGCCATAGCTTCTGCCGCCGCGGTGGCTTCATCAAGCAGCGAAGCAGAAGCGATGTCCATGCCGGTCAGGTCAAGCGTGACCTGCTGGAAGTTCAGCAACGCTTCAAGACGGCCCTGGGAAACTTCCGGCTGATAAGGCGTGTAGGCGGTGTACCAGCCCGGGTTTTCCAGCATGTTACGCAGAATCACCGGCGGCGTTTGTACCGCGGTGTAACCCATGCCAATGTAAGTTTTGAAGCGTTTATTGCGGCTGGCGATGGCTTTTAATTCAGCCAGCGCGGCAAATTCGGTCGCAGCGGCGCCAATCTGAGGCGGCTCGGCAAGCTGAATGTCCTGCGGAACGATGCTGGTGATCAGGTCGTTGAGCGTCTTCGCCCCGACGGTGTCCAGCATTTCTTGCTGCTGCTGCGCGTTCGGGCCAATGTGACGGTCGATAAACGCTTCGTGATTCTCTAACTGACGTAAAGACTGGGTCATGAGCGGTGATTCCTGAAATGTTTTCCCCTCTCGCCGGGGAGAGGGGTTTAAAAATTACTCGTCTTCTAACAGCGCTTCATAGGCAGAAGCATCCAGCAGCGCGGCAACCTGTGCTTCGTCGCTGGCTTTAATTTTGAAGATCCAGCCTTCTCCGTAAGGCTCGCTGTTGACCAGCTCCGGGCTGTCGCTCAGCGCGTCGTTAACCGCAACGATTTCACCGCTGATTGGGGCGTAGATGTCAGAAGCCGCTTTCACGGATTCGGCAACGGCACAATCATCGCCGGCAGAAACGGTGGCACCCACTTCAGGCAGATCCACAAACACCATGTCGCCCAGCAGTTCCTGCGCGTGTTCGGTGATGCCCACGGTGTAGCTGCCGTCAGCTTCTTTACGCAGCCATTCGTGCTCTTTGCTGTATTTCAGTTCGTTCGGCACATTGCTCATTGTTTTCTCCTGATACCTGATTTCAAAATTTAAAGCGCAACCGGCTTACCGGCGCGAACAAAAATAGGTTTGGTGACTTTGACCGGCATTTCGCGGTTGCGGATCTGCACAATCGCCGTTTCACCGATGCCGGCCGGTACGCGGGCCAGCGCAATGCTATAACCGAGCGTAGGCGAGAAGGTGCCGCTGGTGATCGCCCCTTCATGGATATTGCCCTGCGCGTCGGTAAACCGTACCGGCAGCTCATTACGTAATACGCCTTTTTCGGTCATGATCAAGCCAACCAGCTGCTCAGTGCCGCTGGCGCGCTGCGCTTCCAGCGCTTCACGGCCGATGAAATCACGATCTTCCGGCTGCCAGGCGATAGTCCAGCCCATATTGGCAGCCAGCGGAGAAACACCTTCATCCATATCCTGGCCGTAGAGGTTCATACCCGCCTCAAGCCGCAGCGTGTCGCGAGCGCCCAGCCCGCAAGGCTTAACGCCGGCTTCAACCAGCTGCGCCCAGAACTCTGCGGCCTTTTCGTTAGGCATCGCAATTTCATAGCCCGCTTCGCCGGTGTAGCCGGTCGTGGCGATGAACAAATCGCCGGACTGCACGCCAAAGAACGGCTTCATGCCTTCAACGGCTTTACGTTGTTCTTCGCTAAACAGCGTGGCGGCTTTAGCCTTCGCGTTCGGGCCCTGAACGGCAATCAGCGACAGGTCATCGCGCACGGTAACGGACACGCCATACGTCTCGGCATGCTGGTTAATCCAGGCAAGGTCTTTTTCACGAGTGGCGGAGTTAACAACGAGGCGGAAGCTGTCTTCGGTGAAGAAGTAGATAATCAGGTCATCAATTACGCCGCCGGAAGCATTAAGCATGGCGGTGTAAAGCGCTTTGCCTGGCTGAGTCAGTTTGGCGACGTCATTGGCGACCAAATAACGCAGGAATTCGCGGGTACGGCTGCCCTGCAGGTCGACGATGGTCATGTGGGAAACGTCGAACATACCGGCGTCGGTGCGTACCGCGTGGTGTTCATCAATTTGTGAGCCGTAGTGCAGCGGCATCATCCAGCCGTGGAAATCAACCATGCGGGCGCCACAAAGCGTGTGCTGTTCAAATAAGGGGGTCTGTTGAGTCATCTTTTCCTCTTTAACCATCTGGTTGCAAAGCGGATTTGGCTTTGCCAACCGTCAGACGAAACCCGGCACCGCCACCGTTCCCCGATAGCGACGCAAACGTTACCTTTGACCTGAACTTACCACCGAACGGGGGCGTAAACCATAAGCGAAAAACGGTCATTGCATTAGCTTATGACCAAAATGGGAGAGGAAGTGTGCAGAGTAATTCACTGAAAAAATGCGATACACCCCACATTAACAGCAGGTATTTAATGTCGAATTTAGCACTAGCTAACATTTACGACCATTTCAGAAACAAATTAACTACATCGCTAAAATTGTAAGATTAGAAAATGTAATCCGAGATTTGTCCTGAGATTAGAATATTTCAAACGAGGGCGAAGGTGCCCTTCCCGGTCATCGGGAAGGGAAATGTGACGGGGTTATCACTTAGAGATTCAACGTAGCCAGGACGGCAGATCTTGCAGCCCCATCGCCTGACGGATCAGTTGGGGCTTCACGCCCGGCAGCGTGTCGGCAAGCTTCAGGCCGATATCCCGCAGCAGCTTTTTCGCCGGGTTGCTGCCGGCAAACAGGTCGCGGAACCCCTGCATGCTGGCAAGCATGACCGCCGCACTGTGCTTGCGGCTGCGCTCATAGCGACGCAGGTAGAGATGCTGCCCGAAGTCTTTGCCCTCAAGATTCAGGCGACGGATTTCGGCAATCAATTCTGCGGCATCCATAAAGCCCAGGTTGACGCCCTGCCCGGCCAGCGGATGAATGGTATGGGCGGCATCGCCCACCAGCGCCAGGCGATGACCGGCAAAGCTGCGGGCATAACGCCCCGTCAGCGGGAAGACGCGGCGCTCGCTTTCCACGGTGCACAGCCCGAGGCGCATATTAAAGGCTACGGAAAGCGCCTGATTAAAGGCTTCATCGTCCACCTGCTGCATACGCGCCGCTTCTTCCGGCGGCAGCGACCAGACAATCGAGCACAGATGCGGGTCAGAGAGCGGCAGAAACGCCAGAATACCTTCTCCGTGAAACGCCTGCCTGGCGACAGCCTGATGCGGTTCGGCGGTGCGAATCGTTGCCACCAGCGCGTGGTGATTGTAGTCCCAGAACGTCAGCGGAATGTCTGCTTTATCGCGCAGCCAGGAGTTGGCACCATCAGCGCCGACGACCAGCCGTGCGGTCAGCATCGCGCCGTCTTTGAGGGTCAGAAACGCTTCGTTTTCGCCCCAGGCAACCTGGTTAATTTCCGCCGGTGCCATCAGGGTGATGTCGCTGCATTGCTCCGCCCGCTGCCAAAGCGCCTGGTGGATCACCGAGTTTTCAATGATGTGCCCAAGATGGCTAAAACCAAAGCTCTTGTCGTCAAAGGCGATTTGCCCGAAGCTGTCTCGCTCCCAGACTTCCATCCCGTGATAGCAGCTGGCCCGCTCGCTAATTTTTGGCCACACGCCAAGGTGCGTCAGCAGTTTTTCACTGGCCGCATTGATCGCCGAAACACGCAGTTCAGGCGCGGCATCAGGCGCAAGCGGCTGAGGAAGGTGGCTTTCAATGACCGCAACGCGCAGGCCGCTGCCCTGGAGCCCACAGGCTACCGCCAGCCCCACCATGCCGCCGCCGACAATCGCCACATCTACGCTTTGCAAATTGACTCTCCTTTAACGCGCCACCCAACCCAGGGTGCGCTGAGCCAGCACGTCTCGTGCCGGGGTAAAATGTTCCATCGCCATCAGGCCAAGATTACGGCCCGCCACCAGCGGTGCCCAGCGGTTAGCAAACAGCTGAACCAGCCCGTCGGTAACGCCAATGGTCGCGGCTTTATCTGCGGCACGACGCTGCTGCCAGGCCGCAAGCACCGGGAAGCTGCCGACATCGGTGCCTGTGGCGTGCGCCTGTGCTAATCCTTCGGCCAAAGACATGACGTCACGCAGGCCGAGGTTAAAGCCCTGACCGGCTATTGGATGCAGCGTTTGCGCGGCATTACCGACCAGCGCCAGGCGATGAGAAACTGTCTGCGAGGCCGTCGTCAGCGCCAGCGGATAGTGATGGCGCACGCCCGCATGGGTAATTTTCCCGAGCCGCCAGCCAAAGGCACGCTGCAGCTGCTGGCAAAACTCGGCTTCGCTCCAGCGTTCAACTTCTGCACGAGCCTCCAGCGCGTGGCACCACACCAGCGAACAGCGCCCGTCAGACATCGGCAGCATGGCAATCGGCCCGTGCTCGGTAAAGCGCTCAAACGCCCGCCCGTTATGGGGCTCGGAGGTGGTGACGTTGGCGATGACTGCAACCTGATGATAGCTTTGCGGCTGCCAGGTCACGCCGCACTGCGCGGCAAGCTTAGAGCGAGTGCCATCCGCCGCGACCAGCACGTTACCCTGCAGCTCGACGCCATTATCCAGCACAACGTTTACGCGATGTTCATTCCGGGAGAAAGACGCCACACGTTGTGGACAATGCAGCGTTACGCCCGGCGCCTTACGCAGCAGGCCAAACAGGCGCAGCCCGATGTCATGCAGCTCCACCACATGCCCGAGCGCATCAATCTGATAATCTTCCGCTTCAAGCGTGACAAACCCGGCGTGGCCCCGATCGCTAACGTGCACGGTTTTAATCGCCGTTGCACAGTCGGCAATAGCAGGCCAGATACCAATGCGGTCAAGCTGTTGGCAGGTGCCTTTTGCTAACGCAATCGCGCGAGCATCAAACCCCGGATGCGCGGTGGAATCCGGCGCTACGGCTTCAATCAGGCTAACCGGTAGCTTGCCGCGAGTGAGCGTTGAGATAGCCAGCGCAAGCGTCGCCCCGGCCATCCCGCCGCCAACAATGATTACGCTCATTGCTGACGCGCCGCAGCCATCAGCGCTTCGATATCGTCTGCCGATTTCACCACGCTGGCGGTCAGATTTTCATTGCCGTCTTTGGTGATAACGATGTCGTCCTCAATGCGGATGCCAATGCCACGGTACTGCGCAGGCACGTCCGCATCCGGCGCGATATAAAGCCCCGGCTCAACGGTAATAACCATGCCCGGCTCGAGCACGCGCGACTTGTCCTGGCCGTAAGAGCCAACGTCATGAACGTCGAGCCCCAGCCAGTGGCTCAGGCCATGCATAAAGAAGGCGCGGTGAGCATTGCTGGCAATAAGCTGATCGACATCGCCTTTGAGAATGCCCAGTTTCACCAGCCCTTTAACCATGATGCGTACGACTTCCGCCGTCACTTCCTGCATGGAGGTGCCTGGACGGTAGAGTTTTAGCGAAGTTTCGAGGGATTCCAGGACAATGTCGTAAATCTCACGCTGTGCCGTGCTGAACTTCCCATTGACCGGGAAGGTACGCGTGATGTCTCCGGCATAGCTTTGGTATTCACATCCGGCGTCAATCAGCACCAGATCGCCGTCGCGCAGCTCACTTTCGTTTTCGGTGTAATGCAGAATACAGCCGTTTTCACCGCCGCCGACGATGGTGGTGTACGAAGGATAACGCGCGCCATGGCGAGTAAATTCGTGATGAATTTCCCCTTCGAGCTGATATTCAAACATTCCCGGACGGCAGGCCTGCATGGCACGAGTATGCGCCAGCGCGGTGATTTCCCCGGCGCGGCGCATAACTGCAATTTCCTCTTCTGATTTGAAGAGGCGCAGTTCGTGCACCGTCGGGCGCCAGTCCGTCAGCGTTGCTGGCGCGGCCAGGTTTTGACGCGAACCGCGACGTAGCTTATCCAGCGCGGCAAACACGATGCTGTCTGCGTATTCGTACTCGCCCTGTGCGTGGTAAACCACGTCCAGACCGTTTAACAGGAGGTGTAGCTGTTCGTCGATTTCCGTAAAGGCCAGCGCGCGATCCACACCCAGCTTCTGCGGTGCAGCTTCCTGGCCAAGTCGACGACCAGACCAGATCTCAGCGCTTTTATCCCGCACGCGGTTAAACAGCACGCTGTGGTTATGTGATGTGTCACTTTTAATGAGCACCAGCACCGCTTCCGGCTCGTTAAAACCGGTGAAGTACCAAAAATCGCTGCTCTGCCGATAGGCATACTCGCTATCCGCATTACGGATAACTTCGGGCGCGGTAAAGATAAGCGCAGCGCTGCCGGGGGCCATTTTAGCCAGTAACGCCTGACGGCGACGGAGAAATTCCTGCTGATTCATCACACCTCCTGACATTTTTATCGTTAGTGGAGCGTTGGCTTGCGTACCTCTGGTGCGGTCGGTGCCGCATGAGTAAAGGTGTCGTGGCACAGCAGTGCAGCAACACGTACATACTCAATAATCTCTTCGAGGGACATTTCCAGCTCTTCCTGATCTTCGTCCTCGTCATAGCCCAACTGGGCAATATTACGCAGATCGTCAATCGCTTCGCCGGTTTCGCCGGTGACTTTATCCAGCTTGCTCTGCATCACGCCGAGGCCCAACAGGAAGTGGTTTACCCAGCCGGAAAGCGCATCGGCACGATCGAAGACGGAGACATCATCCCCATCCGGCAGGTAAAGCTGGAACAGGAAGCCTTCGTCTTCCAGCGCGTCGCCAATGGCACCGTGCATATTACGCAACGGGTCCGCCAGATTCTGGCTAAAGGCGAGGCCTTCGTTAGTCAGGTCATGCAGCAGCGTTTGCCAGCTGGTATCGTTGTTACCGCCGCACAGCATGCCGCTGATTAAGCCGTGCATTTCTGCAGGCGTCAGGCCCACACCCTGTTGGTTCAAAAGTTGACCGACTAAGTCGTAGTCAGGCATTGCGTTCTGTATTGACATGCGCATTCGTCATCGTTGGCAGGAATAGTGTGTGTTATGCTACCACCAGGACCCCCGCAGATACCAGAAAAGGGCTTGTATCTTGATATCGGGATAGCTATAGTGGCGCCCCTTCCGCTACCGGGGCCGGTAGCGTTAAGGCAGGCGAGTAAACAGCAGGAAGGTAGCATGTCTGCACAACCAGTCGATATTCAAATTTTCGGTCGTTCATTGCGCGTGAATTGTCCGCCTGAACAACAGGATGCGCTGAATCAGGCTGCGGAAGAGCTGAATCAGCGGTTGCAAGATTTAAAAGTTCGCACTAGAGTCACAAATACCGAGCAGCTGGTCTTTATCGCAGCACTGAACATTTGCTACGAGCTGACTCAGGAAAAGTCGAAAACCCGTGACTACGCCGCCAACATGGAAGAGCGTATTCGGATGCTACAGCAGACCATCGAACAAGCATTGCTTGAGCAAGGTCGCATCGCAGACCGACAGGGTCCAAAGTTTGAATAACACTTCGCAGTTGACTATGGTAGAGTAACTTCGAAGACAAAATTTCTCTGAGATGTTTGCAAGCGGGCCAGTCCCCTGAGCCGATATTTCATACCACAAGAGTGTGGCGCTCCGCGGTTGGTGAGCATGCTCGGTCCGTCCGAGAAGCCTGAAAACCATGACGACACACTCACCTTGAACCAAGGGTTCAAGGGTTACAGCCTGCGGCGGCATCTCGGAGATTCCCTCTTTACTACCCAGCCATCATGACGCATATCCCGTTAACCTCAACGCTTCGTCAGAACATTCGCCAGACAATCCGGCAGCGACGTCGGTCACTCACTCCCGCTGAACAACAAACTTTTGCCCTACAGGCCGCTGAACGCATGCTGGCGTTTGAGCCGGTTCTTGACGCGAAAACCGTGGCACTGTTTCTTTCCTTCGACGGCGAGCTTGATACCACGCCGCTGATTGAAGCACTGTGGCAGGCGGGAAAAGAGGTTTACCTTCCGGTTCTTCACCCTTTTAGCGCCGGTAACCTGCTTTTTTTGCGCTATACGCCGCAAAGCAATCTGGTCACTAATCGCCTGAAAATTCTAGAACCTAAGCTGGACGTTCGCGACGTGTTGCCGCTGAATAGGCTGGACGTGCTGGTTACGCCTCTGGTTGCCTTTGATGAAACCGGACAGCGTTTGGGGATGGGCGGCGGGTTTTACGACAGAACGCTACAGAATTGGCAGCAGTACGGCCTTTACCCGGTTGGCCTGGCTCACGATTGCCAGCAGGTGGATGCATTGCCAGTCGAGCAGTGGGATATCCCTTTACCAGCCGTAATCACACCGTCGCGCCTCTGGCAGTGGTAATGCCCCTTCCCCATCAGAGGAAGAGGCAGCCTCGTCTATCAGTACAGCAGGCGGGCGCGGATGGTGCCCGGAATTGCTTTCATTGATTTCAGCGCTTTCTCCGCAACATCTTCCGGCGCATCAATATCAATCACGACGTAGCCCATGTGCGGCGTAGTCTGCAGGAACTGAGCGGCAATGTTGATGCCCTGCTCGGCAAAGATCTGGTTAAGCGCGGTCAGGATCCCCGGACGGTTCTCATGAATATGCAGCAGACGGCTGGTTGTACCCCCGTGCAGCGGCAGAGAAACTTCAGGGAAGTTAACCGCAGACAGCGTAGAGCCGTTATCAGAGTATTTCGCCAGCTTGCCCGCCACTTCCAGGCCAATGTTTTCCTGCGCTTCCTGAGTCGAGCCGCCGATGTGTGGCGTCAGGATAACGTTGTCGAACTCGCACAGAGGTGAGTTAAACGGATCGCTGTTAGTCGCAGGTTCGGTCGGGAAGACGTCGATGGCCGCACCGGACAGGTGTTTGCTGGACAGCGCGCCGCACAGAGCAGGAATATCCACCACCGTGCCGCGAGAAGCGTTGATCAGCAGCGAACCCGGCTTCATCAGCGCCAGTTCGTTAGTGCCAATCATGTTTTTGGTCGAGGCGTTTTCAGGCACGTGGAGACTCACCACATCGCTCATATTCAGCAGGTCGGAAAGATGCTGAACCTGAGTGGCGTTACCCAGCGGCAGCTTGTTCTCGATGTCGTAGAAGTAAACGTGCATTCCCAAAGATTCAGCCAGGATCCCCAGCTGCGTGCCGATGTGGCCGTAACCGATAATGCCCAGCTTTTTACCACGAGCCTCGTAAGAACCCACGGCCAGCTTGTTCCACACGCCACGGTGCGCTTTGGCGTTAGCCTCTGGAATACCGCGCAGCAGCAGCAGCAGTTCGCCAATGACCAGCTCAGCAACGGAACGGGTGTTAGAGAACGGGGCGTTGAACACCGGAACCCCACGCTTCGCGGCGGCGTCCAGGTCAACCTGGTTTGTCCCAATGCAGAAACAGCCCACCGCCACCAGCTTCTCGGCTGCGGCAAAGATCTCTTCGGTCAAATGGGTGCGGGAACGCAGGCCAATGAAGTGAGCATCACGGATCGACTCTTTCAGCGCTTCGGAATCCAGCGCGCCTTTATGAAACTCAATGTTGGTGTATCCCGCCGCGCGAAGATTATCCACCGCTTTTTGGTGCACGCCTTCGACAAGCAGGAATTTAATTCTGTCTTTATCCAGTGATACTTTTGCCATTTCCCCGACCCTATTTCTGTGCTGTTGTGTTCGTTTCTGGGCGGTGATGCGCCACCGCCTATAAGTTACCCTTCTGTCAAAATATCAAAATCTACGTTTGGGGCAATATGAACGATTGCGTCGCCGTCTCGTCAGGAGGGAATAAGGCGGCAGGTGTCAGAATAAAATGCTGGGAGGGAGGAAGAACCAGGAATGAATCACAGGACTGTTACCAAAATGTGATATATGTCACCAAATATGCCGTTAAAATAATTTGTCATTTTTTATACGGATTTTTGGGGCGCGGGATGCGCCCCGGTCAGATCATTTCACGATGGTTTTCACGCCGTCTGCGGTGCCGATCAGCGCCACATCCGCGCCGCGGTTCGCAAACAGACCCACGGTCACCACGCCAGGCATACCGTTGATGGTATTTTCCAGCTTCATCGGCTCCATGATGCTTAGACCATGCACATCCAGAATGATGTTACCGTTGTCCGTTACCACGCCCTGGCGATATTCCGGGCGGCCGCCCAGCTTCACCAGCTCACGCGCTACGGCGCTGCGCGCCATCGGGATAACCTCAACCGGCAGCGGGAAGTTACCAAGAATATCGACCTGCTTGGACGAGTCCGCGATGCAGACAAACTTCTCTGCTACCGAAGCGATGATTTTCTCGCGGGTCAGGGCCGCACCGCCGCCTTTGATCATCTGCATCTGGTTGTTAATCTCATCGGCACCGTCAACATAAACGCCTAATGAGTCCACCTCATTGAGATCGAAAACGGTAATCCCAAGGCTTTTCAGTTTCGCGGTGGAAGCGTCGGAGCTGGAAACAGCGCCTTCAATCTGGTGTTTGATGGTGCCCAAAGCATCAATAAAGTGTGCGGCAGTTGAGCCCGTGCCCACGCCCACAATGGTGCCCGGCTGCACGTACTGGAGTGCTGCCCATCCGACTGCTTTTTTCAGTTCATCCTGCGTCATAATTTTATGCCTGTGATGTGGAAACTGACGCGCATTATAGAGCATGCATCGGAAAAATGTCCCCGGCTTTGCCGCAATGCCAACGTCATCACGTTCGAACGAAATCACCGCTCGCCGATTTGGTCTGAATCAACGGCAAATTTATGTCATAGTGATTGCCCGACAAAATCAGGAGCAAAAGAACAACAATGAAACGCCCGGACTACAGAACGCTGCAGGCGCTGGATGCGGTAATTCGTGAACGAGGATTTGAGCGTGCGGCGCAGAAGCTGTGCATTACTCAGTCGGCCGTCTCACAACGTATTAAGCAACTGGAAACGATGTTCGGCCAGCCATTGTTGGTGCGCACCGTGCCGCCTCGTCCTACCGAGCAGGGCCAAAAACTGCTGGCGCTTTTACGCCAGGTTGAGCTGCTGGAAGAAGAGTGGCTGGGCGACGAGCAAACCGGCTCCACGCCGCTGCTGCTTTCCCTGGCGGTCAACGCCGACAGCCTGGCAACCTGGCTGCTGCCGGCTCTGGCGCCGGTATTAGCCGACTCGCCTATTCGCCTGAATCTTCAGGTTGAAGATGAAACCCGGACTCAGGAACGCCTGCGCCGTGGTGAAGTGGTCGGGGCGGTTTCCATTCAGCCTCAGCCGCTGCCGAGCTGCCTGGTGGATCGCCTGGGCGCGCTGGACTACCTGTTTGTTGGGTCGAAAGATTTTGCCGAACGCTATTTCCCTAACGGCGTCACGCGTTCAGCCCTGCTTAAAGCCCCCGCCGTTGCGTTCGATCATCTCGACGACATGCATCAGGCGTTTTTACAGCAGAACTTTGACCTGTCGCCGGGCAGCGTGCCATGTCATATCGTTAACTCTTCGGAAGCCTTTGTGCAGCTGGCTCGCCAGGGCACAACCTGCTGTATGATCCCGCATCTGCAAATTGAGCGCGAGTTGAATAGCGGCGAATTAATCGACCTGACGCCGGGCCTGCTGCAGCGACGCATGCTTTACTGGCACCGCTTTGCGCCTGAAAGCCGCATGATGCGTAACGTGACGGATGCTTTGCTGGAGTACGGGCATAAGGTATTGAGGCAGGATACGGAATAACGCTTTGATTAACCCTCGCCTGGAACGGCGAGGGTTAAGGTGAAGATCAAATCTTACTGAGCAGGAGCAGCCGGAGTCTGTGCGCCCTGCAGTTCAAACACCACATCAACCTGGTCGTCAAACTGAATAGTCTGCTGATCGTAGGTATCCTGAGCGGAAGCCGGCGCTGCTGCGTTCGCTTTCATCATGCGAACCATCGGCGCTGGCTGGTAGTTAGAAACGTGGTAACGCACGCTGTATACCGGCCCCAGCTTGCTGTTAAAGCCTTCTGCCAACAGCTTCGCCTGACGGGTCGCATCGGTAATCGCTTCTTTACGTGCTTTATCCTTGTATTCTTCCGGATGTGCAACGCCCAGGGACACGGAACGGATTTCGTTCAGGCCGGACTTCAGCGCACCATCAAGCAGTTCGTTCATTTTATCCAGCTGACGCAGAGTGACTTCCACCTGGCGTACCGCACGGTAGCCCTTCAACTGGGTTTTACCGTCTTTCAGGTAATCATATTCTGGCTGTGTGCGCAGGTTGGCGGCATTGATGTCCTTCTTCTCTACGCCATTTTTCTGCAGGAAGGTCAGATATTGCGCCACGCGATCGTCAGCCTGTTTTTTGGCGGAAGCTGCGTCCTTAGCGGTCACATTGACTTCGATGGCGAGCGTGGCGATATCAGGTACTGCATCGACGCTGGCTGTCCCGGAGGTGACCACGTGCGGCCCGTTTGGCAACTCGCCTGCCTGTACAGAAACAGAACCTAATCCCATTAACGCGGCTAATGCTAAAATTTTAAACTTCACTGTAACTCCTCCGTGCTACGTTCCACTGTGATTACGCCGATCGAGAAACTCCCGGCGTCTGCCAGCAAGCTTAGCCTGTAATAGTAACTTGTCTATCAGATTATGGCGAATTAGCCCACGAGCGCCGCGATATGCTGCACGCCATCTCTGGCCAGCTGAGCCGCGATAACCCACATCACAACGCCAACGACGCCATTAATAATACGCTGGGCTTTCGCCGTGCGCAGACGTGGCGCAAGCCAGGCGGCAAGCATTGCCAGACCGTAAAACCAGAGAATAGAGGCGCTGATGGTGCCCAAAGCAAACCAGCGTTTCGCTTCATCAGCAAGCTGGCCACCCAGGCTACCAAGCACCACAAATGTATCCAGATAAACGTGCGGGTTGAGCCAGGTGACAGCCAGCATAGTGACGACGATTTTCCAGCGCCCCTGCTTGAGTACCTCTGCCGAGGCTAGTTCCACATTGCTGCTCATCGCCGTGCGCAGCGCGCCCCAACCGTACCACAGCAGAAACGCCACTCCGCCCCACGTGACCAGCGCCAGCAGCCAGGGAGACTGCATCAGGATGGCACTGCCGCCAAAAATCCCGCCGCATATGAGAATGATGTCGCTCAGCGCGCACAGCGAGGCGATCATCAAATGATACTGACGACGAATGCCCTGATTCATCACGAAAGCATTTTGCGGCCCCAGCGGAAGAATCAGCGCCGCCCCCAATGCAATACCTTGAAAATAATAAGCTAACACGCTGCACACCCTTCAAATATTCATCATTTGGCGTGAGTGTAATGCGCAAAAATTATTAGAGGAAATGGATATTATTAATCACTAATAAGAATTACTAATCACCAGAGGCAAAAATAAGGCCAGCGGAAGCTGGCCTTGAGGATTATGCGTTTTCAGCGTCGTTCGTTTTACGAACGTGAACGTCCATTTGCGGGTAAGGAATGCCGATGCCGTTGGCATCCAGCCCCTTCTTAATTTGCTCCAGCACGTCCCAGTAAACGTTTTGCAGGTCGCCGCTCTTACTCCAGGCACGCACCACAAAGTTTACCGAAGAAGGCCCAAGTTCATTAACACGCACCGTGATATCTCTATCTTTTAGCACGCGCTCGTCGCGGCTCACGATATCGGTGAGGATCTGCTTAACCTGGTCGATATCAGCCTCGTAAGAGACGCCAATGATAAATTCATTACGGCGCACCGGCTCGCGGGAGAAGTTGATGATATTGCCGGCGATGATTTTACCGTTTGGCACCACCACGATTTTGCCGTCAACCGTGCGCATCGTGGTGGAGAAGATCTGCACGTTAAGCACGGTGCCTGCAATGCCGCCGAGGTCAACATACTCGCCGGTACGGAACGGACGGAAGGTCACCAGCAGCACGCCTGCGGCGAGGTTGGACAACGAGCCCTGTAGCGCCAGACCAACGGCCAAACCGGCGGCACCGAGAACGGCAATCACGGAAGCGGTTTGCACCCCAACCCGGCTCAGGGCCGCAATCAGCGTGAAGGCAATAATGCCGTAGCGTACCAGCGCGGAGAGGAAATCAGCCACGGTGCTGTCTATGCCACGAGCCAGCATCAGGCGATTCACCGTGCTGGAAATCAGGCGGGCAACGATCATCCCGACAATCAGGATGGCAACTGCGGCAACGATGTTCACCACATAACTGAGCAGGAGCTCCTGATTTCTCGCCAGCCAGCCTCCTGCATTGTGAATACTGTCTACTACGTTGAGATCTTCCATTTACTGTTCCTTGTCCGAAAAGTTTCTACGCCTGGAGAGGCAGCTCAGACCGTAAAGGGTAAACAAAAACGCATGAATGTGCCAAGCAGGTCACAAAATTGTTCACGAATTGCGTGTTAATACGGCAAAAGAAGGGAAAAACCCGGACATCTGTCCGGGCTTATTAGCGGCTTACAGCGCCTGGGTGAAGGTTCTGGAAATCACGTCCTGCTGCTGCTCGCGGGTAAGCGCGTTAAAACGCACCGCGTAGCCGGAAACTCGAATGGTTAGCGTCGGGTAATTTTCCGGATGTTCAATGGCATCCATCAGCATCTCACGATTCATTACGTTGACGTTCAGGTGCTGGCCGCCTTCCGTTTTAACATCGTGATGGAAATAACCGTCAAGCAGCCCCACCAGGTTATGGCGACGAACGGAGTCATCTTTACCCAGCGCGGCCGGAACGATGGAAAACGTATAGGAAATGCCGTCTTTCGCGTAGCTAAACGGCAGCTTCGCCACGGAAGTCAGCGAGGCCACGGCCCCCTTAGTGTCACGCCCGTGCATCGGGTTAGCACCGGGAGCGAACGGCGTTCCGCCCCTGCGCCCATCGGGCGTATTGCCCGTTTTCTGCCCGTAAACCACATTGGAGGTAATCGTCAGGATCGATTGCGTCGGCACCGCGTCGCGGTAGGTGGGCAGCGCCTGAATTTTCTTCATAAAACGCTCAACCAGGTCACAGGCAATGGCGTCCACGCGGTCGTCATTATTGCCGTACTGCGGATAGTCGCCCTCAATCACAAAATCTACCGCCAATCCGGTGTGGTCACGCACTGGCTTAACCACCGCGTGTTTGATAGCCGAAAGCGAGTCCACCGCCACCGAAAGCCCGGCAATTCCGCACGCCATCGTGCGGTAAACATCCCTGTCATGCAGCGCCATCAGCGACGCTTCGTAGCTGTATTTATCGTGCATATAGTGGATGAGATTAAGCGCCGTCACGTACTGCACCGCCAGCCAGTCCATAAAGCTATCAAGGCTGGCCATCACCTTGTCATAGTCCAGCACGTCGTCGAGCAACATCGGGGTTTTAGGCCCGACCTGAATCTTCAGCTTTTCATCCACCCCACCGTTAATGCAGTACAGCAGGGTTTTCGCCAGGTTGGCGCGAGCACCAAAGAACTGCATCTGTTTGCCAATGATCATCGGGCTTACGCAGCAGGCAATAGCGTAATCGTCACTGTCGAAATCGCTGCGCATCAGATCATCATTTTCATACTGCAATGACGAGGTTTCGATAGACACTCTGGCAGCATAGACTTTGAACGCGCCCGGCAGCGCTTCTGACCATAGAATGGTCAGGTTAGGCTCTGGCGCAGGCCCCATGGTGTGCAGCGTATTCAGGTAGCGGAAGGTACTTTTCGTCACCAGCGTACGACCGTCCAGCCCCATTCCGCCCAACACTTCGGTGGCCCAAATAGGATCTCCGGAGAACAGCGAATCAAACTCCGGCGTGCGCAGGAAGCGCACCATGCGGATTTTCATAATGAAATGGTCAATTAATTCCTGCGCCTGCTGCTCGTTGAGCAGGCCAGATTTAATATCGCGCTCAATGTAAATATCGATAAAGGTCGCGGTACGCCCAAGCGACATCGCCCCGCCGTTTTGCGACTTCACCGCCGCCAGATAGGCAAAATACAGCCACTGAATCGCCTCCTGAGCGTTGCCTGCAGGTCGCGAGATATCAAAGCCGTAGCCTGCGGCCATTTCCTGAATTTGCAGTAACGCGTGGCGATGTTCCGCCAGCTCTTCACGCAGGCGAATCGTCGCTTCAAGATCCTCCCCACGCTCCAGCTTCTGCTGCAGATCGGCAAACTGTAGCTCGCGCTCGCGGACCAGATAGCCGATACCATACAGCGCCACGCGGCGATAATCCCCGATGATTCGGCCACGCCCGTAGCCGTCCGGTAATCCCGTTAAAACGCCGGACTTGCGGCAGCGCAGAATATCCGGCGAATAAACGTCGAACACGCCCTGATTATGGGTTTTGCGTAATTCGGTAAACTGGTATTCGAACTCGCGATCCATTTTTCGACCATAAGCTTCAAACGAGCTTTTGATCATATTGATGCCGCCAAAAGGATGCAGCGCGCGCTTCAATGGTTTATCCGTCTGCAGGCCAACGATCTTTTCACGTTCCTGAATAATGTAGCCGGGGGCGTGAGCGGTAATTGAAGTAGCGACGTTGCTGTCAAAGTCTACCGGCGCATGGGTGGCGTTTTCGACACGAATGCCTTCCATCACCTTTTCCCACAGCGCCGTAGTAGCCGCCGTCGCTCCCGTCAGAAATGCATCATCCCCTTCATACGGCGTATAGTTTTGCTGGATAAAATCCCGAACGTTAATTTCATGCTGCCAGCTTTCTCCACGGAACTGCTGCCAGGCATGAGCATAATTATCATGGGAGATATCAATATCCATTTTCATTAATTCAATCCTCTGTACAACAAATGAGATTAAGCGAATTCCGCTAAATGAGAGGCTTTCCCCAGCCGTCGGGCATCAAAAGCAATCATTTTTTCTTCATTGGTAGGAATTACCGCGCACAGCACCGCAGAACTTTCGGATGAAATAATTCGCTCGCCGTCAGAATTAGGCCGCGCGTTTTTTTCTTCATCCATATCAATGCCGAATACGCGTAAATGTTTAATGACCAGCCTGCGAATAAGCACGGAATTTTCGCCAATGCCGCCGGTAAAAATTAAACCGTCAAAACGGGGGAGCGAAGTAGCATGCCCGCCTATGGCTCTGGCGATACGGTGCACAAAAGTGTTTATCGCCAGTTCGGCACGAGCGTCACCTTCCCGCCAGGCTTTCTCCAGCGTCCTCAGGTCGGAAGAGATACCCGAAAGCCCCAGCAGGCCTGATTCGGTGTTTGCCACCTGCTCAAGGTCATCCAGCGATTGCCCGGTTTGCCTTGCCAGCCACACCATCGCCCCGAAGTCCACGTCGCCACACCGCGTGCCCATGATGAGCCCTTCCAGCGGCGTCATTCCCATAGAGGTATCGACGCTTTGCCCTCCTGCAACCGCACAAACCGACGCGCCGTTACCCAGATGAGCAATCACCAGCCCTGATGAGACGCCTTTCAGTTCAGGCAACTCAGCAGCCTGCATTGAAACGTAGCGGTGAGAGGTGCCGTGGAACCCATAGCGCCTGACGCCGTGCTCTTTGAAGTAGCTGTACGGCAGGCCATAAAGGTAGGCTTCCGGGCTAATCGTCTGATGAAAACTGGTATCAAATACCGCGACCTGCGGCACGCCAGGAAAGCGCAGCCGGGCAGAGGCGACGCCGCTAAGGTTGGCATAATTGTGCAGCGGAGCGAGCGGTGAAACGGCACGAATTTGCTCCACAACCTCATCCGTGAGCAATACCGATTCGCCAAAAATAGCCCCGCCGTGCGCAATGCGGTGGCCTATATAGGCCACGCATTCAATCAGGTTGCGCTTTTCAAGTTCGAGAGCAATTGCCGCCAGCGCATCTTCATAATTGGAATGAGCCAACTTCACCGGCTCGCCGCTATTAACAATCAGCGTGGTCGCCTTGGTATTAATCCCCTCGCAAATCCCCGTTAAAAGTGGCTCCATGGAAATTTCATCCAGCACGGAAAACTTAACTGAAGATGAACCGCAATTTATGGTTAATATTACCGGATATTCATTCATATTAACGTTCACTCATCCTGAGCCTATGACGATTAATTACAAGATTTTGTATACGATATTCAGGATCGTCAGCAGGCCGATCGCGGTAACGAAGATGTTTTCGGTTCTGCCTCTATATTTGCTCAGCGCCGGGACTTTACGAATAGCGTACATCGGCAGCAGGCACAGCAGAGAGGCAATAATCGGGGCCCCCATTGCTTCAATCAGGTCAAGAATGTTGGGGTTAGCGTAGGCCACAACCCAGGTTGACCCCATGATAAACGCCATGCTGATCAGATTAAGTTTGCTCTGAGAAATCTTCGTTTTGTCGCTCTTATAGCCAAACTTCAGGACCAGGCCATTCAGCCCTTCCAGCGTACCCAGGTAGTGACCAAAGAAGGATTTGAAAATGGCCACCAGGGCGATAATCGACGCGCCGTATTCCAGCACCGTGGCAAAAGTAGACTTAGAACCGGACAGCGAAGAGAAATGGTTAGCGAGGTAGGACAGCACCGGAATGTTCTGCGCTTTCGCTTCAGCCATGTTCTGCGGCGACAGCGTGAACAGGCAGCTGAAGGCGAAGAACATCACCACGCCGACCATCAACATGCTGGCACGTGAGATGATTTTTGAGCACTTATCTTCGGTATAGGCTTTTCCGAAATCCGCTTCGTACTCTTCGCGCTTCGACACTACAAAAGAAGAGACAATCGGCGAGAAGTTAAAGGAGAACACCATGATGGAGATACCGAGCCACACCGTCACCAGAATGCCGTCATGCCCGGTCAAGGCGATTTCACTCAGATTCACCTGCTCGATAACCGCCGAATTCCAGTAAGGGATCAGCGACAGGGAAATAATAATCAGGCTCGCGATGAACGGGAAAACGAGATAGCTCATCACCTTCACCATCAGATCCTTGCCGAAGAAGATGACAAAGGCCATCAACATCAGCAGCAACAGCGCGACCAGCCCACGATTTAGCGGCATAAGCTGAAGCTGGTTTTCCCAGAAGGTCATGAAGGTGTTAGTGATGGTGACGCCGTAAATCCACAGCAGCGGGCAAATAGCAAAGAAGTACAGGAAGGTGATAACCACCCCGCCGGTTTTACCAAAATGCTCCTCTACGGTTTCGGTGATATTTCCCGATGGGTTACTGCCGGAAAGGCACAGCCGCGCCAGCGCCCGGTGGCAGAAGAAAGCGATTGGGTAGGCCAGAACCAGCATGATCAGTATTGGGATCAGGCCGCCATAGCCCGCGCGAATCGGGAAAAACAGTACTCCCGCGCCGATGGCGGTGCCAAACAGGCCGAGAGTCCAGGTGGTATCGGACTTACGCCACAGGGAGGATTCTTTTTGACCAACAAGGGTTGTTTCTGCATTACTCATAATGAAGATCCTTATTTAACTCAGGCAGGCTTCCGCGGTGCCAGTAATTTCAGAGACGCGAGACAAATCAATATTTCCGCCAGAAATAATACTCACGGTTTTCCGGCCTTTAATATAATGGTCAAGCTTGCCGCTTAATAAAGCAGCACAGGCAAGCGCACCGGCCCCCTCGGTGACAATTTTGTTTCTCTGAATAAGTGCCACCATGCTATTTCTGATCTCTTCTTCGCTGACCAAAATAATATCGGTGACTAATTTTTTAACGATTTCGAAGGTTAACGCCCCTGGGCGAGCGACGTCACAACCGTCAGCCAACGTGCTGCTTGCTCGATACGCGGTAATTTCGCCAGTACGGAAAGAAGAGGCCATGCCGTGAACGTTTTCTGCCTGCACGCCAATAATATTAATCGTTGGGTTAATGGATTTAATCGCTACCGCAATCCCGGCAATCAGGCCACCGCCGCCAATAGGCACAATCACATTATCGACGTCGTATAGATCTTCAAGGATCTCCAGGCCAATCGTGCCCTGCCCGGCAATCACTTTTTCATCATCAAAAGGTGGGATAAAGATGCGCCCTTCGGTTTCAACAATCTCGCTAACCTTAGCGATGGTTTCGTTAAAATTGTCGCCGTGGATAATGACCTGAGCCGAATAATCTGTGGTGGCGGCGACCTTCGACTTTGGTGCCCCTTTTGGCATCACCACCTTGCCGTTGATACCGAGAAGCGCACAGGACAATGAAACGCCCTGGGCATGATTCCCCGCTGAGCAGGCCACGACGCCCCGGGCTCTTTCCTCTTCGCTCAGCGAGCTAAGCTTGTTGAATGCGCCGCGCATTTTAAACGAGCCGGTGCGCTGCATATTTTCAAATTTTAAATAGATGTCACCTTTACAGCATTCGCTAAGATAATTAGAGCGAGGCATCCCGGTTTTATACACAAATCCAGATATTCTTTTTTTCGCTTCGAGAACATCGTTAAAAGTGACAGGAAGTTCGTTGTCGATATGCATGTTGACCTCTGCATTAAAAATGCAATATTAGAGATGGCAAATAGATGCAATTCGCCGCCCTTGGTTAATTAATAATAAAAAGCGAGTTGGTTAGTTTTGCTAAGCCACCACCGTTAATTTATTAAATTGATATTGATTACGTACTGAATGCACTCTGGCTAATTCGACCAACGTGGCGGCTGATTTTTTTATTCGGCAATTTTTTGACCATACCGCGGCATAGCGTGCTACAGGCAGTTCATCCGTTAAGGGAACCTGAATAAACTCCTGAGAACCAAAGGGGGCGATCATTTCACGGGGAATAATCGTCAGGAAACCGGCGGTCAGCACCATGTTATAGATGGTGACTACGGAGTCAGTTTTGATGATTTTATCGCTGGTGATGTGGTTCTTTTGCAGGATGGTCAGGAGTTCGCTGTAGTAGCCCATTTCGGTGTGAGGCAACACCCACTGCTCATGGCTTAATGAGCGAAGCGTCATCGCGCCTCCGCGCGTTCGTGTTCGGCTGGCAACCAGAATAAACTCTGATTCGAACAGCGGCTCAATATGTAAATCCTGAAGCAGCATTTCGTCGCTGAGCGTGCCGATAGCAAAGTCCAGCCTGCCGTCGCGTATTGCCGGTAAGAAGGAACAAAGCTGCGCTTCAAACATCGAGACTTCGGCATGAGGGTACAGCTCTTTGAAGGCTTTCATCATGCCCGGCAGGAAAGTAAAGCCGATAAGTGAAGGATAGCCGAACGAAACATCCACCGCCTCGCTGCCGACCAGGCTGCTCATTTCGTTGCACATATTGCGCATTTCGCGGGTAATAGACTCGGCGTAGCCGAGCAGCACTTTACCTGCCACGGTGAGCTGAACGCCGGTATTTTTGCGAATGATAAGCTCCAGTCCGAACAGAGCCTCCATGTCGCTGATAATTTTACTGACCGCTGGCTGAGTCAAACCCATCTGCTTCGCCGCAGAGCCAAATGAACCACTTCTTACCACTTCCTGAAATACGACCAGGTGCTGTGTTTTAGGTAATGTCGTATTATCCATAAAGCGCCATGCCTAATAAGTTGCCGATGGCAGCGATCTTACGAATTCCCCGTTAAAGGTTATGTGCTGCGACTCACAACTGCTCAACCATGATTTGTTCAATAAGCACTCGAATACAATAAAATACAAAAATAACAATGAGTTATGATTTTGCGATCTGCCATTTATATGATTAAGGTCAACCTAAATATCCTGAATAAAATAAAGTTATGGTGATAATAAATTCATATAAATGTCAGTAAGCTGTTATCAGAAATGAGAATTTATACAGATTGCCGTTAATTCATCCAGCCAGGTAAAAATATGATTTAATATTAAAAACACCTGCAAATATTACACTTTTATTTGAATATAAAAAAACCCGCCGAAGCGGGTTTTCACTAAAGCAAGGCTAAACTCAAATTACAGAACGTCTACCGCGTTCAGCTCTTTGAATGCCTGCTCCAGGCGAACGATCATGGAGCTCTGAGCTGAACGCAGCCAGACGCGTGGATCGTAGTATTTTTTGTTCGGCTGGTCAGCGCCTTTCGGGTTACCCAGCTGACCCTGCAGGTAAGCTTCGTTTTCTTTGTAGTAGTTCAGAATACCTTCCCAGGTCGCCCATTGGGTGTCGGTATCGATGTTCATTTTGATAACGCCGTAGCTTACGGAGTCTTTGATTTCCTGAGCGGAAGAACCGGAACCGCCGTGGAAGACGAAGTTCAGGCTGTTGTGCGGCAGGTTATGTTTCTTAGAAACATAGTCCTGAGAGTCGCGCAGGATGGTTGGGGTCAGAACCACGTTACCTGGTTTGTACACGCCGTGCACGTTACCGAAGGAAGCCGCGATGGTGAAGCGTGGGCTGATTTTGCTCAGCTCGGTGTAAGCGTAATCAACGTCTTCTGGCTGGGTATACAGAGCAGAAGCGTCCATGTGGCTGTTGTCCACGCCGTCTTCTTCACCGCCGGTGCAGCCCAGTTCGATTTCCAGGGTCATGCCCAGTTTGGACATGCGAGCCAGGTATTTTGAGCTGATTTCGATGTTTTCTTCCAGAGACTCTTCGGACAGGTCAATCATGTGGGAAGAGAACAGTGGTTTACCGGTAGCGGCAAAGTGTTTTTCACCCGCGTCCAGCAGGCCATCGATCCACGGCAGCAGTTTCTTAGCGCAGTGGTCAGTGTGCAGGATAACCGGAACACCGTAATGTTCAGCCATCTGGTGAACGTGGTGCGCGCCAGAGATTGCACCCAGGATAGCAGCACCCTGTGGAACATCAGTTTTCACGCCTTTACCAGCGATGAAAGCAGCACCGCCGTTGGAGAACTGAACGATAACCGGAGATTTTACTTTCGCAGCGGTTTCCAGAACGGCGTTAATAGAGTCGGTACCGACGCAGTTAACGGCTGGCAGAGCAAAGTTGTTCTCTTTTGCTACCTGGAAGATTTTCTGTACGTCGTCGCCAGTTACAACACCTGGTTTTACGAAATCAAAAATTTTAGACATGTTGATGTGTCCTGTAGGCCTTGGAAAAATCGAATCACCGTCCTGAATCTTGCCGGGCGGCAATAAATCAACGGGCAGGATACCCTGCCCGTAGGAATTACTTCTTAGCGCGCTCTTCGAGCATCGCTACAGCTGGCAGTACTTTGCCTTCCACGAACTCGAGGAATGCGCCGCCGCCGGTAGAGATGTAGGAAATTTTGTCTGCGATACCGAACAGGTCGATAGCCGCCAGAGTGTCGCCGCCGCCTGCGATAGAGAAGGCTTCGCTGTCTGCGATAGCGCGAGCAACGATTTCGGTCCCTTTACGGAAGTTAGGGAATTCGAACACGCCGACCGGGCCGTTCCACAGAATGGTTTTCGCGTTTTTCAGGATTTCAGCCAGTTTCTCAGCGGAAACATCGCCCATATCCAGAATCTGCTCTTCGTCTTTGATGTCGTTCACGGACTTCAGGGTTGCAGTCGCGGTTTCGGAGAACTCGGTCGCAACGCGAACGTCGGTTGGTACCGGGATATCGCAGCGGGTCAGCAGTTCTTTCGCGGTATCAACCAGGTCTGCTTCGTACAGGGATTTACCGACGTTGTGGCCTTGAGCTGCCACGAAGGTGTTCGCGATGCCGCCGCCAACGATCAGCTGGTCAGCAATTTTGGACAGGGAGTCCAGCACGGTCAGTTTGGTAGAAACTTTAGAACCGCCAACGATAGCAACCATTGGACGAGCAGGTTCTTTCAGGGCTTTACCCAGCGCTTCCAGTTCGTCTGCCAGCAGCGGGCCTGCACAGGCAACGTCAGCAAATTTAGCGATACCGTGAGTAGAAGCCTGCGCACGGTGTGCAGTACCGAATGCGTCCATCACGAACACGTCGCACAGTGCGGCGTATTTTTTGGACAGCGCTTCGTCGTCTTTTTTCTCGCCTTTGTTGAAGCGAACGTTTTCCAGCACAACCAGTTCACCCGCGGCAACTTCTACGCCGTCCAGGTAATCTTTTACCAGACGAACCGGGTTAGACAGTTTGTCTTTCAGGTAGTTAACAACTGGCAGCAGAGAGAATTCTTCGTTGTACTCGCCTTCGGTCGGACGACCCAGGTGAGAAGTAACCATGACTTTAGCGCCCTGTTTCAGAGCCAGTTCAATGGTCGGCAGAGAAGCACGGATACGTGCATCGCTGGTGACTTTCCCGTCTTTAACCGGCACGTTCAGATCGGCACGGATGAAAACGCGTTTGCCCGCCAGATCCAGATCGGTCATCTTAATTACAGACATGGTGAATCCTCTCGTTGATTCTTAAAGTTTTGCAGACGCAACGTGCGCCTTACCTGAAATCCATTGAGCCATAACCAACGTGGTATCGAGCATCCTGTTGGCAAAGCCCCATTCGTTATCACACCAGACTAGAGTTTTAATCAGATGTTGCCCACTGACCCGCGTTTGCGTGCCGTCGACGATTGCACTGTGCGGATCGTGGTTAAAATCAGTAGAGACCAACGGTAATTCCGTATAGTCAACTATACCATGAAATGCTTCCTGTGCCGCTTTTTGCAGCAAGTGGTTGACTTCACATGCATTTACCGAATTTTTGACCGTGACGCTTAAATCAATTGCCGTGACGTTTATCGTCGGTACACGCACCGCAATGGCCTCAAAACGGTCATTGAACTGTGGGAAAATACGCGTGATACCGGCTGCAAGACGCGTATCCACCGGAATGATCGACTGACTCGCCGCGCGGGTGCGTCGTAAATCGGGGTGATAGGCGTCAATAACCTGCTGATCGTGCATCGCCGAGTGGATGGTCGTGACCGTCCCGGACTCAATGCCAAACGCTTCATCCAGCAGTTTAATAATCGGAATAATACAGTTTGTGGTGCAGGAGGCGTTGGAGACGATGCGGTGGCTGTCTTCGACCAGTTCATGGTTAACGCCATAAACGACGGTAGCATCGAGATCGTTGCCGCCAGGGTGCGAGAACAGCACTTTTTTCGCCCCTGCCGCGAGGTGGGCTTCACCGTCAGCGCGGGAGCCGAATACGCCGGTACAGTCCAGCACGATATCAACGCCAAGCTCGCGCCATGGCAGCGCCTCAATGGTCGGTTCGTGCAGCAGGCGAATGCTGTCATCGCCCACAAACAGGACTTCGCGCTCCTGGCGCACATCCCAGGCAAAGCGGCCGTGGCTGGTATCGTACTTCAACAGATGCGCGATACCCGCAGCGTCTGCCAGTTCGTTGATTGCTACCACGGTAATTTCCGCACGGCGACCAGATTCGTACAAAGCACGTACCACGTTGCGCCCAATGCGACCGAAGCCATTAATAGCGATGCGTACGGTCATATCTCTCCTGCCAGAATCCCTGGGATTTAGTGGCTGACAGAGTAATCCAGCAACCGCCCGAGGGGAATCCTCGCACTCATGAAACTGCACTTGTTTGCTTAATTGTCGAACATTTATTCGACTGAAACGCTTCAGCTATGTTAAGCGAAAGCGGGAATAAAAGGAACGATACCCCAATATGCTCAGCTCAACTTCTGACGCACATCACAGTTTTGGTGGAATAACTGCAACTCAACGCCGCAGTGGTGGAATAAAGAACAGGGCATTAGTGGAATAATCGGCATAAAAAAAGGCCGCCGAAGCGACCCTCATATTTAGCGAGACGGATTACAGAATCGCTTTAGCCTGTTTCACCACGTTTTCCACGGTGAAGCCAAACTCTTCGAACAGCAGTTCCGCTGGAGCAGACTCACCGAAGGTGGTCATGCCAACGATAGCGCCGTTCAGGCCAACGTATTTGTACCAGTAGTCAGCGATGCCGGCTTCGATAGCCACGCGAGCAGGAACGGCTTTCGGCAGCACTGATTCACGGTAAGCGGCATCCTGCTTGTCGAACGCGTCGGTAGACGGCATGGAAACCACGCGCGCCTTCACGCCTTCGGCAGTCAGCTTGTCCCATGCCGCAACGGCCAGCTCAACTTCGGAACCGGTAGCGATGAAGATAAGCTCAGGCTGACCCGCGCAGTCTTTCAGCACGTAGCCACCGCGAGCGATGTCTTTCAGCTGCTGCTCGGTACGATCCTGCTGAGCCAGGTTCTGACGGGAAAGGATCAGTGCGGTCGGGCCGTCGTGACGCTCAACGCCGTATTTCCACGCCACCGCGGACTCAACCTGGTCACATGGGCGCCAGGTGCTCATGTTCGGGGTCACGCGCAGGGAAGCAACCTGCTCAACCGGCTGGTGAGTCGGGCCATCTTCGCCCAGGCCGATGGAGTCGTGGGTATAAACCATCACCTGACGCTGTTTCATCAGCGCAGCCATACGCACCGCGTTACGGGCATATTCTACGAACATCAGGAAGGTAGAGGTGTACGGCAGGAAACCACCGTGCAGGGAGATACCGTTGGCAATCGCGGTCATACCGAATTCGCGCACGCCGTAGTGGATGTAGTTCCCGGCGGTATCTTCGTTAATCGCTTTAGAACCGGACCAGATAGTCAGGTTAGAAGGCGCCAGGTCAGCGGAGCCGCCCAGGAATTCTGGCAACAGCGGGCCGAACGCTTCGATAGCATTCTGAGACGCTTTACGGCTGGCAATTTTGGATGGATTTGCCTGCAGCTTAGCGATGAATTCGTTTGCTTTTGCATCGAAGTCAGCCGGCATTTCGCCTTTCACGCGGCGAGTATACTCAGCGGCTTCCTGCGGGAAGGCTTTGGCGTAGGCAGCGAACTTCTCGTTCCAGGCCGCTTCTTTAACCTGACCTGCTTCTTTCGCATCCCACTGCGCATAGATGTCAGAAGGGATTTCGAACGGCGCGTGGTTCCAGCCCAGCGCTTCACGAGTCAGTGCGATCTCTGCATCACCCAGCGGTGCGCCGTGGGAGTCGTGAGTACCGGCTTTGTTCGGGGAACCGAAACCGATGATGGTTTTGCACATCAGCAGGGAAGGTTTGTCGGTAACAGCGCGCGCTTCTTCTACCGCACGTTTGATAGCCGCCGCGTCGTGACCGTCTACGCCGCGCACTACGTGCCAGCCGTAGGCTTCAAAGCGTTTCGCGGTATCGTCGGTAAACCAGCCTTCAACGTGGCCGTCGATGGAGATGCCGTTGTCGTCATAGAAAGCAACCAGTTTACCCAGCTTCAGGGTACCGGCCAGAGAGCAAACCTCGTGAGAGATGCCTTCCATCATGCAGCCATCACCCATGAATGCATAGGTGAAGTGGTCCACGATGTCGTGTCCTGGGCGGTTGAACTGCGCCGCCAGCGTTTTCTCCGCGATAGCCATACCGACCGCGTTCGCGATGCCCTGACCCAGAGGGCCAGTCGTGGTTTCAACACCTGCGGTGTAGCCCACTTCCGGGTGGCCCGGAGTCTGAGAATGCAGCTGACGGAAGTTTTTCAGCTGTTCAATCGGCAGGTCATAACCGCTGAGGTGCAGCAGGCTGTAAATCAGCATAGAACCGTGGCCGTTGGACAGCACGAAGCGGTCGCGGTCAGCCCATAACGGGTTCTGTGGGTTATGGTTCAGGAAATCACGCCACAGGACTTCGGCAATGTCGGCCATGCCCATAGGGGCACCCGGGTGACCGGATTTGGCTTTTTGTACTGCGTCCATGCTGAGCGCACGAATAGCATTGGCAAGCTCTTTACGAGAGGACATTTTGACTCCAGATCGGATGGTTGAAGATCGCGCCTTGACTACGATGCGTTATGGGCTACGCCCGAAAATGTGACAACAATGTACACCAGGGGAATGGTCATGTACATGCGGCGCGCCGTTGACAGGGTAAGAAATCTCTGGATAACGCTCGCAAGTTGCGCAACCTGATGCGCAGGCCATTTATTCTTCTTTATACTGAGTGTGGAGCCGCCTCGCCTGCGGTAAATCCGATTCTGTTTTTACCTATTATAAAGAAAGGAAAAATGGCCATGAAGATGCGCCCAATATTATTGAGCCTGAGCGTCGCGGCCCTGCTGAGCGGCTGCCAGGGAATGGACTCCAACGGGCTACTTACCTCCGGAGCCGAAGCTTTCCAGGCCTACACGCTAAGCGATGCCCAGGTCAAAACCCTGAGCGATGACGCCTGCAAGCAGCAGGACAGCAAAGCCACGATTGCCCCGGCAGACAGCCCCTACACCCAGCGGCTGAACAAAATTGCCTCCGCGCTGGGCGATAACATCAACGGCCTGCCGGTCAACTACAAGGTGTACGTCACCAAGGACGTCAACGCCTTCGCCATGGCGAACGGCTGTATCCGCGTCTACAGCGGCCTGATGGACATCATGGATGACAACGAAGTCGAAGCGGTGATTGGCCACGAAATGGGGCACGTCGCGCTCGGCCACGTGAAAAAAGGTATGCAGGTCGCGCTCGGGGCTAACGCAGCACGTGTTGCAGCGGCATCTGCGGGCGGCGTGATTGGCAACCTGTCGCAGTCTCAGCTTGGGGATTTAGGCGAAAAACTGGTCAACGCTCAGTTCTCCCAGCGCCAGGAGTCCGAGGCTGACGACTACTCTTACGATCTGTTGCGCAAACGTGGTATCAACCCGACCGGCCTTGCCACCAGCTTTGAGAAACTGGCTAAGCTCGACGAAGGCCGTCAAAGCTCCATGCTGGACGACCACCCGGCGTCTGCCGCGCGTGCCCAGCACATCCGCGACCGTATGGCGGCGGACGGGATTAAATAAATATGTGGCAACGATCGGCCTGAATAACAGGTCGATCGTTATAGGGCTAAGCGTGTTAACCCTGCCCAGAACATCTGCCTAAGCTCTCCCCGAACAGTTCAAGAAGAGCGCCACAGCCAATACCTTAGTAAAGCGTCTTCTGCGGTGGCCCGGCGAACTTCAGGGCACCTATCAGCCCCATTCGCACTTCTACGACCGAAGGCCCCGGCATCGCCAGAGCTTCAGTCATCACCGAGTCAAAATCCTCAGCCCGTTCCACGCTCCAGGCCTGCAGGCCAATCGCCTGAGCAAGCTGGGTGAAATCCGGCGTATGCAGCTCGTTATAATACTGACGCCCGCCGAAATACTTATCCTGAATGCCACGCATCACGCCGTAACCGCCATCGTTCATCACCAGCAGCGTGACGTTAGCTTTCTCCTGCGCCAGTGTCGCCAGTTCTCCCATGTTCAGGCTCAAGCCGCCATCGCCGACCAGCCCCACTACCTTACGCTGTGGATTAGCAATCGCGGTGCCGATGGCCATCGGCAGACCCATACCGATCGCCCCTGCGAGGGAGTGGATGTTCATCAGCGGCCCGTGCGCGCGGAACAAACGGCTGCCCCACAGGCTGCCGGAAACGGTAATATCGCGTACCAGCAGGCCATCTTTCGGTAACGCTTTCTCGATAGCATCATTGAGCTTCGCATAGGCCCCGCACTGCTCCCGTAGCCCCTGATCCGCTTTGGCTACCGCCTCCTGCACCTGAGCATCCCAATGGGCATCGCCCCATTCACGCCCCTGCGCTTTATCGGCCAGGGCGGCCATCAGCGAAGCACAGTCAGCCACGAGGGTGTTGTCCATCAGGTAGTTACGGCTCGCCGCCGCCGGATCGATATCAACCTGCACGCGCGGATGCGGTAGTTCAAGCGTCCACGAGCGGGTTTCGTTACTGCGCAGGCGTGAACCGGCCACCAGCGTAAAGTCGCACTGCGCGATGAGAGCCTCAACCGACGGCGAGTTATGGAACGCTCGCAGGCTGGCACGGTGGCTGTCCGCCAGCACGCCGCGCGCATGGGTGCTGGAGATAACGGTAATCCCCGCATCCGCCAGTTTTTTCACTGCTTCTGAGCAGCCCAGAGCCCCGCCGCCCAGCCACAGTAGCGGCTGTTTCGCCTGTTTTAGCTGCGCCCACAGCGTATCGACAACCGTGGCATCTACGGTTGAAGCCGAAGCCGCTTTTACCGGTGCCGTCACCAGCGACAGCGGGATCTTCGCCCCCTGAATATCGATCGGGATTTCGACAGAGACTGGTCCACACGGCGGGGTCTGCGCCTCCTGAATGGCTTTATGCAGAATCGCCATCGCCTGGTTGGCATTGCTGATGCGATACGCCCGTTTTGAGCTGGCCTTCAGGAAGGTCAGCTGATCGCGGGTTTCATGGATAAACCCGGTGTCGGCATCCAGCCAGGCTTTCTCCACCTGACCGGTCAGATGCAATAGCGGCGTGCAGGCATTCATCGCTTCAACCAGCGCGCCCACCGCGTTACCTGCGCCCGCACCGGTGCTGGTTAGCGCCACGCCAAGGCCGGAAAAACGCCCGTGGGCGTCGGCCATAGTGACAGAACCCGCTTCACCGCGCGCCGGGACAAAGCGGATATTCCCGCGCTGCCCCACCGCATCCGCGATAGGTAAGTTATGAATAGAGATGACGCCATAAATGGCCTCAACCTTATACTGTTCCAGCGTTCTGGCGATGGCGTCGCCGACGGTTATCATTTCACTCATTGCTCACCCTTTTCTCAGTCGCACCAGTGGTTGACGCCGTTGCCCGTCGCCAGATAAATGCTCTTTTGCTGCATCCAGGCTTTCAGCCCCTGAATGCCCTTTTCGCGGCCCAGACCGCTCTCTTTAAAGCCCCCAAACGGGGTCGAAATAGCAAAAACTTTGTAGGTGTTGATCCACACCGTGCCCGCTTCCAACTGCTCACTCAGGCGCAGGGCACGGCCTGTATCGCGCGTCCAGATCCCTGCCGCAAGGCCATAAACCGAGTCATTAGCCTCGCGAATCAGCGCCGCCTCATCGCTAAACGGCATGACGACCAGCACCGGGCCGAAGATCTCTTCCTGGCAAGCGCGAGCGCTATTGGTCAGTCCTTCAACGATCGTAGGCAGGAAGAAACTGCCGTTTGCCAACTGTGGATCGGCCGGGATCTCCCCGCCGCACAGCAAGCGCCCGCCTTCACGCTTCGCCAGCTCGACGTAGTCCTGCACGCTCTGACGGTGCCTGTCGTTAATTAACGGCCCCATGTGCACGCCGTCAGTGAAGGGATTACCGATGCGCAGCCCGCGCGTGAGTTCCAGCAGTCGCGCCATCAGCTGCGGATAAACGCTTTCATGCACGAACAGGCGCGAACCCGCGATGCACGCCTGCCCCGCCGAGCTGAAAATGCCGTAGCAGATCCCACGCGCGGCCTGCTCAATGTTGGCATCTTCCAAAACGATGGTCGGGGATTTACCGCCCAGTTCCAGTGAAGCAGGAATAAGCTTTTCAGCCGCCACGTGCGCCAAATGGCGGCCCGTGGTGGTTCCTCCGGTAAAGGAGATCTTCCGCACCTTGGGGTGACGCGCCAGCGCATCGCCAATCACTGAACCTTTGCCCGGTAATACGCTGAGCAGCCCGGCGGGTAGCCCGGCCTGCTCAAAAATTCGCGCCAGCTCCAGCGCCATCAGCGGCGTGGCTTCCGCGGGTTTGAGGATAACTGCGTTACCGGCCGCAATAGCAGGGGCGACTTTCTGCATTTCGCTGGCAATAGGCGAATTCCACGGCGTAATGGCTGCCACCACACCCAGCGGTTCATAGCGGCTCAGCGTCAGTAAGTCAGCCTGCCGTGGCGTGGGCAATTCGCCCTCCAGCAGCTCACAGGCAGCAGCAAAATAGCGCGCAGTTCCCGCCGCACTCATCACCAGCCCACGCGCTTCCGCCAGCGGCTTACCGTTATCGCGGCTCTGCAGGCGTGCCAGCTCATCTAGCCGAGATTCGATCAGATCCGCCACCCTGTGCAGGATCTTTGCACGGCTGTGAGGCAGACTGTTTCGCCATGCAGGATCCCGCCACGCGCGCTCGCCGGCCTCAATCGCGTCCTGCAGATCGTCGAGACTGGCGGCGTTCAGCGTGGCGTTCAGCGAACCGTCAGCGGGAAAATGACTCTGCATCAGGGTGCCGCCGCCGCGTCGCCACTGGCCGCCGATGAAAATATTCAACTCTTCCATCATGGTTCCTCAGCGCCGGGCCAGTTCGCGGCAGGCGCGTACCGCGCTGAGTGCCGCCAGAGTGGAGGTTTTTGGATTACCGGCAAGCGGTAGGCCGCTCAGCTCCAGATGAAACTCGCCAAACACGCCTTCAACGTGCAGCGTGTGGGTGTTGCGCTTCGTGGCCGGGTCAACCATCAGCCGCACGCGGGTGTCATCCATCCCTATGCCGCCGAGCGCCACGGTAGCAGCAACGTTGGCATTGGCCGGAAACAGACGCGCCGCCTCGCGGGCGCTGCCTTCAAAGAAGACCTGCGCTTCTGATACTGCATTAAGATCGATAAGCTGCTCTGCGTAGCTGCCGCGCCAGCTGGCCGGGCTTTTACGAGACTGATAGGTCACCCGTTCAAGCCCGCCCTCTTTTGCCGCAGACAGGCCGTCAATGCCTGCCACTGCACCGGAGAGCAGGGTCAGCTTGCCGCCCGCGTGAAGCAGGCGCTGTTCCAGCGCGCTGTCCGCCAGCGCCCCGGTAGAAATCACCGCCAGATGCCAGCCCCTCCGCAAAATCTCTTCGCCATACTGCGCCACGGCCTGCTGACTGGCACACTCCAGCACCAGATCGGGCGTGTCCGTGCACGCCATCGGCGAGGTCAGTGCCAGCACCGCATCACCAAACTGAGCCCGAATAGCGGCATGGTGAGATTCACGTGCCACAATCCAGCCGATGGCAACCTGAGCAGGCAGACGCTCAATCACCGCCTGCGCCATTGCCCCATAGCCAATTAACATGATCTTTTTCATGATGTGTCCTTACAGATGACGGCAAAAACCGCCGGAAACGTCCAGCGCGGCACCGGTGGTAAACGAGGCCAGCGGCGAGGCAAGGAACAGCAGCGCCTGGGCAGGTTCCTGCGGCTTGCCGAGACGAGCCATCGGAATGCCGCGTTTACGAGCAATTCCCGCCGTCCACTCCGGCCAGCTCTGGCTTTTATCCGCGCGCTCTTCAAAGCGGCGTTGCCACTGCCCGGATTCCACCATGCCAAGAAGAATCGAGTTCACCCGAATACCTTTACTCACCAGTTCTTTTGAGAGCGTAAGGGTCATGTTCAACAGCGCCGCACGGGCCGCAGAGGTGGCGATCATGTGCTCCTCCGGCTGGAGCGCCAGCAGGGAGTTCACGCAGGTAATAGAAGCGATATCCGATTGCTCCAGCTGCGGCTGAAACGCCTGAACGGGGTTGATGACGCCGAACAGTTTGAGCCCGGCTTCGTGCAGCCACGCCTCACGCGGAGTGTCATGGAAATGCGCCACATAACCCTGCCCGGCGTTGTTGATCAGCATATCCGTTGCGCCAAAGCGGGATTTCACCGCATCCGCAAACGCCAGGACTTCATCGGCATTCAACACGTCACAGCGGTAAGAGAAAATCTCCCCATCGGGATATTCGTTTTGCAGCGCCGCATGCGCGCTGGCGAGGCGGTCCTGGTCGCGGCCACAGAAGGCCACTTTTGCCCCTTCGCCCAGCAGCAGGCGCAGCGTTTCAAAGCCAATGCCGGAAGAACCGCCGGTGACTACCGCTATACGCCCGTCAATTTGTGCATTCATCGCGCACCTCTTCGTTAATGCGTAAAAGCTGTTGGTTAAAAAATGCGTCGTTATCGAGATAGCTGGCATGCCCGGCCTGCGGGATGCTAATAAAAGGCATGCCATAGCGAAGAGCCAGCCCTTGCACCAGCTCCGGCTGGGTAATGGCATCTTGCTCCCCGCACCAGACTTCAAACGCGCCGGAATAACGCTTTAGCCAGCCGTGGATATCGTCATGTACCAGCATCCAGGCCGCGGCCAGATAGCCATCGACACACAGCCTGCGCATCCCCGCCGCTACCGTGCCAATATCTTCGGCCCGCGCGCCCGGGCGCAGCAGCTTCGCGGCCCGGGTTTGCGCCAGAATTTCGCCGCCGAGCGCTATCTGTTGCTCCCGGCTGCGCCACACCTGCTCGCGCTGTTCCGCTGCGGCCTGGCCATAGCCTTGCGCAGCATCCGCCAGCACTAAATGCAGCACGCGCTCCGGGTATTTCGCGGCAAATGCGCTGGCGACCAGCGCCCCCAAAGAGTGGCCAACCAGCACCGTCCGCCAGACGCCTGCGCGGTCGAGCATCGCCGCCAGCGCGTCGGCATAATCCCCCGCATTCGCACGCTCGGTCGCCAGTATTGGGTTTTCGCCATAACCGGGCATGTCCCACGCCAGCACGCGAAAACCGTTTAGCGACATCTGCTTATGCCAGGAAGCTGCGCCGGAACTGATGCCATGCAGCAGCATCAGCGGGATACCGCTTCCCTGTTCACGAAAGCCCGTCATAGCGCCCCCTTAGCCCCGCTTCACTTTTGAGAGCGGGTGGTCTTCCGGGTAGGTCGGGATTTCCGGCTTGTTGGTCCCCAGCATGACGCACATCAGCGCCTCTTCTTCGCCGTGGTTAAACAGCCCGCGATAGATTCCCGGCGGCACGGAGATCAAATCGCGCTCGCGCAGCACGGTTTCGGTGTAGTTATCACCGTCCTGGATCATCAGGGTGATTTGTCCTTTGAGCATGAAAAACACCTCCTCCACATCATCGTGCAGGTGCAGAGGCCCTTCACATTTAGACGGCAGCACCATGGTGGAGAAGGTAAAGTGTTCTGCCTGAACCGTGTTGGTATCGCTGGCGACGCCCGTTGCCCCCGTGCCGATGTAGCGCATCTGCGCGCGGCGGTATTTCGGGTCGAAATCAGCCTGGAACTTCAACGCGTTCCAGTCGTATTTACGGCCTTCGAAGCGCGCAATACGCGACTCGATCCACTCTTCCATCGTCAGGTTTTCAGGTTTAACGCCCGGTTTTGAAGCTATGGTTGAATCAGTCATGACACTCTCCTCAGTAACGTCTCAGCAGCGGCAGTAACAGGACGCAGCCCACCGCCGCCATCACCGCCAGAAAAATCAGTCCGGAATCCATGCTGTGGGTGAAGGCAATCAATGCCCCCATCACCGCCGGCGACAGCGCGCCCGCAAAGTTTCCCAGCCCGTTGAAGATGCCGCCCGCCGTAGCGCTTACGCGCGGGTGAGTGGCCTTCGCCAGCAGGGCGAAAATGTTGGGGGCGCCAGTGCCCCACATAAAAGTGCTAAAGCTCATCGCCGCAATAATGGCTAGCGGTGTATCGAGGTGCATCACCGCCACCAGCCCAAGAGCAGCCCCTGCCATCGAAATAAAACAGGCCGCGGCACGTTTATCGACCCGGTCCGAAAGCCATGCGCCAATCACCTCACCGGCCAGCATGGCGATAAATGGCATCGACGACAGCCAGCCCGCATGCTCCAGGTGAATGCCCTTACCTTTAATCAGGTAGCCCGGCAGCCAGCCGTTGATGCCCCACAGGTAGGTGAGAAACGCGATGTTAAAGATGCAGATGATCCAGAAGTGCGTGCTGACAAACAGCTCGCGCCGTGCGGCACGTCGCTCATCCTGAGAAGCCTGTGATGTGGCAGGTTTCGCGTCCAGACGGATCCCGCGCAGGCCGATACGCACGAAGATAAGCACCGGCACAGTAAGCAGCGCCATCACGAAGAAAGTGCTCTGCCAGCCGAAGGTGTTGAGCAACCAGAGGGAAAGCGGAAAACCAATCGCCGCCCCCACGGGCGTACCCAACAGCCACAGCATGGTGGCGCGAGCCTGCAGGTGCTGCGGGAAGCTATGACGCACAATGGCGAACGCCAGCGGGAACAGTGGCCCTTCCGCCACGCCGAGCAGGATGCGCAGCACGATCATTAGCGTATAGTTATGGGTAAAGCCCATCGCCACCATCAGCACACACCACACCGCCATCATGCCGGTGAGCAGGCGCAGTGGCGCAATTTTGTCTCCCAGACCGCTTAAAAAGACCGACGAAAAGCCGTAGCTCAGCAGGAAGGCGCTCATCAGAATGCCGAGCCGCGTGGTATCAAAATCAATGCCCATCGCCTGCTGGAAATGGCTATCGGAAAAAAGCGCCGCAATACTGATTTTGTCGAAAAATGCCAGCAGTACGCAGGCCAGCAGCGACAACGGAATAGCCCAGCGCACCGCTTTTTCAGGCGTGCGGGTCCCCTCACCGCCTGCCTCAACGGGCGCGGTGTTGGTCTCAAAAGTGGTCATGTCTCCCCCTACGGGTGCGGATTAGCTATCGCAGTGACATCAGTGAAAACGTCGGGTCGGTAAGCGGCACGGCCGATAAATCCCGCCCCGCCGCCATCCAGCGTTTCGCCAGCTTGACGGTGCGCGCATCGTTAAACGCCACCAGTTGGGTCAGCCGTCCGTGTTCATCCAGCGAGAAGAACAGCGAATCTTCACGCACTGTGGTTGTGCTGCCAGGCTGCGGAATACCGAGGATCTGGATATTGTGCTGGTATTGATCCGACCACAGCCACGGCGCGTCATCGTAGCCCAGCGCATCAGGGTTAAGCATCGCTTTGGCCGTTGCCACCGCCTGGTTCTGGGCAAATGCCCACGACTGAATGCACAGTCCGAAGTGATGGTGCTGCGCCACGTCACCCGCGGCAAAGACGGACGGATCCGACGTGCGCCCCTGTGAATCCACCACGATCCCACGCTCGATGTTAAGCCCGGCGTCACGGGCCAGCTCCAGGTTGAGATCGACGCCGATCCCGACAACAACAGCGTCGAAGCTTTCACGTTTACCCTCGCAGTGAATAACCGGCCGACCGTTATCATCCTCAAGCTCCAGCGCGCCAACGCCGGTACGGATATCCACGCCCTGCTCGCGATGGAGTGCGGCTAATCGCTGAGAAACCTCGCCGCTGACAGAACGCATGCACAGGGCAGGCTGCTGCTCGAACAGTGTGACCGCCACGCCGCTTTTACGCGCGGAGGCGGCAATTTCAAGGCCTATCCAGCCGCCGCCGACAATCGCCAGCGTTTTGCTTCCCGCCAGGCGCGCTTTCAGACGCTGCGCATCCTGCCAGTGACGCAGGGTGTAGACCTGAGGATGGTTGGCCCATGCCTTACCGGGCAAGCGCGCACGCCCCCCGGTAGCGATTAAAAGGGTGCTGTAGCTCAGGTGCTCGCCATTGCTTAAACGTACCGTTTTTGTATCGCAATCAAGGGACTCAGCGCGCAGCGGACGATACCAGGTCAGGTTCAGCGCCTGCTGCACTTCCTCGGGAAACAGGCGCGGCAGCACGGCATCCGGCTCCAGCAGAGAGGCTTTGGAGAGCGGCGGACGCTCGTAGAAATCCCACTCTTCTTCCGCCACAACGCAAATCTCGCCGTCAAAGCCCTCATCACGCAGCGTTTTTGCCGCCCAGCCACCGGCCTGACCGCCGCCAATTATGACAATGCGCGACGTCATACCGACTCCAGCTTTTTCTGCTGGCGGCGGGTGTCATGGTCGATGCCGCCTTCCACCGCCCATTCGGTAAAGGAGACCAGAGAGTGTTCAAGCTCGCGCGGCTGCCAGTTTTCGGTCAGGTAATCATCGTTGGTGTAATACTCAAACGCGCCGCCCGTAGGGCTGTTGACGTACCAGAAATAGGCTGACGAAACCGGATGGCGGCCAGGCCCGATAAAGGTGCTCCAGTTATTTTTGTTCATCGCGATCCCACCGCCGATCACCTCGTGGATATCACGCACGGTAAAGGCCACATGGTTAAGTCCGCGCTTGCGGTTAGGGAGCTGTAACAGGAAGAGGTTGTGATGGCCCCCGCGCACGCCGCAGCGCAGGAATACGGCGCGGTTGATGTAACGGTCTGAAACCTGGAAACCGAGCACCTCACGATAGAACTTCTCCACCTCCGCCAGCGCTTCGACAAAAAATACTACGTGACCAACGTTGATTGGCTGGGCGCGATCGTAAACCGGGCTTGGCGTATCAACGCGGCGCACGTCGCCCCACTGGTTAATCGGCTCGACGTTAAGATCGACCGGCTTCTGCTGGCTTACCTGCACGCGCAGGGTCATACCGTTAGGATCGAGGCACTCCAGCGCACCATCCACTTCACGAAAACCGGGCTGCCGCTGCAGTTTCGGACGCAACGCATCCAGGTCAGCCTTCGTGGCGACCGCCCAGGTCATGCGACGAAGGGTGTTACCCGCTTCAAACGCAGGGGGCAGCTCCTGGCTATCAATGGGGCTAAGCTCCACGCGAGCGCCGCTCAAGGTAGTGAAAGACCGGCCGTCTGCATCGCCCGTCAAGCCAAAATCATGCATAAATTTGGCGCAGTGCGTCAGGTTCTCAACGCCAAATTCAAGCTTTTCAATTCCGGTTATACTCATCGTTCGTTGCCTCATCTGGCCCAAATTGGGCGTAAAACATGCCCGACGCACTTAAGCGCCTGACGTTAACTCGCTGATTTAGCTGGCCTGTGACAAATAGCCTAAGAAGCCAGAAATTTTATCTGCCGCCAGACGGACGTCGTTTTGTAGACGCTCGCGGTCGGTTTGTGGGATCTCTTCCGACGGCACCAGAATGCTCACTACCGCGGCCACACGCCCGCTGCGGTCATACACCGGATACACAATGGAAGAGATGCCGTGGCGGAAGAAGGATTCGCCAATCACGTAGCCGCGGGCTTTGTCCTGCTGCACCATCTGCCACAGGGCTTCGCGGTCGTGAAGCTGCCCCGGCGTGTTGCCCGGCAGGCGCTCATGTGGGAACAGCAGTTCAAAATCAGTTCGGGAAATATCGGTCAACAGCATGCGTCCCAGCGACGTGCAGTGCACTGGTAAACGAGTGCCAATACTGACCTGATTGATACGTGAACCGGCGGCGCTGACGCGAGCGATGTAGATAATGTCGCGCCCGTCACGGATCGCCAGATGGCTGCTGCACTGGCTGACGTCACGCAGCTGTTCAATCACCGGCTGGCCGACCTGCGCCACATCCAGCGAGGCAATGTACTCAAACCCCAGGCGCAGCACGTTCATGCCCAGCGAGAAGGTATTGGTGCGCGTGTTACGCTCCAGAAAGCCCATGTATTCCAGGGTTTGCACCACGCGATAGGCGGTTGCTTTCGGCATGTCCACCAGCCGGTGCAGCTCGGCAAAGGTCAGTTCGCGATGCTGCTCGCCGAAGGCCAGCAGTAACTGCAGGCCGCGCTCAAGTCCCGGCACCAGATACTTCACTTCCTGATCGTTTGCCATACTCGCTTCACCCTTTAGTTAAAGACAAAACCACCGTTGACCGGAATCAATTGTCCGGTAATAAACCGCGACAGGTCGCTTAACAACCAGACCACGCTGCCGGTGACGTCCTCAGGCAGCTGCGCGCCGGTTAACGCCCGCCCATTTTCATACAGCTGATGGCGCTCGGCGGGGACATATTCTGTCGCCTCAACGCGAGTTAACCCCGGCGCAATGGCGTTAATACGAATGCGTTTCTCACCCAGCTCGCGAGCCATCGAGCGCGTCATGGCAATCACTGCCCCTTTGCTGGCAACATAGGCCATCAGGCGTGGCGCGCCCCACAGCGCGGTGTCGGAGGCCACATTCACTATCCCGGCCCCTTCACGCATCAGCGGTACCGCGGCGCGCGTCACAAGCCAGGTGCCTTTAACGTTCACACTCATCACGCGATCCCATAGATCGGGATCGTAATCGAGCATATTCACGCCGCCAACGCCGGTCGCCATTGCCGCATTGTTCACCAGGCCGTCAATCTGCCCTTCGGCACCAATGGCGTTGAAGACCTGTTCAATAGAGTGCGGATCGGCCAGATCGATAACGTGGGAGGCAATCGAATACCCCAGAGCGCTTAGCCCGTGTGCACTCTCAGCCAGTTCACCTGCCAGGATATCGCACATCACTACCGCCGCGCCCTGCTCCGCGCAGGCTTTGGCGAAGTGATAGCCCAGCCCGCGGGCTGCGCCAGTCACGACGACACGCTTGCCGTTCAACAGCCCGTTCATCAGGCCGCGCCCTGCGCTGCTTCGAGGGTTGCCAGCTGTTCCCTGGCCGCTTTTTGCATCATGCGGCGCAGGCGTGAGAGGCCGACGTCATGCTGATAGAGATATTCGTGTTCGCGGGCATTTGGCGCCATGCTTTCCAGCACCACACGATCCTGCTCCAGGACTTCCCAATGCAGTTTTTCCAGACGGTTGCGATACATAAAGCGCCACATATCGCGCTGCCAGCCCTGCACGCGGCGGATACGCCAGAAGAAGACGCGGCAGTTGTCGTTATCTTCCGGCACCACCATGCCGACGATAAAGAAGTGCCCACCCGGCCCAAAGCGCTTGCGGTAAGGAATAGACAGACGCATCCATAGCGCCCCGGTGTTGCCCAGCTCAACCCAATCGAAGTTGACGCCGGTCTGGCCTTTTTTCTCAAAGATAAAGCCGGTTTTGGTCGGCTGGAGTACCATGTCGGCCTTGCGGTCGCCTTCCGCCATTGAGTGCGAGGCCGAGTGCAGATAGGTGCCGTGCATCGGGTCCATGACGTTTTCCAGCGCATACTGGTAATTGCATTGCCATGCGGCGGTACACAAGAAGTTGCTGTAGGCTTCGCCGTCGGCCAGCTCCTCCGGAAAGGTCAGTTCATCGGGCTGCTGCTCCGCCGTTACGCCAAACCACAGGAAAATGGCGCCGTGCACCTCCTGCACGCTGTAGCTGCGCACGCACTGCTGGCCGACCAGAGGACATTTTTCCACGGCAGGCACATCCTTCACTTCACCGTTGCCCGCCACTTCCAGCCCGTGATACCAGCAGGCGATACGATCGCCGAGGTTCCAGCCCATCGACAGGCGCGCGCCACGGTGCGGGCAGCGGTCTTCCAGGGCCTGCACCTGGCCATCCTTATTACGCCAGACCACAATCTGCTCGCCGAGGCGGGTAATCCCCACCGGAGCAGACTGCACCTCCCAGCTTGCCAGTACGGGGTACCAGAGGCCACGCAGACCTTTATCAAGATAATTTTGTACGGTAGTCGTCATCGCGTTGCCCTCAGTAGCCGTGAACCCGTAAGAATGCCTGGAAGCTGGCGTCGCTCCATGGCTCGCCCTGCATATCGTGCATCCGTACCGCATTCAGCCCATTAACCAGCTCCGGCAAGGTTTCAACGCCCTGCTCAAAGAAATCTTCCAGCGTAGCGATAAGGCTCACTTCCCAGTTTTCCGGTACGCGGCTGCGGGTCTGCCAGATCAAGTTCTGGTAATCACCCGGCTTATGGATGGCGCCGTTCCCGCCCTCTGCGGGAGGGGTAAACTGACGACTTTCCGGCAGCGCCGGGTTGAAGTTCAGGGAATCACTCATGCCACGGTCTCCTCGATGAAGGTAATCTGGATCTGGTTTTCAATGACCCGAACCGGGTAGCTGTTGAGGTTGCGCCCACCGGGGCCGTGCAGGCACTGGCCGGTTTTGACGTCGAAAATAGCCTCATGCAGCGGGCATTCCACCTTACCGTCTTCGACGAAGCCCTGGCTCAGCAGCGCATAGGCATGCGGGCATACGTCTTCCAGCGCGTAATATTCACCGTCAATCAAATAAATGCCGATCTCTTTACCTTCGACGTTGCCGCTAAAAGGGAAATCTTCCTGTACTTGTTCTGCGTCACATACGCCTATCCAGCTCATCACGATCCTCCAGGCTTTCGTCTCATATATGAAACTTTGTTTCTTATTTAATACGGTCAATATAAAAGCGGGGACGTTTTCGTCAAGCCTGTTTGTGACGTATTTGTTAATGGAAAGGGTTTTAATTATCTATCTGTGCAAGCGATCACGAAAAAATGCAGAGATATGAAACATTCATTCTTCAGGTGTGAATAAATAGGCTTTATTGATTCTCTTAAATCTGGATAAAAGGTATTGACTTTTCTTCTCGCCCACTCATAAAAATAAATAAATGTGGCTGGGACGTTGTTTCACCCGTGAAACACATTTAAATATTTATCTTTATAAACAATGAGTTTCACAGGTGAATCATTTTAGCCCCGTGACAATCACACTGATAAAAATATTAATAAATTAAAATATAAGGCGGGCGTAATGACGGCAAGATGGCAAGGCACAATAGCACTTTTGTTGCTTATTATTATTTCCTACATCGACCGGGTGAATATCTCAGTAATGATTTTAAATCCGGAATTTGCCGAACACTTTCAGCTAAATGAAAACAGAATGTTACAGGGAATGCTGATGACCTGCTTTCTCCTGGGTTATGGTTTCTCGGCTTTATTATTAACGCCGGTTATAGAAAGCAAATTAAATTATCGACAGGGATTATTAAGCAGTATTGCGATTTGGGCTGCGGTTTGCGCTATTTCTCCACTTCTGGGATCGCTAATGGGCATGCTCATTGCCCGCGTGATTCTGGGCGTTGCCGAAGGGCCGCTGTTTTCGCTAAAAACGCGCTTTATTAGCGATAGCTTCCGGGCCGAAGAGATCGGAAAGCCCAATGCCGTTACCGCGCTGGGCGTCTCTCTCGGGCTGGCCGTCGGCTTTCCGCTGGTGACATGGTTGATGGCCCATCTGGGATGGGCCGGTTCTTTTTACGCACTGGCGGTCATGAATCTGGTGCTGGGTGGAGGGTTAATCTGGCGCTTCCTGCCTGCACCGCCCCGCACGGCAAAGATAAAAAAATCGGGATTTGTGCAGACCTTTACGCTTGCCTGGCAAACGCCGCTGCTGGGCTGGATCCTTCTGGTGGAAGTCGCCACGCTTAGCTATCTCTGGGGCAGCAGCGCATGGCTGCCCGCATGGCTTCGTGATGAGCATCACTTCTCGCTGCACGCGACGGGCATGTTAGCGGCTATTCCCTTCCTGCTAAGCCTGGGATCTAAATTTCTTGGCGGGGTACTGCTCGACAGGATGCGCCCGGAACAGGCGCCGGTGCTATTTGTGGTGGGCGGTTTGCTGACGGCGATGTCCGTTGTCGCACTGATGCTGAGCCACCAGCCAGCATGGCTTGCGCTGTTTATGCTCTCGGCCAATATCTTCTGGGGACTGCAGGGGGCGGCCATTCCTGCGGTCGTTCAGCATCATGCCGCGCGGGAAGCTGTTGGCAGCGCGTATGGGATAATCAACGGCATCGGCAATATCTGCGCGGCCTTTATTCCGCTGCTGATGGGAATGGTGATGAAATCGGAGGGATCGGTCAGTTCAGGCTTTTCGGTGCTGGTTGTGTCGCAGGTTATTACCCTGCTGGCGGGAGGAATGTTGCTGCTGCGCATGCGTCGCGCAGCAGCAATCAGCGCCTAAGGCTTATTCGCCTTTTTTCGCTGCCTGGATGTAGAGCATTTCCAGCGCCAGGGTCGCCGCGGCCAGCGCGGTGATTTCTGACTGGTCGTAGGCCGGAGCCACTTCCACCACGTCCATCCCCACGATATTCAGATCTTTCAGGCCACGTACCAGCTTGATAGCGCGGTCAGACGTCAGGCCGCCAATCACCGGCGTACCGGTACCCGGCGCGAACGCTGGATCCAGGCAGTCGATGTCAAAGGTCAGGTACACCGGCATATCACCGACGATCTGCTTAACCTGAGCGATGATGTCGTCCACGCCGCGGTCATTCACCTGGCAGGCATCCAGCACGGTGAAGCCGTTGTCTTTGTCGAACTCGGTACGGATACCGATCTGCACTGAGTGGTTCGGATCGATCAGGCCTTCGTTTGGCGCGGTGTAGAACATAGTGCCGTGGTCGAACTCGCAGCCGTTCGCGTAGGTATCGGTGTGGGCATCGAAGTGAACCAGCGCCATTTTACCGAAGTGCTTAGCGTGGGCGCGCAGCAGCGGCAAAGTCACAAAGTGGTCACCGCCGAAGGAGAGCATACGCTTGCCGGCAGCCAGCAGACGCTCGGCGTGAGCCTGAAGATTCTCGCTCATTTCGCGGGCATCACCGAAGGCGTATACCAGGTCGCCGCAGTCCACAACGTTCAGACGCTCGCGCATGTCGAAGTTCCACGGGAAGCGGTTTCCTTCCCATGCCAGGTTGGTGGACACCTGACGGATCGCTGCCGGGCCGTGGCGGCCGCCCGCACGACCGGAAGTTGCCGCATCAAACGGAACGCCGGTGATAACCCAGTCCGCATCGCTATCGTACGGCTGGAAGTTCAGCGGGAAACGCAAAAAACCAAAGGCATTAGATACCAGGGAGTTATCGTATTTGTGGCCTAAGGTGCTCATTGTCTGACCTCTCGGTTGGGGTTAAAAAAAGCCTAAAAAAAATCCCCTCCGCGTCGTTAAACCCGACGAGGAAGGGATTGGATTGGGGTACTGCCTTTTATTGAGCGGATTATCGCCGCTAATTCATACGGGTTCAAGAGAGTATAGGCGATGATGCTGCCTTTGCCCCTGACCCTGCCCTCTCGCACAGAAAGAGGGCGATTGAATTACTCGTCTTCCAGATACGTGTAACCGTAAAGACCGGCTTCAAACTCTTCGAGGAACTGCTGTTGCAGCGCCTCGTCAAGGCCGGTGTTCTTCACCTGGTCGCGGAACTGGGTCAGCAGCTTGTTCGGGTCGAGCTGCACGTACTGCAGCATATCCGCCACGGTGTCGCCTTCATCAGACAGCTCAACTTCCACGGAGCCGTCAGGGAAGACGAAGACGTCTACCGCTTCGGTGTCACCGAACAGGTTGTGCATGTTGCCGAGGATTTCCTGATACGCGCCAACCATAAAGAAGCCCAGCATCGGCGGGTTCTCCGGGTCGTATTCCGGCATTGGCATGGTCGTTGCGATACCGTCGCCGTCCACGTAGTGGTCGATTGCGCCATCGGAGTCACAGGTGATATCCAGCAGTACGGCACGGCGCTCAGGCGCGTGGTTCAGCCCTTCCAGCGGCATCACCGGGAACAGCTGGTCGATACCCCACGCATCCGGCATCGACTGGAACAGCGAGAAGTTGACGTACATTTTGTCCGCCATGCGCTCCTGCAGCTCGTCGATGATTGGACGGTGCGCGCGGTTGCTCGGATCGAGCTGCTTCTGCACGTCGTGGCACATGTTCAGGTAGAGCTGTTCGGCCCAGGCACGTTCCTGCAGGCTGTAGGCGCCGGAGGAGTAGCCGACGTGGATATCGTGCAGGTCCATCTGACTATCGTGCAGCCATTCGCGCAGCGAACGACGCGTGCCCGGCTGGTGCATTTCAAGCCAGGTTTCCCACATGCTTTGCAGCGCGCGCGGCGCGTCATCGGCCGGTGGGGTCGCTGCGGTGTATTCGTTACGCTCAACGCCGATGATGTTGGAAACCAGCACGGTGTGGTGCGCGGTTACGGCGCGGCCAGACTCGGTAATCACCGTCGGGTGCGGCAGGCCGTTTTCTTCACAGGCATCGCCGATTGCCCAGATGATGTTGTTCGCGTACTCATTCAGGCCGTAGTTAACCGAACAGTCGGACTGGGAACGCGTCCCTTCGTAGTCCACGCCCAGGCCACCGCCAACGTCGAAGCATTGGATATTCACGCCTAGCTTGTGCAGCTCAACGTAGAAGCGGGCGGATTCACGCACGCCGGTCGCGATGTCACGAATGTTTGCCATCTGCGAGCCAAGGTGGAAGTGCAGAAGCTGAATGCTGTCCAGGCGACCGCGTTCACGCAGGATTTCCACCAGCTGCAGAACCTGGTTTGCCGCCAGGCCGAATTTGGATTTTTCACCACCGGAGGACTGCCACTTACCGGAGCCCTGGGAAGCCAGACGGGCGCGAACGCCCAGGCGAGGAATCACGTTCAGGCGCTCGGCTTCTTCCAGCACGATGCTAATCTCGGACATCTTCTCGATAACCAGATAGACCTTGTGGCCCATCTTCTCGCCGATCAGCGCCAGGCGGATGTATTCGCGGTCTTTATAGCCGTTACAAACGATAACAGAACGGGTCATGCCCGCGTGCGCCAGCACGGCCATCAGCTCGGCTTTAGAGCCAGCTTCCAGACCCAGCGGCTCGCCGGAATGGATCAGCGACTCAATCACGCGACGATGCTGGTTTACTTTGATCGGATAAACCAGGAAGTAGTCGCCTTTATAGCCGTAAGATTCACGGGCGCGCTTAAAGGCGGCGTTAATTGAACGCAGGCGGTGCTGCAGGATCTGCGGGAAGCAGAACAGTGCAGGCAGGCGTTGGCCCTGGGCTTCGCGAGCTTTAACCAGCTCGGCGAGATCGACCCGAGCCTCCGGAACGTCCGGATCCGGGCAAACGCTGATGTGGCCCAGTTCGTTGACGTCGTAATAGTTATTGCCCCACCAGGCAATATTGTATGTACGCAGCATCTTGCTGGCTTCCTCGGAGCTCATGGCAACCTCCTGAATGGAACGATGTACATCCTGCCCGCCCACTGACGAACCCGAAACAGAAGTAATTTTGTCAGTCATGGCGAACCTCAAATTTTGTCGATTGTGCAAAACAGTTGACTACTATCGCAGGGGTATCCTGCAATAACAACCCATTAACAGCGCGTATTGACAGCACAAGACGCTGACAGCCAGGCTGTGCGACCGGTTTCATTTTCATATCATTGTAAAACACGTATCCGAACCCTGTATGACAGGACGGCGAAACCACGAGAAAACTCTTGTATTACAAGAGCGCCCTTGTTCAGTGACCACGGCGGATTACAGACCGGCCCGGGGATCCTGAGAAGCGCCGAGATGGGTAAAACATCGGCAAGTTTGAAAACATGAGATGCAGGCTGCGAGGAGCATATGCGCGCCAGGACGGCGTGCCAGATTAATTGAATGACGGCGGTTCATTACTCGTATCACCTCCACGCATACGTTGACTATGTATGCGACAAGCCAAAGCTGCGAGCACTGTAGCTGACAGGCTCTAAATAATTGCTCAACCCGGCTGGAAGTGGGCAACACAAACTGTGTGCTTTTGATTAAGCCGCGCGCGCCGCTTTATACCCATATCAGGGGTAAAAAGCAAAACAAAAATGCGTAAATTGCCAGCAGTGTCAGCCATGCTTTCCACTAAAGATTTCTCACATATTGCCGTTACCCTAAAAAATTCTGGCTATCTGCCGATTGTGTAATCTAAAATAGCCGTCCAGATGTTAATCCATCTATACTGATTAACTGTTAGACTGCCTGTTTTTCAATCTGTGGCAATAAGTTCCCAGGTTGGTCTATCTCACCGCACCTGCGGCGTAGAGCAGCAGCCTGAACTAAACAAATCCTTTTAGGGTGAAGAAAATATGGCTAAACACCTTTTTACGTCCGAGTCTGTATCTGAAGGGCATCCTGATAAAATCGCTGACCAAATCTCCGACGCCGTCCTTGATGCTATCCTCGAGCAGGATCCGAAAGCACGCGTAGCCTGTGAGACCTACGTTAAAACCGGCATGGTTCTGGTTGGCGGCGAAATCACCACCAGCGCGTGGGTTGATATCGAAGAAATCACCCGCAACACCGTGCGTGAAATCGGCTATGTGCATTCAGATATGGGCTTTGATGCCAACTCCTGTGCCGTTCTGAGCGCGATTGGTAAGCAATCCCCGGACATCAACCAGGGCGTTGACCGTACCGATCCGCTGGAGCAGGGCGCGGGCGACCAGGGCCTGATGTTTGGCTACGCGACTAACGAAACCGACGTGCTGATGCCAGCGCCAATCACCTACGCCCACCGTCTGGTGCAGCGTCAGGCTGAAGTGCGTAAAAACGGCTCCCTGCCTTGGCTGCGTCCGGATGCGAAAAGCCAGATCACCTTCCAATATGACGATGGTAAAATCGTCGGTATCGATGCGGTGGTGCTGTCTACTCAGCATTCCGAAGACGTCGAGCTGAAAGTCCTGCAGGAAGCGGTGATGGAAGAGATCATCAAACCTGTTCTGCCGGGCGAGTGGCTGAACGCGTCGACCAAATACCACATCAACCCAACCGGCCGTTTCGTCATCGGTGGCCCGATGGGTGACTGCGGTCTGACCGGTCGTAAAATCATCGTTGATACCTACGGCGGCATGGCTCGTCACGGTGGCGGCGCATTCTCCGGTAAAGATCCGTCTAAAGTTGACCGTTCTGCCGCCTACGCTGCGCGTTATGTTGCGAAAAACATCGTGGCTGCAGGCCTGGCCGACCGCTGTGAAATTCAGGTTTCTTACGCTATCGGCGTGGCAGAACCTACTTCCATCATGGTGGAAACCTTCGGTACCGAGAAAATCTCTACCGAGCAGCTGACCCTGCTGGTGCGTGAGTTCTTCGACCTGCGTCCATACGGCCTGATCCAGATGCTGGATCTGCTGCACCCGATTTACAAAGAGACCGCCGCTTACGGTCACTTTGGTCGCGAACATTTCCCTTGGGAAAAAACCGACAAAGCAGCACTGCTGCGCGAAGCTGCTGGCCTGAAATAACTCTCCAGCCTTCCGTCTTTAAAGGCCAGCTTATGCTGGCCTTTTGCTTTCTGCCGCTGCGCCAGCACGCCTCTTTTTTCCTATTCCCCGAGCCGTTCGCCGTCATCGTGAAACCGATTACATCCGTAAATAAAGACTTCTGTTATCGCTTTTTATCATCCCTCAGTTAAAACACATCATTTGTTACATAACGCTTCAGATTAAGCTGATTTTTTCCCGCGGCGTGGACTTTAGTCACTATTAATCTCATGTTTTATCATAATGAAGTCTCTTTTTAATCTGCACCGTTAGTGTAACCGATTACATAGCTGTGATTATCATCACACACTTTTGCCCTTCGCTGACCTACCCTTAATGCCGTCAAATCCGAAAAACCCACGTGGAGGGCGTTATGCCTGACAATAAAAAATCCGGGCGTTCAAACAAAAGCATGACCTTTTTCGTCTGCTTCCTCGCCGCACTCGCCGGCCTGCTGTTTGGCCTGGATATCGGCGTAATTGCCGGTGCGCTGCCTTTTATCGCTAAAGACTTCGCCATCACTTCCCACACCCAGGAATGGGTGGTGAGCTCAATGATGTTCGGTGCCGCCGTCGGGGCCATCGGCAGCGGCTGGCTCTCCTTCAAGCTGGGCCGAAAATACAGCCTGATGATCGGCGCCGTGCTGTTTGTGCTCGGCTCCCTTTGCTCGGCCTTTGCGCCTAACGTTGAAGTGTTGATTGTTTCCCGCGTCCTGCTGGGCCTTGCCGTCGGCGTAGCTTCCTACACCGCGCCGCTGTACCTGTCAGAGATTGCGCCGGAGAAGATTCGCGGCAGCATGATCTCCATGTATCAGCTCATGATAACCATCGGTATTCTGGGCGCTTATCTCTCTGATACCGCCTTCAGCTACACCGAATCCTGGCGCTGGATGCTTGGGGTTATTACCCTGCCTGCCCTGCTGCTGCTGGTTGGCGTATTTTTCCTGCCGGACAGCCCGCGCTGGTTTGCCGCCAAGCGCCGTTTCCACGATGCTGAGCGCGTTCTGCTGCGCCTGCGTGATACCAGCGCAGAAGCGAAACGTGAGCTGGAAGAGATCCGCGAAAGCCTGAAGGTAAAACAGAGCGGCTGGTCGCTGTTTAAGGACAACTCTAACTTCCGTCGCGCGGTCTTTCTTGGCGTACTGCTGCAGGTTATGCAGCAGTTCACCGGCATGAACGTCATCATGTACTACGCACCGAAAATCTTCGAAATTGCCGGGTTTGCCAACACCACGCAGCAAATGTGGGGCACCGTGATCGTCGGCCTGATTAACGTGCTGGCGACCTTCATCGCCATCGGCCTGGTGGATCGCTGGGGACGTAAGCCTACGCTGGTGCTTGGCTTCATGGTCATGGCCGTTGGGATGGGCGTGCTGGGCACCATGCTGCACATCGGTATCCACTCTCAGGGCGCGCAGTACTTCGCGATTGCCATGCTGCTGATGTTCATCGTTGGCTTCGCCATGAGCGCGGGCCCGCTGATTTGGGTGCTGTGTTCTGAAATCCAGCCGCTCAAAGGGCGTGATTTCGGTATCACCTGCTCCACCGCCACCAACTGGATTGCCAATATGATCGTTGGCGCCACCTTCCTGACCATGCTGAACACGCTGGGCAACGCCAACACCTTCTGGGTTTATGCGGCGCTGAACCTGTTCTTCATCGTCCTGACGCTGTGGCTTATTCCTGAGACAAAACACGTCTCGCTGGAACACATCGAACGTAACCTGATGAAAGGCCGTAAATTACGCGAAATCGGCGCGCACGACTAAGCTCTAACGGTCCCTCCCGGTGACGGGAGGGGCTTGCACCGCGCTTCCCGCCCCATTATTCTCTGCCGTTATGAAAGCCCCCCGACTCCCTATCGCCATCCAGCAAGCCGTGATGCGCTGCCTGCGTGAAAAGCTTCAGCAGGCCAACTCGCATTTAGGCACGCATTATCCTGAGCCCAAAATGGTCTATCAGCAGCGCGGCACCGCTGCCGGAACCGCCTGGCTGGAAAGCTACGAAATTCGCCTCAATCCGGTGCTACTGATGGAAAATCAGCAGGCTTTTGTGGACGAAGTCGTTCCCCATGAGCTGGCTCACCTGCTGGTCTGGAAGCATTTTGGCCGCGTAGCTCCTCACGGCAGAGAGTGGAAATGGATGATGGAAACCGTGCTTGGCGTGCCCGCTCGCCGCACCCATCGGTTTGAAGTAGATTCGGTACGCAAAAATACCTTCCCCTACCGCTGCCCCTGCCAGCAGCATCAGCTCACCGTGCGCCGCCACAATCGGGTTCTGCGCGGTGAAGCAGAATACCGCTGCACTCATTGCGGGCAGCTATTAAAACCCGACGTTACAACCCCATGTAATTAATCATTTATTTCTGGAATTTTTACACCATCGCCGATTGAAACTGGATATCCGATCAGTTAGGGTGCGGGCACGTTTTAGTAAGGATTCTAGAAATGTCTCGCAAAATTTCTTGGGCTGTTGCATTCGTTGCAGCTCTCAGCTCGCTTCCCGCATTTAGCTCCGGCATCAACAGCTTCGCCCAGGCCAAAACCGCAGGCGTAAAAATCAATGCCGATGTCCCGGGCGACTTCTACTGCGGCTGCAAGATCAGCTGGCAGGGCAAAAAGGGCATCCCGGACCTTGAGTCCTGTGGCTATAAAGTGCGGAAAAACGAGAACCGGGCTACCCGCATTGAGTGGGAACACGTCATGCCAGCCTGGCAGTTCGGCCACCTGCTGCAATGCTGGCAGGACGGCGGGCGTAAAAACTGCGCCAAAGACCCCGTTTACCGCAAAATCGAAAGCGATATGCATAACCTGCAGCCTGCCGTCGGCGAGGTTAACGCCGACAGAAATAACTTCATGTACAGCCAGTGGAACGGCGGTGAAGGGCAATATGGCCAGTGCGCAATGAAGGTTGATTTCAAAGATAAAGTGGCCGAACCGCCGGAGCGTGCGCGAGGCGCAATTGCCCGTACCTATTTCTACATGCGCGACCAGTACCAGCTTTCGCTTTCACGCCAGCAAACCCAGCTTTTCCAGGCCTGGGACAAACGCTATCCGGTCAACGACTGGGAGTGCGAGCGGGATGAACGTATTGCGAGAGTCCAGGGCAACCATAACCCATATGTGCTACGGGCTTGCAAGGCGCGAAACAGCTAACCTACACTAGCGGCAATTCTTTATTTGCTGTGACGAAACATCGCCCTTTCGCCAACAAAGGCCGGGGCTGAAAAATCCCTTCTCCCTTTTGGGAGAAGGTCAGGATGAGGGTCAAGTCCTGCAGCGCAACTAATCGGAAACTATTTCATGCGTATACCCCGCATTCACCACCCTGAAAATCTCTCCGTTGGCCAGGACGTACTTCTGAGCGAAGATGCGGCAAACCACGTAGGACGGGTGCTGCGTATGGGCGCAGGCCAGGCCATTCAGCTGTTCGACGGCAGCAATCAGGTGTTCGACGCGGAAATTGTGCAGGCGGATAAAAAAAGCGTGCGCGTAAAAGTGCTGGCAGCCAGCCAGGACGATCGTGAATCACCTCTCTGGCTGCATCTCGGCCAGGTCATGTCACGCGGCGAAAAAATGGAATTTACCATTCAAAAGGCCGTGGAGCTGGGCGTGAACGTTATCACCCCATTGTTTTCCGAACGCTGCGGGGTAAAACTGGACGCTGAAAGGCTGAGCAAAAAGCTCCAGCAGTGGCAGAAGATTGCCGTCGCCGCCTGCGAACAATGCGGCCGTAACCGGGTGCCAGAAGTTCGCCCGGCGATGGAGCTGGAAGCCTGGTGCGCCGAGCAGGATGCAGCTCTAAAACTTAATCTACACCCTCGCGCCAGCGCCAGCATCAACACCTTACCGCAGCCGGTCGAGCGCGTGCGCCTGCTGATTGGCCCGGAAGGGGGCCTGACGGCGGATGAGATCGCCATGACCGCTGAACACCAATTTACTGATATTCTGTTGGGACCGCGCGTTCTGCGTACTGAGACCACCGCGCTCACCGCCATTACCGCACTGCAGGTGCGCTTTGGCGATCTGGGCTAAAGGAGAACAACAATGATCAAGCTCGGCATCGTGATGGACCCCATCGCACACATCAACATCAAAAAAGACTCCAGCTTTGCCATGTTGCTGGAAGCGCAGCATCGTGGTTACGAACTGCACTACATGGAAATGGCCGATTTGTATCTGAACAATGGCGAGGCACGCGCACGCACTCGCCTGCTCAGCGTCGAGCAGAATTACGATAAGTGGTATGAGTTTGGCTCCGAGCAGGATATCGCCCTGGCAGACCTGAACGTCGTACTGATGCGTAAAGACCCGCCATTCGACACCGAATTTATCTACGCGACCTACATTCTTGAGCGCGCAGAAGAGAAAGGCACGCTGATCGTTAACAAGCCGCAAAGCCTGCGCGACTGTAACGAAAAGCTGTTCACCGCATGGTTTGCCGACCTGACGCCGGAAACGCTGGTGACCCGCAACAAAGCGCAGTTGAAAGCCTTCTGGCAGCAGCACGGCGATATCATTATGAAACCGCTGGACGGCATGGGCGGCGCGTCTATCTTCCGCGTGAAGCAGGATGACCCAAACATCGGCGTTATCGCAGAAACCCTTACCGAACTGGGCACCCGCTACTGCATGGCGCAGAACTACCTGCCGGCCATTAAAGACGGCGACAAGCGCGTGCTGGTGGTAGATGGTGAGCCGGTGCCTTACTGCCTGGCACGTATTCCGCAGGGCGGCGAGACTCGCGGCAACCTGGCGGCCGGTGGCCGTGGTGAACCTCGTCCACTGACCGAAAGCGACTGGGAAATTGCCCGCCGCGTTGGGCCAACGCTTAAGGCTAAAGGCCTGATTTTTGTTGGCCTGGATATCATCGGCGATCGCCTGACTGAGATTAACGTCACCAGCCCAACCTGCATCCGTGAAATCGAAGCCGAATTCCCTGTGTCGATTACCGGCATGCTGTTCGATGCCATCGAAAAACGCCTCGCACACTAAGCGCATCCGGGCGGGTAACGGTTACCCGCCCATTCCTTCAAAGGCGCGATACAGGCCGGGTAGCCGCTCTTCCTTCATTAGTGGTAAGCTGGCCACTCTTCGCGCAGCCACTGCCGCTTTTATCAACCGGGATCAGAACCTCTGACAATGAATTTACAGCATCACTTTCTTATTGCCATGCCGGCTCTTCAGGACCCCTTATTTAAGCGCTCTGTAGTCTATATTTGCGAATACAACGATGAAGGCGCGATGGGGATTATCATCAATAAACCGCTGGAAAATCTGCAGGTTGATGGCGTTCTCGAAAAGCTAAAAATTGAACCAGAACCGCGTGATACCGCGATTCGCCTGGATAAGCCCGTTTTCATCGGCGGCCCTCTGGCGGAAGACCGCGGCTTCATCCTGCACTCGCCGCCGGGCAACTTCGGTTCGAGCATCCGCATTTCCGACGACACGGTGATCACCACCTCGCGGGACGTGCTGGAAACTTTAGGCACCGAAAAGCAGCCGAAAGAGGTGATTGTTGCCCTCGGTTACTCCTCCTGGGAAAAGGGCCAGCTTGAGCAAGAAATCATGGAAAACTCATGGCTGACGGCGCCTGCCTCTCCTGAGATCCTGTTCCATACGCCGATTGCAGACCGCTGGCGCGAAGCCGCCCGCCTGATAGGCATCGACATCCACACTATGCCAAGCGAAGCGGGGCACGCCTGATGAGCAGCGGAACCTTAATGGCCTTTGACTTCGGGACGAAAAGCATCGGTGTCGCTATCGGCCAGCGAATTACCGGCACAGCCCGGCCTTTAACCGCGCTTAAAGCGCAGGACGGTACCCCGGACTGGAACGCGGTAGAAAAAATCCTGAAAGAGTGGCAGCCGGAAGAAGTGGTGGTTGGTTTACCGCTGAATATGGACGGCACCGAGCAACCTCTGACGGCACGCGCCCGCAAGTTCGCCAACCGCCTGCATGGCCGCTTTGGGGTGAAGGTCTCTCTGCAGGACGAGCGCCTGAGCACCGTCGAAGCCCGCGCAGGGCTGTTCGAACACGGTGGCTTCCGCGCCCTGAACAAAGGCAGCATTGACTCCGCTTCGGCCGTTATCATCCTCGAGAGCTGGTTCGAATATCACCCGTGAAGGGATTAGCTGTTGGGTGCTTCGCTTCCTGCGTTCAGCAGCTCATGCCTCGCGGCAATCGCCAGAAAATGGCTGCGGTCCCGGTAGCCTGATGAAGGCTGCTTTACACGGGAATCAATACGGCGCAGCAGCGCGTCCGGCAGCGTGATATTTAACCGCTGCTGTTTTCCTTCCAGCGCTGATAAATCTACATCAACCAGCAGCCATTGCTGACAGTAGGCGTACTCCGGGTCGGCGGCATAAGCAAAAGGCCCTGCATCACGAAGCTGCGTAATATCTTTTCCGCTTTCTACCATTAAATCGACAATCGACAGCACCGCGTCCTGCACCATCGGTGCGATATCAGCCTGGCTATCCGCCGCGGATACGCAGCCAAAGTCATCGTTGCATAACGCGGGGACGACCAGGCCAAACGCTTCGTTTTCAGTTGCCGGTAACTCTACACCAACAGAAAAAAACATCTTTAACCTCCGGCTGTGCAGGCTAAATCCCTGCCATTTTGCGTATGGATTTGACGGTACCGATGGGCAAATCCTTTTTGGGATGCGGAATGGGGAAAGTTTTTCCGGTTTCAGGCGACCACCAGATCCAGTGACTCCCCCCGGAACGTCTGACGGATTCACACCCTGCAGCCCTCAATTCCTTAATTAGCTCGGCTGAGGTCATCATGATCTCCCTGGCTGACAAGGAATATACACACCAATACACACAGAAGCAACAAAAGCGTTCAAAGCGGCACCTCCCATGGCTCACTGACTGCCAGGTCGCCCTCGCCAATGCTGCCCTCACGCAGCCGCTGTGCCTCGCTTTGAGCAAAACTTTGCATACCTTGCTGCTGACCGGTTTGTAACACACCAGGCAGTTGATGCGTTTTCCCTTCACGAATCAGGTTTGCCACCGCTGAGGTGTTAACCAGCAGTTCGTAAAGCGCCACCCGACCACCGTCACGCGACGGTACCAGCTTCTGCGCCAGCACCGCTTTAAGGCTCCCTGCAAGCTGGGTGCGAATCAGGTTTTTCTCCTGGGCGGGGAATACATCCACCAGCCGCTCTACGGCCTGTGCAGCGCCACGCGTATGCAACGTCGCCAGCACTAAATGCCCGGTCTCTGCGGCGGTCAGCGCGAGGCCTATCGTTTCGCTATCACGCAGCTCCCCCAGCAGAATGACATCGGGGTCCTCCCTCAGAGCGGCTTTTAAAGCCGAGGCATAGCTTTCACAATGCCGACCTGGCTCACGCTGCTGAATCAGGCAGCGGCCGGAGGAATGAATAAATTCAATGGGGTCTTCCAGCGTCAGCACGTGGCCATCAAGATGCTGGTTGAGATGCTGGATCATCGCTGCAAGCGTTGTAGATTTCCCGCTACCGGTAGCCCCGGTAACCAGTATCAACCCCTCGCTTTCACGCAAAAGTTCGTTAATGTGAGCCGGCGTTTTCAATGCCTCCAGCGTCGGGCAGGATGATGCCAGCAATCTCAGCGCCAACGAGTGCCCTTCCTGGTGTAAAAAAGCATTTCCCCTTAGCCTGACGCCGCTCTCAAGCGTGAGAGAAAAATCCAGCTGCCCGGCACGTTTGAGCTGTGACGTCTGCTCTTCATTAAGCCAGGCACCCAAAACCTCTTCAACCTCCGGTGCGGCCTCCGGGCACAGCTCCAGCCTGCCGCGCTTTCGCCAACGCGCCGGTTGACGTGCGCACAGGTGTAGATCGGAGACATTATGCTTTACACTAAGGGCCACAATTTCTTCGATATCCATATCACTTCCAACGATCATGAATGAGATAGCGCACAATCTGGCACAGGTTCACGGGAAAATATCAGCCGCCGCTGCACGCTGCGGCAGAAGCCCTGAAGAAGTTACACTGCTTGCAGTCAGCAAAACTAAACCTGCGAGCGCCATCGCAGAAGCGGTCGCCGCGGGGCAACGTGCCTTTGGCGAAAACTATGTGCAGGAAGGCGTGGATAAGATTCACCACTTCGCTGAACAGGGCGTTGAAGGGTTGGAATGGCACTTTATCGGGCCGCTGCAGTCGAACAAAAGTCGCCTGGTGGCGGAGAATTTTGACTGGTGCCATACCGTCGACAGACTACGTATTGCCAGCCGATTAAGCGAGCAGCGCCCGTCAACGCTGCCGCCGCTGAACGTGCTGATTCAAATTAATATCAGCGACGAAAACAGTAAATCCGGCATCGCGTTAACCGAGCTGGAGCAGTTGGCTGCGGAAGTGGTGGCCTTACCGGGATTGACGCTGCGGGGATTAATGGCCATTCCTGCGCCGGAACCGGACTACGAGCGCCAGCTTGCCGTTTGCCGCAAAATGGCAGAAGCCTGCCATGCACTCAAAGACCGTTATGCAACGGTCGATACGTTATCTTTGGGCATGACCGATGACATGGAAGCCGCGATTGCCGCAGGCAGCACCATGGTGCGCATTGGAACCGCTATTTTCGGCGCGCGGGATTATTCCGCTCGTTAATCACCATCATTTTTGAGGAAAACCATGCTAACGTTGACTTTCCTGGTCAAAACCCTGATTGAGCTGTACGTAATGGTGCTGCTTATCCGTATCTGGATGCAGTGGGCACGCTGTGATTTCTATAACCCTTTTGCCCAGTTCATTGTCAAGGTCACCCAGCCTGTCGTCGGGCCGCTTCGCCGCGTGCTCCCGTCCATTGGTCCGATTGATACTTCATCCCTGCTGGTGGCATTTATCCTCACCACGCTGAAGTTCCCTATTTTGCTGTTGATTCAGTCCGGCGGACTGTCGCTCGATCCGTTCAATTTAGTCATTGGCGTCCTGTCGCTATTGAAATCAGCCGGTACGATGGTGTTCTGGGTGATCATTATCCGCTCGCTGATGAGCTGGATAAGCCAGGGCCGTAGCCCGATTGAATACGTACTGATGCAAATGACCGAGCCAATGATGGCGCCGATTCGCCGCATTTTACCGGCCATGGGCGGGCTTGATTTCTCCGCTATGGTGGTGATTCTGATCCTTTATGCGCTGAACTATCTCGGTATGGATCTGTTCCCTGGTCTCTGGTACGCCATTTGAGTGCTGTCACTCAACTGCCTGACGGGCTGGTTTTGCGGCTGTATATTCAGCCCAAAGCCAGCCGCGACAGCCTGGTCGGTGTGCATGGCGACGAGCTAAAAGTCGCCATCACCGCGCCGCCGGTCGACGGGCAGGCCAACGCTCACCTGGTAAAATACCTGGCCAAACAGTTCCGGGTCGCGAAAAGCCAGGTGGTGATTGAGAAAGGCGACCTTGGCCGCCATAAACAAGTTAAAATTATCGGCCCACAGCAAATCCCGACGGAAGTCGCGGCATTGATTGAAACCCTCGAATAACGACAGGACTGGCTATGCAAAAAGTCGTATTAGCTACCGGTAACGCCGGTAAAGTGCGTGAACTCGCCGATTTGCTGGCGGATTTCGGCCTCGATGTGGTCGCGCAAACTGAACTGAACGTGGAGTCGGTAGAAGAGACCGGCCTGACCTTTATAGAGAACGCCATTCTCAAGGCCCGCCATGCGGCTAAAGTAACCGGGCTTCCGGCGCTGGCCGACGACTCTGGCCTGGCCGTGGATGCTCTGGGCGGTGCTCCGGGTATCTATTCCGCGCGCTATGCGGGCGAAGATGCCAGCGACCAGCAGAATCTCGAAAAACTTCTGGAAGCGCTGAAAGATGTGCCGGACGATAAACGCCAGGCTCAGTTCCACTGCGTGCTGGTCTATATGCGTCACGCGGAAGACCCAACGCCGCTGGTGTTCCACGGCAGCTGGCCGGGAGTGATTACCCACGCACCTGCCGGGCAAGGTGGCTTTGGCTACGATCCTATTTTCTATGTTCCGTCCGAGGGGAAAACCGCGGCGGAGCTGACCCGCGATGAAAAGAGCGCCATTTCCCATCGTGGGCAAGCGCTGAAACTGTTACTGGAAGCAATGCGTAATGGCTAATTTGCCACCTCTGAGTCTCTACATTCACATCCCCTGGTGCGTACAGAAGTGCCCATACTGTGACTTCAACTCCCACGCGCTTAAAGGCGACGTGCCGCACGACGAATACGTGAGCCATTTACTGCGCGATCTCGACCGCGACGTGCCGTTGGCTCAAGGGCGTGAGGTAAAGACTATTTTCATCGGGGGCGGCACCCCAAGCCTGCTGTCCAGCGAAGCCATGCAAACGCTGCTGGACGGCGTGCGCTCGCGCATAAAGCTGGCAGATGACGCAGAAATCACTATGGAAGCCAACCCCGGTACGGTTGAAGCCGACCGCTTTGTTGGCTACCAAAAAGCGGGCGTGAACCGCATTTCTATCGGCGTGCAGAGCTTTAGCGAACCTAAGCTAAAACGCCTGGGCCGTATTCATGATGCGGGCGAGGCCAAACGTGCGGCTAATCTGGCAAGCGGCCTGGGCCTGCGTAGCTTTAACCTTGACCTGATGCACGGCCTGCCAGACCAGTCGATTGAAGAGGCGCTGGACGACCTGCGCCAGGCCATTGAACTGAACCCACCGCATCTTTCCTGGTATCAGCTGACCATCGAGCCAAATACGCTGTTTGCTTCACGCCCACCGAAGCTGCCGGATGACGACGCGCTGTGGGATATTTTCGAGCAGGGCGACAAGCTGCTCACCGCCGCAGGGTATCAGCAGTATGAAACTTCGGCCTATGCGAAGCCGGGCTACCAGTGTCAGCACAACCTGAACTACTGGCGCTTTGGCGACTATCTTGGCATTGGCTGCGGCGCGCACGGTAAAGTCACCTTCCCGGATGGACGTATTACGCGCACGGCGAAAACGCGTCACCCGCGCGGCTACATGGAAGGAAAATATCTCGACCGCCAGCATGACGTAGAACAGGCTGATAAGCCGTTCGAGTTCTTTATGAACCGCTTCCGCCTGCTGGAAGCCGCGCCACGCAGCGAGTTCAAACTCTATACCGGTTTAGATGAAGCGACGATTCGCCCGCAGCTGAATGAGGCGATGGCGAAAAACTATATGACTGAAACGGATGAGTACTGGCAGATAACCGAGCACGGGAAGCTGTTTTTAAACTCGCTGCTAGAACTGTTCCTTGCCGGGTAACCTCTTCCTGTAATGCCCTGGCTGGACGGCCAGGGCGGGCGTACGGATCAGTACTGGTTAAACATTTCCTGAATTTGCTTCGGATCTTTGGTTTTAGTCAGCGCCAGCTGCAACAGCACGCGGGCTTTTTGCGGGTTCAGCGAACCAGAGGCGACAAAACCATACTTCCCATCCTCCACTTCCGCATCACGGGTAGTGTAACCTGTCGGCACTCGCGATGAGCGAACCACAACGGTCCCCTCGTGCGCGGCGGTCGCAAGAGTATCGAACACGGTCTTATACAGGTTACCGTTGCCCACACCGGCGCTAACGATCCCTTCATAGCCGGCGTCCACCAGCGCTTTCACCGGCAGGTCAGAGGCATTAGCATAGTTATAGATAATACCCACCTTCGGCAGCTCGCTCAGCGTCGATACGTCAAACGGCGTGGACGTTGTGTGCTTACGCGTCGGGGTGCGTTGATAGTCAATTTTGCCATTATGGATATAGCCCAGCGGGCCAAAGTTGACGGACTTGAACGTCGCAACATCCGTAGTACTGGTTTTGGTGACGTCACGCCCATCCAGCACGGTATCATTCATTACCACCATCACCCCACGGTTGGCAGACTGCGGGTCAACGGCCGCGACCACGGCGTTATAGAGGTTAAATGGGCCATCTGCGCTCATCGAGGTCGAAGGACGCATCGCGCCTACCAGAACCACCGGCTTATTACATTTCACCGTGAGATCGAGGAAATAGGCGGTTTCCTCCATCGTGTCCGTGCCGTGGGTAATAACAAACCCATCGGTTTTATCGCAGTCGGCGTTAATTTTCTTCGCCAGCGTCAGCCAGACCCGATCGTTCATATCCTGAGAACCGATATTAACGACCTGCTCGCCCTTCACCACCGCCAGATCTTTTAGCTGCGGTACCGCGTTAACCAAATTCTCTACGCCGACTTTACCGGCGGTGTAATTAGATTTCGTTGCCGAATCACCGCCTCCGGCAATAGTGCCGCCGGTTGCCAAAATAGTGACATGAGGCAAAGCAAGGGCCGCACCGCTGAACCCCATAACTACTGTGAGAAGCGCCATTTTTCCAAAAAACTTCATTTTAATTCTCCAGTTATGTGAATTTGCCGCATTATCCCAGCATCAAAGATGAATAATGTGACTACAGCCCATTAACCAGATAAACGCTCTCTAATAATCACGATTATTAGATATAGAAACCAATGAACAGAAAATACTAATAAATCGCAGGAAGCGGCCGGGAGAGAGCCGGCCTCTGGATTACTTAAGCCCGCTCACCAGCGCCTTGCGGCTCTGCTCAAGGGTGATCACGCGGTCACACACATCTTTACCGAACTTCTGAAAATCCGCTTCCTGATTATTCCACTCGTTCTGAACCGCCGTTTGCAGGCCGCCGAGATTACCCAGCACATTCTGCAGCGGGTTGCCGCCGCCTTTCAGCACCGCCTGCGCGCCCATTTCATTAATGCTGTCCTGCAGAATGCCGCCCATCGCCTGGTTCACCAACTGCTGGCCATCGGCCCTCACCTGATCGACGGCTTTATAGTGGAACGTCAGCCCGTCCTGGCGGCGCTCGATAATACGGTTCATCTGCTCTTTTAGCTGGGCATCCAGCTTGGTCAGGCGGCTGCGCATGCTGCTGCTCTCTCCGACCTGCTTCGCAATAATGCCGTCCAGCGCTATGCGGCTTTTCTCTACGCGAGAACGGGCACCGTTATCAATCCACGGTAAATCCGTGCGCAGAGCTTTTTGGTAGTTCAACGCCTGCTGGCGCTGTGCCTCGCTCAGCGTCTTCTGAACGCCGTTGTATTTGACGCTGCCGTCAGGCGCAATCACCAGGTTGCCGTTCTCACCCACGACCTGAACGGACTGCGGGCTAATGACCACGTCATCGCGTGGATTTACGCTGCACTGATAGTCAGCGTGCGCCGAAGCGGCGGTGACCAGCAGTGCGCCTAAAAGAACCTTACGGATCATATTCTCTCCTGAAAAATCAGCTCCTGAAAAAAAGGCTGGTTAATTAACCAGCCTGTTTTTTGCTAACGCTTAGTCCCACCAGACGTCGAACAGATCGCTAATGCGAACATCTTCGAGCTTGCGGTCTTCTAACCATTTACGCACCAGCGCCTGATGCTCTTCGGTGCATTTGCCAATCTCTTCCATGCACACCAGGCCTTCCCAGACCAGGTAACCACTGCCGTCAAACGCCAGCTTGTTCGGCGCAATCACTTCAGCGATCAGCTCGTCCACGGTTTTATCGATTTGCTCTTCGGAAGTGCCCTCCGGGAAGCGCCAGGCAATCGAGAACCCCAGTTCCTGGAACTCTTCGATGTGCATTTTCTTACGCAGACGACGGCTACGATTCTTTGCCATTATTTCACCCTCTCGAACATTAAGTCCCATACGCCGTGGCCAAGACGATGGCCACGTTGTTCAAATTTGGTCACTGGACGTGAGTCCGGACGCGGTACGTAGTCGTGACTCTCCGACTGGTTTTTATACCCTTCGATAGAGGACATCACTTCGAGCATATGTTCAGCATAAGGTTCCCAGTCGGTTGCCATATGGAACACGCCGCCCAGCTTCAGCTTACGCTTCACAAGGTCAGCAAACGGTACCTGAACGATACGGCGTTTATTATGACGCGCTTTATGCCATGGGTCAGGGAAAAACAGCTGAACCATGTTCAAAGAATTGTCAGGAATCATGTTTTCCAACACTTCCACCGCGTCGTGGCACATCACGCGGAGGTTCTCCACGCCGGCTTCATGCGCGGTGCTCAGGCAGGCGCCCACGCCCGGTGAATGCACTTCAATACCGAGGTAGTTGTGCTGCGGATTGGTTTGCGCCATGGCCACCAGCGAAGTGCCCATACCAAAACCGATTTCCAGCGTGACCGGCGCTTCGCGGCCAAAAATCTCGCTAAAGTCGGCAGGCTCGGCCTGGAACTCAACGCCCATCACCGGCCAGTAGTTATCCAGCGCGTGCTGCTGGCCTTTTGTCAGACGCCCCTGGCGACGGACAAAGCTGCGGATGCGGCGCAGTACACGGCCTTCTTCATTAAATTCCGGTGAAATGACGTCATTCTTCATGGTTTTCTTAACGCTTCGCTTAGTGTTCGGGAAACGGGCATTATCCAAAGTTAAGGATGAGAAGCAAGTGGCAGAAAGTTCCGGTTTACAGCTTTACGCCTCTGTGCTGGAATCGGCACCTTTATTACACCTTTGCCGGATATCCCGCGTTGACGATGCAAGCTCCTCAATTCTCCCAACAAGTCCTCGACTGGTACCACAAGTATGGGCGCAAAACCCTGCCGTGGCAGCAGGAGAAAACGCCTTATAAAGTATGGCTCTCTGAGGTGATGTTGCAACAAACCCAGGTCGCGACGGTTATCCCTTATTTTGAGCGCTTTATGGCGCGCTTCCCCACCGTGACCGATCTGGCAAAAGCGCCGCTGGATGAAGTGCTGCATCTGTGGACCGGCCTGGGCTACTACGCCCGCGCCCGTAATCTGCATAAAGCCGCGCAACAGGTTGCCGATAAACACGGTGGCGTTTTCCCACAAACGTATGAAGAAGTCGCGGATTTGCCGGGCGTTGGACGCTCAACCGCAGGCGCGATTCTGTCTCTTTCGTTGGGCAAACACTTCCCTATTCTCGACGGCAACGTTAAGCGCGTGCTCGCACGTTGCTATGCCGTTTCCGGCTGGCCGGGTAAAAAAGAGGTCGAAAACCGCCTCTGGGAAATAAGCGAACGAGTCACTCCGGCGCAAGGTGTAAGCCAGTTTAATCAGGCGATGATGGATCTTGGCGCGATGGTCTGCACGCGCTCAAAACCCAAGTGCGAACTTTGCCCGCTGAGCAACGGCTGCGTGTCTTATGCTAATCACAGCTGGGCTAATTATCCCGGCAAGAAGCCTAAAGTGACGCTACCGGAACGCACCGGCTATATGCTGATGATGCAGCATGGCGATGAAGTATTTCTGGCACAGCGCCCGGCCGTAGGGCTATGGGGAGGATTATTCTGCTTCCCACAGTTTTCTGACGAACAGGAATTGCATAACTGGCTGGAACAGCGCGGAATTCCGGCCGATAATCTCACGCAGTTAACGGCTTTCCGCCACACCTTTAGCCATTTCCATTTGGATATTGTGCCAATGTGGCTTCCGGTGTCGTCCGCTGGCGGCTGCATGGATGAAGGCCCCGCTCTCTGGTATAACTTAGGCCAGCCACAATCCGTCGGGCTGGCGGCTCCCGTAGAGCGCCTGCTACAACAATTGCGTGCCGAACCGGTTGCCTTAGCGCCCGTTCGCGCCGAAGAAGAGGAATAATCATGAGCAGAACGATTTTTTGTACTTACCTGCAGCGCGACGCTGAAGGCCAGGATTTCCAGCTGTACCCGGGCGAGCTGGGCAAGCGAATCTACAACGAAATCTCCAAAGAAGCCTGGGCGCAGTGGCAGTCCAAGCAAACCATGCTTATCAATGAAAGAAAGATGAGCATGATGAACCCGGAGCACCGCAAAGAGCTGGAAAACGAGATGGTCAATTTCCTGTTTGAAGGGAAAGAAGTCCATATCGAAGGCTTCACCCCGCCAGAAAAACAGTAATCGTCGGCACCTTTTTGCAAACACAACACGCATACACGGAATGATGAAAAAACTTCTCGCGCTGGCTCTTGTGGCCCCGTTGCTGATCTCCTGTTCGAGCAAGAAAAACGACGACGCCTACAACGACGCGTTTATCAAGGACACCAACGGGTTCGATATTTTAATGGGGCAATTTGCCAACAACATTGAAAATATCTGGGGTATCAAAGAGGTACTGATTGCAGGCCCGAAAGATTACGTCAAATACACCGACCAATATCTGACGCGTAGCCACATTAACTTCGACGAAGGTACCATCACCGTTGAGACCATCGCGGGAACCGATCCTGCCGCGCACCTGCGCCAGGCGATCGTTACCACCCTGCTGATGGGCGACGATCCGGGTTCGATCGATCTTTATTCTGACGCCAACGACGTCCAGATTTCCAAAGAACCGTTCCTTTACGGACAGGTGGTGGATAACACCGGCCAGCCGATCCGCTGGGAAGGGCGCGCCACGAAGTTTGCTGACTATCTGCTGCAAACGCGCCTGCAAAAGCGCAGTACCGGGCTGAAAATCGTCTATAGCGTGACCATCAACCTTGTGCCTAACCACCTCGACAAGCGTGCCCATAAGTACCTTGGCATGGTGCGTAAAGCCTCGAAGAAATACGGCGTAGAAGAGTCACTAATTCTGGCTATCATGCAGACGGAATCGAGCTTTAACCCGTATGCGGTAAGCCACGCTGATGCGCTGGGCCTGATGCAGGTTGTGCAGCACAGCGCCGGGGTAGACGTGTTCAAGGCTCAGGGGAAATGGGGTAAACCAAGCCGCAGCTTCCTCTTCGATCCGGAAAGCAATATCGATACCGGCACGGCTTATCTGGCGATTCTGCAAAACAGCTATCTGGGGCAGATTGATAACCCAACGTCACGTCGCTATGCGGTTATCACCGCTTATAACGGCGGCGCGGGCAGCGTGCTGAGAGTGTTCTCCAACGACAAAACTCAGGCATTCAGCCTGATTAACAGCATGGGGCCGGGCGACGTCTACCAGACGCTGACAACGCGCCACCCTTCCGCTGAGTCTCGTCACTATCTGTATAAGGTGAACACCGCGCAGAAGAGTTACCGCCGGCGGTAGTTTAGACGGATACCCTCACCCTTTTTTTCTCTCTCGCCCCCTGGGGAGAGGGCCGGGGTGAGGGGCCATTCCCTCTTACTTCAACATATAACCGTACAACCGCTTAATACCGTCCGCATCCGTCTCGCTATACACGCCCTGAAGCTCGGGCGAGAAGCCCGGCAGCATGTTCACGCCCTCTTCCAGCGCCAGGAAATAGCGCAGCGCCGCTCCACCCCAAACTTCACCCGGTACCACGCATAGCACGCCAGGCGGGTAAGGCAACGCGCCTTCCGCCGCGATACGCCCTTCGGCTTCACTCAGACGCACCAGCTCCACGTTGCCACGAATAAACTCAATGTTGGCGTCCTGCGGGTTCACCGCCACGGCGGGCAGGCTTTGCTTGCGGAACATCGCCTTCTGCAGCTCTTTAACTTCAAAGCTCACGTACAGGTCGTGCATCTCCTGGCAAAGCTGACGCAACGTGTAGCCTTTGTAGCGCACCGGGTATTTCTGATAAATCGTTGGCAGCACGTCCGCCAGCGGCGTGTCGTCCTCGATGTGCTGTTCAAACTGCGCCAGCATCGCCACCAGCTGAGCCAGCTTATCGTGGCTTTCCGCAGGGGTAAGCAGGAACAGGATCGAGTTAAGATCCGACTTCTCCGGCACAATGCCGTTTTCGCGAAGATAGTTAGCGAGGATCGCCGCAGGCACGCCGAACCCGGTATAGCTGCCGGTTTGCGGATCAATACCCGGCGTGGTTAACAGCAGCTTGCAGGGATCGACAAAATATTCGTCCTTCGCGTAGCCTTCAAAGCCGTGCCAGCTTTCACCCGGCTCAAAGCTGAAGAAGCGGCGTTCCTGCGCGATCTTCTCCGTGGGATGATCCTGCCACGGGCGCCCTGCGACCTCCGGCGGAATAAACGGTTTGATCATCTTACAGTTGGCGATAATCGCCTTGCGGGCCTCAATGCCCATTGCCACGCATTCCGCCCACAGGCGACGACCGCTTTCACCCTCATGAATCTTGGCGTTTATGTCCAGCGCGGCAAACAGCGGATAGAACGGGCTGGTTGAGGCATGGAGCATGAAAGCATTGTTCAGCCGCTTGTGCGGGCAGAAGCGTGCCTGGCCCCGAAGATGGTTGTCTTTCTTATGGATCTGCGAAGTCTGGGAGAAACCGGCCTGCTGCTTGTGAACCGACTGGGTAACAAAGATCCCCGGATCGTTTTCGTTCAGATCCAGCAGCAGCGGCGAACAGTCCGCCATCATCGGAATAAACTGCTCGTAGCCGACCCATGCCGAGTCGAAGAGGATGTAATCGCACAGATGGCCGATGTTATCCACCACCTGCCGGGCGTTATAAATCGTACCGTCATAGGTGCCCAGTTGGATAACCGCCAGGCGGAACGGCCTTGCTTCCTGAGCACGCTCAGGTGCCACTTCCGCAATCAGCTCCCGCAGGTATTTCTCATCAAAACAGTGCGCGTCAATGCCGCCGATAAAACCGAATGGGTTACGGGAAGCCTCAAGATAAACCGGCGTCGCCCCGGCCTGGATGAGTGCGCCGTGATGGTTAGATTTGTGGTTGTTACGGTCAAACAGGACCAGGTCACCGCGCGTCAGCAGCGCGTTGGTCACCACTTTGTTGGCGGCGGAGGTGCCGTTAAGCACGAAATAGGTTTTGTCAGCATGAAAAACTTTCGCGGCAAACTTCTGCGCGTGCTTGGCAGAGCCTTCGTGGATCAGCAAATCCCCAAGTTTGACGTCTGCGTTGCACATATCGGCCCGAAACACGTTCTCACCGAAGAAATCATAAAACTGGCGGCCTGCAGGATGCTTTTTGAAGAACTCGCCGTGCTGGTGGCCTGGGCAGGCAAAAGTGCTGTTGTCCATCGCCACGTACTTAGTCAGCGTGTTGAAGAACGGCGGCAGCAGGTCTTCCTCGTAATCACTGGCCGCGGTTTCCAACTCCAGATAATCCTGCGCTTTCCCGGTTATCACGCCGGTTACCGCAGGCAAGCCGTCAACGGCGGCCTCGCTGAAAATGAATACCGGTAAATTAAAACCCGTGCGCTTGAGCAAGGCCAGAATACCGCTGCGGCTATCCGCAACGGAAATGACAACTGCCGCCACATCGGTGAAGTCTGTATCGTCAAGCGTGACCACTTCGCGATGCGTTGAGAGTAATGCAGCCACATCGTGGCTAGCGGCAATTTTCAATGATTTCATAAGCACAAATCCCCGTCTGCAAGGATGAGTGAGTGCCAACCGGCACGGCAAAGGGAAAATTCCCCGGTGAAGGCGTTCTGAGGGTCTTAGGTGTGAATCCACTTCGACCGCCAGACATCAGTAAAACCAGACGGAGTCTGATTTTACTGATGTCCTGCAGCGAGCATACATTGCCCTCACCGCATGGTGAGCAAGGGACTTCGGAAGGTAATAGCAGCACGGACGAGCGCCATCCCGAAAGATGCATGGGAATTGAGAGTGAACATCAAGGCGCCCCGTAGTGAATAACAAAATTGGCGCAATCATGGCACCTTCTGCCAGGGGGTTCAATATGAAGTCTGTAACAGCCCGCACATAAATCATGCAAACGCACCGCGCTGTACAACAAAGCCATTGACGCGGAACGGGGTTTACGGTTTAATGCGCCCCGTTGCCCGGATAGCTCAGTCGGTAGAGCAGGGGATTGAAAATCCCCGTGTCCTTGGTTCGATTCCGAGTCCGGGCACCACTTACATCAAAGCACGTTGGTCAGAAATGAGAAGCCTGACGGACGGTTAAGAGAAAGTTATCTGAACTCTTGTGATGTCTGATCCTGAATCACATCGTGGTTTATGTAGCTTTCCCAAGAAAGGGAACTGTTGACGCAGTTCCCTTTTCTCGATCACCGATCATGATTACAGCCAGTAACCACAATGTCAATAAGTGTAAGATTTTTGTCTACACTCCCGAGCGTTTCCTTTTCCGACTATACAGTTGCACCGCATTCTTTAATTATTTATCGATATATAACGCCAGTTCCCGCTCCAGTGTTTTTCCCACGACCTCCATATTGATATCGATGTATTCCATCGTGGTGGTAATACTGCGATGACCCAGCAACCCTTTCACCAGATGAAGATTGCGATCCGGCGCTTCCATCAGTTGTGTCGCCAGCGTATGCCGGAACCGGTGTGCCGAAATAGCAAATCCACACTCATCCGACAATCGCCGGAAAAAAGACCTTAGCGGCTGGATGGAAGGGTCAGCAGGTAAATGTTCACGCTCACGATCCAGACAGGTCAGTCGCTCATAATGAAAAAGGTGATCGGACGGGCCGGCACCACACTCCTGTATCCTTTTCAGCAGAAGTTCAAGCCCCGGTCGTAGCTGGTATACGATGGGCACAGCCCATTCAAGATGCGTTTTACTCCCCTCCTGCCGCAGGGTGATGCAGTTATCCCTTAGGCTGACATCCTTCACTCTGATATGAAGCAGCTGGTTCTGACGCATCCCGGTGTAGCGCAGCGTATCCAGCACGATACGCCAGAACCAGACAGGAGAGAGGGCGCATTTACTGTTCCGGCCCCTCGCCGTTTGCAACTGCTCTTCAAACTGCTCCATCTTCAGGTAGAGCTGGATCAACTGACTTTTAGACAATATTTTTTTGCGCTTCTCGGCCTTCTTAATCGACACGCCGTTAAAAGGATTGTCCCCTGCGGCAATGTATTCCGTCTTCAGGGCAAAATTGAACAACGCGCGCATGTGCGTGACCTTATTATTCCAGGTATGTGAGGACAGGTTTTTTTCCTGCAAAACATACCTCCGCCAGCGCAGAACATCCCGCTGGGTAATGCTCTCCGGCATAACGTCTTCCCCCACAAACTGCCGGAAGCCTTTCAGGACCTTAGCGTAACTCCACTCTGAGGCTTTACGCAGCGGCGTTTTAAAAAAATACTCCTCCATCAGCCCGGCCCAGGCTGCCTCACTTTTCTCATTTTTCATCACGTTGAACCTCTGTACTTCGTTATGAAATCATCAGATAACAACTGTCCTGGGGGACCGGGTTAAACAACTGACTGGCTTTAACCAGATACCCCTTCACTTGTCTGAAAGAACCCTGCTGATCTTCAGTGGCATAAATCCTGGCGAAAAAGTAACGCCGGTTATCCTGCCGCCGGTGGAAATTCAGTCGCTCAAACGCCTGCTGCACACTCTCCCTTTTTTCGCTGTCATGCCCGGCCTCCTTCAGGTATCGATAAAACAGCCCCGGGACGGGCAGCAGAACGAAGCCCGCTACCACCTGCAGGGCATCATCCGGCCCGTTCACCGGCAGACTTCCGTTGCGGACACCATTGCGAAGCCATTTCCAGAAAACCTCGCCCTCCTGGACCAGGTCGTTGCTGTATCCGGCGACAAAGGGCTCTCCTTTCTGAACTGTAACGACGCTGGCCTGCGAGTTGTCATGTTCGCTCGCCACCAGGGATACGCTGGCACAGGGGGCAGGCTGGTGAGCGGGCCCGGGTACCGGTTCATCAGCCCCGCAAGGAGGAATGACCTCAGCTGTGGGTTCATCAGGCTCAGCAGCATCTGCATCGTTCCCCAACAATGCCAGGAGTGCCTGCATATCATCGTCAGGGGCCGGCGTCACCTCAGAGATAATGCCGCCTGTCCCATCATGGCTAATCACCTCGTCTGCTGAAGGAAGGATTTCATCTGCAGCCAGGGCAGAATGAAGCGCCATTGCCCCGGGCAGAGGGTCTGCTGGAGCGATTGTATCTCTACCGGCACTGATTGCCGGTTCAGTCCCGATGAAAGGCATTAACGCGGTGGCCTCCGGGGAGGAAACGAGCGACTGCGGTGTCACAGGCAGAATCACCGCCCCACTTTTCTCTGCGGCTGTCGCCAGAAGTTCATCAATCACCGGCAGCGGGGAGGGAAGACCGCAGAGGTGCTGCGCCAGACAGTCCAGGGTCGCCGGAACGGTGGAAAGCCAGCCCGTGGCCCGCCGGGGCAGGAGCTGACAGGCCATCAGGGTGGCCGCACTCTGTACCACGTTTGCCCGGGGCGGTGTCGGGTTAAACCGGAACCGGTACGGCTCCAGGGGAACACTCGTTCCCGGGAGCCAGGGCTCTCCGCTTCTGAGCTCACCGGTCAGTTGGCTTAACAGGGGCAGGTGGTAAAACAGGGCCGACCAGTACACCACGGCGTTCCACAGCACACCCTGCGCCGCCTGCTCTTCCGGCGCGGCTCCCGGAGGAAGCAGATGGGCTTTGGCCAGACGTACCGCACAGGTGACATACCTCACCACCATATCGCCGTAGCCACCACTCCCCGACCAGGGGCCTGAAGAAGTTGCCGGCACGTTCTGCACCCGGGCAAGGAGTTGTGCCAGAGGGGTAAAATACAGGGTCTGGTACTGTTCTGCAGGCAGGGCACAGTTATCCCACAGCTGCTGCAAATAAATCTGGCGTGCCGGAGCGGTAGTCAGGGCATCCTGTGTCTGCGGGAGATGGTAGCCGGGAATGTCCTGATGTGTGGGGGAGAGGACAGCGCTGGCGGCCTTTTCCGTGAGGCCCGCCCGACCCGGAAGGGATTTCAGCCAGCTAAGCATAACGCCCCTGCCCCACGGATTCATCCTTTTTGCCGTCCCCCTTTTTATCCTTGTCGTCTTCTTTATCAGGGGCATTCAGCAGGGCGTGTATCAGACCGTTCATCACCAGCGTCCTGCGCGCCCGCGTCACGGAGACATACAGCAGATTCGTTTCGTCGGTACGTTCGACCTCTGGCATCTGCGGGTCGGTGATATCGGCGAAGTCTTCATCGAGCATCACCGTGTCCCACTCCAGCCCCTTACTGCGGTGGGCCGTGGACACCGTCACATCCGCCTCGCTCTCACTCTTCACCGCCTGCGCCCTCAGCACCTTCAGCTTCTGCGGCAGAGGGAAGTACGTTTCCAGCAGCCGGATGCCCTGGTTCATACCGATATCTCCGGTGGCCTTCGCGATACTTTCGTATTCCGCAAAATCCCGGTAATCCTTCGTCAGCTGCGGGCTGCGCATCCGCTCCGGCATCTCCACGGAGAACCAGTAGAGGTCCTCCAGCTCTTCGGCTTTATACCCTTCAATTCCCCCGACCCAGTACACGCATTTCCCGTTCAGACTGGCGCTCAGGGCGGCACCAATGACACCGGCCACGGTGCGGCTCAGCACGGTATAGTGTGGCGTGTCTCCCGGCAGCGTCTCCACCACCCGGTCAGCACTCCCACTCCCTTTCACCGTCTGCGTTTCACCCTGGCGTTCAAGCAGCACGTTGGCCACCCGGGCCACCTCCGGCCCGAAGCGGAAGCTCTGCGTCAGCCAGAGCTGGTCTGCATCCTGCAATACAGGCGCGTCCAGGGCATTATCTGCGCCCCGGAAGCGGTATATCTGCTGATGCCGGTCACCGACCAGCACCACATTGCACTTCTGGCCCAGAACCAGCGCGCGGGTGACCGGGTTGGCATCCTGGGCTTCATCAAACAGAATGGTGCCCCACCGGCGCGACAGGTCGGGGTTCGAGAGCTGGTAGAGCTTCAGATAGGTATCGTGGGTGACAGGGAAATCAGATTGTGGGCTGCGCATCGCCTGCCAGAGCACCTGCGCCGCACCAATGATATCAGGGAGAGCCACGCCGCAGCGGTCCTTCTCAGCCGGGAGGTGCATCAGACCCGGCTCCGGGTCGGCGCTGCAGAGAAAATGGTTGAGCGTCTCCAGGGCGGTACGTGCCAGCGGCCAGTGGCGCGTGTTGAGCAGCCGCGCCACGTCGGTGATACGCAGATTACTGGTCAGGCGGGATGCCAGGGGACGCCCGAACCCGGGCCACGCCAGCTGATGGGAGGTTTTGCATTCCACGCTGAACGGAAATTTTTGTTCAGCCTCATCTCTGACGGCGCGGTTATAGGCCAGGTACAGCATCCGGCTGGCAGGGTTAGCCCGCGCATAGCGTACCAGGGTGTGCGTTTTCCCGGTGCCGGCAAACGCCTTCACCACCAGGCGCACCCCTTTCCAGTCAATAATGGCCGCCTGTTCAGGCGTATCAGTGTAAGACATCGGATATCCTCAAATGCAGAGATAAAACGGCATTCTGTTTCCGGTCTGTCTGCCCCGCCACGCTTAACTCAGCATGGTGAGGGAAAAATAACGACGGCCTCCTCTCATCACCGGCCTGGTAATCTGTCGCCCAGCCAGGCCATCCACCGGTCATCTTCCACCTGTACATTCACGGGCAACCCGGCGTCATAGCAGGCCTGGTACCACTCACTGGCCTGGCGGGCATTACCGCTCAGCCAGGCCTGCCCGCTGTTTTCACTCCATAATGCAAGGCTTGTCGTGCCATCGGAACGGATAACAAATGCCGCCCGGCTGACGGTGTAAGGTCGTCCTCTGATGTCGAGTTCAATGTCCCGCATCCGGCTTCTCCCGGGGCGGGAGGCCAATATCCGGTTCCCGACCTCCTGCAGCTGACGGTATCCCACAGGCATCAGCGAAAGTGCCATCGCACGCCCGGCATCGGTCAGCCCGATAAAGACCCGGCGATTGGGTTTTCGCTGCAGATAAACCAGTCCGGTTGCCGCCAGCGAATTACAGGCGGAATAAACGCAGTTACTCCTGAGTGACTTAAGAATATATCGTGCAGGTAAAAGCCCTGAAAAAAGGTGTTCAGCTGAAAGCATAAAAATAAGAATTTTCTTTTGCAGCTCTGATAAACATCTGTGCTTTACACGCAATATCATTGACCTCTTCTTATTGAGAGTTGAGGGCTGTAACAGTCGAAGATCCGATCTCATGCTTACAAACTAACTAAATGGCTTAAAGTACCATGCACAAATGAGAGGATTCTTTCTATGCATCGCTCTATTTAATCACTCATCTCTCAGCTATCATCAATCTTGAGGTTACAACTTCCCGCACAAATCCACAGAGTAGTTTTTACTCATTTTAAATAAGGAATTTTCATGATTAACTTTTCTGATTTTTGTATTGCAGATGCTGTGAAGGATGATGCCGTAGGTATATCAATCGGGGATTTGATTCAGGGGAATAGCATTAATGCTTATGCAACTGTAATTGAAGAAGGCAACAAAGTTGGTTGCCACAGTCACCATGAAGGTGAGGAATGGTATATTATACTCGCCGGCGAAGGTACGGTTTTTACCTCAGACGTGGAAAACGGAGCGCTCAAAGAGGTAACCGAAACCCCCTTCAGCAGTGGGAGTGTTTTCCGTATCTCCGCCGGAACAGCACATCAACTCCGCGCTGATAAACAGGTCAAACTCATTTTCCTGTGCCCCCCTACACATCTGGAGCAGGATCGAACCGTTTTTAGCGATCTTTGTTAATCAGTTCCTATTGAAATGAGAGGGATTCTGCCTGTTTAAAAAAACTTTCAGGGATATAATTTGAAATGTTGTTTTCATGGCAGAATTCCATCAGAGCCCGCCTCGAACTAACACCTGCTTTATGATATATGTTACTGATATGATTAGTGACTGTACGTGGTGAAATTGCAAGGTGTTTCGATATGTCTTTTGCAGTAAAACCCTGAAGAAGATAAAACACAATTTCCCATTCCCGCTTAAGAAAAAACTCAGATGGAGGAGTAAATACCAGCGATGAGGGTACTTTTATTTTATCAAGTTTCGAAAGAGTAATAATACCTACGGGTCTCCCATGAAAAATCGTTCCAATACATACACCTGAATTATTAATCAATGGATATTTATCAAAATACCATGGCTGGAGGTAGGGACTATTTTCAAAAGGATGGATTTCAATTGAAGTAACCCTATCCATTAATTTTTCAACTTTTCGATCATGAGCCTGAAACTCATTCTGAAAAATTGCCGTTGAGGCGGGGAGTTCGCCATCATATCTGCCTTCAACCTGATATCCCTGCGGGAGTGAAAGCAATTTGTGATACTTTCTGTTGGCATAAATAAATCTTGAACGTCTGTCTTTTGCACCCCATGGTTCGTTGCTTATCTCCCAAAATCTAATGAGTGATTGAAGAGGACTGTCTGCATAACTGTTCATATACGTTTGTCTCTGACTGGAGCATGAAAATGAAGACTGAAGGTAATAAAGCCCTATTCAAAAAGTAAAGAACAGTTGATGAGTTTTCAGTCTTTTCTCAAGATCCTCAACACTTAATTGCTCAGTAAGTTCAAATTGAAATATGGTATATTGCACGGATAGTGACAGGTATTATCTCCCCTGTAATCATAAAATAACTTATTTTATCCGAGGCGAAAACAATGCGGAATACCCCCCGTCCATAACGATATCGCTCCCTGTCATAAAGTCATTCTGGAGTAAAAAGTGTATTGCCGACCAGACATCTTCTACCGTTCCACAATGTCCCGTCAGATAGGCCTGGCTGTAGTCCGGTAGCTGGCCTGCATACTTTTTGCGGATCATTGGCGTATCAATCGTTGCGGGAGAAATGGAGTTAACCAGAATCTTTGGAGCAAACTCGACAGCACAAACTTTTGTCAGATTCACTACCGCTGCCTTGGCGCTGCTGTAGGCCACCATCCCCCGGCCCCCCACAGAGACCGTTGAGCTGGCGATATTAATTATCTTTGCAACAGAGCCAGTGCTCAACATACTTTCAGCCTCCAGTTTGCAGGCGTGAAAAGTGGGCAGGAAAATCTGGTGATAAGAATTGATAAGTTCTTCAGAAGTGATGTCAGGGATAGTTTTCCTTACCCCGGAGACTCCCGCGCAGTTGACTGCATAGTTAAGAGAGTCTATTTGGGAAAATGCATTTTTTGCTTCTTTCCAGTTTGAAAGATCGCATCTTATTTGCGTTATCGACTCATCAAGATCACAGGAAATAACATTATCAATCCCAGTAACACGAAACCCACGCTGATGAAGCTGCGTGGCAGCATGGCGACCGATACCACTGGCGTGGCCGGTAACAAGAATATGGTGTTTAATTATGTCAGCCTTAGCAATTGTTCAATTGCATGAAAGATACGTACCATCAAAGAGATTTATCAATCTTCCTTAGATTACCCGACGCGCAATCTCAGTCAAACGCCCAACGTTAAACCAGGAACTTTCTTCGGAGCATTCGCGTAATTATCATAAAATAAATACCGTTATTATCCTTCTTCTGTAATTTGATGGGGTATCACAGGATAATGCCATTACCGGGCCTGACTGAAACAGCGCCCTGCCAGAGGGTGCTGAACAGTAAAATAACGAGGTGTAATGCCGGTCACTCATGAACCAGTGCATGCTTCAGTCGAAAAGGCCAGTTCCCGAGGTAATGGCCCGGGGTATACAGCACCCTGCGCCGCTCATTGTGAAGCGAGTTGCCAATCACCACTTCACCTGCCACGCCGCAGAGCGACAGCTGGATATACGCTATCCCTGCCGCCAGTGGGCCAACGTCAGTAACCGATACCAAGAGTTGGCGGTGTGACACATACCCCGCCTGGTTCAGCACGTCGGCGACGGCGAGAACCATACAACCTGCGCCGCAGGCCGACTCGGATAATGTAATGAAGGGTCTGGCCTGAAACAGCCTGTCCATATCACCCAACAGGAGCATGGCCATCATTCTGGCCAGGTCCCGCGGGGTGAAGAACTGGGCGCGGTATTTATCGCCCAGTTCGAGCTGCATAAATATTTTACCCAGAAAATCACAGAACCCCGCCTCCAGGCCGTTGACCACGTGGACCAGCAGTTGTCCCATACGCATCACATCCGGCTTCTGATAGCCGCTGATGAACGAAGTTGCCTGCATTATCTGCCGTGGAGAAGCAGCGGAAATATTGTCCTCCATCCGCCACATTGTGCTGAATATGCTGCGCGCCGAAAAACGAAAAAAGCCAGTATCCGCAGGAAACGTAAAATTGCGAGTATGATATTGCTCACCTGGGACAGATCCTGGTCACCGGTTTTAGCGCCTGCTTGAAAAATAAGCATAAGTGCTCTCACCCTGCGCCCAAAAAAGAGTATCAGGACCTGATGGAATCGCCCTTTGCATCGAAATCCAGCTAGCTGAAGAGATTTTTAATCTTTATTTTCATGAAGTTGACATCACATCCCTTGGATGTCCTGCGCCAATAAATTTTTCGAAGTCCTCAATGAGTTTTTTATTGTTCACTTATGCAAACAGGTGGGATGCTCAGATCTTCCGGCAAACATCGCCAAATAAGGAGGCATGAATGATAATTAATGAAGAAAATAACCAATGGCGTATTTTTTATCGTAAAAATACTGGTGAGGATATAACTCTTGAAATGTCATCATTAGAACGCTGTCATTTAGAGGTCGAAGAATTAATGACGACCTTAAACTATATGATATGCATTGAAGAAAATGGTGAAAGAATAAAACGCTGGGACAGAGAAATCATTGCAAACTGCAATAAATGGTATATCTGTCGGCCAGATGATGTTGAAATACTGGGTGAATTAATAACAATAAATAAAGTCATCAGAAAGTAATACCCACTTTAGATAAAGCGTTAAGCAACGCACTGTAGCAGGCAACAGGTTCATTTTGAGCTGGGGAGTGTTTGTAGACCATCGCCGTACCCGGGCATTTGCCCACTATTTTTTGCACTATACCTTTCACAAATCTTACTTCATGAGCCAATAATGAAACCCATTTATAAATATCGGCTTCATCATTAAGGGTAAACACCAGCCCTTTAAATTTCTCAGCCTCCGAAACTGACTCCATTCCTTCTTCATTATGTATCCTTCTCTGTATCTCCATAAAATAAATTGTATTATTATCGATCACCATTCTTGATATCAAAAAGCCCCTTACATCTTTCTTGTTTATTACATCGAGATAGGGCCAGTTCAGTACTGTCCTGGAAATTTTATCATTGTCCATTTCAGTTTCATTCTGGGCAAACTCAGGAATTGCAACCAGCTCAGGCTCTCGTGAGTTTGATAATAAATTTTCTGGCGTGTACCACTCCAGTGACGTCATTCTCTGTGAACTGTTTTCCTTCAGGTAAATCATAGCATTCCACATATCACGAACAATTCCTTTCGACTCCATATATAACGTTTTTGCTTCATACTCGTTTACTGATGACATATACCCGATATCATTGCTTTCTCCGAAAGATTCATTGACAGTGTATGAAGAATGTGTTTTATTTTCATTTTTTGAACCTGTGACATATCTTGCTTTTTCCTTCCTTAATGGAACCACTACGCAACTGTCACCAAGGATCTCAAAAACAGACATTTCAACCTCCAGGCTTGATGCGCCTGAGTCAGGATTAAATGCATTATCGACGCTGAATATTTCGTCGGGGGTTTTTATCTTTCTGGCAGATACATTGTCCCAGGCTTTTTTACTCCCATCATCTGCCTTTTCGTCAACCAGATTACTGTTATCTCTGTCGAAGTTAACTGTATATCCTTCAGGTAAAGATACTCCTGTAACCGAAAGGCCTAAAAAGGACTTATTATCACTCAGCCAGAGTCCTTTGACTTTTATTCGTGCTTTTCCCTTAAACCAGGGGGCCACTTTAAGATAGGTTTCGCAACCTTCACTGCCGTCTAACTGACGCTGTATTCTATCCACAGCTTTCTGAGTAAATGCATCAAGAGCAAAAAAAGAAATAAAGGGAGCATCTTTATTATTCATTCTTTTTCTCAACTTAACATAAAATACTTTCTCACCTTCAATGTTTGCTTCTGAAAAAAGCCTGTTACATATTTCATTTTTTGAGTAGGTTAGAATAGTTCTCTTCAGTTCATCGGAGTTTCCATAGCAGCGATAAAAAAACTCAAGTGCAGGGATAATGATCTTGCCCGAATTATTACCTGAGAATTCGAGAAGGCAGCTTTTATCATCAGTTCTGTTTAATGGATAACAGGGAAAATCATAAGGCAAAGGAATACCTTCTTTGCTGGCCTTGTAAAATGAATTAATTCGCCATCCCTTATTTGCATAAGAAAAATCCACGTCAAATATTTTTTCTTCCATTATGCTTTCAGCTATACAAAGACCGTGCTGCCAGACACTACCGATCCTTAAAAAAGCCAAATCGGTCAATGAGCATTCCTGCTCACAATACTTATAAGAAAGTGTTCCATCGACTCGTATTTCCCGAAAAATCACTACCACTTTAGGCTGTTCGCCACTTCTTTGACTTTTTTTCAACGACCCGTACCACCACACAAGCCAGTTGGTATCAGAAGGAAGAGTCAATATGGACAAGCGTTCTGTCCTGTTAACTTTTTTTATTGCCACTCTTTCCATATGCTAAGTCCTTCAGCCGAAAATTACCGTTTTTTCTCACCTGAATTTATAACTATACAGACTGAGGCATATTGTCAACGCTATGATGATACCGGATATAAAAAGCGCTCCCGGGCGGGAGCGCTGTGGTGTAATTATGCGACCTTATTTCACAGTGAATGCAGACGAGTCGACCAGTTACCAAGATAATGACCTGGCGTCAGCAATACGCGACGCCGTTCGTCACACAATGCGTTGCCAATGACGACCTCACCGGCCACGCCGCAGAGCGACAGCTGGATATAGGCCATCCCCGCTGCCAGCGGATCGATATCCGTTGCGGAAACCCACAGATAGCGGTGCGACGCGTAGCCTGCCTGATTAAGAGCATCGGCGAAAGCCAGCACCATACAGCCAGCACCGCAGGCGGGTTCGCTGAGAGTGATAAAAGGCTTTTCATCAAACATTGCCTCCACATCCCCCAGTTGCAGCTGCGCCATCATTCTGGCCACATCCCACGGGGTGAAGAACTGGGCGCGGTATTTGTCGCCCAGGTCGAGCTGCATAAATACCTTACCCAGAAAATCACAGAACCCCGCCTCCAGGCCGTTGACGACGTGGGCCAGCAATTGCGCCATACGCATCACGTCCGGCTTCTGATAGCCGCTGATGATGCGCATGTACTTGCTCTCCCGCACGTCGCTGAAGCAGAGGCTATTCTCCAGGGCGATGACGCTGCAGCTGATGAAGTCCTCAAACACCCGGTGCCGGTGGTGGTAGCAGGCCGTCTGGTTAAAGAGTGAGATAAAGGCTTTCTCATGGTCGATGAGTCCGGTCATGCGTGTTCTCCATAAAAAAAGGGTACACGCCACCCGGTCAGGGGGAACGTGTTCCCCCGGGGGTATGTCAAGCGGCAGCAACCCTCTCAGGTTGCTGTCCGGCTGAGCATCCAGCCCTGTGGTTTAACCGCGAACGCCGCCGTAGCTGGCGGCCTCCGCGTTCAGCAGAAGCGGCATATCGCCCTCCGGCATCAACATCGGGTCGTCTGACCACACGTCCACGGGCAGGCCCTGATGGCCGTCCACGTGTTCGCCCTGGTCATAGCAGTCGTAACCCTGCACGCCGTTCACCGGTTCGCAGTAGCTGTGCCGGACCTGGCAGTCAAACACGGCGGATAACTCCCCGATAAGTTCGCCTGAAGGCGGATACCAGGGCGAGTCCAGCCATACCGTCAGGGCTCCGCCCTCGCTGCGCGCGTGGCGTACGTTGTGACCCGACGGCCAGACCATGCCGTACAGACGTTCGTACAGGCTCGCCTGGGTGGACATCCCGCTCAGCAGACTGCCGTTGCCGTTAATCTCGGCGGCAAGCCGCGTCGGAATCACCAGCAGCATGTCGCAGGGGGGCGCGTATTCAGGCAGAACGGCCAGCCGCTCCCAGCACTCGCCGGCATCGATGTTGTCAGACAGGCCGACAACCCCGAACCAGTCGGCATACTGACGCCGCAGTATCGGGCGCATCACCTGCTGCGCGGCGGCGGGAAGGTTGTCCCACCGGAGCGCCCCCAGCCCCGTCTGGTGGTAGAGCCGCTCCGTCTCGCGGATTGTCTCCCCGTTGAGAGGGACATCCCGGCGAAGCAGGCCCAGCCACTGCTCGAACGCCTGGTTGGGTGAACTGGCGGGGCCGGTTCCCAGGGGTATCAGCGGCGGATACGGGCGATACTCCGTCGTACTGGTGGGTTTCAGTATCCCCGCGCAGCCGGCCAGGAACAGCCGGATACTCTGCTGGACCGCGTGACGGTAGCGCGGTACTTCCGCGCCGGTCACCCACTCCAGCAGGATGTCGATACAGACGGATTTTCCGCTGAACTCCAGGCGATTTGTGCACCATTCAGACATAGTGAATACCTCTTCTTTCAGATTGAGCTAAAAAAAAGAGGGCACCGTCCCGCGAGGAAAGGTGCCCTCACGGGATGGTCAGATTAGTCAGTTAAAGCGGCAGCGCAGGGTTGCCATCTGCCCGGCCAGCAGGCTGGCCGCGCGGAACGCGTCCCGGCGACGGCGGTAGTGCCCGGCAGCCGTATTCAGCGTGCCGTAGCGATACTCCGCGGCATGCCAGCCGGTACGGAAGGTCACCTGGCCCCGCCAGGTGCCATCCTTCGCGCGAAACGCCCGGGCCCGGAAGGCCTGGTGTCCCGAACGGTTGCGTATCCAGGGGCCTTCGGCCGGGGCATGTCGCAGGGGCAGAAGCCGGTCAGAGAGCCGGGAATACGCCCTGGTTATAACCAGGTAAAGTCGGTGGCCAGTCAGGCCCGGTCGAAAGGTTACTATCTGCACAGGGTATCTCCTCAGATAAATGGGAATACCCTGCCCGGTGACGGGAAGCGGTATTCCCGTCAGGGTGAACTGAACCTCAACCGCGGCTCAGCGTTCAGCCATGCAACTGCCGGGAAACCGGCTCAGTCGCACAGCATGTCGTCCTCTGGCCCGTCGCCCGGCCATTCGGCCTGCAGGCCTGCCTCCCAGGCGATGGCCCATACTACGGGGGACAGCATAAACCCCCGCCGGCACAGCACCGCGAACAGCAGGCGGCAATGCCCCGGCCACCAACGCCCCTCCCGACGACCGTGTGTCATCAGGAAAGCCGTCTCACTCAGCAGGAACATCGCCTCGCCGTGCTCAGAGCTCGCGCGTGAAGGGCGGGTAGTCATAAGCATCGAAGCCCGGCGCAGGTCACGGTGAATAATCCACAGCTCGCGGATATCCGCCCGCCATAACCTGAACCCGTGCTTTGCCGTGGTCAGGGTATCAGCGGCCAGGGCCTGAAGGTGTAGAGTCAGTGTATGCATGGTGTCTCCGGTTGAACGTAAATCGTCAGCGGGGACACCACTCCCCGGCGGGTAAGGGCTCCCCGCCGGAAGGTGAATAAGAGAAAAGTCGGTAAATTAATGGTCGCCGGGCCACAGCGTTTTCAGCGTCGCAAGGCGAGCCGCCTGTCGATGTGCTGTGCGCATGGCCTCAGCCCGGGTGGCAAATGTCCCGCAGTCACAGCAACGGGCGACAGGTGCATCATGGTCTGGCGAACATCGCCGGGTAATCACGTAAGCATGAAAACCATTGCCATCGTACCCGGCTTTCGCCCGGTACTCCTGCAGGCCGGAAAGGGATGTTAACCAGGGTGATTTTCTGAACCGGGCCTTCAGCCGGGGACATTCCGCGGCCACGCGGGCAGCAACAGAACGCACCAGGCTTGCCGGCAGCGCCAGTTCATCAAAAAAAGCACGCAGTGAAGACATCGCGTTTCTCCGCAAAAAAAAGGGAGAAATGCCTGCCCGGGCGGGAAGCGATTTCCCCGCAGGACAGTGGCTGACAGACGTCAGAGTGTGAAATGAAACCTTCATCACCGGGTGGGGTGATATCCGTTCTCAAAGGGTAAACGGATGTACCGCCAGAAGCTGGCTGCCTCTTTCAGGCTACGAGGCATTTTGATCACCCGAAGGCGTTTCTCTCAGATCAACGAAACATTGGCTGGTAACCACCCGAAGGCGCTTCTCTCAGGCTACGGAAGCATTGGCTGGTTGTCGTGAGACAACGGATAAGCCTGCTCATTTTCAAATCAAAACAGCAGGCTGTCAAGCCATTCACCTGAAACGAAACACGTGAAAACCCTCCCGGGTCGTTATCGTAAAAAAGGAAGGACGCTCGTAAGCCGGAGATATTTGCCTGCCAGGGCTGCATGACGTGAGCAGAAAAAGAATGCTCTCAAAAATACAGCCGTTAACGCTGTAAATATATTAACCTCGCGGCCTGGCATGGTAAGAGGATGGCGTTATTCATAAATCGTTGCTCGGTTGCTGTTCACCGCAACCGAAGCGTGAACTTAATATACGCCGTTGCCGCGGACACAATGCCACCGGCTTCAGCCAAAGAAGGAAGGTCGCGATGATTAATTTTTCTAGATCATTAGTTTTGAGTTTTCTTGTTTTAAGCGCAGCCGCATCCGCAGAAACCTGCCCTAAAATTATCTCTGCGATCAGCCAAGGAAAAACACTGGCTCAGATTGAAGTCCCGGCGAACGTTAAAATAGATGTTTCCGGTGAAAAACAGACCGTCAATACCGACAGAACAGTCATGCTCTTCGAGGGTGATTCCCGGCTTGCAGTCACCTTCGCGTCGGGGGAAACCATGAAGATGCAGTCGGATGTTATCAAAATCAAATCTTGCATCTCCGATAAGATCCTGCCGCAAAAACAGGTCCACCCTTAGCCTGTCGGCAACCCAGACTTAAATGCGGTTGGCAGTTGAAGAAGCACATCCCGTGTTTTGGTGTTTTAATGGGCAATCAACATACGGTGGATTGCCCATATATTATCCCTCAGGGCTGGACGAGGAGATCATCCAGCACTGTGCGGTCAGTACCCAGATGCGTATCCGGACAATAAAAAATCAGATCCAGCTGCGTATGCGCATAAATCTGATGGGCGGTGTTTGCCTGGAGACAAAATACATCCCCCTTTCTGACCGGAAAATGGCGTCTGTTCTGCACGACCTCCCCCACCCAATCCGCAAGATAAATAACGCCCTCCCCATCCAGAATCGAATACCACTCATCGCCCTGAGTATGCACGTGGCTGCTGACTTTCGCCCCTTTGTCCATTCGCGTGCCAAAAGCATTCATCTCACTGCCATTCTGCAGACGGGCAATTCGAATGCCGGCCACAGGATCGTAAACGGCGTTCTCGATCCCCTGATAAAAATTTTGCATCATTCATCCTGACTGAGTGCTCTGTGAAGTAATAAAGAACGGCGTCATATTTGCTGACTTCAGACCCTGGTCGCAGAAAACCGGTCGTAAAAGCATAGATTTTTTCGTACAGCGTACCGATTGAATGCAGCCCTGCGATTGCCGTGCTGTATGTCCGTACGCAAGCAATGATAGCCACCCGTTCAATGTCTGTCTGCTCAATCCTCTATCTGACGTCTTCAGGAGTGGAAATGTCATTTCTGACCCTTCTAGCCAACACATGGCGTAGCCGCTCTGTTTAGGTATACATTCTCCTGGTGATACGCAGGGCAATTTCATCAGGCCATAAGGAAAGGAGGTTCCCCTTCTTTCCTTCCTTTATCAGAAGCTGACCCGGAAACCAGCGTTCCCCATCACAGGCGACTCCACATGCTCGCCTTTGCGATAGTTCGCTTCAAGGTAGACTGAAGCGTTACGGGTGAGCTGCGACGTGACGCCCAGACCATACCGCCCGGTTGTGCCGGAAAAATCGTTATTGAAGTTGTAGGCATCATTCATTCTGACGTTGTTATTGTTATCAAATTCATGTTCTACAGGGCTTTGTTGAATAATTCGGATTTAGATAAAAGCGCCTCCCGTCGCTGACTTCATCAGACAATCCGCACACTTTCTGGCATCCCTGCGCGCGTCATTTTGTTCAAGGCACGGATCATGGACATAGCTTCTCCAACCTGCGCATCATAATCCCGCAGCGTAAGATACCCACCGAACAGTTGTTTAACACGGTACATCGCCGTTTCTGCCACAGAACGCCGGTTGTAAGCCGTGTGCCATTTCCAGTACGCATTACTCCCCGTCAGACGCTGCCTCGCCACCGCCTGATTTCTGTCGGCATACTCCGCCGGCCAGTAACCGGCACGCGTTCGCGGCGGAATTAATGCCTTAATTTTCTTGCGCCTCAGCTCGTCGTGGCACCGTTTTGTGTCATAAGCCCCGTCGGCGCAGGCGACCCTAATTTTCCTGTGCGTCTGACGGATCAGGCCCGGGAATGCCTCTGCATCCGTCACATTGTTCAGGGAAAGGTCAGCGCAGATAACCTCATGCGTACCGGCGTCTACCGCCAGGTGCAGATTACGCCAGACGCGGCGTTTTTCCTGGCCGTGTTTTTTCACCTTCCACTCACTCTCACCGAAGACTTTTAATCCGGTGGAGTCGATAACCAGATGGGCTATTTCGCCGCGCGTGGGGGTCTTGAACGGGATACTGACGGACTTAGCCCGCCTGCTGGCGCAGGAGTAATCCGGGCAACGGAGCGGGAGCTTCATCAGGGTAAAAAAATAGATTCAATGAACCCCTGCGCGGAGCGCAGCGTGAGGCGAAAAACGCGTTTGAGCATCAGTACGGTAGAAATAGCGAGCTCAGAATAACGTTGAGGACGACCACGTGAAGACGCGTTGGGCTCGTCATACCAGGCCTGGACGGCCGACACATCAAGCCAGAATGTCAGTGAACCCCGGTTGACGAGCGCCTTGTTGTAGTCAGCCCAGTTGGTGATTTTGAACGTTTGTTTTGCCACGTGATACCGCTACAGGATCAGGATTGTGGTGATCTGATCCTGGCTACGGCCAAAAATTCGATTTATTCAACAAAGCCCGTATCCCGGTCCCGGACTCGTCGGAACAATCGCTGGCTGAATTGCCAAAACACATGATATGGAACTTATGGATCACCGGCAAAAACGTCGATTTGTTAAGAATGCAATAATATTGTCGATGTTTGGCCCCATAAAATTAAGTGCATCAAGGGTTTCCCGCCAGCACGTTATCGGGGCGTCAGCGGTTACACTGCAGCCATTATTGTTTGCGTCGGGGAAATGCAGCGCAATGGCTCCTGCAATCATGACCAGCAAATCCGGTTTAAAGTCTCTGATGAACGCCAGATACCTCAGCAGATGCACTTCAGAGCCAAACGCATCGGCATCAACGATACATAGCGTTTTATCTGCGGCAATAAAATACTGCCGGGCCAGCTCTGTGGCGCCTTGCTCAAAACACCATGAAGATGTCCGGACACAGATGTTGCCCCGGTTCAGTCGGTTTTCAGTCTGCCACGGCATGACTTCTGCCCTCAAAAAAGATGTTCAATGTGCTCAGGCTCAGAAATAAATAGTGCGATTGCACCTGTACTATCAGACATACCTTATCATTGATATCAGGCCGAAAAAAACAGTGCGTTCCATCAGAACCACAGGCTGTAAAGCACTGCCAATATATACTACCGTTCCAACACCAATGTCCGAAAAATGTCTGAAATTGCATATAGTAAGGTCTGGCTTTGAGAGGGGAATTCTCTCGCAGAGAGTTATAAATACCCTTTACACCTTACCGATACAACATATTAAAGATAACAACAATCAGCTTTAAGATTTTTCTTTGCGGCATGGCAAATTGCCCCAACCTGAAGACGTTCACATAATGGTCCACTGAAGCGGTGATACATTGAGGCACACAATCGTCATTTTAAAGAATCGTCTGATGACTTGTCTGAATATCAGTTTTAGTCTGCCGAAGGGGTTGTATTAAATTCTCACGCCGCCCTATACTGTTTCCCAGGCAATCCTGTCTTATTTGCCTTTATCGTAATGCTGAAGCATACCTGGAGTGTGTTATTGACCGACCTCCCCGCTCTCTTCTGGGCGGGATTTTTTTGACAGTTTAATGCTGTGATGACAACAGCTGAACAGCCTGGCTCTCGGCCACCGTATAATCCCCGTTTGCAATACTCTTTTTAAATTCACAGATAGCATCCTGACAGCGGGTATGATGCTGATGCATCTCCTCGATTCTCTGGATACAGGTTTCAAGGTGAGGGGGTATACCGCTGGCTATATTTCTTTGTCGGGACAGGATGAGCAAAGCCATATATTCAGCAAAAAAAATTTTCGGGATTTCAGGCAACTTACCATTAACCTGCAATCCTCTGCTCTGTCGGGATAAGCGAGAACGTCCTTTTCAACGCACAGTAATAAATTCTTTAACCGATCGGATATACTACTCCAGATGTTAATGCTTTCATTAATGGCGGTTGCACAAACCATGGTGGCACAATAGACCGCGACGGTAAAGAGCATGATAAACATGCTTGCCTGTGGGTGAAGTGTAGTCCAGCGACTGATATCGGAAGAAACAAACATAATCCAGAGAATAAACAGGCTCAGCATAAAAATGCCCAGTCTTAATGCACTTCTGATTAAGCGTAGTCTTTTTAATTTCTGCATCTGTTTCCCCTTTCTTCTGAAGGACAGGAAAAACCTACAAATCCATCGTAAACCGACCAACATGAGTGTAGAGGTGGCGTGCAGTGCTGGCCGCCCGGTTCAGCCAGAACCTTCGACCAGCCCACTCCTTTCCCATCCAGCCTGATAATTTCAGGCAGCGCTTTGTTGATCCCATTGTTTCGTTGAGGTTCTGCAACAAAAAGATCTTCCATCTGACTACACACAACAGCGCGATATAATATCATCGGCTAATCTTAATGAGCATTGGCACGGCTTTCCTTATCTGATGAAAAAAGACAGATCCATTATGCAGTAAAAAGCTTAACCGCCAATAAAGAAAGGTCTCAGAAACAAAATATCGACTCATAATGCATTGCATCACCTCCTTTGCACTTTTGTAATGAACCGTCGACAGTTCATTCAACAGCGCACTATCAAGATAATGTATCGGGTATTCTGCCAGGGCCCCGTATCTGTCGATATCTCTCCAGCCTTGCCCCATTGATTTCCAGTCCAGCCACTGATTTTTTAAAAAATTACGTTTACGGACAGACAATTTTACCGGCATTACGGTTTGCAGCAAAGCAACGGAACACATGGCCACTGTCGAGTATTTATTTCCTGCCAGATACGGGGATGTCACGACATTGGCCACAGATAAAGGGGTTTTATCAGGAAGACAGGCACAAATCATCGCCAGCATCAGACGATCATGGGGATTATCACCGAGCCAGACGACAACGGGACGATTTTCTTCAGCTAACTGCCGTAGCTTATTTTTGTATTCACAGAATTCACTGGAGAGTTTAAATTCGATATCGGGTGTTATCCACCACTGTGTTCTCCAGATGCTTTTCCACAATCTGCATCGTAAAGCTCCCGCTCTCTCCGCATCGCTAAGCGGACCAAAGCTAAAATCATCCAGGACAGCCATTACTTCGTTAGATTTATCCAGTTGTAAGTCGTGAAGATAAAGTAACCCCGCTGCATCTTCCCCCGACGTAATATATAAGCCATTCATCTGTAATCACTCTCGATATAAAAATAACATCAGTACTCATGGTTCAAAGCAAAGAACCGGGGCTGCTACACCCCAGTTAAAATATCGCATATGCTAATTAGTGCCAGTGAACAGTAAACTCACTTTCATATTCGATTGGTCCTGCACCCTGGAAGCGCATTTTCGCCCAAACATTACACGACGCCCCTAAATCCATATGGGTTGTCGATATGTGTGCAGAAACTTTAGCTCCTTTTTCGGTGAGTTCTATTTCCCCTGGATTAATGTTCACACCAATGCCTAATGAATCACAGTCCCCGTCGCGGTTAACTTTAACCAGTTCCAGTTCATCGGGTCTGATGCTTTTATCAACTTCATTGGTCCCTTCAAATAAAATTGTCGCTTCAGCAGTAATGTTTCCGCCCCCGTCAGCTACATCCACTGTAGATGGGCTGACAGTCGTGGTGATAACTGTTCCCCTTGGCGGTGGCGCTGGTTTAAATGTCACCTGCTTCGATGCATGATATCCGTTCCAATCAACCGCAATGGTATAGGTACCTGCAGTATCAGACCAGAAATCTATAGCAGCAGTTCCATCTCCCCGCGTTTTCATCGGGTTTGTGTTGCCAAAGTAATGCACTTTATCAGGGCTGGCGGATACCGTAATTTTCTCCCCCTGAACGTTAGCCCCATTATCTGTTAAGTGGGCACGCACAGTATTATGATGGCCAGCGTTCGTACTGTCAGAGCCGTCCTCACTGACCTGACCATTATCACTAAGCACTTCAAGTGATAAGACATAATGGTGTGGTGCGGTAAAATTGACATCCTTCGTCACCGCCGCCGTGCTACCCACCTGCGCTGTCACCGTGCTGACCCCGGCCTTCGTGCTGGTCAGGGTTACCGTTGCGGTACCGTCATCCCCGGTGGTCACCGAGTCTGCGATGGTCGCCCCGTTGCTCGCTGTCAGCGTCACCGAGGTTTTTACCGGGTTACTGTGCGCGTCCGTCACCGTCACCTTCACGCTATTTTTC